>Ga0265342_10001009_pt1 | contig 27706 bp, 24 predicted proteins | sample 4CB327metaG_FD_203125 | JGI IMG/M metagenome (GOLD analysis project Ga0265342, IMG submission 203125) | Rhizosphere microbial communities from Carex aquatilis grown in University of Washington, Seatle, WA, United States - 4-CB3-27 metaG | ecosystem: Host-associated > Plants > Roots >... | reverse complement strand
CCGGCTCCCACGCTCCCCGGAGCCATGGAGCGCACAAAACCGATTCCAGTAGGAAATCTACAGCGGCACGACCACACTTCAGCCGGCCGGTCATTCATTCTCGTGACCGCAAACCGGCGCAAACATCATCGAGCAGCCGCCCCAGTACCCGGTCTGGCACACGTCCAACAAGGCGCAGCAGCCATGAGACTCGCCCATCGGGAGCGCGACCAGCCTCAGGCGCGCGCTGGAAGCCCACCCCCCCGGCGAGTACTCACAGCAAGCGTAATGGGGCAAGCACCGGGGCCGGTTCGTCCAAGAGCTCCCGGTCGAAAGGAAGCGCTGCCCGTTCCTCTAACGGCGCATCCAGAACGCGGAACACGAAAGCTACCTCTACGGCGCGGGGTCAGCACAACGGCCATTTAAGCGGCGTCAAGACCACGGGCAAATCCACCGGAACTGCCCGCGGCGGCAGCAGCAATCGTAAACCAGCTTTAACGGCCGGCAGAAAAACGGGGAGCGGCAAGCGATTTGGCTTTACTGCCCGGCCCAAGCAGAGAACTAAGAAGCGCGCCTGAGATTTCGATGCCAGACACTAAGCCTGCCCGCAGGATCATTGTCGCCATTGACGGTCCTGCCGGCGCCGGCAAGAGCACCATCGCCCGCCAGCTTGCCCGACATTTTGGCCTGCTCAACCTGGAATCTGGCGCCATGTATCGCGCCTTCGCCCTGAAGGCCCTGCGGATGGGTCTCCCTTTGCAGGAAAGCGCGGGCCTGGAGAGGCTTGCCGCAGAAACCACCATCCGTCTGGAGCCAGGCGAGGAGGACAACCGCGTTCTGCTCGACGGTGAAGATGTAACCGGCCTGATCCGCAATCAAACCGTAACCGAAGCAGCCTCCCGGGTGAGCATCTTCCCCGCGGTTCGCGCTTGGATGGTCCGCCAACAACAACGGCTTGGCGCGGCGGGCGGGGTGGTAATGGAGGGCCGCGACATCGGCACCGTAGTCTTTCCTCATGCAGAGGTCAAGATCTTTTTGGATGCGGCTCCTGAAGTGCGCGGCATGCGCCGCTTCGACCAGCTCGGCCCTCAGCCCACCGTACAGCCCGAAGAGGTGATCCGCGACCTGCGCGCCCGCGATGAACGGGACCGCAATCGCGCCGATTCGCCGCTCAAACCAGCTGCGGACGCCGTACTGCTCGATTCAACCCACATGACGCTCGAAGAAGTCGTCGCGGCGGCTGATGCCATTGTGGCGGCAAAGCTCGATCTGCCTCTATCCGGTTCCTGATTCACCATCCAGGACCGCGCCTACCCACGCCTCGGCAAAATACTATAGGCTCTTAAAGGTATGGAGATTGTCTGCAATCGCTGCCATCAGACCGTGCAGGCCGAGGACCGCTACTGCCCAGCCTGCGGCCTGCCGCAACTGGTCTACACAGAGGATAGCGCTTCCGGACCTGCCCAGCCTGAGCAGTGGAATGAGGCCGTGCGGGATGCAAGCAGCGTAAATTGGAAGCCCGCCCTGCGCGCGGCCCTGCTGCTGGCGATTCCGGCCGGGTTGTTGTGCTCCATGCTCTCCCCGGTGGGCATCTTCGGATTGCTCTGGATGGCGGTGGCCGCGGCCTGGACAGTCGTCCTGTACGTGCGCGGCCAGCGTCCGGCCTGGATTACTGTGGGCGCAGGCGCACGCATCGGCTTGATCACCGGGGTGTTGGGCGCATGGACGGCCGCTGCAACCACCGGGATCACCCTGTTTACCATGCGGTTTTTCTTCCACCAGAGCAAGGTTTTCGACGATTTCTGGCAGAATCTGGTGAACCAGCAGATGGCCCAGCAATGGGCATCTGCGGGAGTAGACGCAGCGACCATCGCGTTCGCCAAAACATGGCTGCTATCCCCGGAAGGACGAGCGGGATCGATGCTGGGCGCCATTCTTTTCCTGGCTGCGGCCCTGCTTCTCTTTGCCGTGGCCGGCGGCGCGCTCGGAGCACGCATTTTGGCCCGTGCCCGACGACCAGAAGTTTAAGGCGAATTCAGGGTTACGGAGCCCGAAGACATCCCCGATTCCCAGCCCCGCTCAAGGCCTTGGATGAGGCTCCACTTCTCCACAACTTGCCCTGAGGCGGCAACCCCTCGTATCATCCTGCGAGAGAGCATCCATGAGCGAAGACCAAAGCAAGCCTAGCCTGCGCACCAAGGGTAGGCTGATGTCGGCCTCTGAGATCGAGCGCACTCTGGTGCGTTTGGCCCACGAGATTGTCGAAAAAAGCAATGGCAGCACGGACCTGGCGCTGGTCGGCATCAAGCGCCGAGGCATCCCGCTGGCCGAACGGCTGGGAAAACTGATCTCCGGCATCGAAAAACGTTCCGTTGATACGGGTGTGCTCGACATCCAGTTCTACCGCGACGATCTCTCCACCGCTGGCGTGCGCCCGGTGGTGACTACAGGTGCGATTGGCTTCGATGTGGAGGGCCGCGACGTAGTGCTCTGCGACGATGTGCTTTACACCGGCCGCACCGTTCGCGCCGCTCTCGACGCCCTCTTCGACCACGGCCGGCCGCGCCGCGTGCAACTGGCTGTACTTATCGACCGCGGCCATCGCGAGCTGCCCATCGAAGCCTCATACATCGGCAAGCATGTGCCTACCAGCAGCCGCGAGATCATTGAAGTGAAGTTCCGCGAAGTCGACGACGACGAGCAGGTGCTGCTGGTCGAGCGTGTTGACTAGCCACTTCCTCTTTCAACCGGCGCGCTTTTTTGCGCGCGTATCCAGGCAGACCCTCATGTGGATCGTATGAACCCGACCGCAACGACCGCCCGCCGACCGCTTCACACTCCGCCAGTTCCCGCTTCACCGTTCCCTTACCATTCGGGTTCGCTTCTGTCTTGCGATGATATGAGCCTGGACGGCCTGAGCCACCTTCTTGCCCGCGCCACAGCTCTGGAAAACGAAGACCCATTGCTCCGGAATCGCATCTTGGCCAAGCGGCGCGTAGCGCTGCTCTTCTACGAGTCTTCCACGCGAACCCGCACCAGCTTTGAGCTGGCCGCAAAGGGGCTGGGCGCAGACACCACGCTAGTCTCTAGCCTCTCTTCGAGCATCGAGAAGGGCGAGTCGCTGAAAGATACCGGCCTGACGCTCAAGGCACTCGGAGCCGAAGCCATTATTCTGCGCCATAACTCCTCAGGAGCCCCGTGGCTGCTGGAGGAGGCGACCCGCCTGCCAGTGCTCAACGCCGGCGACGGCATGCACGAGCATCCCACCCAGGCGCTGCTCGACCTGCGCACCATTCTGGCCCACCTGCGGCCGGGTGCGGAAGCCTTATCCGCCGGGACGCTGGACGGAGTCACCGTCACCATCGTGGGCGACATCCTGCACAGCCGCGTGGCCCGTTCCAACATGATGCTTCTGCCCCGGCTGGGCGCGCGTGTGCTGCTCTGCGGCCCCAGGGAGTTGCTGCCGGACCTTGCGGCCAATGCCGGACCCGGCATCACCGTCGAGCGGGATTTCGATGTCGCGCTGGGCCAATCCCAGGTGGTGATGATGCTGCGCATCCAGGCCGAGCGGTTGGCCGGCCAACAACTGGACCTGGAAGAGTACAAGGCGGGCTATCAGCTTACCGGCCCGCGGCTGGCCGCGCACGTCCCCACAGCGGTGGTGCTGCATCCCGGACCCATCATTCGCGGCATGGAGATTACCGCCGGTGTCGCCGACGGCCCGCAGTCTGCAATCCTCGAACAGGTGCGGAACGGGGTAGCAATCCGCATGGCAGTGTTGGAGCGGGCGCTGACCGCATCGGAACAAGGAGGCCGCGCATGACAGCACTGGTAATTCGCGGCGGCCACCTGATCGATCCGGCAGCAGGCGTGGACGCCCTCAAGGACCTTCTGCTCAAGGACGGCCGCGTGGCCGAGATCGCCGCTCCCGGCAAGCTGAAACAGACCGAAGGAGCGGAAGTTCTGGACGCGACCGGCCTCACCGTCGCGCCGGGCCTCATCGACATGCACGTCCACCTGCGCGAACCTGGCCAGGGCTACAAGGAGACCATCGCGACCGGTACGGCGGCGGCGGCGGCGGGCGGCTTTACGGCGGTGACCGCCATGCCCAACACCCTCCCGGTGAACGACTCGCCGGAGATCACGCGCTGGATGCAAGCGCCGGAGCGTGGCGCGGCCATTCGCGTCTTCCCCGTTGCCGCTGCTACGCGTGGTTCCAAGGGCGAGGCCATCAACGACTTCGCCGCGCTCAAATCCGCCGGCGCCGTGGCCATCAGCGACGACGGCTGCCCCATCCTCAAAGACAGCATCATGCGCGAGACCCTCGCCGCCGCGGCGCGCGTGGGGTTGAGCGTGATTCAGCACGCGGAGGACACGCGGCTCACCCATTTCACCGGGGGGCGCGCCAGCATGAACTTGGGACCTACGTCCTTCAGGCTGGGATTACGCGCCATGCCGCCGGAGGCCGAGTCGGGCATGGTGGAGCGCGACATTCGTCTGGTCACCGAGCTGCGCGATACGCATGTACACCTGCACGTCGCCCACACCTCGACAGCCGCGGCGCTTGCCGCCGTTCACCAGGCCCGGCGCAACGGCTTGCGCGTCACCTGCGAGGTAGCGCCGCACCACTTCTTGCTCACCGAGGAGCACGTCGGCCTTTACAACACCAACGCCAAGATGAACCCGCCGCTGCGTTCGGCCGCCGATCGGGACGCTATGATCGCGGGGATTCTGGATGGAGTTGTCGACGCCATCGCTACAGACCACGCGCCCCACGCCGTGCATGAGAAGGAGGTCGAGTTCGAGAACGCGCCCAACGGCATTACCGGCCTGGAGACAGCGCTCGGCCTCTCGCTGCGCTGGCTGCACAAGAAGTGGAAGATGCCGCTCGGTCGCGTCCTGAGCCTGCTGAGCGCCCAACCTGCCGCGCTGCTGAACCTGAAAGGCCGCGGCACGCTCGCCGTGGGCAGCTTCGCCGATGTCGTCGTCTTCGACCCCAAGGCCGAATGGACTTACAACGCCCGCGAAACCAAATCCAAATCCCGCAACACTCCCTTCGACGGCTGGACGATGCAAGGCAAGGTCCGCTGGACAATCAGCGAAGGGCGCATCGCGTATTCCAACCCTGCTTAGGCTCTCTCCATAGGACCTCCGATAAAGCAACAAAGGGGAGAATTGCGCCCTCAAGAAATGCTTGGAAATAGCCCGAAGTTAGGCTAAATGGGCTCGTTTTCCGCTCAAAAAGAGCCGAAATCGGGCGGTTGTGTTTACCCTGATTATTCACTGGGTGTATTTTGTAAGCTATTCATTTCAGGATGCTTATCAGAACTTCCGGGCGGAAAAATGGGGCCATTCAGAGGGGGAGGGGGGTGGGGGTACGTCTCAGGGACCAGGGACTAGCCACCCCAGCGACGAAGACCTGTCCCTACACCCCAGCGAGCAAGAATCGCTTGCTGGGGACCCCGAGTCGCCGGGGACCCCGGCAGGGAATAGGGACTAGCAAGCATCGCGGCTCTAGTCATGGTTCATGCAATTATTGTGCGCCGCCGGAGGGTTATTGTACGCAAAGAGCGGATGAAATTGGCCTAGCCCTGTCTTAATCATTCAGCGGAATCCCAGGTCTCAAAAGCGAGACCCTTCGGCAAGCTCAGGGCAGGCTCTCCACCCCGCGGACGAAGACCTGTCCGTGGGGATCCCGGCTCTGGGGCACAAGGCTTTCCCACCCTTCCGCGAAAAGCCCGCGGAAGGATGGGGCACCCGGCCTTTTGATTTATGTGGTCATGACTGTGGGAGCGGCGGTGGGTTAGACAGGGGCTTTGCGGCGGAGGATGGCAGCGGATATAAGAGTAATGATAAGGCCGACGGGCAGGGGCTCCACGAAGGTGTAGGCCATGTTGACAAAGGGGTTCTGGTAGAGCTGTTGAGAGCGCTGTATGGCAGCGACCTGCGCGGCGGTGGTGGCGGGGTCAAGTCCGGAGGACTGGACTTTGTGAATCTGTGCGGCGAAGTAGCTGTCCATGAAGTGGGGCATGAAGTTGAAGTAGAGGACCTCCCACATGGCGACGTAGCAAACGGTGGTGATGAGGGCGATCAGGATGCCGCAGGCGAAGGCGCGGCCGAAGGAGATTTGGCCGGCGAGGGTGTTGTTGCGGTAGCTGCGGATGCCGAAGTAGATTAGCAGGAACGACGCCACCATGATGGTGTAGCCGATAGCCATGCTGTGGCCGGAGCCGATCTTGTCGGCGAGGAGAAGCGAGCCGCCCATAAGGACGGAGATGATGAGGCCGGAGATGAGGCCGAAGGTGAGGACGGTTTTCTTCATGTGAGGCTCCTGATGGCGGGTGGCCCACATCTCGATTTTTAAGATGTGGGCTTCAACAGTAGCACGATTCCTCCGGGAAAATATCCACTACGATTCATGGTTTTTGAACTCGTCGAGAACCGTCGAAGTGATTGGTACTGAGAAACGAGCTTTCCGGAAGTAATTCTCGGTCTCTACCCCTTGCGCCGATAGAGGATCTGAAACTCATAGCCAGGATTTGCCGGGAACAAGCTCGCCACGTGGCGCAGCCGCTCGGCGAGGGCCGGGGCGGCCAAGAGCGGATACTCGCGCTCGCGCAGGTCGTGGTAGTCGAAGTCCACGGCCAGCGACAGCATGTACACGGCCAGCGAATCGGAGAAGGCGGATTCGTAATAGGTGTTGCGGGCGCGCTCGTCGATGCTCTTCTGGCCGGCGAGGATGTCTTGGGCGCGGCGGCGGGTCTCCCAAGCGTCCTGGCTGGTTTCGCCCCGAACCTGCGCCTCGGCCTGCGACCAGGCCAGCGAGGAGAAGCTCTCCGGAACTCCTGCGGCCTCGACAAAGTTGTGGGCCACGTTGATAAAGAACTCGAAGGCCAGGCCGAAGCGGTCTTCGACCAGCCGCGTGGAGAGGAATACCGCCTCGGTCGTCCCAAAGGTCGCGTTGCGGTGGCAGATGGCGCGGTCGCCCAGATCGACGGTGTAGGCGGGAGCGATCATGGTCTCGCCGGTGTCGGCAATGGCCAGCGGCACAAAGTAATAAGCGCGATTGCTGAGCGCGGCAGAGAGCGCGGAGGGCACGGCGCCCACCAGCCGGTCCAGATCGGGCTCGGAGACGCGGGTCTCGCCCCAGGCTGCATAGTGAATTCCGTTGGGCGCTTCGGTCACGGTCACCAGCGTGGCGACCTTTTCCGTATGCCAAAGCTCGACTTGTATACCGTTGGACATGGCAACTGTATTCTATTCGACAGAGGCCATAAGGATGACAGAATCCGCAAAGAACGAGCGCCCCGAAGGCGGAACGGTTTTTGGCTTCCCGCTCACGGGCTTCGGGCTGCTCACCAGTCTGCTGCTCTCCTTTGCAGCGGCCTTCTTTACCTTTTTCGCAACCACGTGCATCGCGATCTTTTCGCTCTTAGCGTGGAACCTGATTGGCCACCACGCGGTGAACTATGCGGACAGCTATCTCTATGTCGGCTTTCCGGCCGGCATGCTAGTTCTGACCGCCGCGCTGCCGGTCTTTGGCACGCTGTGGGTGCGCGCAAAGCTGAGTAAATAGTTCCTGATTCCCGCATGAGGCCGGAGAGCCGCGCTAAATCCCGGTGGGCTTGGGGTCTGCACGGTCGAACTTCGCCAGTTTGATGCCTCGCGCCAGGCCGAGTTTATTGAGTAGCCATATGCCCCAGTAATTAGGGTCAAGTTCGTACCATGCCAGGCCATGCCGTGCGGAGACGGGATGCGCGTGGTGGTTGTTGTGCCATCCCTCGCCGCCGCTCACCAGCGCGACCCACCAGTTGTTGCGTGAGCCGTCGCGGGTCTCGAAACGGCGTCTGCCCCACATATGGGTTGCAGAGTTCACCAGCCAGGTGGCATGCAGGCCGAGCGTCACGCGTAGAAAGACGCCCCACAGGACCCAGCCAATGGCATTGACCGGCCCGCCCGCGAGCCAGCCCAGGCCAAAGAGCAGCGGGCCGCTCGCGACGAGTGGAATCCAGTGGTACTTGCTCAGCCAGAGATGAACGCGGTCGCGAGCCAAGTCGGGAGCATAGCGATCCAGAACCTCGGTTTGGGCGTGGAGTGCGTTGCCCCAGATGATCCAGCCGACGTGGGCCCACCACCCGCCTTCGCGAGGGGTATGAGGGTCGCCTTCCCGATCACTGAGTTGATGATGCACACGGTGGGTGGCTACCCAGAAGATCGGACCACCCTCCAGCGCCAGCGTGCCGCAGATGGACATCCCGTACTCTAGCCATTTGGGTACCTGGTAGCCGCGGTGAGTGAGCAGGCGGTGGTAACACATGCCGATGCCGACGTTGATGGCCACGAAGTACATCACCACCATGACCGCCAGCCGTTGCCAGCTGAAGAAGAACAGCGCGGCCACAGCGCCCAGATGAAAGAGGGCCATCACCGTCATCGTCAGCCAGTTGATTCCCGCTCCTGCTGCCGCGGCGCGGCCCATGCGAATCGCCTGCCGCGCAGGGATCGTCTCGGAGGCAAGATATCCGGACACTGCGGGTATCGCAACAATTGGATTAGTGATTTCGTTTCCAGGGGAAGAAACGGATACTCCTGATGCCATACGGGGGAAGTTCCTTGGAGAGTGGCGGCACGCCCACCCTCTTACGATCATTGTACCCGGATGGCAGAAGAGTACCCGCTCGGGCGCAACTTGTATGAAATGAGATACCGCGATTCCAAAATTGTGTGTGCAATTTTGCTCAATTTTTCGCATCTCAAACACGGTAAGACCAGCGAGATGAACGACAACATGCACCGTGGCTAACTGGCCCGCCGCTTTACCCCTTGCAGCCGGATCGACACATGCACCAGGCTGAGCGCGGCCGGCGTCACGCCGGGCATGCGGCTGGCCTGGCCGATGGTAGCAGGGCGTACCCGCTCCAGCTTCTCGCGCATCTCCCGCGAGAGTCCGCTGATTGTGCTGTAATCAAGCCACTCCGGAATTGCCAGGGCTTCAGCAGCTTTCAGCTTCGCAATTGATTTTGTCTGCTGTTCCAGGTAACCGGCAAACTTGAACTCTGTCTCCACGGCGCGAGCCTCATTGCGCAAACTGCTCCGCTTCAGCGTTCTGGCTCCATCGAGCGTTGGTAGCATAAGGCTGTCATCCTGAGCAGAGCAGGTTGTGTTCTTTGCAGCCTGCGCAGTCGAGATACCTGCATTTGCAGTGGCGGCCCATTCCGCGAGCAGCGGCTCCTGTGCAAGCTGCTCGCGCAGTGCACCCAGCACCGCCTCGATACCCACTTCGGGCCGCTTGAGCAATTGCGCCCAGGTGAGGCCGGCGGTCGCCGCCAACGCGCCGAATCCCGCCGCACTCAGCCGCTTGGAGTCTACTTTGCTCGTAGTCAACAAGCAGCTGAGCGCCGTCATTCTTGTTTGTTTTTTTTCGTACTCCGCCCAGGCCTCATCTCCGATCAGTCCTAGCCTCCGTCCGTGCGGGGTCAGCCTCCGGTCGGCGTTGTCGATGCGCAAGTGCAGCCGGAACTCCGCCCGCGAGGTAAACATCCGATAGGGCTCGTTGGTCCCCTTCGAGATCAGGTCGTCAATTAGAATGCCGGTATAGCCCTCGCTGCGATCCAGGGTGAAGGGTGGCTGACCCTTGAGCCAGAGGGCCGCGTTGATGCCGGCCATAATTCCCTGGCAGGCTGCTTCTTCATAGCCGCTGGTTCCGTTGATTTGCCCAGCCAGGTACAGTCCCTGCATGCTCTTGACGCGCAGCGTGCGGTCCAGTTCAGTGGCGTCCACGCTGTCGTACTCGATGGCGTATCCGGGACGCAGCATCTCCGCCTGATCGAGACCGGGAATCGAGCGCACAATCTGCCACTGCACCTCCATGGGCAGCGAGGTCGACATTCCATTCACGTAAACCTCGTGGGTGTGCAGCCCCTCGGGCTCGAGGAAGAACTGGTGCTGCGTCTTGTCGGGAAACTTAACAATCTTGTCTTCAATCGACGGGCAGTAGCGCGGCCCGACTCCTTCGATCTGTCCCGAGTACATCGCCGAGCGATGCACATTCTCGCGGATGATTCGCAGGGTCTCCGGGGTGGTGAAGGCGATGTGACAACTGATCTGCGGCTGCACAATTTTTTTGGTCCGGAAGCTGAAGGGCGTGGGGTCCGCGTCGCCGGCCTGTTCCTCGAAGGCCTCCCACCGTATCGTCCGGCCATCCAGGCGCGGCGGCGTGCCGGTCTTCAGGCGGCAGGTCCGCAGCCCCAGCACGCGCAATGCCTCGCCGAGCAGCACACTGGCCGGTTCCCCGCTGCGGCCGGCAGGATAGCTCTCTTCGCCGCAGTGAATCAGCCCGTTCAGAAAAGTGCCGGTAGTGATGATGGTGGCTCCGGCCAGCAACTTACGACCGTCGCGCAGCTTGAGGCCCAAAACCCGCCTCTGACCACTGTTTACTTTCCACTGTTCACTGCCGTCGATCACCAGGTCCACCACCTCGGCCTGGCGGATATGCAATCCCGGCTGGCCTTCGAGCACCTCGCGCATCTTCACGCGATACAACTGCTTGTCGCACTGCGCCCGCGGACTCCACACCGCCGGGCCGCGTGAACTGTTGAGCAGCCGGAACTGGATGCCCACCGCATCGGCCACCTCGCCCATCACGCCGCCCAGCGCGTCTACCTCGCGCACCAGATGGCCTTTTGCGACGCCGCCAACGGCCGGATTGCAGCTCATTTGCGCAATCAGGTCCAGATTCATGGTGATCAGGGCGGTCTTGAGGCCCATGCGCGCCGCGGCCATCGCCGCCTCGCAGCCGGCGTGACCGGCGCCCACCACCGCCACATCGTACTGTTCGGTAAATGCCATCCAAGGCTATTCTACGGAGTCGGCGATGGAGGCAGGCGCAATTGCAGCGGCTGCCGCTTTCCCAAGGTCTGACCACTGGAATACAATCGAATAGAATCTACTGTCCGCAGAGATCATTCCATAGAGATTTCGGAGAATATATGCCAGACGCATCGTGTGATATCGGCCTGATCGGCCTCGCCGTCATGGGGCAGAATCTTGTCCTCAACATGAACGACCACGGCTTTAAAGTTGCCGTCTTCAACCGCACCGTATCCAAGGTGGACGACTTTATCGCCAACGAAGCCAAGGGCACGCAGGTCGTCGGAGCCCACTCCATCGAGGAGCTGACCGCCCTGCTCAAGCGGCCGCGCCGCGTCATGCTCATGGTCAAGGCGGGCGATTCCGTCGACCAGACAATCGAACACGTTTTGCCCCACCTTGAGGCGGGCGACATACTCATCGACGGCGGCAACTCGCTCTTTACCGACACCAACCGCCGCACCAAAGATCTGGCCGCCAAAGGCATCCTGTACATCGGCACCGGCGTCTCCGGCGGCGAAGAAGGCGCGCGCACCGGCCCATCGATCATGCCCGGCGGCAATCCGGCTGCGTGGCCGCACGTGAAGCCGATCTTCCAAGCCATCGCCGCCAAGGTTGAGGATGGAACGCCTTGCTGCGACTGGGTGGGCGAAAACGGCGCAGGTCACTTCGTCAAGATGGTCCACAACGGCATCGAGTACGGCGATATGCAATTGATCTGCGAGGCCTACGACCTGCTGCAGCGCGGCCTGGGGCTGACCGCAGATGAACTGCACAAGGTCTTTACCGAATGGAACAAGGGCGAGCTTGATAGCTACCTCATCGAAATCTCGCGCGACATCTTCGCTAAAAAGGACGAGGACGGAAAGCCTCTGGTCGACAAGATTCTGGACACCGCAGGCCAGAAGGGAACCGGCAAATGGACGGTGATCAGCGCGCTCGATAACGGCCAGCCGGTTACCCTGATTGGCGAGTCGGTCTTTGCGCGCTGTTTGTCGGCACTGAAGGAAGAACGCGTTACAGCATCCAAGATCCTTCAGGGTCCGACATCGAAGGCCTTCGTTGGTGACCGTGCGGCATTCATCGAGGATGTTCGCCGCGCGCTTTACTGCTCCAAGATGACCTCCTACGCGCAGGGCTATATGCTGCTGCGCGCCGCCGCGAAGGAAAACGGCTGGAACCTGAATATGGGCGGCATCGCGCTCATGTGGCGCGGCGGATGCATCATCCGCAGCCGCTTCCTAGGCAAGATCAAAGAGGCCTTCGATAAGAATCCTGGAATCGAAAACCTGCTGCTCGACAGTTTCTTCTCCGGGGCGCTCAACCAATATCAGGCGTCGTGGCGCAAGGCGCTGATACAAGCGGTCGAGCTGGGTATTCCCACGCCGGCGTTTTCCACCGCTCTGGCCTTTTACGATGGCTACAGAGCGGCACGGTTACCCGCCAATCTGCTCCAGGCGCAGCGCGACTACTTCGGCGCGCATACCTATGAGCGCGTTGACCAGCCGCGAGGCCAGTTCTCACACACCAACTGGACCGGCCATGGAGGCCGGGTCTCGTCCTCCACATACACCGTTTAGCTCCATCCACGAAATAAAACACCCGCTATAACTCCCATTTCAAGGGGAGTTATAGCGGGTGTTTGTTTGCGCGCGATTCGCCTTAAAAAATTTATAGCACTCCCAAACTCACCAGCTCGGTCCGCAATCCCTCCGCACCCTCGAACCGGATCGCCTTCATTCCGGCAGCCTCAGCGCCGGTCACATTCTCCGGCCGGTCGTCGATAAACAGGATCCGTTCCGCAGGCCGGCCCAGAATGTCCAGCGCACGATGGAAGATGGCCGGCTCCGGTTTGCGCAGGCCCAGATAGCAGGAGCTCAGCGCCACGCTAAAGAAATTGCGCAGACTGTAACGCTCGAAGCGGTACTCATTGGTCTCCCGCGGCTCATTGTTCAGCGCGCCAAGCAAGAACTTTCCGGATGCCGCGACTTCGCCCAGAATTCCCAAAGCCCCATTGGGCAGCGGCTTGGACTGCGCCAGCAGAAAAGCGAAAAACTCATCGCGGGAGAAGCAGCGGGGCTCGTAGAAGATGGTTGTGTCCAGGTACTTTTCGACAGAGATCGCGCCCCGCTCCCAGGCATCGTAAACCGTCTGACTCCGCGCCTCGAAGGCCGCCAAATCAAGAACGAAATGCTCCAGCACAAGCACGCGCTCGCGCTGATCCCAGCCGTTGGTCAGCAGGACTCCGCCCACATCGAAGAGAATCACGTCGAAAGGGAACACAGGCGTCTCCGGTTCGCGCATCTGTATTTTGGATCAGCGCTGGCGTTACGCCGGGTTCGTTCCGCCGTCTCCGCACTGGTACTTGGCTTCGATGGCCAGCACCTTTTTGAACCGCCGCATGTACCGTTCTTCGGTAGCGATGAATTGCGCGCCGATAAAGGCATTCACCACCTCAAAGGCCAGCGCCGAGCCAATGATGCGCGCCCCCAGCACGATCACGTTCATCTGGTCGTGCTCCACGCCCTGGTGCGCCGAGTATGTGTCGTGGCAGATGCCGGCGCGAATCCCCGGAATCTTGTTCGCCGCCACGCACACCCCCACCCCCGAACCACAGATGAGAATCCCGCGCGGTGCATCGCCCCGCTTGATCGCCAAGGCCACCTTTTCGGCAAAGTCGGGATAGTCCGAAGGCTCCGCGTTATAAGCCCCCAGGTCGATCACCTCGTGGCGGGCCTGGGCCAGGTATTCGCGGACTTCCTCCTTGAGGGGAAATCCAGCATGGTCGCTAGCGATAACAAGTTTCAATGTGCGTACCTTTCGGAACAGCTACCTGTGGTCAGTTGTCAGTGATCAGTTCCCGCGGAAAACCGGGCTAAATCCTCAATTCCGATACCTATCTCACAGAAACAAAAAACTGACAACTGTTCTACTTCACCAGCTTCTTTGCCCGCGCAGTAATGTTCTCCGCCCCAAAGCCCAGATGCGCCATCGCTATCGGTCCCGGAGCCGAAGCTCCAAAGCGATCCAAGCCGATCACGTCGCCGTCCAGGCCCACATACTTCCACCAGCCCAGCGTCGCGCCCGCCTCGACCGCAAGCCGGGGCACGCCCGCCGGCAGTACGCTGGCCTTGTACGCTGCCGTCTGCTCTTCGAAGAGCGCCCAACTGGGAAAGCTGACCACCCGCGCCCTGACGCCCTCGGCCGCCAATCGCCTCGCGGCCTCCAGCGCTGGCCACACTTCGGAGCCCGCGCCGATCAACACCACCTGCGGCTTTGCTACATCTTCCAGTACATAAGCGCCCTTGCTTACCCCGGCATAAAGATCGTGCGCAGCCGGGTCGATCACCGGCAGGTTCTGCCGCGTGAGAGCAAAGAAACAAGGTCCCGGCCGTTCCAGAGCCAGCCTCCAAACCGCAGCCGTCTCGTTGGCGTCCGCGGGACGAAAATCGGTGAGTCCAGGAATTGCGCGCAGCGACATCAGGTGTTCAATCGGCTGATGCGTCGGCCCATCCTCGCCCAGCGCGATCGAGTCGTGGGTAAAGATGAACAGCGCATGCACCTTCATCAGCGCCGCCAGCCGAATGGCCGGCCGCCCATAGTCCGAAAACACAAAGAACGTAGAGCCGAAGGGAATTAGCCCCCCATGCGCAGCGATTCCGTTTACCGCGGCGCACATGCCAAACTCGCGCACTCCGAAGAAGACATTGCATCCGGCCGGGTCCTCGTGGAAGTTAGCGCCCGGTTTGAAGATGGTCCGAGTCGAGGAGGTCAGGTCAGCGGCCCCGCCAAACAGCTCCGGAACCACCTCGGCAATCGCATTCAGAATCTCTCCGCCCGCGTTGCGCGTAGCCACCGGCTTATCCGTCGCAAATCTCGGAATCGCCTTCTCCCAACCGGCCTTGAGCGCGCCCTTCTGGGTGCGCACAAACTCCGCCGCCAATTCGGGAAATGCCGCTGCATAGCTCGCAAACAGCGTATTCCACGCGGCCTCCAGGCCAGCCCCGCGGCCCAGGGCCTTGCGCCAGTTGGCCAATGCGCCCTCTGGCACAACAAAGCTCTGATCTTCGGGGAAGCCGAAGAATTTCTTGGTCGCTGCTACGGCCTCCGCGCCCAGCGGTTCGCCGTGGGACTTGTTGGAACCGGCCTTGGGGCTGCCGTAACCGATCACTGTCCGCACCGCGATGATCGACGGCCTCCCGGTCTCCGCCTTGGCTGCATCAATCGCCGCCTCAATCGCCTTGATGTCGTTGCCGTCGGCTACCCGTTGTACATGCCAGTGGTAGGCCTCGAAGCGTTCCAGCGCGTCCTCGGTGTAGCTCAGGCTGGTCGGGCCGTCCAGGGAGATCAAATTGTCGTCGTAGAGAAAGATCAGCTTGCCCAGGCCCAGCGTTCCAGCCAGCGATGCCGCCTCATGCGAGACGCCTTCCATCAGGTCGCCGTCGCCCAGTAGCGTATAGGTGTGGTGATTCACCACCTCGAAACCGGGGCGGTTGTAAATCGCCGCCAGGTGCTTCTCCGCCATGGCCATGCCAACGGCCATACCTACGCCCTGGCCCAGCGGGCCTGTGGTCACCTCTACGCCATCGGTATCGCCGCGCTCCGGGTGGCCCGGCGTCCGCGATCCCCACTGCCTGAAGCTCTTCAGGTCGTCCAGCGTCACCTCGTACCCGGTGAGAAACAGCACGGAATAAAGCAGCGCCGAGGCGTGCCCATTCGACAGCACGAAACGGTCCCTGTCCGCCCACTTAGCATTCGACGGATTGTGCTTCATCAGCTTGTGATAGAGCAGGTATGCGATGGGCGCGCAGCCCAGCGGAGCGCCGGGGTGGCCGCTCTTGGCCTTCTCCACCGTGTCGACAGCAAGCAGCCGCAGTGTGTCGATGGACAGTTGGTCGAGAGCCTGTGAGTCGAGAGGAGGTTCCGCGAGGCCGGAAGTCATAGGTTTTGTATGATGTCCTTTCGTCGACCTGCCGAACACGCCAGTAAGCCCATTGATTAAGGCTGTTTGAGCTTTGCCGATCCTCGGCGTCAACAGTCACTTCATATTGTAACCAAGCCAGCCTTCGCACCCTGGCCAATATGGCATGTGGCGCCTTTTCGTCCTTCCTATCGACTGTTCTGATAGGCCGGAATGTCTCTTGTTCGCCAACTATCCCGCACCCTGCCCACCCCTTCCCGCATCCAAACAAAGTACGGTCCTGTTACCGTTTGTGAGACGTGTCGCATGGCCCTGCCCCTCAGCCTCCCCGCAAAGGTCAAGGCTCAACCCTTACCGCACCGCGCACAACAAAGGAGAACTTCCCCTATGGCTTACGAACTCGCACCGCTTCCCTACGACTACTCCGCACTCGAGCCGTTCATCGATGCCGAGACCATGCATCTGCACCACGATAAGCACCACCAGGCCTACGTCAACAACATTAATGCCGCTCTGGCCAGCCACCCCGATCTGGCCGCCAAGCCTATTGACGACTTGGTGCGCGACCTGGCCCAGGTCCCTGAGGAGATTCGCGGCGCAGTACGCAACAACGGCGGCGGCCACGCCAACCACACCGCTTTCTGGCAGTTAATGGGCCCTGTAAGCGCGCCCGGCATCGGCGGCCACCCCTCCGGCGCCATCGCCACTCAAATCTCCGCGGACTTCGGCGACTTCGAGGCCTTCAAGAAGACCTTCAACGAAACTACCGCCAAGCAGTTCGGCTCCGGCTGGGGCTGGCTCGTCTTCCAGGCAGGCAAACTCAAGATCGTGACCACCCCCAACCAGGACTCGCCGCTCACCCAGGGCCTCTATCCCATCCTCTTGAATGATGTCTGGGAGCACGCCTACTACCTCAAGTACCAGAATCGCCGTCCCGAGTACCTGGCCGCATGGTGGAACGTCGTCAACTGGGCCGAGGTCAACCGCCGCTTCGCCATCGCCAAAGGGTGAAGATTAGGAGTTAGGAAGTAGGGAGTAGGGAATAGTAAACCGCGGAACACCAAAATTGAATGCCGCCGTTCAGAGGCTTCTTCCTACCCCTATTCCCTATTCTTTGTCCTCTCACAACTCTTTCTCGCATCGAGAGTCTAACCCACCAGAACGATGCGAACTTTTTTGCGTAAATTGACCCTTCTCCCGCTCGTGGGAATCCTCGCCTTGATCCCGGCCTTCGCCCAGTCCGGCGACTTCACCATCTCGCAGCACGGCAAGCCCGTCGGCACGGCCGCCTTCCACTTCACAGCCACCCCCCACGGCTATGACTCCACCTCGGTCGTCCGCGTCGCAATGCAAGGGCTCAACTACGCACTCTCCAAAACCGAGCGGCTCTCTGCCGCCAATCGCCTCATCCATGTGCAGTTGAGCGCCACCGTCAACAACTCTGCCGTCACCGTTACAGCCGCTCCCGACACCGCCCAGATTCTCCTCAACATCTCCGCCAACGGACGCAGCTCCACTACCCACCTCGATTCTCACCCTGCCACCGTTTTCCTGCCCGACTTTGACCCCGGCGCAATAGAGACTCTGCTCACGCTGGGAGTATCCCAGAACAACCGCGGCCTGTGGGCCATTCTCCCCAAGCAAGCCGGCTCCATCGCTCCCATCCAACTGGCCACCTACGCCGACGAGCAAGGCTCCCTTGACGGCAAGTCCATCGTTGTTCACCACCTCGTTGCCACCATCGCCAGCGCTGTTACGGATCTCTTCTCCGGCCCTGAAAACCAGCTTCTCCAGGCCGAACTTCCTCAGCGCGGCTTTGCTCTTGTTCGCAAAGGCTTCGTCCTGACTCCTTCCGCCAAACCCGGAGCTCCACCCACCCAATAGTGCAGCCCTGCTGGCTGACTCGCTATACTGCCTTTCCCGCCGCTATTCCCGACGCCCACGCCCATTGAAAGTTAAACCCTCCCAGTTGTCCGGTCACGTCTACCACTTCGCCAATAAAAAACAGGCCTGAAACGGTCCGAGCTTCCAGCGTTCGCGCCTGCAACCCACGCGTATCTACACCTCCGGCCGTCACCTCAGCCTTCTCAAATCCTTCAGTCCCCACCGGATGCAGCGCCCATCGGCGCAGTCGCCGCTCACAAGCCTCCAACTCCGCATTCGACCAGCCTTTAGGGTCGCCTGCCTCCGCCAGATAGTTCGCCAGCCTCTGCGGCAGCACCTGGCGTAGCGCCTGCTTCACCGCCGCCAAATCCCGCGTGGCCCCAGGCTGCCGCAATGCTCCCAAAAGGTCCGTCCGGGCCGTGACTCCCGGCGTAAAATCCAGCAACAGCGTCTCTCCCGTCCGCCAGTACGAAGATGCCTGCAAGACCGCTGGTCCACTCAAGCCGCGATGCGTCACCAGCATCTTTTCCCTGAACTCGGCTTCGCCAGCCTGAACCACCACCTCCGCCGCCACCCCAGCCAGTTCGGTCCATCCCGCCTCATCCTCGCCCAGCAATAACGGAACCAGCGCCGGCCTGGGCGCAATAACCTTTAAGCCGAATTGCCGCGCCAGCTCATACCCCAGCCCCGTCGCCCCCAGGCTGGGAATTGACAATCCGCCGGTCGCAACCACCAGCGCCTCGGCTTCGAACTCACCCTGCGAAGACACCACTCGAAATCCGCCGCCCGCGCCCTCGACCGCAATCTCCCGCGCGTTCAAGACAAGCTCCACGCCTCCCTGTTCACACTCGGCCAGCAGCATATCGAGAATCGCCCGCGCCGAGCCGTTGCAGAAGAGTTGTCCCAGCGTCTTATCGTGCCAGGCAATTCCGTACCGCTCGACCAGTTCGATAAAATGCCGCGGCTGATAGAGCGCCAGCGCCGACTTGGCGAAATGCGGATTCTCAGAGAGAAAGTTCTCTGGCCCGCAGTGCAGATTGGTGAAGTTGCACCGCCCGCCGCCGGAGATGAGGATCTTGCGCCCCGGCTGTCCATTGTGCTCAAGCAACGCGACCCGCCGCCCGCGCTGCCCAGCCACCGCCGCGCACATCAGCCCAGCCGCCCCCGCGCCCAAAACAATCACATCGAATTGGCGGGGGGCGGGCGGCATGGCTCAATCCAGCATAGCGGCAATGCGCATCTCTGTGTCGCATCTGCCCCCTTCCCTGCTACACTCCCTCAGGGAAATCCGCGCAACACCGCTTGCGCCCTTTTGGAGGATCACCGTGCCCAAGTTTCAACCTTTTGTTTCAGCCAGCGAGAATCGCCCCGAGTTCACTCTCCGCGCCGTTCTGCTCGGCTCGTTCTTCGGCATCGTCTTCGGCGCCGTCACGGTCTATGTGGGCCTGCGCGCCGGACTCACGGTGGCCGCCTCCATCCCCATCGCGGTGCTCTCCATCAGCATCCTGCGCGCCTTCGGCCGCAGCTCCATCCTCGAAAACGTCATCGTCCAGACTACCGGAAACGCCGGCCAGTCCATCGCCGCGGGTGTCATCTTCACCCTGCCCGCGCTCATCTTCCTGGGCTTCGACCTTGAGTACTCGCGCATCTTCATGCTGGCCCTCATCGGCGGCTTTCTCGGTGTGCTTTTCATGGTGCCACTGCGGCGGCCGCTGATTGTGGAGGAGCACGGTACCCTGAAGTTCCCGGAGGGCACCGCCTGCGCCGACGTGCTGATGGCGGGCGAGAAGGGCGGATCCTTTGCCAGCCGCGTCTTCTTCGGCCTCGGCCTGGGCGCGCTCTACACCTTCTTCCAGAACGAGAACCTCTTCGGCGCCTGGCCCGGCACACCCGAGTTCCAACCCGACTTCGGACCCCAGCACGTCCTCAAAGGCGCCTCCGTCAAGGCCGACGCCACGCCGGAGTACCTGGGCGTGGGCTACATCATTGGCCCCAAGACGGCGGGCATCATCTTTGCCGGCGGCGTCTTCTCCTGGCTGGTGCTCATGCCGCTCATCTACTTCTTCGGCAAGGCACTGGGCCATCCCATCTATCCCGGCACCGTGCCCGTAGCCGACATGGGCCCCAGCCAACTCTGGTCTACTTACATCCGCCCCATGGGCGCTGGAGCCGTGGCCGCCGCCGGACTCATCACCCTCATCAAGACGCTGCCCACCATCGTTAACGCACTCAGCTCCGGCCTAAAAAACATGCGCGGCGGCGCGGCCTCCACGGCCAAGCCCATCCGCACGGAGCGGGACTTCTCCATGGGCACGGCTATCGTGGGCTCCGTTCTGCTCATCGTCCTGATGTTCTTCTTTCTATACTTCAAACCCGTCCCCGGAGCACAGGTCAGTGTATGGGCCAATCTGGCCGCATCGGTGCTGATCGTCTTCTTCGGTTTCCTCTTCGTCACCGTCAGTTCGCGCATCGTGGGCCTCATCGGCTCCTCCGCCAACCCCGTCTCCGGCATGACCATCGCCACCCTCATGGCCACCTCGGCTATCTTCCTCGTCAACGGCTGGACCGCCCCGGCCTTCGGTGCTCTCGCCATCACCATTGGTGGCGTGGTCTGCATCGCCTCGTGCGAGGCTGGCGATACCTCGCAGGACCTCAAGACCGGCTTCCTGGTTGGCTCCACGCCCCGCCTGCAGCGATTCGCCTTCCTCATCGGCATCGTCGTCTCCACCGTGGCCATCGGCTTCACCCTCAAGCTCATGAACCAGGGCCTTCAGGAGTTCCACGCGGCCCCGCAGGCCTGGAACCTCTCCGCGCCCCACTCCGGCGTCAACGTCCAGAATGATACGACCAGCCTGCAGCAGCAGTTTCCGGTCATCGGCGCCAACAAAACCTCCACCATCCACCACAAGGGTGAGTACATTGTGCTGAACGCGCTCGGCTCGCCCGAGCTGGCCGACGGCAAATACCTCTACTCACCTACTACGGGACAAATTGAAGTCCAGTGGATCTCAGGCATCGGCAGCGAGAAGGCAGCCGCGCCCCAGGCCCGCCTCATGGCCACGGTCATCAGCGGCATCCTGAGTCAAAAATTGCCCTGGGGACTGGTTCTGCTGGGCGTCTTTCTGGTCATCGCCGTCGAATTGCTCGGCATCCGCTCGCTCTCATTCGCGGTGGGCGCGTATCTCAGCATCGGGACAACTCTGGCCATCTTCACTGGCGGCGTGGTGCGTTGGATGGTCGATGCAGCCCTCAAAAAAGCCGGCGGCGCGGAATCGGAAGGCGACGTCTCGCCCGGTTCGCTCTACGCCTCCGGCCTCATCGCCGCCGGCGGCATCATCGGCCTGCTCGGCGTGGGCCTTAAGCTCTACGAGACCACCTTCGGCAAGGAAGACCCCATCGCCATGCCGCACAGCTTCCTCTACCACGACTGGGTTTCTGTGGTTGCCTTCGCCGCGCTGGCGGGCTCACTCTATTACTTCGCACGCAAGCCGCTAAAGAAGTAAGCGGCAGAGTTACGAACTGCAGAAACTCGACAAGTTGGCGCCACAGGTCTTGATTCAGAGACCAGGGATTCTTCCATTCGAAAACATTCTGGCCGCCAGTCCCTTTCATTCCACACATTCGTTCATTGGATGAACGTGAGGCGAAGAACGCGTTCTGCTCACCCAACCTGCTTGACAACCGAAAAATAAGTGTCCTACTTTCTATTATTGCCCCGGTTCTTCCCCAAGCTCCCCGGGGGCCCTGAAAGCCGCTTCGAAACCACGGATACGGAGGTACCTTCCATGCGCCTGGCCCGATATTTTGTTCTATGGAGCCTGCTTTTCTGCCTCGCTGCAATGACCGCTCAAGCCAGGCCTAAAGGCGAGAAGTCATCAACTGCCAATATTGAAAGCCAGGCATACGCTCACTACCAAAAGGGGGAGTATGCCGATGCCTTTGCCGCGTATCGGAAGGGAGCCAATATGGGCAGCGCGAAGAGCCAGACCTTCCTCGGTTATATGTACGCGGACGGCAGGGGAACCAAGAAGGATCTTGAGCAGGCATTCGAGTGGATGAACAAGGCGGCTGATCAGGACTATGCAACCGCGGAGGTTAGCCTTGGCCTGATGTACCAGGACGGTTTAGGAACGGCCAAGGATTACGGACAAGCGTTCACCTGGTTTAGTAAAGCCGCGCGAAAAGGATCCTCGGATGCCGAAAACGACCTCGGCGTTCTCTACTACCACGGCCTGGGGACAACCCAGGATTACCCAAATGCGTTTGCGTGGTTCAACAGGGCGGCGCAGCAAGGGCTGGCCTCCGCGGAGAACAGTCTTGGGTTCATGTACTACACGGGCCGGGGGACGGCCCAGAATTACGAAGAGGCGATTGATTGGTTCACCAAAGCGGCGAATCAAGGTAATCCCGGCGCCCAGCAAAGCCTCGGCTGGATGTATATGGAGGGTTTGGGAACAAGGCGGGATTACATACAGGCGCTCACCTGGTTCGGTAAATCCGCGCAGCAGGGCTTCGCTCTGGCCGAAAACAATCTCGGCCTGATGTATTTCAACGGATTCGGCGTGCAACAGAATTATGCACAGGCGGTTGCATGGTTCAAGAAGGCAGCTCAGCAAGGGTCAGCGAATGCGGAGAGCAACCTCGGATACATGTATTCGAAGGGGCTGGGCGTGGCGCTTGATGCAGAACTGGCGCATGCATGGTTGAAAAAAGCCGCAAGCCACGGAAGCGATAACGCGAAGTCGCTTTTGGCGTCGATGGGTTCGCGAAATGCGCCTCAACCTGATCAAGACGCGGCGAGTGCCGCGGAGCCCGGAGCCCGGTGATCGCTGGCCGATGACGCGGATGCAACCTTCGACCGCCATGTGGTCATCGACGCGGTAATCGACGGGCCGCAAGCGCTGCATCGGATCGTATGAGCCTGAGAAACCGGGTGCTCCCTGTATTTGAGACCAGGATTCCGTCACGGCTGTATCCTGAGCATAGGGGCAACCACGTGACGGACATGAACACTGAAGACCGGGCACAACAGTTTGCAAGCGACAACTACGCGGGCATCTGCCCGCAAGCATGGGCCGCGATGGAGAGCGCAAACCGCGGACATGCTACCGCATACGGCGACGATCCATGGACGGAGCGCGCCTCGAATGCCTTTCGGGAACTCTTTGAAAAAGATTGCGAAGTTTTCCTGGTTTTCAATGGCACCGCGGCCAACTCGCTGGCCTTGGCGTCTCTTTGCCAGTCCTATCATGGCGTAATCTGCTGCGACTCTTCTCACGTGGAGACGGATGAATGCGGTGCGCCCGAGTTCTTCTCCAATGGATCAAAGTTGCTGGTGGCTCAGAACGTGGATGGAAAGCTCACGCCGGATTCCATTCATGAACTGGCAACCAAGCGCAAGGATATTCACTTTCCCAAGCCGCGGGTGGTCACCATCACCCAGCCGACTGAAACGGGCCGCGTTTACACGCTGGGTGAATTGCAGGCCATCTCTTCGGCGTGCAAGGCGCACGGGCTCTTGCTCCATATGGATGGATCCCGCTTCGCCAATGCCTGCGCCAGCCTGGGGCGTTCGCCCGCGGAGATTTCCTGGAAGAGCGGCGTGGACGTGCTGTGTTTCGGCGGCACAAAAAACGGGCTGGCGGTGGGAGAGGCCGTCCTGTTCTTTGATCGCTCACTGGCGACCGACTTCGATTACCGCTGCAAGCAGGCCGGCCAATTGGCCTCGAAGATGCGCTTTCTGACCGCGCCGTGGGTGGGCATGCTGGAGAGCGGCGCATGGCTGGCCAACGCCCAACATTCCAACCGCTGCGCCAGCCACTTTGCCGCGCAAGTCGCAGAGATTCCAAATGTAACGATTGCCTCGCCGGTCGACGCGAACTCGGTATTCCTCCGGGCATCGGACGAGATCATGGGGCGATTGCGTTCGAGGGGCTGGAGGTTCTACAACTTCATCGGTGGAGCGTCACGCTTCATGTTTGCTTGGGACACGGATCTGGCTCGCGTGAACGAGCTGGCGCGCGACCTAAGGGAGTGCGCCGGCGCGGCCTCCACGCCACTCACCTGAGCTTGGGAATATTCACGTCCCCGCTCCGCTTCCGGAAGACCACCTTCAGTTCCCGCCTCCAGTGCTCAGTGAGGGCGATCAGCTCCCACTCGACCTGCGGGGAGATGTACCGCAGCACTGGCTCGTTGGCCGGATGAATGCGCAGCGCCGGAGCGGCCAACAGCAGCCGTGGCGGAAGCGGCGAGACCTCCGTCCCCGGGAAATATCCCTGGCGCTCGAAGGTCGAAAGCGGACAGCCGCCTCCGTTGCCCTCGCTGGGCTGCCGGTCGTCGTTGAGCGCGCGCACGCGAATCCAGTAGTCCAGCGCTTGCAGCGGCAAGTGCAGGTCTTCGTCGGCCTTCAGTTCGATCACCGTCAGCCGCCCGTTGCGATCCAGCGTGAGCATATCCAGCAACCCCCGGTCGCCAACCGAGAGCGCGGGCACCTGCGTATAGAGCAGGTCACCGCGTAGTCCGGGGAGCAACTCGGCGATTCCGCCGCGGAGCCGTGACTCAAGCCATCGTTCCGGTTGCAGCCGGAAGAGCGGGTCGGTGTGCACTCCGTCGGCGTGGCGGCTCTGAAACAGCCGCGCGAATAAATCGCGGCAATGCATCTCGTTCTCATCGGTGAGCGGCGTCTCGTTGGCTGCCGCGCCAAAGCTGATCTCAACTTCGCGCGCAAACGAATGAGACGCCGCACCATGCCGCACCCGCGCAAACTCCAGCCCGTGCAGTAACAACCCCACCTCGGTAGTCGAAGTGGCCCGCACCTCAACCCGCTCCCTGGCCGCCGGGGAGAGGAGCCCCAGCAGCCGCTCGATCCCGGCCTGGCAGCGCTCGATGGCCGCGGCGGCTGAAAAGGCATGAATCAGCTTGGCCCCCAGGTTGCCGGTGTCGCGGAAGTCCACCGGCGCAAGCTCTTCGCTGCGCTCGTTAAGGGTAAAAAGTTGGAAGTCGGCGGCGGCATGGTTCATCCAGGCCATCCGTTCCGCCGTTGTCCGCCAGGCCCCGACCGGCACGACCACCTTCAGCCCGCCAAAGTGGCGCCGGCCATCCCCGTGCTGGCGGCAATAATCCAGCCAGAGAATCCCCAGTGTCAGAATGCCGTCCACCGTGGGCGTCGACTCCGCCTCGCCCACGCCAATTACCGCGTCAGCGGCGCTTCCGCGCAACAAACGTCCGCGTGCATACGCCGGCCCGAAGCTGTGCTCCAGGTCCATGGCCGAGCGCAGCCCATCCACCTTCGATCCGATGAAGCTCCGTGTCAGCGTCCGCTCCAACAAGCGCTGGTAGTTGCGGCGCGCGGCCTCGCGGGCGGTGGGGGTGCGGCGGTCGCTGGTGGAAACCAGTTCCAGGGCTTGGGGCTTGGCGGCACCCATGCGGCGAGTCACCAGGCGCAGGCACTGGGCGCGCTCCTGCACCTCGACCACCGTGCGTACCAGGTTGCGCTCCTCGCTCCACAGTTGCAAAAGGCAGCGGCCATGCGACTCGCTCACCGCGTAGCGGGCAGAGCGCATGTCGAAGACAACGCGGCCACCCTCGATCACCGCGGCTGCCGGGTGTTCCGCCAGATATTCTTCGATATCCCGGGCCAGCTTATCCGGGGATGCAACGGCTTCGCCGGCGGCCATTCCGGTGATCCTACCAACCCTGCCGCGCGCGCAGACTGGTGATGTGCGCGGTGTGGTGGCGCGAGTGCCAGTCGTACATCGCCAGCGCATCAGCCAGGGTCTGCCGGCCCCGCTCGGGATGGTTGTAGCCCTTCTCGAAATCCTCGTCTTTGAGCGACTCCAGCAGCGCCGCCCAGCGCGCGTGCAGGCCCGCGATCAACCCGAGGGAAACATCAATGGGCAAGCGGCTGTCAGTCATGTTGGCCCAGGCAGCTTCTTGGTAAGGATTGATCGTGGGCCAATTCTCTGTGAGCGCCAGCTTGCAGCGGATGTAGGCCATGGCGTGGCTGTCGGCCACATGATGCACCAACTGGCGCACAGTCCAACCGCCGTCGCGGTAGGGCGTGTCGAGCTGAGTCTCGCTCAGGCCTTCGACGGCTGCGCGCAGGCGCTCGGGCAGCAGGCGGACTGTATGAATCTGCGTGGCGCGAATGCCGGGCACACTGCTGGCCGGAGGGCTGAAGCGGCCGATGGGATAGCGGAGGTCGTCCAAATCTGTCATGGCTCAAACCCTCCCATGTATTCGTGCCGAATGAAACCGGGTTGCGGGATCCGGCCCCAGCGGTCGGGCTCTCTAAGGGCCGGGGTTCCCAGCGACAGGTCTTCGTCGCCGGGGTGGAAGACCGGGTCGAGTTTAGGCTTTGCGGTGATGATGATGGGTATGGTGAGCACGGTGGGCACGGTGATGGTGTCTCGCGACGGCAAAGGCCGGGCTTGCAAAGACCATCAACAGCAGGAAAGCTGCAAGAATCTTCTTCATAGGACAAATCTAGCACGAGGGCTGCACCGATGGTAGAGAGTATTAACCGCTCCGTATCAAATCGGGAACGGGCGCACCTATACTGCCCTCCGGTCCCAAGACCGGCGTAAACTGAAGGCACGATGAGCGTATCGGCCGCTTCCCCGCCTCCCCGTCATAAGCGCTATTTTTTCGATAAATTCGGACTCACGGAGCGGCTTTTGGAGCGCTGCCTGGGCGAGGCTCTCTCGGCTGGCGGCGATTACGCCGACCTCTACTTCGAGTCGGTCACGGCTACCGCGCTGGGCGTGGACGAGCAGATCGTGAAATCCGCCAGCCAGGGCGTCAGCGCCGGCTGCGGCATCCGCGTACTCAGTGGCGAGCGCACCGGCTACGCCTACACCGACAACCTCAGCCCTGAACGGCTGCTCCACGCAGCCCGCACCGCCGCGCTCATCGCCTCTGCCCCCGCCAAACAGCCGGTGCAAGGCTTCGTCGAGGCCCCCGTCGCGGATCTGTATCCCGTTCCGCTGGGCGGCTACGATTTGGACCTGGCCGCGCGGCTGGAACTTATCTTGAGAGCCGATCGCGCTGCGCGAACCTTTGATCCGCGCATCGTCCAGGTCCGGGCAAGCTACTCCGAGGAGCTGCGCCGCATCCTCATCGCCGCCTCCGACGGCGCCTTCGCCAGCGATACCCAGCCGCTCTGCCGGTTGAACGTCTTCGTCATCGCCAAGGAGGACGCGAATACAACCAAAGGCTCGGCCGGTGGCGGCGGGCGAGCTGGCCTGGATCAGTTTGTTGGCTCCAAAAGCCCGGAGAGCCTGGCGCGGGAGGCCGCACGCGGAGCGATTCTGCAACTCGGCGCCGTTCCCGCTCCTGCCGGCGAGATGGAAGTGGTGCTCGGCCCCGGCTGGCCCGGCATTTTGCTCCATGAGGCGGTGGGCCACGGCCTGGAGGCCGACTTCAACCGCAAAAAAACTTCCGCATTTGCCGGACTCATCGGCCAGAAGGTCGCCAGCTCCAAGGTCACCGTGGTGGACAACGGAACCATCGCCGGACGGCGCGGCTCGCTCAACGTGGACGACGAAGGCTCGGCAGCGCAGGAGACCGTCCTCATCGAGGGCGGCGTCTTGCGCGGTTATCTGACTGACAAGCTCTCCGCTCGGCTCACCGGCGCGGCCAATACAGGCTCGGGACGTCGAGAGAGCTACCAATGCATCCCCATGCCACGCATGACCAACACCTATATGCTGGCCGGCGACGACGCGCCCGAGGACATTCTGCGCTCAGTCAAGCGCGGCCTCTATGCGGTCAACTTCGGCGGCGGCCAGGTGGACATTACCAACGGAAAATTTGTCTTCTCCGCCTCCGAGGCTTATTTAATCGAAGACGGCAAGGTCACCGCCCCTGTGAGCGACGCCACGCTGATCGGTAACGGGCCAGAGGCACTGAAGTATGTCTCGATGGTCGGCAATGACCTCAAGCTCGACGAAGGCATCGGCACCTGCGGCAAAGACGGGCAGAGCGTGCCGGTGGGCGTGGGCATGCCGACGATCAAGCTGGATAAGATGACCGTCGGGGGCACAGGAAGATAGG
>Ga0265342_10001007_pt1 | contig 27772 bp, 25 predicted proteins | sample 4CB327metaG_FD_203125 | JGI IMG/M metagenome (GOLD analysis project Ga0265342, IMG submission 203125) | Rhizosphere microbial communities from Carex aquatilis grown in University of Washington, Seatle, WA, United States - 4-CB3-27 metaG | ecosystem: Host-associated > Plants > Roots >... | reverse complement strand
CGCCGACTTCGAGCTGGTCTACGTTGCGACGCAGCGGGGCGCGTTCGGCGTGGGTCTTGATCATGTCGCTCAGGTCGCCGACGCCTCGGGCGGCCAGGGTCTTGATGGGGCCGGCGGAGATCGCGTTGACGCGAATGTTGCGGGGACCGAGGTTGGCGGCGAGGTAGCGGACAGCGGATTCCAGGCCGGCCTTAGCCACGGCCATCACGTTGTAGTGGGGGACGACCTTTTCGGCGGCGTAAAAACTCATGGTCATAATGCTGCCGCCCTCGGTCATCAGCGGCGCGGCAGCGCGGGTGACGGCGATGAGCGAGTAGACACTTACGTCGAGGGCGATACGGAAGCCCTCGCGCGTGCAGTTGATGAACTCGCCGCGCAGCTCCGCGGGGGGGGCGAAGGCGACGGCGTGGACCAGAATGTCGAGCTTGCAGTACTTCTGTTTGAGGGCGGCGAAGAGGGTGTCGATCTCGGCGTCGTTGGTGACGTCGCACTGGAAGCCGCTGGCGCCGGGCAACTCGTCGATGAGGCCCTGAGCTTCGAGGCCCATGCGCTCGTTTTGATAACAGATGGCCAGGGTTGCGCCGGCCTGTTGCAGTTTTTGGGCGATGCCCCAGGCGATGGAACGCTTGTTGGCCAGCCCGAAGACTACGGCCGTCTTACCCGTCAAATCGATCATGCTTGCTTGTTTCCTCCATGGCCCGCATAGAGGGGAAGGTGAGCCATTCATTCAATAGAATATCAGCCACAAAAGGGAATATCAGCCGCCCAGGTCGACCAACTCGACTTTGCCAGTGGCGCGACCCAGAAAGCGAGAGCCGAGGCGCTCGAACTTCTCAACAGAGTCGGTTGCGAAGCAGCGGATTTCGGTGGGGTGGGCGGGGTCGTCTCCCACCCTTTCCACAGAGGAGGTGGAAAGGATGGGGCACCCAGCCTGTTCATTAAAGAGGCGCACGGCGGCGTCGGCAGCGGCCTCGGCAGAGTCGATGACTTTCATGCCGGCGGGGACCGCTCGATCGAGGAGCGGTCGAAGCAGCGGATAGTGAGTGCAGCCGAGGACCAGCGTGTCGGGATTCAGGTCATGGATGGCGGCATCGGCGTTGAGTTCAGTGAGATAGATGCGAATTACTTCCGTTGTGATGGCCACCTGCGGTGGGGCAGACGCGGCTTGCGCCGCATAGGCTGTATTGACAGCTCCGGCTGCGATCGAAAAACCGGTCCATCCTTCCTCGACCAGAGGGACGAGCAGCGGGCAGGCTTTCTCAAGGGCGCGGAGGCCCTGGGCGCGGCAGGCGGCGGCGTAGGCGTGGCTTTCGACGGTGGCGGCAGTGGCAATGACCAGCACGTCGCCGGTGCTCGATGCGGCGCGGGCGGCGGAGGCGCCGGGCTCAATGACTCCCAGCACTGGAACCGGAACGGCATCCTGAATAGCGTCGAGGGCCAGGGCGCTGGCGGTGTTGCAGGCGATCACCAGGAAGTTGGCGCCCTGTTCACGGACGAGGAATTGGGCGCTTTGGGCGGCGTAGCGGGCGATGGTGCGGCGGGATTTGGAGCCGTAGGGCAGGCGAGCTGTGTCGCCGAGAAAGGCGAATTGGGCTTGCGGCAGCCGCTGGATGAGCGCGCGCAGAACGGTCAAGCCGCCGAAGCCGGAGTCGAAGACGCCGATGGTGGGGGAGATGGCGCCGGAAATGCTCATGGATGGGCTCCCTCGGAGGGAACGGCTTCAGCCGCCAGACAGGTGCGGGTGAGGTCGGCATGGCCGGCGAGTGTAGAACGCGGTTGGCCGTCGACCAGGAATCGGACCTGGGTGATGCGGGGAAGGTTAGCGTGCAGGGTGCCGCAGATGGAGAGCACAGTGAGCGTTTCGGTCTGAATCCCCGATGGGTGGCTGGCGACAAAGGCGCCGGTCAGGTTGATGACGGCCATTTCGGGGCCGGTCGGCTGAGAGTTCGTGGAGGATGTGTCCGGGGCTTTCGATTTGCCTGCTACGGGTACACTCGGGTTGCCGTTGATGGTCAGGGCCGGTAACAGGAAGACCTGGCCGATGGAACCCGCGCCGCCGGGGACGGGGTGGGCGGCATCGGGAGCGGCGTAGAGGTCAAGCAGCTTGCCTAGCACGGCTCGCGCGCGCGAGGCAGGATCCTGGGGCAGGGGCAGGGACTGAACCAGGGCCAGCAGGGAGCCGTCCGTGTCGCTGGCGACCAGCAGAGTGGCTTGCTCGGCGGGCGCCACCGCGGGGGCATGAGTGGGCGCAGAGTCCGAGCCATAGAGCAGGCGCTCATGAGCGCGTTCGCGCAACTGCCACAGAACGATGCCCATGGCTACCGAAGCGACGAGCAGAACGATGAAGAGAATTGTCTGGTAACGGGGAATCATGGCTGACGGGCCCCCGATCCCCAGTCGGATCGCCATTCCACGATGGCGGCAGCCAGCGCTTCGGCTACTTGCGCCTGGTAACCAGGGTCGTCCAGACCGGCTTTGACGGTCTGGACTGGGCCTCGTTCCGGGGCAATCTCGATGGCTATGGCGGGGCAGGTCATGCTGTCGACGGCAAGCAGCGTTGTGCGGCCCAGGGTAACGGAGATGCCTGCGTGCATCAAGGCAGAGTTGAGTACCCCGGCCAAGGCCAGACTGCGCGGAACCCAAGCGGATTGCGCGGTCTTCCATGCTGCAAAGCGCACGGGCTGAGCGGGCGCCAGCGAGGAGGTAAACAGGTGGACGCCGGAGCCGCTCTCAGAAGCGTGCAGGCTCAGGCAGGCCTGGGCGTTGGCGTGGTTGGCGATCTCTGCCCGGCGGTTCAGGTCCACGGCAGTGTCGGATTCGCGCGTGGTGACTACCTGCATGCCTCGCGCGGCCAGCAGCGAACGCAGCCTGACGCTGAGGGCCAGAGTGAAGGCCTTCTCCGGCTGGCCGTTCGAGAGGCGTCCGCCAGGGTCGTCGCCGCCGTGAGCTGCGTCGAGCACCACGACAAAGCGAGCGGCGGGAGCGGACGGGGCCTGCGCGAAGGCCAATTGCCCGGTTGTGACGAGTGCCGCAATTGCCCAGTTAGTCCAGCGCATAGATAGTCAAACCGCTGAGCAGCTTGGGGAAGAAGTCGGTGGACTTCTGCGGCATCACCTCGCCAGCAAAGGCCACCTCCCGCAGTTGCTCCATGGAGACGGGGTTAGTGAGGAAGGCGATGTCGGCCTCGCCGCGGCGGAGCTGGTCCATCGCTTCGCCCGCGTCGCGCAGGTAGCGGAGATTGGTCTGCTCGCTGACCTTTTCGGCGTCCAGGCCCAGCAGCCGGTCGAGGATGATGGAGTGCAAGTGGCTGAGGTCGAGCTGGCGCTGGCGCTCGGGGAGGCTAGCCAGAGCCGCGGCTACGGAGTTCGGCTTGGAGCGCAGCAGCAGAGCTCCGGCACGGGTGACGGCGACAAAGGCCGTGCCTGTCTGTTTGCCGAGCGATTGGATATAATCGGCGGCCTCGCCCTTGGGCAGGGAATCGACGGTGAAAAACTCTTCTGCCGCACGAGCAAAGGCAGCCGGGTCAAAGTGAGCCAGGCTGTGGACCACGCGATGGGTGGGCAGAACGACCAGGCCGTCGGAGTCCATGTTGACGAAGGTCATCATCACAGCCGCCTCAGGGCAGGCGGGATGGGGCAATTGGCTGGCGCTGGACTCGGCGTTAGCCGCCACGACGCAGGCAGTCTCCTTCAAGTAGTTCAGAGCCGTCTCGTAGCGGTGGTGGCCATCGGCGATGATCAGTTTCTTGTCGGCCATGGAAGCCGCCAGCATACGGATGACCGCCGGATCGCAGATGCGCCACAGCCGGTGCAGCACGCCGTACTCGTCGGTGACTTCGGCGTCGGCGGGGCCGCTGCCACCGTAGAGAATCTTCTCCACGCTGCCAGCGGGGTCAGAATAGAGCATGAAAATCTGGCCGAAGTGAGCGTGCGTGGCCTTGAGCAGATTGAGCCGGTCGCTCCTGGGTTTGGAGAGGGTTTGCTCGTGGCGGAAGACGACCTGGTCGGCATAGTCGTGGAGCTTGCCGAGCGCGATAAAACCGCGCCGTTCGTTGACGATTTCGGATCCGGGTAGCTTAAAACGCTGTGAGTAGGCGAAGATGCAGGGATCTTTTTCCTGAACCAGGACGCCTTGTTCCCGCCATGCGCGAAAGTCGCGGCTGGCGCGCGTATAGACGCTTTCGCCGCGCTCGGCATCGAAGAGTTCAGGCAGCCCCAGGATGATGCGGACCAGATTGAAGGGGCTGCGCTGATAGTAAGCCTGCTGCATGGACGGAGAGATCTTGTCGTAAGGCTGGGTGACCACGTCCTCAAGCCGGACGGCGGAGAGATTGTAGCGCCAGGCGCGAAATGGATAGATGCGGGCCATACGGAAGGTCTAGCTCCCCGTCTAACAGCGAGACTCGCGCACCGGAGTCCCATCCTGCACACTCCGGGACGCTTGCGCGCTCAGGCTCGATTGTATCCCAGCAGTCGCAATGGCGGGCGCACTGGGCCCGGCCTTGCACCTACCGGGATGTGACGTTCGATGGCGGCAAAACCACGCGCCGGAATAGCGTAAACCGTGCTAACATCGGCTTCACTATTGGGTGAAGGAGCATGAGGAGGCTTCTTATTCCGAGCAGAATGCCAACCCGGCGCGGTAACCTGCGGATGCTGAGCCGGTGGCTGTGGATTTGCGGATGGGCGGCGGTTTTCTGTTTGGCGCGCGCCCCGGCCCAGGACAACCAGCTCGACAAGGTGCATATACCCCCGCCGGGGGCTGCCGCGCCGGCTACGGGAGCTCCCGCTGGGGCTGAAGCGCCTGCCGCCACGGGCACCAACGCGCTGAAGATCCGTCCCGGCTCGCGGATCAGGATGAACGTGGATATGGTGCTGATTCCGGTCACGGTCACTGATCCCATGAACCGGTTGATTACCGGACTGGAAGAAGATGACTTTCAGGTATTCGAGAGCGGCATCCAACAGCAGATTAAGACCTTTGCCAGCGAGGACGCGCCGGTTTCGATCGGCATCATTTTCGATCTCTCCGGTTCCATGACCTCGAAGTTAATCCGCGCCCGGGAGTCGATCTTGCAGTTCATCAAGACCGCCAACCCGCAGGATGAGTTTTTTGTCATCGGCTTCAACGACCGGCCGGAGTTGATGGAGGACTTCACCAACGCGGTGGAGGACATTCAGGCCCGCCTGGCCACCGTGCGCAGCGGCCATCGCACCGCGCTTCTGGACGCTATCTACTTTGGCGTAAACAAGATGAAGGATGCGCGGCACGAGCGCAAGGCGCTACTGGTGGTCTCAGACGGCGGCGACAACCGCTCCCGCTACACCGAGGGCGAGATTCGCGCGCAAGTGCGGGAGTCGGATGTAGAAATGTATTCGATCGGCATCTTCGAGCCCTCAGCGCCCACGCCTGAGGAGCGCGCCGGACCGCAACTGCTGGATGAGCTGAGCGAAGAGACCGGAGGACGGCTCTTCCGCGTGGACGATCTGGCGGAGATGGGCGACATCGCCGAAAAGATCTCCACCGAGTTGCGCAACCAATATGTGATCGGCTACCGGCCCAGCAACCTGACCCGCGACGGCAAGTGGCGTAAAGTGAAGGTGAAGGTCAATCCTCCCGTAGGGCTGCCTCCGCTCACTATCCATGCTCGCACCGGCTACTATGCGCCTTTGCAATAACGCGGCTCTTGCCTTTCTTCTTTCCGGGGCAGCGCTCGTCCTTCTTGCGCAATCGCCGCCTGCCCAACAGAACCCGGCTTCACCCGGCCCGACTCCATCGCTGACGGTGGACCGCGACCCGGTGCGCTCGCCGGATATCGAGCCGCCAGTGCTGATTACGAACGGGAACATGCGCAAGCAGGGCGAGGGGTACGTTCTGCACACCGACGTGGAAGAGGTGGTGCTGAATTGCACCGTGCTCGACGGCAACCGGCTGGTTCCGGATCTGAAGAAGGAAAACTTCGAGATCACCGAGGACGGCGTTAAGCAGAGCCTCATCAGCTTCCAGCACACGGACCTGCCGGTTTCCATCGCCATCGTGGTGGATAACTCCGGGTCGATGTCGAAGAAGCGCCCATCGGTGAACAAGAGCACGCTAGACCTGGTTCTGGCATCGAACCCGCAGGATGAGGCCTTTGTGGTGAACTTCTCAGACGAAGCCTTCATCGACCAGGAGTTCACCTCGGACGTGAACAAGCTGCGCGACGGGTTGGGGCACATCGAATCCCGCGGCGGCACGGCGCTTTACGATGCCGTGGTGGCTTCGGCGGACAAGCTGGTGGCCGACGCCAAGCGACCCAAACAGGTGCTGGTCCTGATTACCGACGGCGAAGACAACGCCTCGACCCTAAACCTGGAGCAGACCATCCGGCGCGTTCAACAGCTCTCCGGGCCGGTCATCTACTCGATTGGATTGTTGTTCGGCGATGAGATGAGCCGCTCCGAGGTGCGCCACGCGCGGCGGGCGCTGGAGATGCTCTCAACCGAGACTGGCGGCATGGCCTTCTTCCCCAAGTCAATTGAGCAGATCGATCAGATCGCCGCCGAGGTAGCACGCGATATTCGCAACCAGTACACGCTGGGCTACCACTCCACCCGACCGACCACCGAACCGGGCTTCCGCCGCGTGCAGGTGACGGCCGCGGGCAAGGGGACGAACAAGCTGAACGTGCGCACTCGGACGGGGTACTTCCCAGTGGTCAGGGTGGTCAAGCAGGCCGCGGCGCCGCGATAAGCTAGAAGCCAGGAGAGAATCGCGAGATATGGCCACACCCCCATACAAATACTCGACCCTTGCCGTTCATGCCGGGCAATACCCCGACCCGCAGACGGGCGCCGTCAACGTGCCTGTATACCTTTCTTCGACCTTTGAGCTGACCGGCATCGGCACGGACCGGGGCTGGGACTACTCGCGCGCCGGAAACCCCACGCGGGACCGGCTGGAAGAGGCTCTGGCTGCGCTGGAAGGCGGCGTGAGCGGCCATGCGTTTACCACCGGTATGGCGGCGATATCGGCGCTGGTGGCGATGCTGCGCGCGGGCGACCACCTGATCTGCTCCAAGGATGTGTACGCCGGAACGGTGCGCCTTTTCGACCGGATCGTCTCCGGCTACGGCATCGAGATCGAGTATGTGGATACGAGCAATCTGAAAGCGGTGGAAGCGGCGATCCGGCCTACCACTAGGCTCATTCACATTGAGACACCCAGCAACCCGCTGATGGTCTTGACCGACATTGCGGCGGTGAGCAAGATCGCCCACGCTCATGGAATTGAGGTCAGTGTGGACAATACGTTTCTGTCGCCGGTGTTGCAGAGTCCGCTGGCTTTGGGCGCGGATATCGTGATGCATTCAACGACCAAGTACCTTAACGGCCATTCGGATGGACTGGGCGGGGCGCTGATCGGCACGACGCCGGAGCACAAGGAGCGTTTTCTGCTGGTGCAGAAGGCGGCGGGCGGGGTCATGTCACCCTTCGAGTGCTTCCTGGTGTTGCGTGGCATCCGGACGTTGCCCCTGCGCATCCGGCAGCACGAGGAGAATGGGCGCGCCGTGGCGGAGTTCTTGTCTATGCACCCCAAGGTAAGCCGGCTGGCCTATCCGGGACTGAAGAGCCACCCGCAGCACGCGCTGGCGGTTAAGCAGCAAAAGGGCTTCGGCTCCATGCTGAGCTTCGACGTGGGATCACGCGAAGCGGCGGGGCGGTTCCTGGGCGCGATCAAAATCTTCCTGAGCGCCGAGTCGCTGGGCGGGGTGGAGTCTTTGGCCTCTCACTCGGCTACCACCACACACGCGTCCGTGACCCAGGAGCAGCGCGACGCGATGGGGATAACCGAGGGGCTGGTGCGGCTGTCGGTGGGCATCGAGGACAAGGAAGACCTGATTGCCGACCTGGAGCAGGCGCTCAAGGTGGTCTAGTGGGGCTTCATGGCTGAATCTAAGCTACTACTCGGCGTTGATACCTGCGGACCATCCGGTTCGGTGGCGCTGGGGCGGCTTGCCGCAGGCGAGGTGGAGATACTGGGCCAGATTGAGCTGGAAGGACGCAGCTACTCGGCAACGCTGGTGGCTGCAGTGAGCGATCTGCTAGAGCGCACCGGCGTCGAGTTGCGCGACCTGGGCGCGATTGTGGCCGTGAACGGGCCGGGAAGCTTTACCGGAGTGCGTGTGGGGCTGAGCGCGGTAAAAGGGCTGGCCGAGGCTGCAAGGATTCCGGTTGTGGCCGTTTCACGGCTGGAGGTTCTAGCTGCGAAAACAGGGGTATTATCGTCGGCTCTCGATGCGCATCGTCACGAGGTGTTTTTGCGGGAAGGTTGGCCGGATGAGGAGCCGAAGGAACTGCTGGCGGGCGCACGGGAGCTTGCGGCCATCGTGCCACTGTCTCGAATTGCCGTTTGCGACGATACGGCGGTTCAGTTGCTGGCCTCGGCGTGGCTGACTGCGGAGCTGATCCGGGTTCCGGCCCCGACGGCAGCGGATGCGCTGGTTTTGGGCGCGGCGCGAGTTGTGGCAGGGCAGTTTGTGGATCTGGCGTCGCTGGACGGCCACTACCTCCGCCGGTCCGATGCAGAGATCTTTGGCGAGGTGGCCGCGGCGGGTCCGCAAGGCGCATGAGTACCCCAGAAATTAGGATTCGGCGCATGGTGCAGGCGGACCTGAATCGAGTGATCGAGATCGCGCAGAGCCTGAAGGGAGCGCCTCACTGGCCGTCAGCAGCTTACATGACCGCAGTGAACGAAAACTCCGTGCCGCGGCGCGTGAGCCTGGTGGCCGAAGACCCCAGGAGCGGTATAGTCGGCTTCGCGGTAGCCAGCCAGGTGGGATCGCAGGCCGAGTTGGAGACGATTGCGGTGGCAGCGGAGGGCCAGCGCAGCGGGGTTGCCCGGCGAATCCTGGCTACCTTAGCCGAGGAATTGAAACGGTCGCGGATTCGAGAGGTCACACTGGAGGTGCGCGCCTCGAATCAGCCGGCGCTGGCCTTCTACCGGTCGACGGGATTTAGAGAAACCGGCAGACGGCGGCGCTACTATGCTGATCCCGTTGAAGATGCGGTGCTGCTGAGTTTAGGGCTTGAATGATCGCAGGATGGGCGGGAATGACTGATCCTGGTCGGGGGAGATTGCGGACGCTGGAATCGCGCGTGTGACCGGGGTCACTTTTGGTGGTTCTTGGATGGGATATTCCCAGAATCAAGTTACTTTCGGCGCTTTTCCTGCTTGCGGATTGCGCTCCTGCGGCGATATCGTAAGTGTTCACTTGACAAATCCGGAGGTGCTTGATGGATGAAGTAAAGGATTCAACGCTGAGCGCAGAGATTGATCGCCTGCATGCCGAACATCGGCGCTACGCTCAGCGGCTGGATGAATTGGTGCAGAAACCTTATCTCTCCGATGATGAACAGCTCGAGGAAGTGCGCCTGAAGAAGCTGAAGCTGCACGCCAAAGACCTGATCTTTGCTCTTGAGCGCCGGTAGCTCGCTCCGCAGGGAGCTAAAAGGTTGCCGGTAGATTAAAGCGTTTTGCCTGAGCGGCGGCTGCGGGTGGCCTCGCCGTCAGGTGTGTAGCCAGGCCATGCCCCCGCAAATACAGACAGGCGGCAGGACCACCGTATAATCGTTGGGGACGATGGTTCGTGACGGTATTATTTACGGGTTGAGCTTACTGTCGGTGGCGGTGGCACTCTGGTGGGCCACGGGCAGTTGGGCGTGGGGCATAGTGCCCGTGCTGCTGGCGGCGTTTTTCCTGTGGTTCTTTCGCGATCCACAGCGGGCGGTTCCGGCAGGCGCCGGGTTGATTGTTTCGCCCGGAGACGGGCTGGTTACCGAGACCGCCGCGATCACAACACCCGATGGACCCCGACAGCGGATCAGCATCTTCCTGAGCGTATTTGACGTGCATGTGAACCGCGCGCCGATCAGCGGCGTCCTCAGCCGTGTGAGCTACCGGAGGGGCCAGTATCTAAACGCCATGAACCCGGCCTCGGCGGACTGCAACGAACAAAATGTCATAACCGTGACCGGCGAGGGCATCGAGGTCACCTTTAAACAGATTGCCGGCCTGCTGGCGCGGCGCATCGTCTTCAATCTCCGCGAGGGCGATACGGTGGAACGCGGGCAGCGCGTGGGGCTCATCAAGTTCGGATCCAGGGTGAATGTGCTGATTCCGGGCGAGGCAACTCTGCGGGTGAAGGTGGGCCAGCGGGTTAAGGGCGGATCGAGCGTGCTGGCTGCGATGCCGGATGGAGAGAGCCTTTGAACAACTTTAACTCCGCTATGGCCAGAGCCAGAACGCAGGCCCAGCTCCGTCGCGGCATGTTCCTGCTGCCATCGCTGTTTACAGCGGTGAATATCGCAGCCGGGTACTTCTCCATCACCGAGACGATCAAGGCAACCAGCGGCGCGGGGAATGCGCTGTTGCATCTGGACTGGGCGGCCATCGCTATCATTTTTGCCATTCCCTTCGACGCGCTGGACGGGCGCATCGCCCGCATGACCAACACGTGCAGCGATTTTGGCAAGGAGCTGGATTCGCTAGCCGACGCCATTACCTTTGGCGTGGCTCCGAGCCTACTGGCGCTTATCTGGGGATTCCATTTCCTCCCCGATACCATGAACCCAGAGTTGCGCCAACACCTGCAACAGGCGGGCGCCTTCATTTGTTTCCTGTTTCTTATCGGCGGGGTCTCGCGCCTGGCCCGCTTCAACATCAGCCACGATGCCCAGCCGCGCAATCCGGGACGGCCGGGGCGCAAGTATTTCGTCGGGATGCCGATACCGGCCGCGGCAGGCCTGCTGGCCGCTACGGTTCATTTCTTTTACGGGATACCCGTTGAGAACTGGTGGGTCGCCATTCCCTGGCTTATTCTCGTGGGCCTAAGCGGGTTCCTTATGGTCAGTACCTGGCGATTCTGGTCGGCCAAGGAGATCAACTTCTCCCGCCGCCATCCCTTCCAGTTGCTGTTTCTGATAGCCCCGATTTTGTACGTCGTGATCCGGTTCTCGAATGTGGTGCTTTTCTTTATGGCGCTGGCCTATATGTTCTCAGGGCTATGGGCGGGGGCGGTGTACTCCTGGCAGCGCCGGCGGCGCAGAAGGCTGGGGCTTCCAGTTCCCGTTGCCGAAGCTACAGCTGACTCGGATTTCCCTAAGCGTTCTTAATTTTTAAGAAGGATGCCTGTGTACAAGATCGCCATCGCCGGAGCCTCAACCCTGTTGGGCAAGGAGCTGAAGGAAGCGCTGTCAGAGTCGCCCCTGGCGGCGGCAGGCTTTGTTCTTTTCGATGAGGAAGAGGCACAGGGCCAGTTGGACCAGGTGGGCGACGAGATTACATTCGTTCAGACCATCGATGCAGATGCCTTTGAGCGCGTGGACTTTACATTTTTCTGCGGCTCGGAAGACCTGACCCGCAAGCATTGGCGGCAGGCGCTCCGATCCGGCTCCACGGTGTTGGACCTGACCGGCGCACTGGACCAGGAGGCAGGCGTGGTGGTGCGTGCGCCCTGGCTGGGCTCGGAGGCAGTGACCGTCGATTTATTTACTCCGGCCGTGGTTCCGGCCCACCCCGCAGCGCTGGCGCTTGCGCTGCTTCTTGAGCGGCTACAGCAGGTTGCATCTGTGCGTTTTGCGGCTGCCACTCTGCTGGAGCCAGCCAGCGAGTTTGGACGCGCCGCCATGGACGAGCTGCACCAGCAGACGGTGAGCCTGCTCAGCTTCCAGGGGATGCCACGCGCGATGTATGACGCGCAGGTGGCCTATAACCTGCTTTCCGCCCTGGGCGAGAGCGCTGCCGTGCATCTAAGCGCGGTGGAGGCGCGCATCCGCCGCCATTATGACGCACTCTCCGCCAGCCGCTGGCCGGCGCTGGCATTGCAGGTGATTCACGCACCAGTCTTCCACGGGCACACGTTTTCTATTGCCGTGGAACTGGAGCGGCCGGTCGAGATCTCCGCGCTGGAAGAGGCTTTGAGCGGCGATCATGTGGATTTGGTTCTGGAAGACACCGATTCGCCCTCGAATCTGGCGGCCACCGGGCAGAACGATGTGCTGGTACGGCTGCGCCCGGAGCTGGGAGCCCGCAACTCGACCGAAACCTCCCGCCTATGGCTGTGGGCCGCCTCTGACAATTTGCGACTGAATGCGCAAAATGCTGTGGAGTGCGCGCTGGACCTACGGCGGTTGAGGCCGCTGGGAACCGTGCAATAACAGAGGCTATCGCGCTGCGTAGCGCGCCCAAAGCTGCTCGGTATAGCTGTCGGTCATGCCGGCAATGTAATCGGCCACGGTGCGCGCCAGGCCTTGTGTGGGAATCTGCGCCTCGTGGTCTTTGGGCAGCAGGCTGGAGTCGGCCATGAGAGCTGTAAACAACCCCTGTACGACCTCGGCGGCGTGGGCGTGCGCCTCCTCCTGGCCGGGGGAGTTATAAAAGTTAGCGTAGAGAAAATCCTTGATCGCAGCGCGAACGGTTTCCATCTCCGAGCTCAGGAGAGCGAGCCGGCGGGGCGCCTGGCGAATCTCGTCCAGAGTGGTTGCTCCCAGCGCGGTCACCTGCCTCCGTACCTCTTCCATCAAATCCGTCACCAGCGCGTTGAGGATGGCGTTGATTGCCTCGTGGATGGTCAGTTTGGGCGCGGCGGCAGGATAGTCCCCGAGCACGGCGTCGTGGAAGCCGCGGAAGAGGGGCACGCCTTCGCGAACCTGTCCGAGCGTGAGGATGCCGGAGTCCAGACCGTCGTCGAGATCGGCGGTCAGGTAGGCGATCTCGTCGGCCAGGTCGATGAGTTGGGCTTCCAGCGGCGGAAATTGGTCAAGGAAGTACTCAGCCAGCTCCGGATGAGTTGCGGCGGAGTAGTCATGGGAGTGCTTGACGATGCCCTCGCGCACGCCCAGGGTCAGGTTCAGGCCGCGAAAGGCCGCGTAGCGCTCCTCGAACCAGGTAACGATGCGCAGGGCGTGCAGGTTGTGGTCGAAGCCCAGCTCGAAGCCTCGCAGGCAGTGGTCCAGAGCCTTTTCGCCGGCGTGGCCAAAGGGCGGATGGCCGATGTCGTGGGCCAGCGCCAGCGCCTCGGCAAGCTCCGCATTCAGCCCCAGGACACCGGTGATGGTGCGGGAGATCTGAGTCACTTCCAGCGTATGGGTGAGGCGACTGCGGAAGTGGTCAGAGGGGGAGTCAGCGGGCAGGCGGGTGAAAACCTGGGTCTTGCCTGCCAGGCGGCGAAAGGCGCGTGCGTGCAGGATGCGGGCGCCGTCCCTGGCAAAGGCGGAGCGATAGGGATGGGGCGGCTCGGTGTGCGCGCGGCGTGTCAGTTCGCCGCCTTCATCCCCGCGAACGACTACCCCCGGGGGCAACACGGTAGGCGGCTTGGTTGTTTTCTGGCTCATCACGGCGCAAAAAAAGGAGTTCACGTCTGGTTATACCGCAGAGAGGGACGTGAGCGCGATGGAAAGGCACTTGCGTGTTGTAAATCACCATCGGCTCAACCAGGGGAATGCTATAAAGTCTGCCAGACGGCAGGGATCGGACAACGACAATCACGTGAGAGTACCATTCTGCCGATCTTTCAGAGGGGCTGGCGCGGAGATGCAACCGGGCGCCTACTCGGAGGCCGCCGTTTAGGTCTCAACAAGGAGGTTGTCATGAAGGCTATCAAGAATGCCGCGCTGGCCATGCTTGCGCTGGCGGTTGCGTTTACGTCCGGGTGCGGCCAAAGGCACACGAACAAAGAGATTTACTACCTGATTTCGGCGCATACAGTGCTGCCTTACTGGCAGACCGCAGCAGCCGGATTCAAACAGGCGGCGACGCAGTACAAGGTGACGGCCAGGGTGGTTGGGCCGGAGTCCTACGACCCGCAGGCCGAGCTGACCGAGCTGCAAAACGCCATTGCGGCCAAGCCGGCGGGCATACTCATCTCAGTGGCCGACGCTGCCGTCCTGCAGCCGGGGATCGATGCAGCAATCAACGCTGGAATACCGGTTATTACCATAGATTCCGATGCTGCCAAGAGTCGCAGGCTCTACTTTATCGGCACCAACAACCTGGAGGCCGGGCGGCTGGGCGGACGGCGCGTCATCGAGAAGCTCAACGGCAAGGGCAACGTGGTTTTCTTCACCATCTCAGGCCAGCCCAATACGGAAGAGCGCCTGAAGGGGTTCAAGGACGTCTTCGCATCCAAGCCGGATATCAAGATCGTGGATGTGGTGGATATCAAGGGCGATGCGCGCGCAGCATTCGACAAGACTCAGGAGCTGATGGCGCTGACTGGACCTAAGAAGATCGATGCCTTTGTCTGCCTGGAGTCGGCCTCGGGCAAGCCGGTCTCCGATGCGGTCATGCGGTCCAACACCAACGACCGGCTGGTTGTGGCCTGGGATGTGGACCAAGATACCCTGGACGGGATCAAGGCTGGGAGCATTGACTCTACCGTTGCGCAGAAGCCCTTCACGATGGGCTATATCGGGCTGAAGGCTCTGGATGAGATCTTCCATGCTCCGCCCAAGCAACTCAACAAGGACTTCGGCGTTGACTCCTTCTCGCCGTATCCGGTTTTTGTAGATACCGGCACCTCTCTGGTGGATAAGAGCAACGTGGACGTGTACATTGCCTCGGCGGCGGAGGGAAACAAGTAGGGCGGTTTCTTCGGGGAGCTACTTATCTCGCGCTACCACAAAATCCGGCACCCAGAGCAGGGCGCGCTTGAACTCTGAGTCGGGGAACGAGGCGAGGGCCTGGCGACTCTGTTCGGCGTATCGGTCAGCGACGGACATGGCGTATTCGACCGAGCCGTTGCGGGCCAGTATTCCTTGAATCTTCTCGCGGCTGACACGCTCAAAGCTGCGGTCGTCTAGAACCCGCTGGATGGCCTGGCGGTCGGAGACCGTGCCGTGGTCGGTAGAGTGAATTACCGACAGCGTCGCCTTGCCTTCGCGCAGGTCGCTGGCCACGGGCTTGCCCAGAACCTCTTCGGTGCTAGTCAGGTCGAGCACGTCGTCGACGATTTGAAATGCTAAACCGACAGCCCGGCCATAGGCGGCCAGGCTGTTCTCCTCGGCCTCGCCGGCGCCGGCGAGCACCGCTCCCAGCCGCATGGAAACGGCAAAGAGACAGGCGGTCTTGCGATAGATGAGGTCGTAGTACTCGGCTTCGGAGACGGCTTTGCCTAGTTTTTGAATCTGGAGCAGCTCGCCCTCGACCATCTGCTGGGTCAGGCCGATCAGCAGGTCGAGTACGCGCAGGCTCTTCTCTTCAAGCGCCACTCGAAAAGCCTGCATGTAGAGCCAGTCACCGGCGAGAACGCATTTTTCGTTCCCCCAGGTTGTATTCGCGGAAGGACGGCCGCGGCGAGTGTTAGCGCCGTCAATGATGTCGTCGTGAACCAGCGTGGCGGTGTGGACCATCTCGACCACAGTGCCCAGGCGGATGGCGCCGGGGCCGGAGTAGCCCAGCATGTGCGCGGAGAGCAGCAGCAGCGAGGGGCGGATACGCTTGCCGCCGCCTTCGCGCAGGTATTCGGCGATCTCCGTGATGGTGCTGACGCCGGAGGCGGCATCGCGGCCCAACTCCTGCTCGATGGCCACGAGGTCGTCTCGCAGCAGATCGAAGACCTCTCTTGCCGTCGCTATTGCCAGTGTGCTCAAAGTTCTCCGGTTTTCGCGCTCTCAGGTTCCCTAACCGTCCAACATCTCAATTGGTGCGGTAGTTGGTAAACTGCAAATCCAGGCCCATCTCTTTGCCGCGCAGCAGAGCGATGATTGCCTGCAGCACGTCGCGGTCCTTGCTGGATATTCTCACAATATCGCCTTGAATGCTGGCCTGCGCCTTCTTTTTCGAGTCTTTGACCAGGCGCACGATCTCTTTGGCCTTCTCTATGGGGATTCCTTGCTGCAAGCATATCTTCTGCCGCACGCTCTTGCCGGCGGCGGGCTCGAGCTTGCCGTAAGTCAGATTCTTGAGCGAGACGCCACGCCTGACCAGCTTCTGGCCGAGAATCTCCTTCACAGCCTCTAGATGGTACTCCCCGTCGGAGGTAAGCTGAATGGCGTCGTTGCCCTCCAGGGTCACTTCAGAGTGGGAATCCTTCAGGTCGAAGCGCTGTCGAATCTCCTTCAGCGCCTGGTCGATGGCGTTGCGAACCTCCTGGATGTCCACCTTGCTGACAATGTCGAACGAATTATCCTGTGCCATAGTCTCTGATCCTCGAAGATGGAAAAGACGGCTGCATGCAATGCCTCTATCAGTTTCCCACGTCTGGCCCAAGCCGAAACAACCGGAAGAAGTTTTTCGTGGTTGCGGAGGCGATTTCTTCTTCTCCAACGCTTAATAACTGGGCCAGACCCAGGGCCGTCTGCAAGACCCAGGCCGGCTCGTTGCGCTTGCCGCGGTGGGACGCCGGAGCCAGCCAGGGCGCGTCGGTCTCGACCAAAATACCGTCCAGGGGCAACCGGGCGGCCACGTCCCGAAGAGGTTGAGCTTTCGGGTAGGTGAGATTGCCGGCAAATGAAACCAGAAAACCCAGGTCCAACGACCGCCGCGCCTCGTCCCATCCGCCCCCGAAGCAGTGCATCACGCCGCCCAGGCCGGTTGGCCGCCAGTGGGCCTCCAGAATCTCGAAGAGATCGTCCCAGGCGTCGTTTGTGCCTTCTTTCGGCCGACAATGGATGAGGATAGGCCGCTTGCGGGCCGCGGCGATTTCCAGTTGGCGGATGAGACCCTCGCGCTGCATCGGGCGCGTGGCTCCTTCATGAAAATAGTCCAGCCCGATCTCTCCGCAGGCAATGACTTCGGGCTCGGCCAGCAGGCTGTCGAGCCGGGCCAGAATCTTGTCGTCGATCTCGTGCGTGTTGTGCGGATAGACGCCGGCGCTCGAGTAGAGGCGCGGAAGATTCGGCTGTCCATTGAACTGGCGGCAGATTTCGAGAGCGCGGCCCATGCCGGCGGCTTGCTCTCCGATTCCGATGGCCAGCACCGTGCCTACGCCTGCCTCCCAGGCACGGCCCAGCATTGTCTCGCGGTCGTGAGTGTAGCGTTCACTGTCCAAATGGGCGTGGGAATCGATCAGCAAACGGGGCCTCCGGGACTACAAATGGGATTGAATGCTGTTTTGCTAACAGCGATGCGGCAATGCCGATCTCTCGATTCTATTCTCTGGCCTAATAAAAGATAAGACCGGCACAATGCTGTGGTCCCGAGCGGACGTAGCGGAGGCGATGGAGGAATGAATATAATCATCCGATGATCGCACCCTCATGCCGCATGAAGTTGAGTTTTTCTGCCTTGATGTTTGTCCTGGTTTTTGTACCCAGCATCCTAGATGCTGACGCGCAAACTCCCGCAACGGCTCCTGCGCCGTCCCCGGTTGTGGCGCCGGTGCAACCTGCCGCGGGCCAGCGCGCCAAACCGGCGGGCGGCGGCAATAACTCCTCAGGGGTTTTCTTCCATGAAGGCGGAGCCGGCCTGCCCGCATACCCGGTGGTGGTTCGCAATGAGACGCAGGCGGCTCGCGCGGCGCGCATGAAGTGGTTCGACGAGGCGCGCTTTGGCATCTTCATTCATTGGGGCGTTTACGCGGTTCCGGCGCACGGCGAGTGGTATATGAATCAGGGCAAGATCTCGGTGGCGAATTACAAGGCCTATGCCAAGGATTTCACTGCCGCCAAGTACGATCCATCGGCGTGGGCGCAACTATTTCAGGACGCGGGCGCGAAGTACATCGTGATTACCGCAAAGCACCACGATGGATTCACCCTCTACTATTCCAGGTATTCCGATTGGAATGCGGTGAAGTCGTCTGCTGCCGGCCGCGATCTGCTGCAGCCTCTGGCCGACGCGGTGCGCAAGCATGGAATCCGCTTCGGCCTATATTATTCGCAATCGCAGGATTGGGTGAATACCGGCGGCGGCAAGGGCAACACCAAGCCGTGGGATGACGCCTCGCAGGGCGACTTCGACGAGTATCTGGCGAAGATCGCGCTGCCCCAGGTCAGTGAAATTCTGGTCAAGTACCATCCCGCGTATCTATTCTTCGACACCGAGTATTCGATGACGCCCGAGCGCGCCAAACCCATCTTTGATGTGGTTGCATCCTATCCCGAGGTCATCATGAACAATCGCCTGGGCGGGGGCGTGCTGGGTGACACGGCGACTCCGGAGCAGCGCATCGCCACCGATCCCCTGGGACGCCAGTTTGAAGTCTGCATGACGATCAATCACTCCTGGGGATATAACGCCAGCGACATCCGTTGGAAATCGGCACAGGAGTTGATCCACAACCTCTCCGATATCGCCAGTAAGGGCGGCAATTATCTTCTGGATGTGGGACCGACGGCAGAGGGCGTGATTCCCCAACCGGAGGTGGAACGGCTGCAGGCGATAGGACGGTGGCTGAAGACCAACGGCGAGGCGATCTATGCCACCGAAGCCGGTCCCTATGTCGATCCCTTGCCATGGGGCCGCGCGACTTTGAAGAATCGACCCAATGGCGGCGCGACTCTTTACCTGCACGTATGGAATTGGCCCGCCGACGGCAAGATTCTATTGCCGGGCATCCGGCAGGCTCCGCTCTCGGGAAAATTGCTGGCCAACGGCGCAAAGACTACGGCCGCAGTGACGAGCGCAGGCCTGGTTGTCACGTTGCCGGGCGCCGCGCCCGATCCGGATGCTTCCGTTGTCGCGCTCCAATTTGCCCGCCCGGTACAGGTCACGGTTCAGGCGGCGATGCCCATGGATAACAGCGGGTCAGGCACGCTGGCCGATCCAAGCGGGGGAACTCCGGCGCATTAGAGCGGATCGATACGACTATTTCAGGCGTGCTCCCAGCGGAACCTCTTCGAGGAATCCGGCCAGCACCGGTGCGCCGTCTTCGAGCGAGGCGGCCAGCAGCATCCCGTTCGACTCGAGGCCGCGCATCTTGCGCGGGGCCAGGTTGGCCACGATGATGATCTTGCGGCCTATCAGCTTCTCCGGCTCATAGTATTGGGCGATGCCAGCGAGAATTTGCCGCTTTTCGAAGCCGAGATCGACCTCCAGTCGCAGCAGTTTGTCAGCCTTAGGCACCCGCTCGGCCACCAGAATCCGCGCCACGCGCAACTCCACCTTGGAAAAGTCGTCGATAGAAATGCGTTGCGGCTCCTGCGGAGGAGCTGTTGGCACCGCAGCCGGAGCGGCGGTCGTTTCAGCCGAGGGTAGTGCCGGCGCGGTGGGCTCGTTGGCTACTAATGGAGCCGTGGCGGCGGCTTCAACGACGCTGCCTGTGTTCTGATCTTCAAGATTATGCATACGTTCAATCACATCCTTTTCCGCGCGGGGAAAGAGCGGTGCGGGTTCGCCGAACCTGGTCCCGGCCTTCAATCCACCCCACGCGAGGTTTGTTAAAAATGCCTGTTTTGCAGCGTCTGCGATTTCGCCCTGGCCGAACTGCCGCCAAACCTTGGCGGCAGACTCAGGCAGGATGGGATAAACCTGCGCGGTGATAATACGAATGGCTTCGGCGGCTGTGGCCAGCACACGCGCCTGGAGCGCGGCGTGCTCCGCTTCGGAGCGGTCGGCAGGCCGCTTCCAAGGTGCGTTGGCCGTCAGGTAGCCGTCGGTCTCCGCCACCAGCAGCCATAAGGCTTTCAACGCTTCGGAGAAGTTCAGCGCCTCGAACTCCGGTCCGAATGCGCTGATCGTTCGCGCTGCGTTCTCGCGCAAAGCAGTCTCGGCCTGGGTTTCAGCGCCAGCTTCCGGCACCACTCCGCCGAAGTATTTATGCACCATGTTGACCACGCGGCTGACCAGGTTGCCGTAGCCGTTGGCCAGATCGCCGTTGTAGCGCTGGACGAGGGCCTCAAAGCTGAAGCTGCCGTCCTGGCCGAAGGGAATCTCCCGAAGCAGGAAGTAACGCAGCGCATCGGCGCCCAGCACGTCTTGCACCGTCTCGGCACGAACGATGTTGCCGCGCGATTTGGACATCTTGCCCTGGTCGAAGAGCAGCCAGCCGTTGGCCCTGACCGACCGCGGCAGCGGAATGCCCGCCGCCATCAGAAACGCCGGCCAGTAGACGCAGTGGAAGCGGCTGATCTCCTTGCCGATCAGGTGCATATCCGCCGGCCAGAATTTGGCGAAGCGGGCTTTGTCGGCGGGGGCGTCCGATCCATAGCCCAGCGCCGTAATGTAGTTGGCCAGAGCATCGAGCCAGACGTAGATGACGTGTTTCTCATCGCCGGGCACGGGAATGCCCCAGGAAAAGCTGGTCCGGCTGACCGACAGGTCTTTGAGGCCGCCGCGTACAAACGAGATCACCTCGCGCCGCGTCGATTCCGGCCCCATGAACCCAGGGTTGGCCTCGTAGAACTCCAACAGCTTGCGCTCGAAGGCCGAGAGCTTGAAGAAATAATTCTCCTCACTCACCGTCTCGGTGATGCGCCCGCAGTCGGGGCAGGGCGTACCGGGCGGCCCGTCTACATAGAGTTCGTCGGAGACGCAATATTGGCCGGAGTACGAGCCTTTATAGATGAAGCCTTTGTCGCGCAGCGTGGCAAACAACTTCTGCGTGCCGCGCTTGTGCCGCTCCTCGGTGGTGCGGATGAAGTTGTCGTAGGTGAGGCCCAGCCGGTCCCACAAGCCGCGAAACTCGCCCGAAATTGCCGTGGCGAACTCGTCGGGAGTGCGCCCGGCCAACGCGGCGGAACGTTCGATCTTCTGACCATGCTCATCGGTTCCGGTGAGGAACCAGGTTTCGATTCCCAGCGCCCGCTTGCGCCGCGCAATGGCATCGCAGACGATGGTCGAATAGGCGTGACCCAGGTGAGGCCGCGCATTCACGTAGTAGATCGGCGTGGTCAGGTAATAACGTTCTTTTTCAGGCTTGGTCATGGGTAAGATGTCGCTCATTCCGCCGCCACCCGCAGCGAGAACAGAGATGGCTGATCTTCTCCATCTTACGGCATTTTTCCCAAACCCCAGACCACTCTGCAACCGGCAAGATTTCTTCAGAAAAGAAACCTAGTAGAGGGTTAAGATAGTACCCAATCATGAAAAGGGCTCTGGTGTTTGCACTTCTGATGCCAACGGTTCTGGCCGGGGCCAAAACCACACGAGCTCGCTGTCTACTCCAGGCGAGATTCTGATTGCAAGTCATACATATTTTGATTTTGGGGCGCCGATGGATTATTACGAAATCGTCAGTGTACAGCCGGGAAAAGACAGATTATCCGTTCATAAAATCACCCTCACTCCCCCAGTTGATGTCTGCTTTCGCCCCGCCAAGATTGAAATGGCCGCGGCAAAACTTCCACTGACCGTTGCAGAACTTTTTGAACAAATCGATCCCTGCCAATTCTCCGACAAAGAACTTCGTCGAGAAGAGAAACGAAAGTCCGATATGCCCCGATTCAGCGGCGTGGAAACCACCCTGCGCCTGCGCTGCGGAAACAAGGTCCGAACAATTCAAACTGAACTGCTGGATCGTGATCTTTTCGACCGGTACCCACAAACACCCAAATACACCTCTTGGTCTGCGAAAGTACTAAAGACGCTGGATAACGCGATCGGCAATAGAGTAATGGATAAACCCGCACTTCAGGCCTTCATGCCCGCAGAAGCGCCTCTGAAGCTGGAACAGTCGGCACTCATCGATTCACTGAGAGAGGGGAAATACGATTCCCTATTCGGCAAAGTACCAGATCAACCGTCCGATCTGTACAGGCAGGCACAATTTCCTCCTGCAATTCCAAGCCTGGAACTGGTTTCCAGCACACCGTTTACACCGGCGGATGCAAATAACTTAAAATTTCCGCCCATTGCGCAGGTTGTGCATCTTGGAGGTGAAGTGATTCTGCATCTTAAAGTCGGCGACCATGGGAAAGTAAAATCTGTACAGGCTATGACGGGTCCGGTGTTGCTTCAGAACACCTCAAAAGAAATTGTTCGCAACTGGTACTTTCCCGAAGCGCCCGAAGACCAGGAAATCGAGGTTAAGCTCTCCTACAATCTGAACTGCGCCTCTTTGATTACGAGTGTCAGTGCTCCTCGTTAATTCATTTGAGAACAGGCACTTTCTTCCTGCATCGCCAAAGATCGGCCTCTTACACTGCGGATGATAAAATCTACTTGAAAATCAAGGATTTCTGAGGCAGATCGACGTGTACCTGGAATTGCAGAAACGGCTCGGCGCGCATCTCCGCGGTGTTCTGGAGGCGAAGTACGGCCTGAAGATTGAGAACATTCCGCTGGAGATTCCACCCGACTTGCAATTTGGCGAACTGGCCACTCCCATTGCGTTTGAGCTGGCGCGCAAGCTGCGCAAAGCGCCTAAGATGATTGCGCAGGAGATCGTGGCAGCGCTGGGGGAGTTGGAGGGTTTTGCCGGCTTCGAGGTTGCGGGCGCCGGCTACATCAATGCCCGGCTCGACCGCGCTGTGGGAGTGCGCCTTGTGGCAGGAGTAGCGGATTCCCAGGTCCCAAAAGCTGGACCTGGGGCACCCGCAATCCATAGCCTTGTGGAGCACACCAGCATCAATCCCAACAAGGCCGCGCACATCGGCCACCTGCGCAACGCCATTCTCGGAGACACATTTGTTCGCCTGCTGCGCGCCGCAGGGCAAAAGGTGGACGTGCAGAACTACATCGACAATACCGGCGTACAGGTGGCCGATGTGGTGGTGGGTTTTCAGCATCTGGAGGGCCTGTCGCTTGTTAATGTACGGAAACTGCTCGAAAACCTCAACAGCAAGGGTGAGCGGATCGACTACTACTGCTGGGATATCTACGCGCGCACCTCGCAGTGGTACGAGCAGGGTACGGACGAAGAGAACGCCGAGCGCAAGAAGCTGCGTTACGCCACGCTGCACGAACTGGAGCGCGGCGGCAACGAGACCGCGGAGGTCGCAGAGCTGATTTCAACTGCTGTGTTGAGACGGCATCTGGAAACCATGCTGCGCCTGGACATTGAATACGACTTCCTGCCCCGCGAGAGCGAGATTCTGCACCTCAAGTTCTGGGACGCGGCCTTCGAGCAGTTGAAGAAAACCGGCGTTCTCTACCTTGAGAAGGAGGGCAAGAACAAGGGCTGCTGGGTGATGACGCGGCCGGGGGCTGAGACGACAGAAGGCGAGACGGATGAAGACGCAAAGGTCATTGTCCGCTCGAATGGGACTATCACTTACGTCGGCAAGGACATTGCTTATCACTTATGGAAGTTCGGCCTGCTGGGCAAGAACTTTGGGTACAAGCCGTTCTTCACTTACCCGAATCATGAGTGCTGGATTTCGGCAGAAAAGGGCAACGAGCCCCACCCGCACTTTGGCGGCGCGCAGGCCATCTACAACGTGATCGACTCGCGGCAGAGTGACCCGCAGGCGAATGTGATTCAGGCTCTGCGCGGGATGGGATATTCCGAACAGGCAGACCATTACACGCATTTCAGTTATGAGATGGTGGCGTTGACGCCGCGATGCGCGGTTGAGCTGGGCTACGAAGTTTCGGCCGAAGACCTGGCTCGTCCGTACATTGAAGTGAGCGGACGGAAGGGCTTCGGCGTCAAGGCAGATGATTTGATTGATAAGCTCATCGCTGCCACCCGCGCCGAAGTGGACGCGCGCCAGACCGGGCGCGACGAAGCGGAACGCCAACGCATTGCTGAGCAGATCGCCATCGGCGCGTTGCGTTACTTCATGCTCAAGTTCACGCGCAATTCGGTGATTGCCTTCGACTTCAAGGATGCTTTGAGCTTTGAGGGCGAGACCGGGCCCTACATTCAATACGCCGTGGTCCGCGCTCGTAATATCTTCCGCAAAGCGGGGACGACACCGGAAGCGGAGTTAGCGAAGTTGGCTGGAATCGACGCGGGAGGCTATCCGACCGGCGAGGCCGCCGAAGATATCTGGGCTCTTTGGTTGCGTGCCGCCCGCCGCAGCCTGGTGCTGGAGCAGTGCATCGCCACCTCCGAGCCCGCGAATCTGGCCAAGCACGCATTCCAGTTAGCCCAGGAGTTCAATAACTTCTACCACAAGCACCACATTCTTAGCGAAGAAGACCCGGCGCGCAAAACCTTCCTGCTAGCTACTGCCGCCGTCGCGCTGCGGGAGTTGGTGGAAGTGCTCGGTTGGCTGGGAATCGAAAGCCCGGAGGCGATGTAAGATTCGAGGGCGCTGTCCCACCCTAACCGCAAAACAACAGACGCGGCGCAACCTTGAATGGTAGCGCCACGTCTGTTTCTGCCCCGATGTTTGGGCTAGGATTGGCTTCCCGCCCTGCGCTCTAGAACAAATTCCACAGCGACTGGTTGTAGACCGCGTGGTGGAACTGCACCTCGGAGCCTTTGACGATGGTGCCCAGCTCGCGCGGGCTGCGATTGGCGGCGGCCTGTTTCAGGTCGGCGTAGCGGCCCTGCACGTCGGCGCCCAGAATCTTGGCGATCCACGCCGAGTCCTTGAAGTCTTCGATGGCCTGCTGGATGTTATCGGGCAGGTAGCGCCCGCCTTCGCGCAGGCCGTCCACCTTGGCGATCTCCCCATCTACGCCGGTCTTGAAGATGCCGTAGAGCGAGAGATAAGGGTTGGCGTCCGGTGCAACGGCGCGCACTTCGGTCCGCATGGAGCGATGGTTGCCGATGGGAACCCGGATCATGGCTCCACGGTCAACGGCCGAGGCGCGAATCTGATTGGGCGCCTCGAAGTGCGGGTCAAGGCGGCGGTAAGCGTTCACGCTGGAGTTGAAGATGAGGCAGAGGTCCAGCGCGCGGCTCAGGATGCGGTCCAGAAAGTCCCAGCCGAACTTGGACAACTGCTCCTCGCCCTTCTCGTCCCAGAAGAGGTTTGTCTTGCCCTTGGAAACGGAGACGTTGGTGTGCATGCCGCTGCCGTTGACGCCAACGACAGGCTTGGGCAGATAACTCGCCGTGTAACCCATATTATTGGCGATCTGGCGAGTTAGTAACTTATAGAGCTGGATCTGGTCGGCCGCCGCCACCGCCTCGGCGTAGCCGTAGTTGATCTCGTACTGGCTGGGGGCAACCTCCGGATGGTCCTTCTCGTTCTGGAAGCCCATGGCGCGCTGCACCTCGGCCGAGGTGTCAATGAACTGGCGTAGGGGGTCGAGCGGCAGCGAGTGGTAGTAACCGCCGGTGGAGATAAAGTCGAACTTGCCGGTCTGGCAGTAGAGCTGCTCGGCGTCCTTGCCGGCGAAGAGGAAGCCCTCGATCTCGGTGGCCGCGTTGAGCGTGTAGCCGTGGGCCTTGAACTGCTCGTCGGAGTAGGCCTTGAGCACGCCGCGCAGGTCGCCGGAGTAGGTGGTTCCGTCCTTGTCGATGACGTTGCCGAAGACCAGCACCTTGCCGTTGCCGAAGACATCGGCCGGCACCCAGTAGAAGGCGCTCCAGTCGATGCCGAGCCGCAAGTCGCTCTCTTTCTGAGCAGTGAAGCCGCGGATGGAGGAGCCGTCGAAGGTCAGGTTCTCGTAGGCACCTAGCAGGAACTTCTTGTCGTAGTCGAGCAGATGCAGACGGCCTTCAAGGTCGCTAAAGAGCACTGTAACGGCCTTGATCCGCTTTTCGTCGGTCAGGTACTTCAGCCGCTTCTCGCGAATCTCTGTAGCGGCGACGCGGTTGAGGCGGTCCGCCTTGGCAGCCAGGTTCAGCTCTTCCAGCTCCGCATAGGAAAGAGCGAGAAAATTGCGGTAATCAGTGGACATGGGTCTCCTTTGGGCAGAAAAAATGTGTGGGCATTCAGTGCAAGGCTAGCGATTCAGGCATAAGGAATCCGTGAAGATTTTGAAGAAATCCGGCGCCAGCCCGGGCGGTTACCTGTGATGGGCGAGCAGAATCATTATCAGCAGGACCACCACCGGGAGGAGAGCCAGAGCAGCGTAGTAGAGAATCTTGCGTGAGAGGTGGGATTTGCGTTTTTGCCAGTCGCGCAGCTCCACACGGTCCTCTATGCCGACCTGATCCAGATGTTCGAGATCCCGGGCAAAATCGTGCGCCTTTGCGTACCGATTTTTGGGATCCCGTTCCAAAGCACGATACAGAACCTCCTGTAACTGGGGAGAGATGGTGGAATCGGCGACTGAGGGAGGAAGGGGATGGTTGAGCAAGCGGTCGTTCATCGCGGCCAGGGGAGAAGGGCCGGAGAAGGGCACCTTGCCGGTAAGCATTTCGTAGAGGATCACGCCCATGGAGAAGATGTCGGAACGGCCATCGCCGCGCTTGCCCTTCACCTGCTCCGGAGAGATGTAGTCCGGGGTGCCGAGTGTGGCGGTGAAGTTGGCATACGTGAGCCGCCGTGCTGAGACGTCGCTGGCAATGCCGAAGTCGATAAGCTTGATGTTGTCGTGGGCATCGACCATGATGTTTTCCGGTTTAAGGTCGCGATGCACGACACCGTTGGAATGGATGTACTCCAAGGCATCGAGAACGCCGATGGCAATGCGGATGGCGCGGTCATGCGGCATCCTACCTTCGGAGAGGATCTGGCGCAGTAGACGGCCCTCGCACCACTCCATCACCATGTAAACCCGGGATCGCTCTTCTCCGCCGTATACGCGCATCACCTTGGAGTGATTCAGCTTTTCACCGATGCCGGCCTCGCGCAGGAAGCGGTCGGAGAGGATGGGGTCCGCTTCCATATCAGGGTGCGGAATCTTCAGGGCGACCTGGCGGTTGTCGCGCAGGTCGGTGGCGCGGAAGATGGAGGCCATGCCGCTGCGGGCGACCGGCGCTTCGATGCGGTAGAAATCGATCTTCGAGCCGGGTTCTATGGTGTCGTGAAGGCCCATTGGGCGGCGTACTCCGTTCGAGGGACTGACTCTACTGTACCGGGTAAGGGCTTTGGAAGAGTAAAGGTTGCGTAAGTGTTTTGTAGAGACCGTCTGGGCCGGCTTACGATGGCAGCCGGTAGGGGCGGCCGCGATACATACCCACCTGCTCCACGGCGCGCACGCGGATGACCTGCGCGGTGGTGTTGTCGCCGCCGTCGATTTCAACGGCTCGGGCCACCAGTTCGCGGGCAATCTCGTCGATCTTCTTGTTCTGAGAGACGATCTCGGCAATTGCCGCCTCGCTCATCTCGTCGTGGAGCCCGTCGGTACACAGGACGAGCACGTCCCCAGCCAGTAGGGTAAGCGCTGTGGTGTCCGGAGAGACGAACATCTCCGGCCCCAGAGAGCGAATGAGCACATGACGCGAATCGGAATCAGCCATCTCGGCGGCCGAAATAAGGCCCATCTTCCTCTGCTCGTTGACCCAGGTGTGGTCTTGAGTGACCTGGCTGGTCTTGCCGTTGCGAACCAGATAGCATCGAGAGTCGCCCACATGGGAGACGATGGCCTGGTCATAGCGGAGAGCGCAGGCAACCAGCGTAGTGGCCATTCTTTTGCCCCGGTACTCCTGCGCCAGAGTGCAATCGTGGACGGCGGCATTGGCGTGCTGGATGAGGCGCGGCAGCAGACTGATGAGCATGGTGCCGGCCTGGGCCTTGGCAAACTCCCCGGTAAGAACTTTGACGGCAGTTGCCGAGGCCACCTCGCCGAGATCGTAGCCGCCCACACCGTCGGCAACTGCAAAGAGAAATCCGTGAGAGCGGGCCTGGTGGCGCGATGCGGGAATGAACGATCCCATCGCGTCTTCATTGTTGGTGCGAACTTTACCGAAATCGCTTGCCTGGCCGAACTGTACATCCAACATGGGCGCTGCCGCCTCGATCATGTTACGCATCGCTGCAAAAAGATGCGTACTGGAGATTGTGAAAGATCGCTGAACAAAAAGCCACCGGGTGGCTCTCTATTCTCGTTCTCTGCGAGGAGATCG
>Ga0265342_10001006_pt1 | contig 27798 bp, 20 predicted proteins | sample 4CB327metaG_FD_203125 | JGI IMG/M metagenome (GOLD analysis project Ga0265342, IMG submission 203125) | Rhizosphere microbial communities from Carex aquatilis grown in University of Washington, Seatle, WA, United States - 4-CB3-27 metaG | ecosystem: Host-associated > Plants > Roots >... | reverse complement strand
GCCGGTGGTCATCGCGGCGCAGGTGCCGTTGGTGCCGCCGGTCCTGGCGGCCGAGCAGGCGTTGCACGCGCCGGCGCACGCGGTGTTGCAGCAGAACCCGTCGGCGCAGAACCCCGACGTGCACTGATTGCTCGCCGTGCAGGCGCTCCCGTTGGCCTGGTCGTTGATCGCGCCGGCGCGAATCCAGCCGCAGACCGCCGCGAGCGCGCGCGCGTTCTGCACGGGCGCCTGCTGATCCTGGGGCATCAGGAACAGCCCGTTCGACCGTTGCCCGAACCAGTAGAGTGGCGAGTGGTCGGGATCGCCGAAGGGCGACGTCGTTCCCGACGCGGGGGTGATCAATCCGAAGTTGACGAGGCCGGTGTAGAAGGTGTCCTTGGTCGTGCCGGCCGTCGTGCCGACCTGGAAGCCTCCCTGGGCGAACGTCCCGTGGCAGTTGGCGCAGTGGCCGAGCGTCGGATTGGGGTTGGGCGGGCCGAAGTACGTATTGTAGACGTAGCTCCAGGTCGTGGGCTGCGGCGCCCCGGGATCGACGACGGTGTTGCAGTTCAGCGGCGGCACGACCGGTGCGTCCCGCGCGTCGGCCGTGCTGGTACCCGCGTCGACGCCGGTGGTGAGGCCGTACACCGCGACCTGGTTGGAGAAGGTGGCGACGTAGACACGGCCGCCCGCGATCGTCGGCGGCGTGTACTTGGCGAAGCTGGGCAGCGCGTCCGCGGCCTTGGTCGTGGAGTCCCACAGCTTCATCGAGACGTCGCTCGCGTCGAACGCGTAGACCACACCCGGATGCGCCTGACCGTTGCCGGCGCTCTCGCTCGCGTGTGTGGCCCAGAGGATGCCGGTCCCCGCCGTCGAGCCGTTCGCTGACAGCGAAAGGAATCCGCCCTGAGGATCGCCGCCCGTCGGCACCGTCGACGGCGACACATGCACGGGCGTGGTGACGAACAGGCCGCCGTTCGAGCCCTGCGTGCGATCGAAGGAATACTCCTGCAGCGGGGTGCCGCCCGGCCAGACGTAGAGGCGCGACCCTTGCGGGCTCTCCCACCAGACCGGGCTGCCGACGATCCACTTGCCGGCGGCCGGCGAGAAGCGCTGTTCGATCTGCGGGGGCTTCTCGGGCAGCGCGCCGGCGACGAAGTGGCCCATGTCGTTGCGGCGCAAGAGGTAGAAGGTGCCGTTCTTGCCGCCGCCGACGATCAACGACGTGCCGGGAATCAGCAGCGGGCCCGAGCTGCCGACGTCGGTGTCGACCGACGGCATGTCCTGGGTCGCGACGTCCGACGGCATGAACCAGCTGGAGATCACCGGGGCCGCGCTGGTGGTGTCGCCGGTCAGCTTGACGAACGCGTTGCCGAGCGAGGTCCCCGACGTATCGGTGCCCGTGGGCGGGCCGTTGCCGGTGGTGAAGTAGATCGCGCCGGTGCCGTCACCGGAGAAGCCGGTGCCGCCCATCCAGATCGCGCCGCGCAACGTGTTGGGCGTGGTGACGAATGGCTTCAGCGCCCTCATGGGCGTGCTGGCCGTGAACGGCGCCGCGCTGACGTCGAAGCGCAGCACCCAGCCGTGATAGCTGTTCTGATCGCAGTAGCTGCCGAAGCCGACCGACAAGACGCCGTTCGAGAGCGTGAGCCCGACCCGGTTCTGCTGGATCATCGGGTCGAACGTCAGCGTCGCGCCGCTGGCGGTGGTGACGCTGGCGTTGGTGGCGACGTCGATCGGGCTGCCGGGGCGATCGGTCCCGTCGGCCAGGCTCAACGCGTGCAGGAATTGCTTGGGCACGCCGCCCGCCAGCGTCTTGGTCACGACATAGATGATGGCGGTGCTGGGCGGGTTCGATCCGGGATCGATCACCGGCGTGCTGTTGACGCCGAAGGGCATCACCGAGTTCCCGCACGGGAAACTCGCCGGCGCCCACGCCGACTCCAGCTGCCGGAATCCGCCTGGCCACAGCGGTTGGTAGGGCGGGTCGGCGTTGAACGCGTAGACCTTGTTCTGCTCGGTCGCGACGAACAGCACGTTGAGCCCGTTGATCGCGCCGGCAACGTACAGGGGCTGCGCGTAGATCTGGCCGCTGACCGGCAGCGACGTCAGCCAGCCGAAGCTGGTCTTGACGTTGGTGGTGTTCAGGATCGTCTCGTTCAGGTTGGCGCCGCTGCGCCCGAGGTCGTTGTGGTTGGTGAGCACCCCGGTGAACGCGGTGAGCGCCGAGCGTGTCACCACCGTCGACTCGCTGGAATCAGTGCCTGGTTCGGAAACGCAAGACGTTAGAAAAAGCGCGCCCACGAGCCCCGCACCGGAAGCGAACCACGAACGCCCCGGCCACCGACGCGACCCTCCACTGACTTGCCCCATGACCCGGCTCCTTGCGATTGAATGGCCTGCTTCCGACGGGGCGGGACCGTACTTCAACGGCTGAGCTGTTGTCCAGATTGCAATTGCCGGGATGGGTGATCCGGTGGATAGCCTTTGATTTTTTCTGGTTCCCGTCGAGCGAGAACGGGTGGAAGCGCCGTTCCGATCCTGACAGGTGGCCCTGTTCCGGAATTGTTTCGGCCCTGTGTCGAATCGGAGCGGCGTCTCACGCCACGGCCACCACGATCTTGCCGTTGGCCTGGCTCGACTCCATCAGGCGGTGCGCGTCCTGGATCTCGTCGAACCGGAACACGCGCGCCGGCTTCGCGCGGTAGGCCCCCGCGGCGACGCGGTCGACGATGGCTTGCAGCGGAACCTGCGACAGCGGGAAGGCAGGCGTTCCGAACATGAAGCTGCCGAAGAGGCTGAAGTGCGCCCCGCTCGGCATTTGCAACATGGGGTTGAACGACGCGATCGGTGCGAGGCCGCCCAGCCAGCCGGCTTCACAGACGCGCCCTCCGCGGCGGACCGCCTGCAGAGAATCCAGCACGACGCTGTTGCCCACCAGATCGAGCACGGCGTCGGCCCCGTCGGGGCGGAGCTCGCGCACGCGGCGCGAGAGCTCGGGGTCTTCGAACAGCACCTGCCGCGCGCCCAGCGCCTCGAGCACGGCGAAGCGCTCGCGCGAGCGGGTCGTCGCGATCACGGCGGCGTCGCCGTGCGCCGCGATGTTGAGCGCCGCCTGTCCCAGCGCCGAGGTCGCGCCGCGAATGACCAGCGTCTGGCCCGCGCGGAGCTCGAGGTTGCCGTGAACGCAGGTCCAGGCGGTCGCGTACGATTCGGGGATCGCCGCGAGCTCGGCCCACGGCAGCGTGGTCTCGATCGGCACGACGTTGCTGGCCGGCACGCTGGTGTATTCGGCGTAGCTGCCGGGGATCGTGCGGCCCATGCCGCCCATCAGCGCGACCACTTTTTGTCCGCGCGCGAGGCGACCGTCGGGATCGGCCGCGACGACGCCCGCGCATTCGATGCCGCTGATCTCGTCGGCTTCGGGCCACTGGCCCTGGCGCATGTGGGTCTCGGCGTGATTGACGCCGAAGGCTTTGACCTGGATGACGACGTGGCCCGGCCTGGGCGTCGGATCGGGGACCTCGCGGATCACGAGATTCTCAGGGCCGCCGTGCTTCTGGATCAGGATCGCTTTCATGATGCATCTCCGGTTTGGGGTTAGGGGTCGCATCGAGGGACGACCCGCATTCGGGCGGAATGCCCCGGACGAAAAGCGCGGCATGGGCTCGTGCCCGGCGCCGCTCAGGACCGCAGCAGCTCGAGTCGTTCCGCGGTCAACAACGTGCGCAGGCGCGCAACCAGCAACTCGGGCGCCGCGTATTCGGGATCGTCGCGAATGACCTCGGCGACGCGCAAGAGGCCGCTCATCTCCTGCGCGGCGCGCTGGACCACGGGGCTCGGCGCGCGCCGCGGATGAACCGCGAACAGCAGCGACTCCCGCGAGAACAAGTTCGACGCCGCGGCGCCGGCGGCGACGCGCTCGCAGCGGCAAGCGTTGGTCGGATCGAAGACGCCGCACCGGCCGCGCATGAAGTCGTAAAGGCGCTGGCGCGCGCGCGCGAGCCGTTTGCGATAAGTGGCAGGGTCGATGTCCAGCACCGCGGCGGCGTCGTCCCCGGACAGGTTGAAGACGTCGCCGAGCAGGTAAGCGATCCGCGACGGCCGGTCGAGGCTGAGCAGCATCGCCTCGGTGCAGCGCAGGCGGACTTCCTGCGCGAAGACCGCCGATTCGGGCTCGTCGGCGGCGCGCGGATCGGCGAGGAAGCCGTCGAGCCGACCTTCCAGCGCTTCGAAGCTGTCGGTCTCGCGGCGCCCCCGTTTGAACTCGAGCAACCGCCGCGCAGCGATGCGCCAGACCCAGGTGAAGAAGGAGCTGTCGCCGCGGAACGACCCGAGGTGAGTGAGCACGACGATCAGGATCTCTTGCGCCGCGTCCTCGGCGTCTTGCGGATGGCCCAGCATGCGCAACGCCAGCCGGTAGACGCGTTGCTGAACCGCGGCCAGCACATGTTGCGCGGCCGACTTGTCGCCCGCGGTCGCGGCGCGAATCCACGCCGCCAGCTGTTCCTCCGACCCGTCGGTTTCAGCGCTCATGTCCAGTTAGAGGGATCGCCCGCTCATTTTGTGACCGCCGTGGACCGCGCGCCAGGAACGCGTTGCTACTGTGCGACGATCCGTCGCCGCAGGACGGGCGACAGCGCGACTTCGCGGATGAGCGTGCTGAAGGTCTGATCCGGCGAGGCGGCAAAGCGCGCGGTCACGTCTGTGACGGCGCAGCCATCCAGTGCCGGCGGCGGGTAGATGGAGGGCAGCCCGTCGTGCAAGAAGCTCTGCGCGAGGCACGCGGTGTACGTGTGGCTCTGCGCGATTGTCCGCGAGAGATCGACGCCGCCATTGACGGTGTGATAGTTGAAGGCGGCGGGCAGCGTGGCCGAAGCGTCGATCGGCTGACCCTGATCGCCCTGCGTGCGGAAGCGCCCGATGATGTCGTAGTTCTCCAGGGCCAGGCTGAAGGCATCGATGCGCACGTGGCAGCCGGCGCATTCGGGTAGCGCCATCCGCTGCTCCACCTGGGCGCGCTGGGTCCAGGTCGCACTCGCTTTCGCGAGCGCCACCTCCTCCGGCACGATCGCGGCTTGCGCGCGGCCAATGACCGGTAAGTTTCCGCCCCAACCAACCCATTGCCGCTGTCGAAGTCGCATCAACCGCGGCTCCCGGCGCATAAATCGGCGTCGTCCCGTCTTCCGCGGGCCCGACCTCCGAGCAACCGCCGCCTCACCCGGTCAGCAACACCTTGCCGCCGGCGCCGCGCTCGGCGAACCGCTGCGCCTCGGCGGCCTCGCCCAGCGGGAACCGCCGCGCGATCGGGATGGCCAGCTTGCCGTCGGCGATCGCGCCCGCCAGCTGCGCGAGCCGCTTGGCGTCGGCGTGCGCCATGATCGCCTTGACCGCGAAGCCGCGCTCGCGCGCGCCCTTGGGCTCGCCGACGATGCTGCCGATCGTGCCGCCCGGCTTCAGCTTGCCGAGCAGCCGCTGCGTGGTCTCGCCGCCCACCGTGTCGGCGATCGCGTCGAGCGTCGGCAGGCGCGCGATCTCGTTCTCGTCGTCGAGCGCCACCACCAGATCGGCGCCCAGCTTCGCGGCCTCCGCCTTGTGCACTGCGCGCACGCCCGCGACCACGCGCGCGCCCGCCGCCTTGGCCGCGAACACGGCGGTACGGCCGGAGCTGCCGGTGGCGCCGGTGACCAGCAGCTGCTCGCCGCGCGTGGGATGGATCGCGTCCTCGACCAGCTGCGCGCCGGTGAGCAACACCAGCGGATAGGCGCCGGCGTCGGTGAGATCCATCTTCGGCGGCACCGCGGTCCACGCATCGACCCCACCGACGACGAATTCGGCGTACGTCGCGTTGACGCGCCCCATGACGTGGTCGCCGACGGCGAAGGTGGTGACGCCCGGCCCGACGGCGACCACCGTTCCCGACGCGTCCCGGCCGAGGATTGTCGGCAGCTCGATCGGCATGAACGCGTGGTACGCGCCGCTGCGCAGCTTCCAGTCGATCGGGTTGATGCTGGCGCCGGCCATGCGCACCTTGATCTGGTTCGGTCCCGCGTTCGGCTCGGGGACGTCGCGCAGCTGGAGCCGGTCGACGTCACCGTAGGCAGTCAAGAGAACGGCTTTCATTTCAATCCTCCTCCCGGAGCGGACTCCGTGCCCTGCGGGGTTTAGCGCACGCCGGCGGCGCGCGCCCGTCGCGTGCACGCATTCCGGTCACGGCCCGATGGTGCGCAGGACCTTTCCGTTGGCGTCGCGCTCCTCCAGCGGCCCCCACCCCAGCGCGAGCAGCGGCCCGCGCAGCGACGCGAGATCCCCGACGACGATGGCCTTCCACGTGCTCGGGTCGGGCACCGCGGCGCGCACGCTCTCCGGCGAAGCCGCGTCGACCACGGCTTGGTACCGGAGGATTTGATCGACGGGAAGACGGAAGGCCGCGATCTCCGCGAGCCGCTCGGACAGGTCACTGACTGTCTCCAGATCGCGCGGCAACGCGCGCGAGATGAGCGCCTGAACCGCCGCCAACTCCTCGGCGCTCGGGCCCGGATCATGCAGCCCATGGACCTGATCTTGGAGCGCCTTCAGCAGAGGAGCTGCCTGCCGCCCAGGAACTTGGTTTCGCCACCAGATGACGCCCCCACCGGGACGCGATCGGAAGCGTGCGGTTCCCAGGAGCGCAGGATCCACCTGCTGGCGGAGCCGCTGCGCGACCGCGCTCGAGCGCATGCCGCCCATCAGGGCCTGGACGACGCGCTGGAGGGGATTCCGGGGCGAATCGATGGGCGGGATCCCGGCGCCGTAGACGACCGTCGCCAGCGACACCCCGGGGCGGTCGACCACGATCAGGCGCGCCGTCGCTGGCGTCGGCGTCGGCGGCGTCACGCGCGCCGGCAGCGACGGATCCCGCTTCCAGCCGTCGAACAGAGTCTCGACCCGCTCGCGCACCGCCGCCGCGTCGACGTCGCCGGCCACGACGAGCACGGCTTTGGTGGGATCCATCGATTCCCGCCAGGCGCGCACGATGTCATCGCGCGTGATCTTGTCGAGCACCTTCGGGTCGTTCTGTTCGAAGCGCGTGTAGGGATTGGAATCACCGAAGACCGCCGCGTCGAGGTTGGCGAGCGCGATCCGATCGACGTCGTCGGCATGCTGGTCGGCCGAAGCCTTGCGTCGCTGTCGAATGATCTCGAGGGTGTCCGCCGACAGCAACGGATCGAGCGCCACGTCGTGCATCAGGTCCAGCGCCGCAAAAAAGGACGATGAGAACGCGCGCAGGCGGAATTCGAGCCAGGCATCGCCCACGCTGGCGCCGAGCTCGAAGAAGCGGCGGGCCATCGTGTCGTAGATCTCCCGCTCGGTTCGGGTGTTCGTGCCGTGCAGCACCATGTCGGCCATGAGCTCGACAACCTCGGGAGGCTCACCCGGAAACGCGGGCGTCCCGCCGCGCACGACCAGCCGCGCGGCGACGACCGGCGTGACATGGCGTTCGAACACCATGAGTCCCATCCCGTTCGGCAACGTGCTCAAGCGCGGGATCGGCGGTGTGAACGGGCGCTGTGGATCCGGCACGGGCGGCTGGGCCCGAAAGGTCTCGTCGGGCGGAGGCGACGGAGCCGTGGCCGCTGTGCGCGCGGCCGGCGGTAGACTGGAACCGGGCGCCGCCGCCGCGCACGACGCTGCGGCGGCGCTGGCGAGAAGGAGATACAGGAACCGAAGGGCCACGCGACGATCGCTCACTCCGGCACGACCGATCTGCCGAGCAAGCGACCCGTCGCCGGCGCGTCGGGGGCCGGTGTGACCTCGACGACCACGCGACGACCAAGAGGGAGCGCCGACCGCGTCACGGCGTAGAGGCGTGCGCTGTCGAGCGACGTGTAGCGCGAAGTGTGAAAGGAAAAGCAGCCGCCCCCGATCGTGAACTCCTCACAGTTTCCGTAGAACTCGGCGCTCACGGCGTAGTGCTCGAAGCCCAGCACCTTGTCGAAGAGATAGCCGGTCAAGGCCCCGGCGACCGTGCGGTCCGGCGGCGCCTTTGATTGCAGATCGCGCAGCACCTGATCGATGGCCTCGACCAGCTCGCCAGCCGTGTGGCCGCGCGTCGCCGTCGCAGAGATCAAGAACTCCGAGCCGAGCGCGCGGGAATACTGGTGCGCCCAGACGCTCGATGCGATCTTCATCTTGTCGACCAGCTTGCTGTAGAGCCAGCCGACGTGCCGTCCCACCAGGCTCTCCGCGATCAGGTCGAGCTCGGCATCTCCTGGCTCGTAGATCGGGACGGTCGGCCAGGCGATGGTGACGGTGGGAAAATCGACCGGCTCCGCGATCTGAAGGCGAATCTCGCCGACCAGCGACGGGAGCGTGCTGGAGCGCCGAAGCGGGGGCGGAAGCGGCGGAGCCGGCGGTGCCGGCGCTCCGACGCGTGAAGCGGATCGCAGCGTCCCGAAGTACCTCTCGACCAGCTCGCGCGCACGCCAACTGTCGAAGTTGCCCATCAGCGTCAGGATCGCGTGCTCCGGGCCGTAATGCGCCTGGACGAACCCCCGAAGCTCGGCGGCAGAGACAGACTGCAGGGCGCCGGGATCTGGAAACACGTCCATGCGATAGGGATCTCCCGGCGGGTAGAGCTCGGCGGAGATCAGATCGACGATGCCGTTGTTGCGCGGGCTCACGCGGCTATCGGCCCAGTGGTGTTGCGCGGTGGCGAGCTCAGCGGCAATCGCCGGGGCATCGACGCCATCCGCGAAGAAGCCCATCTGATCGCTCCACATCCACAGCGGCAGCGCGAGCTGGCCGCTGGGAACCGTGATTCGAAAGAGGGTCCGATCATGGTTGACGAACCACTGGGAATCCGACGCCCCCGCGGTTTCGAAGTAGCGCGCGTAGTCGCCCTCGCGGAGATGAGCGGTCGATCGCACCATCAAGTTTTGCACCAGATATGTCAGGCCCGGTCTTCCCGCGGGGTCGTCGCGGCGGCCCACGCGGTAGCGCAGCTCCATGCCGACCAGCGGCGCGCGGTGGTCGACCACCAGTAGTACGGTCAGGCCGTTGGGGAGCACGATGCGATCGACGGCGCGCTCGGTCCCCGGGCTGTGGCCGTCGCCGCCCGCCGGCCGGCTGGCGATGCTGCGCGTTTCGGTGAGCGCGATCAGGCTCAGGGCCAACACCAGGGTCGCCGCCGCCGTCCTCCGCCCGCGTGTCATGTCGGGAATTGACCCTTTTTTCGGAGTTGGTGCAACTAAGGTAGCGGGGCACCGAGACGACGCGGGTTGCGGCGCGAGGCAGGGGCAAACAGGGGCAAAAAATAGGGGATGGGGCGCGTCGGCGTGGGGCGGCGGCGTGGCAGGGCGGACCGTCGATGCGGGGCGGGACATCGGCGCCGGCGCGGACGAGATCCGCGGCCGGCGCCGGTGTTCGCCCGTGCGGTGGTGCTCGAGCGGAAGGGCTCAGCCCCCGTTCCCGCGGGCGCGCTTGCTCGGCAGAGCGCGGTGGTTGCGCCGCCAGGCCCCCGGCGATTCGCCCACGGCGCGGCGGAACGCGCGCGCGAACGCCGCTTCGTTTTCGTAGCCGACGTCGAGCGCGATGTCGATGACCTTGGCGTCGCTGTCGCGTAGCTGGCCGGCCGCCAGCTGCATGCGCCACTGGGTGAGGTACTGGATCGGCGGCTGTCCGATGAAGTGAACGAACCGTTCGTGCAGCGTCGAGCGCGAGATCGCCGCCTGTTCGCCGAGCCGCTCGAGCGTCCAATCCTCGGCGGGACGTTCGTGCATCAGCGCCAGCGCGCGGCCCACGCCCGGATCGCGCAGCGCCGCGAGCCAGCCGGTCTGATCCTGCGGTAGCTCATCGGCGTAGTGGCGCAGCACCTCGACGAACAGCATCTCGCTCATGCGCTCGAGCACCGCCTCGCCGCCGGGACGCTTGCGGTTCGATTCCTCGACCAGCGAGCGCATGAAGGTCGCGATCCACGAACGCCCGTCGCTGGCCAGGCCGGGGATGCGCAGCACGCGCGGCATCGACGCCAGCAGCGGATTGAACGGCTTCGTGTCGAAGCCCAGGAATCCGCACACGACCGTGGTCCGGTCGCTGCCGCCTCCCTCGAGGAGGGCGGTCGTCTGCCCGTTGCCGTCGAGGCTGATCGAGAACGGCAGCTGCGGCGGCCTGGGCGCGAAGAAGAACCCGGGGTCGACGACCTTGGCGCGCAGCCCGGGCGCGCTGGAGATGACGTGGTGGTCGCCTTGCGGAAAGATCACGATGTCGCCTTCGTCGAGGCGCACCGGCTCCTCGCCGGCGATCGCGGCCCAGCACGAGCCGCGCGCGACCACGTGGAACTCCATCAGGTGATCCACCCCGGGCAGGATCGCGGGGATGAGCAGCTTCGACTCGGGCGTCTCGGCGACCCAGGGGTCGCTGCCCTCGACGTAGAAGAAGATCGCGCCGCGCAGGCGGATCGCGCGCAGCAGATCGGACAGGGTGTCGGCGCTCATCGGACGATCGGCACAATTTTCCCGACGCGCGGCAGGGCGTCAAGGAGGGGCAGTCGGGCATGGTTCGGTGCGTGGGAATGAGCCCACGCAGGGTCACCGAAAAGGAGGCACACCAATGTCCAGCTCGACGACGAATCTCGCCACCGCTACCGCCATTGCCGCTGGTCCATCCGGCGCTTCGACCACCCCCGACTACGGGGCCATCAAGACGCGCCAGCAAGCGACCTGGTCCTCGGTCGATTTCGGGCGCATCGGCGTCCGGTTGCAAATCGTCGGCGAATCGCTGTGCGAGGCGGTCGATCTTCGTGCCGGCGAGCGGGTCATCGACGTCGCCGCTGGCAACGGCAACGCGTCGCTCGCGGCCGCGCGCCGGTTCGCCGCGGTGACGTCGACCGACTACGTTCCGCAGTTGCTCGATCAAGGCGTGCGCCGCGCCGAGGCCGACGGCCTGCCGATGGTGACGCGCCTGGCCGACGCTGAAAACCTGCCGTTCGGCAGCGCGGAGTTCAACGTCGCGCTGTCGACGTTCGGCGTGATGTTCGCGCCCAATCCTCCGCGCGCGGCGTCCGAATTGCTGCGCGTGATCGGATCCGGTGGGCGCATCGGACTGGCCAACTGGACGCCCGACGGCTTCGTCGGCCAGTTGCTGCGCGTCGTGGGGCGCTTCGTTCCGCCGCCCGCCGGCGTGGCGCCGCCGACAGCCTGGGGGACCGAGACCCGCATCGTCGAGCTCTTCGGGCCCCAGGCGCGCGACATCCGCACCCAGCGCAAGCCCTACGTCTTCCGCTTCCTCTCGGCGGCGCACTGGATCCAGGTCTTCCGCGAGTTCTACGGCCCGGTGAACCGCGCGTTCGCGGCCCTCGACGAAGCGGGTCAGGCGGCGCTGCACCAGGCGCTGCTCGATCTCCTCGCCGCCTGCGACGTCGGCCGTGGCCGCGGGCTGGTCGTGCCCGCCGACTACCTGGAGGTGGTCGTCACGAAGTGATCGGGCAATCGAGTGGTCAGAACATCCGGCCGATCTCGGCGGCGAGCTCCAGCCGCTTCAGGGCATCCGAAAAGCCGGGTCCCAGCCGAGCTCTCGCCGCGCCTTCTCTGTCGACGCGTAAGGGCTCGGTTCGGCGACGTTGTACGCACCCGGCGCGCCGCGCTCGATCGCCCGCACGGCGGCGAGCGCGGCGGCGTCGACGTGCACGCCCGGGCTGCCCGCGGGCTTCTCATTCGCGCCCGGGCCGTAGAACCAGCCGTAGCGCAGCACCAGCCCCGCGATCGGATGCGCGTCGAGCACGGCGTTCTCCAGGGCCATGACACCGTGCTGGTTCGGATCGATCGGATCGGCCTCGTCGTGGGGCTCGGGGCCCGGCTTGTAGACCCAGACGATGCTCTGCGCGACGACGCGGCGCACGCCGGCGGCGCGGGCGGCGGCGATCAAGTTGCGCGTGCCCTCGACGCGCAGCCGCGCGTTCTGCGCGAGCGTGCCCTCGATCCGCTCCGGCGCGAACCCGCCCGAGAGATCGGTCATCTGGTGAATGACCACGCGCGGCTCGACGGCGGTCATTGCCTGGATCAGCGCGATCGGGTCGTAGGCGTCGACGAGCACCGGAATCGCGCCCGCGCGCTCGAGCTCGCGCCCGCGCTCCGGCGACCGGGTCGTGCCGAAGACTTCGTAGCCACTCTGGCGCAGCAGCGGGACCAGACGCCGGCCGATGACTCCGCCCGCGCCGGCGACGAAAACCCGACCTTCCGTGGCGATCATGCGGCTCCAGGACCTCCATCACACAGCGTAGTTCCGGATCGGCACGCTGGCTAGCCGCGAGGCGTGTGGGCTCCGCGACGGTCCGAACGGCAATGAAACAACACCGAGTGTTCACAAACAATCCGGGGGAAGAAGCGTAGCCTCAGCCCGTTCTACGCTCAGCTGGTTTTCGCGATCGCAGCCGTTGCATACGCTTCCAGGCTCATTCGTAAGGGAGGACAACATGTCAGTCATTCAAGTCGGGTTGGTGGACAAGAGCGCAAAGCTGGATCCGTCGTTGGTCGAGAGCGCGGCCGCCGCGCTGAACATCCAGGTGATGCGTGATCTCCCGCAATACTGGAACGTTCAGGCGACCGTGCGTCACCTGCCGAACCCCAAGAAGATTCCCCCCGGGGTCTGGCCGGTCTTCCTGGTGGCGCAGCTGCCGCCGGGCGAGGGTGGGGTGCACCTGGACAAGAAGAACCAGCCGTATTCGCTGGTGATTGGTACGCCTGACAACGAGGATTGGACCATCGATGCCAGCCACGAGACGCTGGAGATGCTGGTCGACCCCTTCGGCAACCGCTTGCAGTCGTCGCGCGCGATCAAGATCGCCGGGAAGGGAGTCGAGGACACCAACGGCGAATTCGAGTACCTGGTCGAAGCTTGCGACCCGTGCGAGGGCAATCAATACGCCTACTCGATCCAGGGTATTGCCGTATCCGACTTCATCACACCGCACTTTTACGATCCGGTCGTGACCTCCAGCGCTCGCTACAGCTTCGGTGGCAACATCAAGAAACCACGCCAGTTGCTGCCGGGCGGGTACATCTCGTTCACCGATCCTCAGAAGGACGAGTGGGAGCAGATCCTGTTCCTCGGCGAAACGCCGGAGCTGCACAACCTGGGCCCGGCTGATGGACAGAAGAGCCTGCGCGTGTTCGTCGACGGCAAGACTCGCGAGAAGGTGCGCGGCTCGCGCAAGCCCAACCAGACGCTGACGCAAGCGAATCGACAGCATCGCGAGGTGCTGGAAGCAGGCGCGATCAAACGCGCGACGCTGTACTGACGCCGACGCCGCGCCGAAACACCCGGTCGCCGCCGAAACCAGCCGGCGACCGGTGTCCGCGCGGCCTACGGCGTCATCCAGCCGCCATCTCGGAACACCTGCCCCTGGTGCGCCGGGCTCCAGGGCGTGAGCGTGAAGGTGATCGAGTTGGCGAGCGCCGACGGAAGCTGCGCGGCCGAGATCTCGGGGACACAGTCGTGCTCGCGATCGGTGGCGATGGTGCGCGTGCCGCCGTCGGGCGTGAAGTCTTCGACCGATCCCGACTCGGCGGTCAACGTGCGCTCCGCCATCTGCAGGCCACCGCGCCCCATGGGCTGTCCGTCGGGGCCGACGCCCAGCTGCGCGCACTCGCTGGGCCAGGAGACCATCTGGTCCTGATCGCGATCGTCCCAGCCGTTCAGCACCAGCTTGTTGAGGCGCGCGACGCGATCCTCGATCAGGCTGGCCATCGCGTCGTTGCCGGGCGAGAGCCCGATCAGCTCGAAGGTATCGCGCAACGCGCCCTGCAGGATGCCGAAGCGGCGAGGCGTGAACGTCACCGTCGGTCCGCGGTCGCCGGCGGTGGTCCGGTAGACGCGCGCGCTCGGGTCGTAGAAAGCGCTCTCGAGGCGGGCGAACACGGCGGCGGCGCGGTCGCGGTACTTCGGCGCGCCGGTCGCGAGATACGCGATCAGCAGACCGCGGATCGCCGCCGCGTGCGCGTCCAGGCTGGTCCCGCCGTCGGTGACGGCGCCGCCGCTCAGGTTCCAACCGCCGTACGCGACGCCATCTGCGGTGGTGAGCTTGTCGTAGAAGGCGTCGGAGAGCACCTGGATCAATTGGTCGAGCCGCGTCCCGAACGCGACGCCATCGATCGCGGGGAAGCTGTCGAGCGGCGTCGGGATCCCATGCGCGTCGGGCGTGGTGTTGCTGTACAGCTCCAGCGCCGAATCGAGCGCGCGGCGCACCGTGCGTAGCGCCAGCAGCGTGTAGGCGGCGACATCGCTCGACAGCGTCGTTCCGCGCGTGATCGCGCCGCCAGCGGCGACGGCGGCGTCGTCGGCGGGCAGCGCCGTCGGCGTCGCGAAGTGCAGGCGGTCGAGGTTGACCAGCGCGACCCGCATCATGGCCAGCGCGCGGTCGTGCAGCGTCGGCGATCCGTCGGGCGTCTGGTTCTGAACCGGGAAAGGATCGCCGTCGAAATAGACCATCGCCGGCTGGCTGCCGCCGACGTCGGCGTTGCCGAGATCGGTGAGCGAGTAGATGCTCGCGTACGCGCCCATGAGCCCGTCGAGATCCAGGAGGTGGCTGTCAGCGGAGGTGATCGTGTATGCCGTGGGCCGCGGGAACCCGCTGGCGTCGTCGGTCTCGGTCACCTTGATCGCGGCCGGAAACCAGCGCAACGGGCTTTGCGGGTTGTACGCGAGCGCGTCGGAGATGCTGGCAAAGCCACCCAGCGTCGTTCCGTCGCTGGTCGTCAATTGCGACAACCACTGCTGCGCTTGATTGTCGAGAATCTGGATGAAGTTGCCGGCCTGGAACCCCTCGACGTCGCTGGAGCCGAGGAACGTGCCGGGGAGAATCGAGCCCGCAACCAGGTTGCCCGGTTGGCCCACGAATGGAAGCTGCGGCGGATAGACGCTGTCGACCTCCGTCTCCTTGATGTTGTGCATGATCTGCAGATAATTCAGCGTCCAGAGCGCTTCTTTCCAATCGGTCCACCCCGACGCGCCTGGGCCGATGGTCATCGATACCTGGGCGGCGCGGTTGGGCAGGTGCAGCGTGGTGTAGTCGCACTCGTATTCGTCAGAGACCACCGTGCCGTGGATGCCGGGGTTGTCGTCGGAGCTCAGCGAGCAGCCGGTGGCGTTGCTCGGCGTGATCGCCGGGTTCCATGACGTGAACGGCTGCAGCGTCGGCCAGAGCCCGGGCCAGGCGAGCGGGTTGTCGGGGGTGATCGCCTTCACGAAGCGGGTGATGCCGTTGCTCTCGATCCCCATCTGCGCGAACCAGGACTGCGCCAACTGCAGGGCGTCGAGCCCGGTCGCGCCGGCCGGATTCAGCACGGGTCCGAACAGCAGCGATGTGCCCGCGCCCGACTCGAACGCGATGTTGTTCATCGGTTGCTTCGAGTATTCGTAGGATTCGACAGCCGACGAATAGCCGGGGAGATCGACCTGCTCGGCGCCGGTCGGATCGTCCGGGTCGACATAGACGCTCGCCTGGCAGACGTCGAGCTGGCACACGTACGCGCGGCTGTAGCCGCCCAGGTCGCGGCCCATCGCTTCGGCGAACGGTTCGCCGGAGATCTGCATCTCCACCGCCGCGATGAAGTGATCTTCGGTGACGAACGTGGTGTCGACCGCGGTCACGTTCAGCGCGAAGGTTTGCGGTGGCGCGCCGCCGTCGGCGGCCGCGTCGCCGTTGGCATCCGCGTCCGTGGACGCCCTGTCACCGATCGCGCCGTCGGTGTTCGCATCGGGCGCGTCAGCGCGAGCCGCGTCGTCGGAGCGGACCTCGGCGGGCGTGTCCGCTTGCGCGTCGCGAGCATCGGAGCGCGCGGATTTCCAGCAGCCAGCGCTCGCGAGAGCGGGCGCCGCGACCACCAGGATCGCGGCGCGCGCCCGCAGGATCTTTCCCGAGAGCAACTTCGGTCGTCCTCGGGGCTAGCGCCGGCGCCGGCGCCGCAGCCGGGCGACGATCGCCAGGCCCGCGAGCAACGACAGGCTACCGAGGCCCGTGCCCACCGAGGGAGCGCCGCCAACGACGCACCCGCAGCCACCGCCGGCGGATCCGCCGCCGCCGGTGCCGGAGTCGTTGCCGCCGGTCGTCCCGGTGTTGCCACCCGCGCTGGTGCCCGTCGAGCCAGCCGTGCCCGTCGAGCCGGCGCCGCCGGTTGAGCCAGCCGTGCCCGTCGAGCCGGCGCCGCCGGTCGAGCCACCGGCGCCACCACCGGTCGCGCCGCCCGTGCCACTCGCCGTGTCAGCGGCGCCGCCGTCGGTGCCGCCCGTGCGGCCGCCGGTGCCGCCGGCCATGCCGCCCGTGCCGCCCGCCGCGCCGCCGCTGCCGGTCACGCCGCCGTCGACGCTATTGCTCTGACCGACGGTGAACGGAAAAGCGTTCTTCGATTGAACGCCGACCGCCGAGACGAACAGGCTGTACGTGCCGGGCGCCAGACCCGCCGGCGTCACGAACTGCGCCGTCTCCGGCGCGTTGCCCTTGCTGGGCATCATGTTGCTGAAGTTGAACGAGCGACAGAACGAGACGTTGCCCGCGCTGTCCTGGAGCCAGATGATCGGGTAGTTCTGCTGGTTGGTCATGTCGTCGCCCTCGTCGGAGCCGTTGACGAGACCGCTGATCTGGACGCCGGTCAGCGTGTAGTTGTTCTGCGCGGCGTTGAAGACCACCGATTGCACCACCGGTCGCCAGCTATCGTCGGGCGCGCCGTCGGGCGTGAGGATCCAGTTCCGGGCGGCGGCTGTGACCATGACCGTGCCGTTCGGCAGATTGACGTAGCCGATCGGGAAGGGGTTGCCGCTATCCGGCGGCGGCGTGAACGACGAGACCGTGTTCGTGGTCGGGTTGAACTGCTGCAGGACCGTGCCCGGGCCGAACATCACGTTGACCAGCGCGCCCATGACCATGCCGTTGGGCAGGATGTCGCTGAACTCGTCCTCGGCCTCGTTGTCGAGCAGGGTCGGCCCCTTGACCCAGGTGCCCGGATCGGCAGCCGTCGCGCCAGGCGTGTAGATGTAGCTGTTCTTGTTGAGCCCGTAGACGAAGACGCGCCCGTCGAACATCTGGGTGATTCCGCCGGTGTCGCCGGTGTCGAACCCGGTCGGGACCGCGCCGGTGCGGATCCACTTGTTGGTGGCCGGGTTGTAGATGGCCGCGCCGTCGCGGGCGAAGCCGACCGCCAGCACGCCGCCGTTCTGCAGCGCCGCCCAGGCGTTCTCATCGCCGGTGCTGAGCGGCATCGCCGGTCCCATCGACCAGCTGTTGGCCACCGGGTCGTAGATCTGGGTTGCGCTGCTAAAGCGGTTGCTGTCGAGAATGCGGCCGTCGGCCAGGGTCACACTGCCGGTGTCACCGATGTCCAGCGGCGCGGTCGCGGTCGCGGTCCAGGTGTTGGCCACGGGGTCGTAGATCTCCGTGGTGGGGCAGAGCGCCGTGGTGCATGCCGGACCGTCGATGAACTCGCCGCCGGCCTGGAAGAAGCGCCCGTCCTTGAGCATGTGTTGTTGCGCGCCGCCGCGCGCGTGAACGCTGGCCGCGACGTTCGACCAGGTCCCTTTCGCGTAGTTGCCGGTCTTGTCCGGCGTCAGCACCACCCAGTGGTTCAGCGCGCTGCCGTGTGACAGCACGCGCCCGTCGGTCAGCAGCCACATTCCGAAGGCGTTGCCGCCGGCCGCGGTGTTGACCGGAGCGGCGGTCCAGGTGAAGGCATGAGCCGGCGCCACGAGCGCGCCGGCCAGCATCAGCAACACGATGCCGCCGCTGGCGGCCATGCGTCTTGTGCGCTTGCGCACAGAAACGGAGTCAGAGCGACAGGGAAGGAAACCTACGGGGCGGTGAGATTCCATCACGTCGAAGGTCACCGAGCCCGCGCGCGACGGCTCAAAGAAAGCTGAGCAATTTTCGCGCACCGCGCGAAATCTACGCAGGCGCGACGTCCGTCACTTCCGGCGGGGGTGTCCGGCCCACGCGCGCAGCCGATCCCGTGCTTCGTCCCACTGTGCCGACGCGTGATCCAGCCACTGGCGCGCCTCGGCGAGGCGGCGGCGGTCGACCTGCCAGAGCTTCTCTCGACCGCTGCGTTGCCCTCGCACCAGGCCTGCGCCCGCCAGCGTCATCAGGTGCTTGGTGACCGCTTGCCGGGTGACGTCGGCGGTCTCCGCCAACCTGACGATCGGCAGCGGACCCTCGCTGCACAGGCGGGCGACGATGCGCAGCCGGGTCTCGTCGCCCAGCGCGGCGAACACGGGCGCGGGCGCCGGGCGGGGCCGGCTAGCGCGCGCCGACATGTTTCACGGTGCGGGACACGAGCTCGGGCAACCTCATGGTTGCATAACCTGCCGCGAGCTCGCGAAACGTGCAACCAAACCGTTGCACGTCAAATTGCGCCGTCAGCAGGGCTCGCGCGAGGCGGGCGACCGCGCTAGCGCCCGACCAGGCGCACGCGCAGGCGGGCGCTGCGCAGGAAGAGCGGTGAGTCGTGAAGCAACGCCTCGACAGCCTCGGCCGGCACGTCGCGCGCGGCTGCGTCTGCCCGCAGCGTGCGCACGTCGGCCTCGCCGTCGGCGCCGTCGAGGAGCTGGACCAGGACCGCTTCGCCCGCGGTGAGGGCGCCGGCGCCGTCGCGCGCGCGCTGCCGCAACCAGCGACCGTCGATCTCGACGTCGGCGATCTCCGACAGATAGCGCTCGAGCACGCCCCGGGGCACGTGCTGCGCGCGCGGGCGGCCCTTGTCCAGCGCGCGCCGCAGCTCACGCAGATCGATCCGATCGCACACGGCGAAGACCTTGGTGATCGCGCGCGCCAGCCGGCTGGTGTCGCCCGCGAACGAGAACCAGTCCATCGCGTCGTCGAGCCAGCGTAGCTGGGGCAAGCCGACCAGCAAGCGGCACACCATCTGCTTGCTGGTCGCGAAGGCTTTCACCAGGCGCACGCGCTCGACGACCGACTGCACGGTCGCCAGGCCCCAGTAAGAGACCAGGCGCGTCGCGGTCGCGGTCACCGTCGTCGAAAAGCGGCGGTCATCGGCAGCGGGGAACGAAAGGTCATCGTCGCTGGTCTCAGGCGGCGCGGGCGGCTGACTCTTCGACAGGTCCGCCTCTTCGCACGCGGCGAGGATGTCGACCAGGCAGCGGGCGCCGAAGCTGGGAATCTGTAGATATCGACCGACCGTCCAGTGCGGCTCCTTGGCGATGAGCGGCAGCAGTCGATCGATCACGCTGCGCGTGCGGTTCTCGATCGTCAGCGACCGCAACACCACATTCGGATGCGGCATCGGCAGATCGAGCAGATCCCGCCCCAGGCTGCGCAAGGTGCGCGCGGTCTGCAGCACCACCTCGCGCCCCAGGTCCTTGCGATCGACCTCGCGGATGGTGCTCAGGGGCTGTGGGTAGATCTCGGCCAGCGCGCGCGGAACCAGCACGCCGTGCGGCCGCGGATAGTCGTTGTCACGAGCTCCGATCTTTTGCGCGAGCTGCGATCGATTGAGCAGTGACGGCGCGAGCGGGACGCCGTGAAATTCCACGTGCAGGTCCATGGAGCCGCTCCATACAAGCAGATCGCCGGCGCGGTGGCATCAACTAACCGCAAGGAATGAGCATTTTCCTCGGGAAAAGCTGCTATTCATGCAGAACGCAACTTGGGCGGAAAAAACGCATTTCAAGGTGCAATGCCAGCGCGGCGCCCCTGGTTGGTTGCAGATCGCAATGAAGCAGGTCGTTGATCGTGCATTGTGAAATGCGGTGTGAACGTCTAAGTCAACGAAGTTACGTCGATTTAGTGGCCAGGAAACGGCTGGTTAACGGCACCCCGGTAGATTGCAGCCACAACGATCGTTTCGACGATCCCCTCAAGGAGAAGAGACCAATGGCTGAATCACAATCGACCGCCCCAGCCCAGGGCACAAGTCGCGCGACCCTGGGCCTCACCGGGCTCACGATCAACGCCATGGCATTGATCGCGCCCGGTGCGTTTCTCTGGCTGACCTTCCAGATCCAGTCGCTGTACGGCGCACCGATGGCCGGGTCGGCGATGTGGTTCGGGATCGTCGCCGCGTTGCTGCTGTGCCTGGCAACCGCGGTGAGCTACGCGGAGCTGTCCAAGCTCTATCCCGGCGCAGGATCGTCGTATTTCTTCGCGGAGCAGGCGTTCCTCAACAAGACGCACGCCTTCAAGTTCGCCCGCCTCGCCAAGTTCATCACCGGCTGGGCCAGTCACCTCTATTACTGGGTCTACCCCGGATGTATGGTCGGCGTGACAGCGATCATTAGCGGTTACCTGCTGAACCAGTTCTTCCCCAACACCTTCAGCGGCACGTTCAACAGCCCGTTATTCATGATTTTGTTCTGCGTCGTGTTTGCGTTGGGGGTGGCTTACATTGCATTTCGCGGTGTCACCGGCACGACGGCGGTCAACATGGTGATCAACATCGTGCAGATCACCGCGCTGCTGGTCTTCTCGATCATCGCCATCGCTTATCGCGTGAACCACTCCGAAGGCGCGCGCGGGCTGCAGCTGGTCAACGGCACGCCGGTCGACTTCGTGGTCGCGCAAGAGCCGGTGATGGAGAATGGCAAACCCAAGGTCGACGCCAGCGGCGCGCCGGTGCTGCAAAACAAGATGGACGCCGACGGCAACCCGGTGCCCGAGATGAAGGATGGCAAGCCGGTGCCGTTCCTGCTCACCTACGCCGCCGATCAGGGCACGGTGATGGAGCCGTCCGACGCCGACCACCCCAAGGATCTCACGCCGCACTTCAAGTTCCACCCGACCGCCAGCTCGGTCACCGCGCCGCACAGCTTCTCATTCATCTTCATTCAAGCCTGCATCGCGATCCTGATCCTGGTCGGGTTCGAGTCGGTAACCTCGATGGGCGAAGAAGCGAAGAACGCCAAGCGCGACATCCCGCGCGCCGTGCTGCTGTCGCTCGCGATCCAGGGTGCCGTCTGCTACCTGTTCGAGTACTTCGCCGCCAATTACCTCCTGAATCCCGGCTACAACCTGGCTGCCGCAGGCGCGTCGGGCGCGCCGATCGGCGACATGATGGTGATGGTCGGTACGTGGCTGTTCGGCAGCTACTCGGCCGGCCGCGCCTTCATGCTCGTCGAGGCGTTCACGGTCTTCCTTGCGCTCATCGGCACGACGCTCGCCTGCCTGAACACCGGCGCGCGCGTGACTTACGCGATGGGCAAGGACGCGGAGGTGCCCGAGCACTTCGGCATGCTCCACGGCTCGAACCTGACGCCGCACCGGTCGATCTGGGTGCTGGCGGTGATCTCGGCCATCGTCGGCATGATCACCGTCTCGGTCTACCTGGGCGGTACGACGCCGGCGCCCCTGGATCCGAAGTACGCCAACATCTGGTACAGCTTCGGCATCTTCAACCCGGCGACGCTCGCCAAGCTGCCCAACACGCTGGTCGTGGTCACGCTGATCAGCAACTTCGGCACGTTCCTGCTCTACATGCTCACCTGCATCATCGCGATCGTCGCCTTCCGCGAGCACCATTCGTTCAGCGGCTTCAAGCACATGTTCGTGCCGCTGTTCGGCCTGGTCGCGAATTTGCTGTGCATGCTCTTCTACCTGGTGGGCCCCTTCGCCGTGTCGGGCATGAGCATCAAGGAGCCGTACATCGCACTGGCGGTCTGCGGGGCGTGGGGTATCTACGGCGCGCTTTACTTCGCGCGCACGAGCAAGGCCAAGGGCAAGGCAGTCTTGCTCGAGCAGCGGCCGAGCCAAACGGCGGCGACCAGCTAGCTGACGTTGGAAGCAGAACAGCAGCAACCCGCGGCGTGCACCTTCGAGGCCTCGGTCGTTTCGGACGTGGGCACCGAACGCGAGCACAACGAAGACCAGTGTGCTTGCTTCGTCGAGAGCGCCACCGCGGGCATCGTCGCCGTCGCCGACGGGGTCTCGAGTTACCCCGCCGGCGCGACGGCGAGCAAGACAGCGATCGAGGCGACGGTGCGCAGCTACCGCCAGCTCACGGGCATGAAGCTGGACCGGCGGATGCCCCGCGCGGTGCAACAAGCGAACATCGATGTGTATGACCTGAGCGTCGTCGTCCCCGAGCTGCGCGGGATGGCGACGACGCTGACCGCGCTGGCGATCGAGGACGGCGCGCTGACCGCGGCGCACGTCGGAGACTGCCGGCTTTATCTGTGCCGCGGCGGCGCGATCATGCAGCTCACCAAGGACCACACCGTCACCGGCGAGCGCGTGCGCATGGGCCTGATGAGCGAGAAGCGGGCGCGCAGCCACCGCGACCGATCGACGCTGACGCGCTGCCTGGGGCGCGAGCTGATCGTGGCGATCGATCGAATCGCCACGTCGCTGCGCCAGGGCGACACGTTGATCCTGTGCAGCGACGGTCTCTACAACGTCGTGGCCGAGCCGGAGATGATGGAGATCGTGAGCGGCCGGCCCGCGGCCGCCGCGAGCCGCGCGCTGGTCGACGCCGCCAATGAGCGCGGCACGCCGGACAATGTCAGCGCCGCGGTGATCAACATGCTGGGCGTGACGCCTGAGCCGCCCCATCGGCGCGGCGTGCTCGGACGGCTGGGGCGGTTGATCGGCCGCCGCGCGTGATAAGGTGCGCCGCGTGCCCCCCCGCGACGGCCTGAGCCCATGCGCGAGTTGACCGCTGGCGACGTGCTCGATCAGTACCGCCTCGGCGAATTGCTCGCGCGCAGCGGCATGGCGTCGATCTTCAAGGCGACCGACACCGAATCCGGCGCGCCGGTGGCGCTGAAGATCCCGCACATGCAGTTCGAGAGCGACGTGGTCTTCTTCGAGCGCTTCAAGCGCGAAGAGAGCATCGGCCAGAAGCTCGATCACCCGCACATCGTCAAGGTCCTGAAGCCGCGCGTGAAGAGCCGCATGTACCTGGCGATGGAGTACGTCGAGGGCAAGTCGTTGCGCGCGATCATGCAATCGACCGGGATGCTGCCCGCCGAAGAGGCCCTGGACATCGCCCAGCAGGTGGGCGAAGCGCTGGTCTACCTGCACGGGCGCAAGGTGGTGCACCGCGATCTCAAGCCCGAGAACGTGCTGGTGACCGCCGACGGGCAGGTGAAGATCCTCGACTTCGGCATCGCGCTCGACGAGACGGCGCGCCGCCTGACCTGGGCCGGCCTGTCATCGGCGGTCGGCACGCCCGACTACATGGCGCCCGAGCAGATCGGCGGCCGGCGCGGCGACGAGCGCACCGACGTCTACGCGCTCGGGACGATGGTCTTCGAGATGTTGACCGCCGACTTGCCGCACGCCGCGCCCAACCCCCAAGCGCTCTTGAGCGCCAAGACCAACGACGACCCGCGGCCTCTCAGCTACTTCCTGCCGTCGATCGATCCGGCGCTGGACGCGGTGGTGGTGCGCGCGATCCAGCGCTCGCCGCGCGACCGCTACGACAGTGTCGAGCAATTCCTCAAGGACCTGCGTGATCCCAAATCGGCCGTGCACGCCGACGGAAGCCGCACGACGTCGTCGCGCGGCGGCCGCTTTCGCGCCGTGCGCCGTGTGGCGGTTCCGGTCGCGGTGGTGCTGGTCTTCAGCGGCCTGATCGCGCTGGTGGCTCTCAGCCACCGACCGTCGCCGCCGCTGGCCCCCGCGGTGCATCGGGAGAAATAGACATGCCGCCGAGCGCGCTGGAATCGTCCCTGAACCTGGCCTGGGTGCTGGTCGGGGCATTCCTGGTGATGTTCATGCAGGTCGGCTTCGCGATGGTCGAGACCGGCTACGCGCGCGCCAAGAACGCCGTCCACGTGATGGCGATGAACATGGTCATCTATCCGGTCGGCGTGCTCGGCTTCTGGCTGACCGGGTTCGCGTTCATGATGGGCGGCGTGTCGGGCTGGCCGACGCTGGGGGGCGCCGCTTCGGACGTTGCTTCGGGCGCGGCATTGTCCGGCGCGCGCGAGTTCGGCCCGCACATCGGCGGTCACCTGCTGGGCCTGGTCGGCGCGTCGCGGTTCGCGCTGGTGAGCGCGGCGCAGGATCCGAGCAGCCTGGCGATGTTCCTGTTTGCAGCGGTCTTCATGGACACGGCGGCGACGATCCCGACGGGCGCCATGGCCGAGCGCTGGAAGTTCGCCGCGTTCCTCTGCTACGCGCTGTTCATGTCGATGATCCTCTATCCGCTCTACGGCAACTGGGTCTGGGGCGGCGGCTGGCTGTCGGCGCTGGGCCAGGTCGCGCATCTTGGTCACGGGCACGTCGACTTCGCGGGATCGTCGGTGGTGCACATGACCGGGGGCGTGGCCGCGCTCGCGGGGGCGATCGTGATCGGGCCACGCATCGGGAAGTTCCGGCGCGACGGCACCATCGTCGCCATGCCGGGCCACAACCTGCCGATGTCGATCCTCGGCTCGCTGGTGCTGGCCTTCGGCTGGTTCGGCTTCAACGCCGGCTCGACGTTGTCCGCCGCCGACGCGCGCATCGCCGGCATCGCCGTCAACACCATGCTCGCGTCGTCGGCGGGCGCGGTCTCGGCGCTGGTCTACGTCTGGTACTCGCTGGACAAGCCCGACATGGCCATGGTCTGCAACGGCTTGCTGGGCGGGCTGGTCGCGATCACCGCTTCGTGCGCGTTCGTGACCCCGTCGGCCGCCGTGCTCATCGGCGCGGTCGCCGGCCTGCTGGTGGTCTGGTCGGTGGTGGCGCTCGAGCGCCGCCTGCGCGTCGACGATCCCGTCGGCGCCATCGCGGTGCACGGCGTGTGCGGCGCCTGGGGCGCGCTGGCGCTGGGCCTGTTCGCCGACGGCAGCTACGGCGAGGGCTGGAACGGCGTCGCCGGCCCGGTGCGCGGCCTGATCTTCGGCGACCCGTCGCAGCTCGCCGCGCAGGCGATCGGCGTCGCCACCAACGCGGTCTTCGTCTTCGTCGTCGCCTACGCCTTCTTCATCGCCTGCGATCGCGTGATCGGCAACCGCGTCGCCGCCGAGGTCGAGTCGGTCGGCATCGATTCGATGGAAATGGGCTCGGAGGCCTATCCGCCCGGTTGAGGGCGACTGGCCGGCTCGATCACGACTACGCCGACGGAGCCTGCCGGGTCCGCCGCGAGCGACTCGCGTGAGCGTTGCCAATTCGTGGAACGCGCGAATCCGAATCGTGACATGGCCGGCGGCCCATCGCGCACGCGACGCGGTCCCCGGCTTGCTACGCTGGAGCCCGTCCATGACGTCGACGTCGACGACGCCTGATGCCCGATCCCGGCTGCGCTGGCTCGAGCTGATTCTGATCTTCCTCATCTCGCCGCTCGTGCTGGCGCTGGCCCCGCGCCGCATGGTCACGCTCGGCATCATCGGCAGCGGCGTCCTGTCGCTCTTCGCGTTGCTGCTCGATCCGACGTTCCCTCGCCGGCAGCTGTGGGACGCGGCGCTCGCGCGCCAGGGCCTGCGCGCGCTGGCCATCCGCACGATCTTCGTCTGGGCCGGCCTCCTGGCGGTGACGCTGCTGTTCGCGCGCGAGCACCTGTTCGAGATGCCGCGCACGCGCCCCATCGCCTGGCTCGCGGTGATGCTCCTGTACCCGCCGATCTCGGCCTATTCCCAGGAGATCATGTTCCGCACGCTGTTCTTCCATCGCTACGCGGCGCTGCTGCGCCGGCCGCTCACGCGGGTGATGGCCAGCGGTCTGCTGTTCGGCTGGGCGCACATCGTCGTGCACAACCGGGGCGCCATCCTGCTCGCCACCGCCGGCGGCTTGCTGTTCGCCGCCACCTACGAGCGCCGCCGCTCGACGCTGCTGGTCTCGATCGAGCACGGGCTCTACGGCGACTTCATCTTCACCGTTGGCCTCGGCGGCTTGTTTTACAACGTGCACCGCGCGCTCGCCGCGCTGGCGCACTAGTGTGTCGTGTCTCTTGACAGCCGCCCCGCGGTCGCTAACCTCGCGGCGAGCGCGTAGGGCGCTTCCTGTCCGCGGAGAGGGACCGAGTCCCACCTACCGATAGAACAGCGAGCTGGTGCGCTTCTTTCAGCCCGGAACAGCGGACGTCGGGCTTCATGAAAGGAGCTGCACATGTCTTCCCGCTCCCTGCCGTCGCGTCCCGATCTGACGCAGCTGAGGCTGCAGGCCAAGGAGCTGCGCCGGGCGCATCGAAACGGCGGTCCGTCGGCCGCCGCGCGCATCCTGACGCACCATCCGCGGCTGCTCGGTCGCACGGTCCGCGACGCGCAGGAGACGCCGGTGTCACTGGCCGACGCGCAGCTGGTCATCGCGCGCGAGTACGGGTTCGAGAGCTGGATTGCGCTCAAGCGGCACGTCGCGATGTCGCGGCGGTTGGTCCACATGCGCTCTTACCCGGGTTTCGCGGACGCCATCGAGGCGCTCGATCGCGGCGATCTGGATCGCCTGCGCGCGCAGGTGGCGCAGGACCCGACGCTGGTGCGCGCACGCGGCTTCCTCGAGCCGCCGTTCGGCTACTTCAGCGGCGCGACGTTGCTCCACCATGTCGCCGGCAATCCGCTTCGCACGCCGCTGCCGCCGAACGTCGTCGAGATCGCCGCCTTCCTGATTGAAGCCGGCGCCGAGGTCAACGCGCGCACGCTGTCGCCCCGCGCGGGCGTCAGCACGATGGGGCTGGTGCTGACCAGCCAGCACGCCAGCGAGGTCGGTGTCTCGGCGCCGCTCATCGATCTCCTGCGGGCGCACGGTGCGCAGCTGGACCTGCGCGCGCCGGACGTCTTGCATCAGGCGCTGGCGGATCATGCGCTCCGTGCGGCGGAGCGGCTCATCGAGCTCGGCGCCGAGGCCGACATCTGCGCGGCCGCGGCGCTCGGGCGCCTGGACTGGCTGCGCGACGGCTTCGACGCCGCGGGCAAGCTGAAGATACCGGTCCGGCACGGCGGCGAGACGCGGCCCGACCGCGACGCGATCGGATTGGCGATGCTGTTCGCGTACGTGAACGGCCGGCGTGACGCGGTCGACTTCCTGCTCGAGAGAGACGGCAACTGGAACGTGGTCGGCGTCAACAACGGCACAGCGCTCCATCGCGCGGCGGGCGGCGGTGATCGCGCGATGGTCGAGCGGCTGGTGGCCAAGGGGGCCGACCTCAACGACCGCAACAATCCGTTCAACGCCACGCCGCTCTCGTGGGCGGATCATGAGGGCCAGGGCGAGGTCTTTCACTGGATCCGCACCCACTGTCCAGTCGACATCCACGACGCGGTCTGCTTCGGTCTGCTCGACCACGTGCGCGCGCGCATCGCCGAGCGCGCCGAATCTGTCGACGACGCCATCGATCAGTGGCAGCTTCCGCGCGCGACGCCGCTCCACTTCGCGGCGCACATGCGGGCGCTGGAGATCGCCACGCTCCTGCTGGACGCGGGCGCGCAGCCGAGCACGCTGGCCGGCGACGGGCGCACGGCGCTGGACATCGCCGAGGCGCGCGGCGCGGTCGAAATGGCGAGGTGCCTGCTCGCGCGCGGCGGCCTTCGCGCGGGCGAGCTCTGATTCGGCTGCGCTACCTCAGGTGCCGAGCGCCCGGCTTCGTGGACGCGATCAACCGCCCGGGCCGTCGGCCATCAGCTCGCGCTCGAGGTTGTCGACCTTGAGCGCGAGCTCCGCGGCGTCGGAGGCCAGCATGTTGGCGTCCCGCACGAGCACCCAATGACCGCCGAACTCTTTGCGAAAGATCGACAGCACCGACCCGCGTCGCACCGTGGGCGCGGTACCGTCGCGCGGCGTGGTCGTGACCGTCGACGTCGCCCAGCAACAGGCGAGATCGCCCGAGACCAGCACTTCTTCGATCTCGGCGCTCGATCGGATCGTGCGCGACTCGGTGAGCGCCGCCAGCTCCTGCGCGAACGCGACTCGACCCCGCAGCGGCG
>Ga0265342_10001005_pt1 | contig 27804 bp, 25 predicted proteins | sample 4CB327metaG_FD_203125 | JGI IMG/M metagenome (GOLD analysis project Ga0265342, IMG submission 203125) | Rhizosphere microbial communities from Carex aquatilis grown in University of Washington, Seatle, WA, United States - 4-CB3-27 metaG | ecosystem: Host-associated > Plants > Roots >... | reverse complement strand
CTGGCAACAAGGGGCCGATCCGGGCCCATTCAGCATCACTCAGTTCGTGCCGGTGCATTCCACGACGAAGCCACCGGATGAGCTATCGCGCAAATTTTTGGTCGCCGAATTTGGGGACAGGCCCTAGGAAGTTTCAGCTTCCGAGGACGATTTCCATCACGCAAAGGGGCTCTTCGCAGCGGAATTCCAGGCGAAACCGGCGGCCTTGGTCGTCGATGAGAAACCAAGGCTCGGCGGGGGCGGCACGGCTTCCGTGCTCGCGCGGACAAAGGCCTTGTTCGTACTTGAGGCAGTAGCGCGTGGTCATGACGGGGCGGCCTGCGAGGTCGACGCCACTCTCGGCGGCGGGCTCTATATCGTGCACGCCGTGGCGCTCATAAAACTGGGCGGCCCTTTGATTGAGAACGTTGCCTCGGAAGGATAAGCGACCCTCGGGAAACTGAGCGCTCGCATCGCAGGCGAGCCGCCCTGTCACCGGGCGGGCCTGGGCACGCGCGGCACGCAATTCGCTGGCCAGCGAGCGGCGCAGTGTATTGACCACGCTGGCCGGCAAGTGCAGCGGCTTGTCCCACGCAAGCACAACAGAATGGACCGAGAATTCCGTTTCGCCGAGCTTGGCTAGTTGTTGCTGAACCGCCTGGCGCGCCGGTTCGGGCTTGTCGGCCGGAACTATCTCGCAGTCTATGAGCGCCATCGCCGAGACGCCGTCCTCGTCGACCACTTGCAACCGTAGACCGTCCGTCGCCTCCATCAGCCTGAGGGCAATCCCGATCTTGCGCGAAGGTCGGCTCTTCGCAATCTGCGCGGCGAAGGCGTGATCGTGGTTGCGAAACACGCGCGCGCCCCGGGCGATGCTTTCGAGTCTCTGCGGAAAGACCGTGCGGCCCTGTACGCGATTGACCAGCGAGCCTTCTAGTTGCCCGTCTTTGTCGTAAAACGTGATGCCGTCGCCGCTGCGCAACGGGGCGCTGCCGTCCAAAACGAACGAATCGCGGCCGAGCGAGGCGACCTTGCCGACGGGCTCCCCGACGTGCTTGGGCGAATCGGGCGAGGCGACCTCGGCGCCACGCCCGCCGAGAAAGTAGGTGGTGTAGCCACGGTTGAAGGTCTTGTCGGGATTGGGGACGAAACCCAGCGTCACCTTGCCCGACGAGGATTTACGCAGCCCTCTTCCGTCGAGTAGCTGGTCGAGCGTTTGGCGATAGTGCCCGACGGTGTTCATCACGTAGCCCTGGTTCTTGAGCCGGCCTTCGATCTTGAATGAGGTCACGCCCGCTTCGAGCAGATCTCCCAGCCGCGGGGTCAGGTTGAGATCGCGCAGGGATAGCAAGTGTCGATCCGACACGACGGTGCGACCATTGGAATCGACCAGGGAATAGCTGCGCCGGCACGGCTGCGCGCACTGTCCGCGATTACCGCTGCGCCCGCCCATGGCGTAGCTCAGCGTGCATTGGCCGCTCATGCACACGCACAGCGCGCCGTGGATGAAGACTTCGAGCTCGATGGTCGTGGCGGCGCGGATCGCACGGATTTGATTCAGATCCAACTCACGAGCCAAGATCGCGCGCGAGAAGCCGACCTTTTCCAGAAACGCCACCCGCTCGGAGGTGTGATTGTGCATCTGCGTGCTGGCGATAAGCGGCAGCGGTGGCAAGGCGCATTCGAGGAGCCCGACCTCTTGGATGATCAGCCCGTCCACGCCAACGCCGTGAAGGTCGTGGCAGAGCCCGACCGCCCGGTCGATTTCATCGTCGCGCAGGATGGTGTTGACCGCGGCGTAGACTTTGGCCCAGTAGCGGTGGGCGTATTCCACCAAGCGGGCGATGTCAGGCAGCGCATTGCCGGCGGCTTCGCGGGCGCCGAAGCGCGGGGCGCCAATGTACACGGCGTCGGCGCCACAGTTGATGGCGGCGATTCCGATGTCCGCGTCTTTGGCGGGCGCAAGCAGCTCGATGGCGGTCACGGCTTCCTTATCGACGGCAACCGGCGAGCAGTGCAAGCAGCAAGCGAAGGTCGCCTGGCGATTCGCCGATTCTCAACCTGACTTGACAGACCCGCTTTCGTTTCCTAAGAACAATTCAATGGCGAAGCAGGACAACTCAGCGCGCCCGCGATTGCGTGGGCTGAGGACTATCAGCCAGATCCTGCTTGCGGTTCAGGTGTTGTCCTTTGGTCACCTGCTCCTGGTTCACCACGTTACGTGCCCCGAGCATGGCGACATCATCCACGTGGCGCCCTCGACAGCGGCGGCGTCCGCGCGGGGCGACTCCATTCCAGTCTCCACGCTCCCTGCGTTGGCTGCGGAGGGCCGCCAGCTTGTCGATGGCGATCACGAAGCCTGCGTGATTTGCATCGACACCAGCCGGCGGTATGCCCTGCTCCCGCTGGCCATTTCGACGCCAGTCCATCGTTCCATAGCGGTCGCCCTGGTTTCCCATTCCAGGACCGCGTCCCTCGCGCCTTTCGACCTGATCCTGCTTTCGCCGAAGAACTCGCCTCCCGCGGCCTGATGGTCCAGGCGGCCCACACGCGCCGCCCGCATTTCAGTTGCCAGCAGGAAGGTCGGCTTCGGAACGTCACGACTTTCCGGTCTTCGTTGCGACGTTTCAGCAGGAGCACGAGCCAGGGAGGACGCGTTCATGATTTCCATCGCCATGATTGCCACCTTGCTGTCGGCGCAGCCGCCTCAAGGCGACTCGCTGGCAGCCGGCGGCGCTGATGTCACCAAAGCCCAGCCAGCGGCCACCAAGCAGGAAAGCCAACCCACCGACCGTTCGCCGGGGACACCCGGCGCCGAGCCCGTCGATCATTTGCCAGGGTCCACCGATACCAGGCCAGCCTCAGACCAAAATCCGCCCACCTCTTCTTGTGAAGAGCTGCGGAGCCGCATCGAAGCGCTGGAAGCCCTGGAAGCCGAGCGCACGCCGCAACCCGCGGCGCGCTCGACCGCGGCCGCCTTCATCCAGAATCACTTCAATCCCGACCTATCGCTGATCGCAGACTTCGGCCTCGTGCGTACGAACCTGGGCGACGACACCGCCAAGACCCTTGCGGTCCCAGGTTTCATCGAAGAGAGCGACCGCACCGGCAAGCTGCGCGGCTTCAACTTCAACTACCTCGAGCTCGCGTTCTCGGCCGCAGTGGATCCGTACTTCGATTTCACGGGCATCGTCACCCTGACCCCAGGTGGATACGACCTAGAGGAAGTCTACGCGGATACGCGCCAGCTCCCGTTGGGATTCCAACTTCGGATCGGCAAGTTCTTCTCTTCGTTCGGCCGACTGAATGCAATGCACCAGCACGTGTGGGACTTCTACGACGAGCCCATGGTGTACGAGGCATTCATGGGCCTCGAAGGGTTCAAGAATCCCGGGATCCGGCTGTCGTGGACCGCGCCCTTGGATTTTCTGCTCCAGCTCAATCTCGAAGTCTTCCAGGGCTATTCCGACGAGTCGCCGCTCTTTGGCGCCGCCAGCTACCAACTGACCGCAGCAAACGGGGCAGTCCTGTCGTCGAGCCCCTCCTTCGCCCCTTCCATGGCGGTTGGCTCGCTCAAGACGTCGTTCGACGTGGGTGACCACGTCTTCTTGCTGGGCGCGTCCGTGATGTACGGCCACGCCCTGCAGGCGCATATCCGAGACCTGCCGACCGATACGGCTTTCAGCGCGCCCGGCACCATCCTCTACAACGGCGAGCTGACCTACAAGTATCTCATCAGCTCGTACCGCAGCCTGACCTGGCAAAGCGAGTATCTCGGCCTGGTGTCGTCCGGTGATCTCGCGCAGGCTGCCGACGGGGTCGTGCACGCGGCCGACAAGCGACAGGGCGGCTTCTACAGCCAGCTCATCTGGCGCTTCGACGAGCCGGGGCGCTGGCGGGTGGGGGCGCGCTTCGACCTGCTCGATCAGAATTCGCTCACCGTCGACGGCGCCAAGCAGTCGCCGGGCAACCTGCTTCAGCGCTACACCGGCATGCTCGAATGCAGCCCAACCGAGTTTTCCCGATTCCGACTTCAATACGCCTATGACCGATCCCGCTTGTTGAACGGAGCGCGCAGGGATGTTCACGAAATCTTGCTTGAGATGAACATCGCCGTCGGTCCTCACGGAGCCCATTCGTTCTAAGAAAAACTAGGAGAATTCCATGAAGCTCATCGCAAGTATCCTGGTCGCCGCCGCGCTCAGCAGCGCATTCGCAACGCCGGCGCAAGCCAAGACCAAGATTGTGGTTACCTACCCGTACATCGCGTCCCTGGTCGAGCAAATCGGCAAGGACCGGGTCAGCGTCAGCACGCTGGCCAAGGGCGACGAAGATCCGCATTTCGTGGTGCCGCGCCCGTCCTTCATCGGAAAGCTGCGCCAGGCGGATCTCTTGATCATCAACGGTGCCTCGCTCGAAATCGGATTCGTGCCGCCGCTCATTCGCCAGGCCAACAATCCCAAAATCATGCCGGGCGGAGAGGGCTTGGTCGACCTGTCACAGGCCGTGACCCTGATCGAGAAGCCGACCAACGTGAGTCGTTCCGAAGGCGACATCCATCCCGACGGCAACCCGCACTTCGTGCTCGACTGGCATAACATTCCGGCCTTGGCGCGCATGATCACGGATGCGCTCCGGCGCGCGGATCCGGGAGGCGGCGCAGTCTACCAGGCGAACCTCGACGCATTCTTGGCGCGTTGGAAGGCGAAGAGCGCCGAATGGGACAAGAAGGCCGCGCCCTTGCGGGGCAAGTCCGTCATCCAGTACCACCGATTGTTCGACTACTTCGCCGCGCGCACCGGCCTGAAGATCGTGGGCGAGCTTGAGCCGAAACCCGGCATTCCCCCGACCAGCCGACACATCGAAGAGCTCATTCAGGCCAACCCGCCCGGCAGCATTTACAAGATCATCAACGACCCCTATCACGAGCAGAAGACCGCCGAGGGCCTGTCCCAGAAGATGTCGGTCCCGTGGGTGGTGTTGCCGCAAGATGTAGCCGCTGTCCCAGCCGCGCAGGACATCTTCACTTTGTTCGACACACTGCTGGCGAGCGTCTGAGATGATTGACGTTCTGTTCAGCGCATTTCTGCTCTCGGTGGTGCTGCTCGGCATCCATTCCTACTACGGGCTGCACATCATCCGACGCGGCATCATCTTCACCGACCTCGGCATCGGGCAAATGGCCGCCTTTGGCGCGGCCATCGCCATCCTCGTGTTCGACGGCAAGTACATGTATCCGGTGTCGCTGGTTTTCTCGCTCCTCGGTGCATTTCTCATCGCCCTGTCGACCAAGCGCACGCGCAACCACGAAGCTTTCATCGGGCTTCTCTATGCATTCGGCATGAGCGCCGCAGTCATCGCTCTGTCCCGCGCACCCCGCGGGGCAGAGGAGATGGAGCACCTGGTCGCCGCTGACATTCTGTTCGTGTCGATGCACGCGGTCTTGAAGACGGCGATCCTCTACGCCGTGATCGGGGCCGTGCTGTGGTTCGGCCTCCGACGCCTGCGCGGGACCTGGCGCGAGCTGGTCTTCTTCGGCACATTCTCGCTCACGGTCACCAGCTCGGTGAACCTCGCGGGCGTCCTGGTGGTGTTCTCCATCCTGGTCGCGCCCGCGTTCATGGTTTCGAGCCTGAAGCTTTCGTTCAAAGCCCAGTTGCTGCTCGCCTGGGGGCTGGGAACCGTGCTCAATCTCATCGCTATCGTGACTTCCTATTTCTTCGACCTTCCGACCGGGTACACGGTTGTCGCGCTCTACGCCATGAGCGGGATTGTGTTTTCATTGATCCGCGGCCCGGGCAAGGCCGAGCCACAAGACGCCGTGGGCCCTGAGGCACGAGCTGCTTGAGTGAATCGAACGCGAAGCCATCCCTTGCGTGCTTCATCCTCCACCATGGAGCATCGGCCGTGTGCCCAGCGTCGAGTCCGCGAAACGACGGATCCGCGCGCCATCGACATCGTCAGCAAAGACGCCAAGGCCACCGCGGAAATCCGCAAGCGCATCCATGCCGACGCGACCGGAGCGAATGCGCCCGGCAAATAGCAGAGCCCCGGGGGCAAGCTCGAATCCGAGTTGAGCCACTGAGCGGCCTTCAGCACCACCCTTTTGCAGTTGTCACGCTTCTCGAGGAACATCTCGTAGCCGAGAGGTGCATCCCTCAACTGCAGTCATCGCCCTCACCCGGTTCGCAGTCGAGACACGAAGCGACTTTCAGGGTCGAGGAAGCGAAGGCGTCGCCTGGCCCAGGCTCCGGCGTTCGCGACCCCGATTCGTGGTGTGCGCACTACTCGGGCAGGCGCCGGTCCGTCAACCAGGAAGAGTGGCGAGCAACAGAGATCGTGACCGTTGTAACCACGGTCGATCCCGAAAGCGCGACACAGCTTGCCTGGCCCGCTGGTCAGGGCGGTCAAGGTTACGACGGGCCGGCGTTGTCGCATCCGACCCTCGCCGGAAAGCGGTTCCACCGCCCGCACGAGGACGGCGCAAGGATCGCCAGGTGCGGAAGTGACGAGGTTGAGGTGGTCGTGCAGGCCATACACGAGGTAGACATAAGCATGACCAGGCGGGCCATACATCACTTCGTTGCGATGCGTGCGCCGCCCGCCATAACTGTGCGCGGCCTTGTCGGGGATACCCAAATAGGCTTCGGTCTCGACAATGCGACCTGACAGCGGTCCGTCCTTGGTCTCGAGCACCAGGATCTTGCCGAGGCATTCCTGGGCCACGACCGGTGAAGGTCTTGCGTAGAAGGCGCGGGGCAGGAGAGTCGCCATCGAAAGGTCAAATCCGTGACTTCAAAGCCAATCAGTAGAGGGTGACAAGAAGGACTACGACTGTCTGCCGTAACGTGGGCGTAATGCCGAGCCAAGGAGCCACGACACCAACCCAACCACGAGCGCGCCAATCACTGCAGAGCCGAGCGATGCGACGGTAAAGCCGGGAACCAGCGCGGCGGCGATAGCGAAGGCCACGCCGTTGACGATCAGATAGAAGACTCCCAAGGTTATGATCGTAATAGGGAGGGTGAGGATGACCAGGACTGGTCGCACGACAGCGTTGACCAATCCAAGAACTAGAGCAGAGAAGAGAAGCGTCCCCAAGGACCTGATTTGGATTCCTGGTACGACCTGCGCGGCAGCACCCAGCGCCGCAGCGGTGACGAACCAGTGGATTAGAAAACCTCGCATGCATGGGAGTGTGTATCACCATCGATATCCTCGCCACGAAGAATCACCTCGTCCATCGACCTACACGCGGCTGGCGCACGACCCAGACGATGCTCTAGGCGATCAGGCGGCGCGCACCTGCAGATTCCGAGCGTCAGATGCTCGCCCGCGGGCCTCGCTGGAGGCCCAGGATTGCTTGCTCAAGGCGAAGCATGTCGGCGCCGAAATGTCCGTCCGAGATCTCGATCGCTTGCCGGCTCGGAAGCGCAACGATGTCCGTTGGTAACTCGGTGAGGTTCGGTACGCGGGCCCCATCGTGCAGTACGGGGATCACCAACTTGCCCTGGGCTAGGGCGGCGGCAAGCTCAAGGTGCACGAAGTCAGCCGAATCGCCGAGCCGGACCGCACCGTCGACGGGCACACCCGCCCAGCGTGGGCCTATGATCGCGATGAGCACATCGCAAGCACGGATGGTCTCCGCGATGCGGTCGGCGAAAGCCTGTCCCGGCGCAATCGAATCGACGTCGCGGAATATGTGATCGGTGCCCCAGCGGTCGGCCAGCCGATCGTAAATGCGGCCGCATATCGCGGCGCTGTCTTGGCGTCGATAGCTGAGGAACACCCTGGGCCTGCGTCTCCGCACGCGTCGCACGGCGAGCACGCTTGAGAGCAACGCCACGATGCCTGCGAGCCCGCCCGTGACCTGCAGCCACAGCGATCGTGTCGTCGCGGCGGGGGTCGCTTGGGAGATTACCTGATCGATCGCCTCGATCGCCGCGAAATCGGTCGCGGCACCGGACCTCTGCAGGATCGCGCGCGCCTCGGTCAGCGCTGGGAAGGCAGCGCGTTCTTTGGACGAAGCCTGCGCCATGGCGACCGCGCGGAGCGCCTGGGCCGCAAATCGACCGACGACCTCGTCCCCGTCGCTCGCGAGCTTTGCGAGCGTCGGTAGCACCCGGGCCGGCGTCATCGTTGTATAGTGCCCCAAGGCCCAGCATGCGCGAACGACGACCGCGCGCCGCAGCCAACGATCGGCGATCCTGCTTGTGCTGGGTTCGAAAGACAACGCCTCGATCAAGGTTTGCACTGCGCGCTCTTGCTCGCGTGCCATCGCCAGCAGGGCGATGGCAGCCTCGACACGCAACTCCGGATCCGCGTCGGCGAGAGCTGCCAGACACTCGGGTAGAGCTGCCGCCGCCGCAGGTCCGATCGCGGCCAAAGCCCGCGCCCCGTTGAATCGCGGCGTCGCATCCGCCTGCTTCATCAGGCCCCTCAGGGCCGGTACCGCTGGCGCGGCTGCCGGACCCAGCGACTGCAACGCTCGCGCGGCGGCTGGCGCCACGGTGGCATCGCCAAGTGCCTCCGCCAAGGCGGCCGTGCTTAGCTGCGCAGCCGCAGCAAGCCCGGTAGCGCCCAACGCCTCTGCCGCCGAGATGCGGACCTCCTTGGCCTGGTCGTGTTTCAAGGCGTTGATCAGCGCGGTTGTGGAGATCTGCGGCTGCCGCGCGATGGAGCCCAGCGACCACGCTGCCGAGGCGCGCACTTCGGCCTCTGAATCGTGGCTCAGCAATTGCGCGAGTGGCGCGATGGCATCATCGCGGCCTGCCCCGACCGTGCCGAGTGCGCGCGCGATCATAGAGCGAACATCGGCGTTTGCCTCGGCCCGCGCGGCGGCTACCATCGTGGGCAAGGCCACCGCGGCGTTCGGTCCAAGGTTGTACAGGTTTACCGCTGCATCGTGGCGCTCATGCGCCGACCGCGACTTCATCAAGGCCTTCCCAAGGTCGGTCACTGGGTCATGGGATGGCGTCTTCGCGCTTGCCGACGTCGTCGCCGCACCGATGCAGAAGGCGACGGCACGCCCCAAGCGGAGACGACGTCGCGAGAGAGGCCGTCGTGCCTCGACGGTGATGATGGGCGTTCCAGTCACGCTCGCGAAGAGTCGGCCGTCATCCCGCGGCACGACGAGGCCATGCCCATCCTCCAGCACGAGAATTGGATGCCGCCGGTCAACGTTCGGTTCGGAACCATTCGTGGCGGACAGTCGACAGGGCTTGCAGCAGTGAGTGATGCGGGCTAGCGTCGCCGGTATGGCAAAGTCACCCTGTCCCATTTCTAAGACACAGTTTCTGGACAAGGCCGAGCCGGTGAAGATCACCATCGGCACCGCCGAGCTAATCGCTGACAAGCGCGAGTTTTCGACCGGCTCGTTCGGTTGGTACTACAATGGCAAGACCACCATCACCGTCGACGGCAAGCCGCTGTCGATCCAGATCGGCCTCAATCTGACGGTCGTCGGCAGCAAGGAAGCAGATCGCTGATCCTCGCGCTATCGAGGTTTGCCGTCTGACTTCTATCCCTTCTTCTTGTGCGAATCGCCGCTGCGGTCGGCTTTCACTTCGTCCATGGTGGTGCGCAGGTTCCCGCCGGTGTCGTTAGGCTTCACGCCGGGCGGGCGCTCCCACGGAATGTCCTTGAGCGGCTGTCCGGCAGTGACCTCGTAAAGGAACCGCGCAGTCATCGGCACGGTCAGCATGAAGGCCGCATCCTTGAATCCGAGCGGTCGCTCGCGCCGATCGTCGCCGATCCACGCCGTGGTCATCCAGCGCGAAGTGTAGCCCACGAACCAGGCGTCCATGGTCGCGCTGGAGGTGCCGGTTTTGCCCGCGACCAGAAGGCCCGAGCTGCGCAGCGCTGGCGCGTGGCCCCGGGTGACCACGTGGCGAAGAAGCTGCGAGGTCAGCCAGGCCGTGCGTGGCGGAATCACATCCTTGATGCGTTTGCCCGCCAGCGCCACCATGCGGTCCAGCCGCTCGTCGGGCGACGACATGGGATCCGAGACTGCGGTCGAATCCTCAAGCAGGCGCCCTGAACGATCGCGGACCCTGCGTATGTAGACCGGATCGGAAAGCGAGCCGTTGCGCGCGAAAGTGGAAAATGCGCGAGTCATCTCGTCGACGCGCGTGCAGGACGCGCCGAGAGCGAGCGCCTGGTCGGGGATGATGGGCGTGGTCATGCCCAGTCGTCGCGCCCACGCCTCCACGTCTTTGCCACCCATCAGCTTGAAAAGCTGCACCGATGGCACGTTCTTGGACCAGATCAGGGCGTATTCCAAGTTTACTTGATACTCGACGGTGTTGTTGAGGTTCTGCGGCGTCCACACTTCGCCAGTGATGGGATCGACTTCCGCGCGGGGGATATCGTTGAGCAAGGACGCGTAGCCGTAGCCGCGATCGAGCGCGAGCGAGTAGTAGACCGGCTTGTAGGTCGATCCTGGCTGCCGGCAAGCCTGCACCACCCGGTTGAACTCGGAGCGGTCGAAGTCGTCGCCACCGACCATCGCGATGACGTAGCCGGTCCGGTGATCGTAGGAAAACAGCGCGCCCTGTACGCGCGGAGTTTGTTCCAGCTCCAGCGCCACCGGGCCACGCGGGGGCGGGCGATCGGTGTACGCCGGCATCCACTGCACCTCGCCCGCGCTGTCGTAGGTCCAGTCGGAAAACCGGCGCAAGTACGAGCGATAAAGCGGCGTGACCCACACAACGTCGCCCGGATGCAACAGGGAGCTGGTGCTGGAGAGGGTCTTGCCGTTGGTCGAATCGACCGGACTGTAGGGAAACGCCCAGTCCATGCCCGACGAGGGCAACGGGTAGATCTTCTCGCCCACGCGCACGTAGGCCTTGCCGCCGCCAATGCTTTCGACCAGGCCCAGATACAGTCGTCCCTCCGCGGGCGCCGCGGCACCGTAGCGCGCGGCCTCACGTCGGCGGAGGTCGTCGGCTGCCGCGCCCCCAAGTCGTGCGACCGGCCCGCGCCAGCCCTGGCGCTTGTCGAGCTTGCGCAGGGAAAAATCCACGTTCTCCTGCGCCGCCTCGTCGACCCACGGCAAGAGCGTGGTCTCGACGTCGAGCCCGCCCTCCCACAGTGCCTTGTCGCCATAGCGCTTGGCGATGTCGCGCCGGACGTGCTCGGCGAAGTAGGGCGAACGCTCGCGGAAGATGTCGGGCGGCTGGTGCACGACGAGGGGCCGTGCGCGCAGCTTGTTCGCGGTTGCTTCGTCAATCACGCCGGCGGCGGCCATGGCGGTCAGCACCTGGTCGCGCCGGGCGCGCGTCACATCGGGCGCCAAGAGCGGCGAGTAGCGACTGGGCGCCTGGGCGATACCGGCGATGGTCGCCATTTCGCCCGGGTCCAGCTCGCTGACCTGTTTGTTGAAATACCGCCGCGCCGCCGCGGCGACGCCGTAGGATTGGTGGCCGAGGAAGATCTGGTTCAGGTACAGCGCCAGAATCTGGTTCTTCTGGTAGCGCGCCTCCAACCGGCGCGCCAAGATGGCCTCGCGCATCTTCCGCTGCAACGTCTGCTCCGACGTGCGCAGGAACGACCGCGCGACCTGCTGAGTGATGGTCGAACCGCCCTGCACCACGTGGCCGGCGCGCAGGTTCGCGAAAAGGGCGCGCAGCATGCCCCGGTAGTCGAGGCCCCCGTGCTCGTAGAAGCGACGGTCCTCAATGGCGACGAAGGCTTGCAGGAGCTGCTTCGGGAAGGCTTCAAGCGGCAGTATCTCGCGCCGCTCGCTCGCCAGCTCGGCCAAGTCGGTGCCGTCCCAGGCGCGCACGTGGGTCGATTCCGCGGCCTCCAAGCGGTAGCGGGCGAAATCGGGCAAGGCGGGCAGCGTGCTCGCGAAATGGAGATAGAGGCCGATGCCGCACAGAATTAGCAGGCCGGTCGCGCACATGGTCCCGAACGCGTAGAATTTGAGAAGCCAGAACCAGAACCCGCCGTCGGAGGGATTGGAAATCTCGACGCCGGCCGGCTCTGGCCAAGTGAATCGCCAGCGCACGCGCCGAATCTACCAGCGAATCAGTAAATAGCGATCCCCGCGCCGAAGGTTTCCGTGCCTTGCCAGCCGAACCCGACCGGCAGCGGCGCGGTCTTGGCTGAGGTGTAGTCCCCGCGCAGGGTCAGCGCGAGCCGCGCCGTGAGGGAGATTTCAATCGCGAGGCCGCCGCCGAACGCTGCGCCGCTGCGGGTGCCGCCCGCGCTGTCATCGGCGTAGACCATGCCCGCGTGGCCAAATCCGCCCAGGTGGAAGCGGTACACCGTAAGCGGGAAGAACTGCGCTTCCAGCGCGAGGTTTTGGCGATAGAACGAATGGCCGTCGTTGTCGGAGCCGCCCGCTGGCGACCAGTCGGCCAAGATCCCAACCATGGGGTGCGGAAAGTATCCGAATTGGATGTCGGCGCCGACGCCGTCGGCGGCCAGGCACGCGCATGACGAGTGCAACACGCCAACGTTCATCTTGTAGGCGAAGCCGCGGCGATTGAGCGGGCCTCGTCCGAGTTGCATCATGCCCCAACCCTCGTCGTCCATGACCACGGCCTCCGAGGTCGCGGCGACGTCGCCCTGGGTAAGCTGCGCCAGCGGCACTTCGCGTTCTTGCCCGTTCCCGTCGCGCAGGTGCACGCCCTGCCACGGATACATCGCCACCACGCCGTCATAGCGTACGCCTTCGGTCGCGACCATGCCGACGGTGGCCAGCACCGCAAACACCACCAGCAGCGCGACCAGATCGTCCCTGCCGCTGCCGCCGCCTACGTTGCCGAGGTTGTGCCCGCCGGTCCCGCCGGGCCTTCGTGGCGGCGGCGCTGCGCGGGGAGGCAGGCCGGGGCCGGGACCGCGCGGCCCGGGACGTCCGATCACGCCGGGGACCGGGGGACCGAGCGGCGGCGGGAACAGTGGCGGCGGAACCGGGGCGATGATTACGGCGGCGCCGACGCCCGCGGAAGGCTCGCTTTCGACGTATCCCGCGGGTGGCGGTTGTCCATCGGGCCCGTAGCCCTCCTGCGGGTACGGCTGCGACGCTGTTGGCGGCGGCTGGGTCGTGTCGATGGCGTCGCTTCGCCTTTCCCCGAGCGACTGGACCACGTGCACGTAGCGCCCGCGTTGCTCGGGCGGCAGCGAGGCCAAGCGTGCGAGCTCGGCCTTGGGAATCACGTATTCGTTCGAGAGGCAGCCGCCGCACGCATAGGACAGGAACGCGGCGAACGCGACGAGCGCGGTCGCGGCTTTGCTTGCTGGCAGCGGACGAGCGACGTGTGTGCGCGGGCCTTGCGAATACATGGGACCTCACGCTAGCAGCTTTTGTGCCGGACGGGCAGCGCGGTCCTGTCCGCGTTTTCGCGGACTTGCGGGCTCGCCCAGCCGTCATCGTCTCCGGCTGTGGCGAGCGCGCCACGCCGGCTTTCACGCCGCAAGCGTAAGCCGATTCTCGGGGGCCAGCTTCTTGCGGCCATTGCTGAACGAACGTATAGTGGATGGAACAAGCACTCCAGGTCGGGAGGAACCATGGGAATCGACGTACGCGTAGAGACCGAATCAGGCGAAGTGCAAGACGAGGTTCTCGACGACGGGAACTTGACCGAAAAGTTGCTCCCCGACCGCGAAGACGCGAGCTCGCCCTGCCTGCGTTTCGTCGACCGGGACGGCGACACGTTGTTCAACCAGATCCAGATTCCGTTTGTGATTGCGGAGCTGGAGAAGCGGCTCCGCGGATCGTTGAAGCCCGAGGTGAAAGCGCATTGCGAGGCGATTCTCAAGTCGGCCAGAGCCGCGGCGGGAGAAGAGCACACCTTCATTCGCTTCTCGGGCGAGTAGGTTTGGTTCGGCACTTCCGCGCGCGGCAGATGTGGCCATGAGGACAGGCACGGCGGACTTGCCACTTCACGGCGGGCGCGTGCCCATGTGGCTTGCCACGCGCATGGCACGCCTCGGCCGCGTGATGGTCGAGGCGCTGGCGCTGGAATATGGCCGCGACGAGGTTCTGCACAGGCTGGCGGACCCGTTCTGGTTCCAATCGCTCGGCTGCGTGATGGGGATGGATTGGCATTCGTCAGGTATCACCACCAGCGTGCTGGGCGCGCTCAAGCGGGGGCTGGCGCCGGTCGAAGCCGAGCTCGGCATTCACGTGTGCGGCGGGCGGGGTCGCCATTCTCGCCAGACGCCGAGCGAGCTCTTGGCGCTGGGCGAACGGCTTTCCATCGACGGACCGGGACTCGTGCGCGCAAGCCGCCTTTGCGCCAAGGTCGACAGCGCGGCCGTGCAAGACGGCTTCGATCTCTACCTGCACAGCTTCGTGGTCACCGACGACGGCAAGTGGGTTGTGGTGCAGCAGGGGATGAGCCCGGAAAGGCGGCAGGCGCGCCGGTACCACTGGCTGTGGGATCGGGCGGGCTCGTTCGTCGAAGCGCCCCACGCCGCCATCGAGGGCGAGCCGAGCCTGCTTTCCATCGTGAACCTGACCGATCGAGGAGCGCTGGCAGCCAGGCAGCGAGCGGTCGGCCTGGCGCGATCCGATCCGGCGCGCGTGGTAGCGCAGGTCGAACGCGTGCTCACCATGCCAAGTCATCACGACGTGCGTGCGGACAACCTCGACCTGCGACGCCTCGGTGCCGCGCTCTATGTGGCGGCCCAGCAGGGCCCGGCGGACTTCCCCGAGCTCCTGCTTACGCCCAACGTCGGAAAGCGCACCTTGTTCGCGCTCGCGTTGGTCGCCGAGGTTTTGCACGGCGCGCCTAGCCGATTCTCGGATCCAGCGCGGTTTTCCTTCGCGCACGGCGGAAAGGACGGCCATCCGTTTCCGGTGCCGCTCAAGATCTACGACGAGACGCTGCGAGTCCTTCGTTCGGCGGTCGGCCGCGCCAAGCTAGGGCAGGGCGACAAGTTGGCGGCGCTGCGCAGACTCGACGAGCAATGTCGGCTATCCGACGCCGCGGCAGAAGGGAAAGATCTGCCCACCAGCCCGGCCTTGGCGCTCGCGTCTCTGGTGGCGCACGAACGTCGTGTGTCAGCCGGCCTGGGCGGCAGAACGTGTCTTGGAAGCGCGTCTCGGTCGCGGCAACTGGCGCTTAACTTTGATCGCGCAGTGCCTTGACCAGGATCTTGAGCGCGAGGCGCTGAGGATGGACCTTGTAGGTTCCCTCTGCCACCTGACGGCGCAATTGCTCCACCCGAAGCTGTCGGGAAACCGACCAGGCGCTTTCTGCGACAGGGGCGAGCTTGGGGCCTTTGCGGACTTGGATCTCGATCTGTGCTGCCATGTAATCGGACATCGGCCTGGGTGAGAAAATCTTAAGAAGATTTCTTCATCTTTTTGAAAGCGCAATGATCTCGGCAGATTACGTTTGGGCTAGGCAGCGACCGCGTCCTTGATGTCCGACAGCGACTCGCGCAGGCGCCGGGTGGCTTCGCTGTGGATCTGGCAGACCCGCGACTCGGTCACGCCGAGTATCTCGCCGATCTCCTTCAGATTCATGTTCTCGCAGTAGTAGAGCGAAAGCACTTGCTGCATCTTTTCGGGCAGATCGTCGATGCCCGAAACCAGGTGCGCCAAGGCCTCGCGATGCGCGGTGAGCTCAAATGGATCAGGCGAGTTGGCATCGCTCGTGCGCTCCAGGAAATCCGGACCCGCGTCGTCGATGCCGACCACCGACGAGCCCGACAGCTTCTGTTGCCGCGTGTACAGCTCTTCCACCTTGAGCCCAAGCGTGTCCGCGAGCTCGCCCTGGTCCGGCGTGCGACCGAGTTGCGATTCAAGCTTGCGGGTCGCTTCGCGCAGCTCGTTCGAGAGCCGGCGCATGTCGCGTGAAAGCGTGTCGCGCGCGCGAAGGTCGTCGAGCATGGCGCCGCGGATACGGAACTCGGCGAAGGCTTCGAAGCGATCCACGCGCTTCGGATCGAAACGCTCGGCCGCTTCCATGAGGCCGATGACACCGGCCGAGACCAAATCGTCGATCTCGACGTGTGCCGGAAGTCGGCGAGCCAGACGCCGCGCAACTTTCTCGATGTACGGAAAGAACTTTGCCGCGTATTCGCTACGTCGTTCTGCGAGCGCCTTGGGAGAAAGCTTGCGTGCTCGTGTGCCCTTCTTTGCCGCCTTGTGGTTGACCGGACGCCGCTTTGTCACCCGAGCTCGCTTCGCTTTTCGCATGCGGGACCGGTGTGCAGTTGCCGTGCCAGGAAGGTGCAGCGGCTAACCTGGCCAACTTCCTGGCACTCGTGCCGCTACGGCTCGTCGATCGTCATCCGAATGACGTCAGGGAAGGATCTGAACCGTCAACCGAGTGACGACCGGTCGGAAAAAAACGTACCAGCGATGACGTTTTACATCGGCAAGATCAGGCCACGGTTCTGCGGCGCAGTTTTTCAACCAGCGTGGTTCGATTCATGCCGAGCAATTCGGCGGCGCGATTCTTGTTTCCACCGGTTCGTTCCAGCGCTTGTCCGATCAGGCGGTCTTCGAGCTGAGTCAACAACATGCGCAGATCCACACCGTGAGGGGGCAGATCAACGATCGCAGGCCCCAGCGCTTTCACGTCTGTGCGCAAGCTGGCGGGCAAGTCGTACACCGTGACCCCACGATCCTTCGCGGCGACCACCAGGCTGCCGACCACGTTCTCAAGTTGGCGCACGTTGCCCGGCCAGGGAAGCTCACCGAGGCGCACCAGCACGTCGGGCGGAAAAGGCGGCGTCTCACGGCCCCGGAACGCGTTGGCGGCGCGCCGGAAATGCTCGACCAGAATCGGGATGTCCTCAAGTCGCTCGCGCAACGGCGGAATCTCGATTGGGATGATGTTGAGGCGGTAATACAGGTCCTCGATGAAGGCCCCTTCGCGCACCGCCTGATCGAGATTGCGAGCCGTGGCCGCGACGATGCGCACATCGGCGTCACTTCGGCTGGCGGGGTCGCGCACCAGACGCAGAAGCCCAACCTGCAGCTCCCTCGATAGGTTCGCGATCTCGTCGATGAACAGGGTGCCGTGTTGGGCTTCCTGCAGCTTGCCGACGCTGGCCACCGACGTGCCCCGGGGCGAGGCGTGCTGGCTGCCGAACATGTCGCTGGCCGTGAGAGGCGATTCACCCGCCGCCGGGCGAACCGTGACGAAGGGCCCGCCTCTTCGTGTGCCGCACGCGTGGATCAGTCGCGCGACGACTTCCTTGCCGCTGCCTTCTTCGCCTCGGATGAGCACGCTGGCGTCGGAGTCGGCAACCTGATCCACCCGTTCCAGTACCACGTGCATGGCGGGGTGCTCGCCGACCAGGGTCGCACCGCTGGTACGCAAGGGTGCGACGCTGCGACCACGCTCGGTCAGGGCGCGTTCGATGACCTCGCCACAAACCTCGTCGTGAAACGATTGCGGGATGAAGTCCACCGCTCCCATCCGGAATGCCGAGACGATCTCCCGAACCGTCGCGGTCGCTACGCGGACAACCACGGGGACAGCAGTCTTGCGCGCGTGCGCCGAAGCAACCACGTTGCGAACCGTCTCGGGCGGCAGTGCAAGCGACACCACACACAGCTCGAAGGGTTTCGATGCCAGGGCGTCCAGCGCGCGCGTCGCGCTCTCGGCAGCTAGGTATTCGTAGCCAAGCGAAGCCACCACGCGGGCGAGCGCGTCCCGGGTGGCCTTGTCGTCGTCGACCAGGAGAATACGAATCTGCATTCTCCCGCACGTAATCGGCGGAACGCTGTGCGCCCTGAAGGTCCTCTCACCGCTTCTTCGCTTGATTGCCGTCGGCGATGACTTGACGGACGTCGGCCCTTTTCGCGGTGGGCGTGCGGGTGGTTTCGCCATGCTTTTGTTTGTGTCTCTCGGTGTCCGCTGGTGCGCGGCCGTGGGGACCTTGTCGGCTGATCTCGCGCGAGCTGCCAGCGTCGATGGTCCGGCCGATTACTCGCCAAGCGCAACAGGAGAGCGCGATTGTACTCTCGTTTTCTGGGGTCAGCCTCGGCTTTGCGCCCGGGTTGCGGGGCGGACAAGCGACTCGGGGCTGGCACGGGGTGGCGGTGTTCCCATTGCCGGCGTTGCGTAGCTGCCATTACCGTCGGAATACCGACAAATGTTCTAGCCTGAGCACAGCGAGCTAGCCACAATGACGCCCAGCGAGCCCGCGATCAGGCACAGTAGTGCGGTCAGACCGAAGTAGAGGGCCGCGGTTGCGTACGCGCCCGTGCTCAGGTACCGGGACACGTCGTAGTTGAAGCTCGAGTAGGTGGTGAGGCCGCCCATGAATCCGGTGGTGAGGGTCAGGCGGAGCGTCGGCGGAATCGCGGCGGTGCGCAGCGATACCTGCATGACCAAGCCGATGAGGAAGCAGCCGACCACGTTGACCAGCAAGGTGCCGTACGGGATGGCCTTGCCCAGGTGTTCATCTGCCCAGAGCCCGACGATATACCGGGTGCCTGTGCCGAGCGCGCCGGCCACGCAAATCCAGAGCAGCTTGACCATCGTAAAGGGGCGAGCCGCGACTTTAGCACGACCATGCCGCGCCGACCATGCGGTTTGGGTTTTGTGTCAACGGGAGTTGACGTTAGGCTTTTCACAACTCAAAGTGCAGGGCCTAGGCTGATGGCTATTGAACTCTCTCCACAGACGCAACAGTCGGTAAGCCGGGTTCGGGGGCGCTATCCCAACGCGCAGGCAGCCTTGATCCCGGTGCTTCACCTTCTTCAGGACGAAGTTGGTCATCTTTCAGATGAGGCGCTGGAATACGCCGCTCGCTTGCTCGACTTGCCGGCCGCGCACGTCTTCGGCGTGGTGACCTTCTACACCATGTTCCGGCGAACCCCGCCGGCACGTCACCGATTGCACGTCTGCACCAGCTTGGGCTGCGTCGCGCGCGCCGGCTACGATGCCATTGAGCACGCGCACAAGCGGCTCGGCATCCGCGCCGGACAGACCACGGCCGACGGAATATTCAGTCTGGACGAAGACGACGACATGATCGGGTGCGGTCATGGCGCGTCGGTGGTCACCGATCACGAGCGCTACCACGACCTCAGTCCAGCGCGCTTCGACGCGCTTCTGGACGAGTTGCGACAGCAAAGCGACGGCAAGGGGCGAGGCCAGCTTCCGCCCATCGACGCGCGCGGGGTCTTTCGTCCGACCCCGGGCGACAAGATCGTCACCCGCAACCTGGAGGTGCCCGGGATTCGCAATCTGCCCGTGTACCGCGAGCACGGCGGCTGGCAAGCTTTCCAGAAGGCGCTCGGCATGCCGAGGCAGGCCATCGTCGACCAGGTCAAGGCGTCGAACCTGCGCGGGCGCGGCGGCGCCGGGTTTGCCACCGGCATGAAGTGGGGCTTTCTGCCCAAGGACGCCAAGCAGGCTTACCTGGTCTGCAACGCTGACGAATCGGAGCCCGGGACGTTCAAGGACCGGGTCCTGATGTCCGGGGATCCGCACTTGCTGATGGAAGGCATTGCGACGTCGGCATATGCGCTCGGCTGCACGCACGCCTACCTTTTCGTTCGCGGCGAGCTTGTCAGCGAGGCGAAGATCATGCAGGCGGCCATCGACGAGAGTTATGCCGCCGGTCTGCTCGGCACGGAGCACTCGAGCGCGGCCGGTCCGTACAAGGTCGACATCACCTTGCACCGGGGCGCGGGCGCGTACATCTGCGGCGAGGAGACCTCGCTGCTCAACTCGTTGGAAGGCAAGCGCGGTTGGCCGCGCATGAAGCCGCCCTTCCCGGCGGTGCGCGGCCTTTTCGGCCAGCCCACCATCGTCAACAACGTCGAAACCTTGATGAACATCCCGTCCATCGTCAGCCACGGCGGCGAGTGGTTCGCGAAGATGGGGATGGGCAAGTCGGGGGGCACGCGCGTGCTCAGCGTCTCGGGCCACGTGAATCGTCCGGGTGTGTACGAGCTGCCGATGGGCATCACGTTCCGGGACCTCATCGAAAAGTTCTGTGGCGGCATGATCGACCGGCGGGCGCTCAAGGGCATTGTGCCGGGCGGCAGCTCGATGCCGGTGCTCGACGACAGTGAGATCGACGTCCCCATCGAATTCGACGCGCTCATGACCGACCCGCGCATCAAGGACGTGGAAGCCAAGCCCGGGGTACCCTTCGACATGGGCGGCGGCAAGCGGCTCAAGACCATGGCCGGTTCGGGCGGGGTTGTGATCTTCGACAAGACGACCGACGTGGTTTCCTTTTGCGCCACCATCATGCGCTTCTACGCCCACGAATCGTGCGGCCAGTGCACGCCGTGCCGGGAGGGAACCGCCTGGTTGGCGCGCGTGTGCACGCGGCTCGCGGACGGCGAGGGGCGGCCGGGCGACGTGGATCTGCTCGGCAACATCGCAGTGGGCATTGCCGGCAACACCATCTGCCCGTTGGGCGAAGCGGCGGCCTGGCCTATGCTGGGCTTCCTGACCAAGTTCCGCGCCGATTTCGAGGCCAAGCTCGCAACTGGGAGGAAATCCCCGTGAACCAGACATCGGATCTTCTGGAGAAACTGGCGTTCGTCATTCTTGCGGGCGGCGCGCTTGCCGGCGCCCTCGTGACCATCACGCGCAAGAGCGCAGTCGCCGCCTTGATTGCGCTGATTGGCACGTTCTGCGCGACGGCCGGACTCTATGCGACGCTGTCGGCGCACTTCCTGGCGGTGTTGCAGGTGCTGGTGTACGCAGGTGCGATCATGGTGCTGTTCATCTTTGCCGTGATGATCGTCAGTCACGACGAGACCGAGCCCATCGCCCTGCGTGGCTTGTTCATGCGGACCACCGGCGTGCTGGCCACCGGCTACCTCTTCTATCGAATCGCATGGTTGGTGGTCCGCGAGCGCGGGACCGATGTGATGGCCGCCACCGCAACCCCGCCCATCCCCGGCTTCGGCAACGTCGCCTCCATCGGACGGCTTTTGTTCAGCGATTTCCTCTTCCCGTTCGAGGCGATTTCGCTCGCGCTGCTTGCCGCCGTGGTGGGCGGCGTGCTGCTGGCACGGCCGCCGCACGATGGGGGGGCCGCTTGATGCCAGGTCACCTTTACATTTTGGTGTCGCTGGCGTTGTTCTTCATCGGCACCACCGGCGTGCTCATGCGCAGGAACGCGCTCTTCGTGCTCATGAGCGTCGAGCTGCAGCTCGCGGCCGGGAGCCTCGCGTTGCTCGCCTTCTCGCGCGGGCTCGGTGACCAACACGGCCACGTGGTCGCCTTCTTTGTGATGGCGCTGGCGGCGGCCGAAGCGGCGATCGGACTCGCCATCGTCGTGTCTGTTTTTCGCCTGCGCAAGAAGATCGACCTTTCCAGCATCGACGAGCTACGGAACTGACCATGTTTTCTCACCTGAGAATGATTCCGCTCTTGCCGCTCCTCGGGGCAGCGTATTTGATTCTGTTCGGGCGCCGTCATTCGCGCAGCGTGATCCACACCATCGCGACCGTCGCCGTGTTCGCCTCGTGCGTGATTTCGCTCGACGCGTTCTTCTTCGGATTGCCGTCGCTGGTTCGGCAGGGCGGCATCACCGATCTGGTCTACCCGTGGTTTTCCGGGGGCGGCGTGTCGGTGGATTTGGCGTTCCGGATGGATCCCCTGTCAGGCCTTCTGTGTTTGGTCGTGACCTTCATCGGCACCCTCATCCACATCTATTCAGCGGGCTACATGGCCCACGACAAGGACTACGCGCGCTTCTTTGCGTATCTGAATCTGTTCTGCGGCGCCATGTTGATGCTGGTGCTGGGTGACAGCCTGCCGGTGGTCTTCATCGGCTGGGAAGGCGTGGGCCTGGCCAGCTATCTCCTGATCGGGTTTTGGTATCAGGAAGTCGCCAATGCCAGCGCGGGCAAGAAGGCGTTCATCACCAATCGCATCGGCGACTTCGGCTTCCTGATCGGGATGTTCTTGCTCTTCCGCGCCACCGGGTCGCTCAGCATTCCGGAGATCCTCGATGCCGCGAAGACCGGCACAGCGCTAAGTGCGCCGCTTTGGCTGGGACAGCCGGTCGCGTTCTGGGCCGGGCTGTTCCTTTTCGTGGGCGCGGCCGGCAAGTCGGCCCAAATTCCTCTTTATGTATGGCTGCCCGACGCGATGGCGGGCCCCACCCCGGTGTCGGCGCTGATTCACGCCGCGACCATGGTGACCGCGGGCGTGTACCTTGTCGCGCGTATGTCGTCGGTGTATTTGCTGGCGCCGGCCGCCCTGGCCATCGTGGCCATCGTCGGTGCGCTGACCGCGGTGTTCGCTGCCGCCATTGGATTCGCGCAAAACGATTTCAAGAAGGTGCTGGCGTATTCTACCGTCAGCCAGCTCGGCTTCATGTTCGTGGGCGTCGGAACCGCCAACTTCGCCGCCGGCATTTTCCACCTGTTCACCCACGCCTTCTTCAAAGCGGGGCTCTTTCTTTGCGCGGGCTCGGTGATGCACGCCATGGGCGGCTCGGGCGACATCACCAAGATGGGTGGCTTGGCGAATCGGCTGCCTTGGACCACACGGGTGTTCCAAATCTGCTGGCTCGCCATCGCGGGCGTGCCGATCTTCTCTGGGTTCTTCAGTAAGGACGCAATCTTGGGGGGCGCTTTCGCGACGGAGGCCTACGGCCACAGTCTTGCGTGGGTGGGTCCGCTGGTGGGCGGCTTGCTGCTGCTGGCGGCGTTTGGCACCGCGTTCTACATGTCGCGCTTGTATTTCCTGGTGTTTTCCGGACCCTGCCGGGCCGACGCGCACACGCAGGAGCATATCCACGAGTCGCCGGTTTCGATGGTGTTCCCGCTGGTCGTGCTGGCCGTCGGCGCCGCGCTTGCTGGCCTGGCCGGCGTGCCACCCGCGATTCGTGAGCTTTGGGGCCAGCACGGCGAAAGCACGCTGGCGGTCTGGCTGGAGCCTTCCGTCGGTGCGCCTTTGCAGGTCGCGCATAGCGCTGAATGGCGTGCGATGGGCGTGTCGACGCTGGTCGCCTTGCTCGGTATTGGGCTGGCCTACGTCTTCTTCGGCGGTGGCTACCGCGAGCCCGCGCACGCCTTCGTGCGCAAGCTGCCTCGCTTCGTCGTCTTGGTTCGCGACAAGTTCCGCATCGACGAGCTGTACGCCAAGATCCTGCTGCGCCCGTTCCGTATCGCCTGCGACATCATCTTTCAGGTGGTGGACAGGATTCTCATCGACAAGATCCTGATCGGCAGTTGGACGTTCGTCGCCGACATGGCTGGCCGCGCGCTTCGCTTCGCGCAGGCGGGCGACGTCCAGCGCTACTTGGCGGCCTTTGCAATTGGGGCAGCCGCGCTGGTCTGGGTGGCAGCTCGCCCGGCCAGTCCCGACGAGGTTCGCGTCGTGGTCGGGGGCCGCACGGTGAAGGTCGACCTCGTCGATTCCGATGTTGGGAAGGACACGCTCAGATACGCCTTCGATTTCGACGGCGACGGCACCGCCGACCGCGAAGGCACGGCACCATCCGCCGTCTGGACCTACGGCGCTCCCGATCGCTACACGGTCAGCATCACCATCGAAGACCCTCGCTGGCACACCCGGCGAGTCCTCAAGCGGACCCTCGATATCCGATAAGCCATTCGATAAGCCATGACCAGCCTAGCAATCACCACTCTTCTTCCCTTCCTCGGCGGCGCCGTGGCACTGCTTTTGCCGGGCCATCGCGCGCGGCTTTTGCGTTGGTACGGCATCGCCATCGCCATCGCCACCTTCGCGCAGTCTCTGCTGGTTCTGTTCGCGTTCGATGCAGGCCAGCCCGGCTTTCAGCTCGGCCTCGACTGGGCGTGGGTCCCGGCGCTGGGCATCCACTTTCATTTGGCCGTCGACGGCATCTCGCTGTGGCTGGTGATGCTCTCGACGCTGATGGTGATGGTGACGCTGCTGTCGCCGCAGGCCACCGGTTTCGTGCGCGACAAGAACCGCGGCTTCGTCGCCGCCATGTTGATGCTCGAATCCGGCATGATCGGGGCGTTCTTGGCCCTGGACATGTTCACCTTCTACGTGTTCTGGGAGCTGATGCTGGTGCCGATGTACTTCATCATCGGCATCTGGGGTGGCGAGCGGCGCATCTACGCGGCCATCAAGTTCATGATCTTCACCCTGGTCGGCTCGCTCTTGATGCTGGCCGCGATCCTCTACATGGCGGCCGTCGTGCACCGAGTGACCGGACAGTGGAGCTTCGACTACCAGACCTGGTCGCGGCTGCTTTTGCCCCGCGATACGCAGCTTCTGTGCTTCGGTGCCTTCGCGCTTTCCTTCCTCATCAAGGTGCCGCTTTTCCCATTGCACACGTGGTTGCCCGACGCCCACGTCGAGGCCCCCACCGGCGGCTCGGTGATCCTGGCGGCTGTCTTGTTGAAGCTGGGCGCCTACGGATTCCTCCGTTACGCATTGCCGTTCTTCCCGCTCGCTGCGCAGGAGGCCGCACCGCTGGTCGGTTGGCTGGCCGTCATCGGCATCGTGTACGGCGCGCTGATGGCGTACGCACAGGACGACATCAAGAAGCTGGTCGCGTATTCGTCGGTGTCGCACCTGGGCTTCGTGGTGCTCGGCATTCTGACCGTGACCGCGACTGGCGTGCAGGGCGGGATATACCAGATGCTCGCGCACGGGATTTCCACCGGCGGCCTCTTCCTCTGCGTGGGCATCCTGTACGAACGCCGGCACACGCGGAAGCTCTCCGACTTTGGCGGGCTGTGGGCCCGCACGCCGGTGTTCGCCGCGGTCTTTCTGGTCATCGTGCTGGCGTCGGCCGGCTTACCCGGCCTGTGCGGCTTCGTGGGTGAGTTCCTGGTGCTCGTCGGAACCTTCAACGCCGGCAAGGTCTGGCACGAAGCCGGGCAGGTTGGCACCTTCGCGCATCCGGCGCTGATGGCGGCGATCGCGGCCACCGCGGTCATTCTGGCCGCAGTGTACCTGCTCACCATGTACCAGAAGGTCATGTTCGGACCACTCGACAAGCCCGCCAATCGGGACGAGCACGTGCGCGACCTGACGCTGACCGAAAAGGTCGTCTTCGGGGTCATGGTGGTGTTTGCGCTGGGCCTGGGCATCGTGCCGGGCCCGGTCTTGGATCGCAGCGCCGGCTCGGTGGACGCTCTGCTTGGCAGCTATCACGCTCGCCTGGCAGAGTCGCGCCGGGCGCCCGAGGCGCCTGCGCGCATGCTTCGTCCCGGCGGGCCGGCCCGATTGGTCGCAAGCGACGCCGGTTTCCACGGAGGGCGGCGATGAGCGCCTCGTCGTTGTGGGCGCTCATGCCGCTTGTCGTGACGAGCGGCACCGCTTGTTTGGTACTTGTCCTGGGCGTGCTTGCCGGTGCTCGGGCTCGTGCCGTCACCACGTGGATCGGCGTCGCTGCGTCCGCGCTCGTCGTGGTGACGAGCGCCATGGCGCTGCCAGGTGCGGAGGAGGTCAAGCCCATCTTCGCGGACATGTGGATCACCGATCGCCTGGCGCTGCTGCTGGATGTGCTGATTGCCACGGCGACGGGAATGACCCTGGTGGTGTTCCACCCCTTCTCGCGCGAGCACGGGTTCGAACGCGACGAATTCCCGGCACTGGTTCTGTTCGTGGCTTCGGGGATGATGATGGTGGTCCACGCCACGCACCTGCTGTCGCTGCTGATCGGCATCGAGACCATGTCCATCGGGGCCTACGTGCTGGTTGCGGGTGACCACCGCAGCAGGCGCGGGACCGAAGGCGCGCTGAAATACTTTCTGTTGGGCGCGATGGCCACCGGCTTTTTCGTCTACGGCATGGCGCTTGTCTATGGCACCTCGGGCGGGGAGCTGTCCTTTGCCGGCATCGCCGCGCGCGCGGCGACCGCCGGGCAGAATCCGCTCTTCATCGTCGGCGTATACCTGGTGTTGGTGGCTCTGTTGTTCAAGATCGGGGCGGTGCCCTTTCACATGTGGCTGCCCGACGCGTATGAAGGTGCGCCGACGCCGGTGACCGGCTTCATGGCGACCGGGATCAAGGCTGCGGCGCTGGTGGGGATGGTTCGTCTCTTCGGATCGGCCTTTGCGAACCCGGCGGTGGCGCAGGGACACGCGGGCTGGGCGCGCCTGCTGGCGCTGGTCGCCTTCGCCACCATGACCTTGGGCAACCTGGCCGCGATTCGCCAGGAGAGCGTGAAGCGGATGCTCGCGTATTCGTCCATCGCGCACGCAGGCTACTTGCTGGTGGGCGTGTCGGCGCTTGGTTTCGGCGTGACGGGCGTTCAGCCGGCGCTGGTGCTTTACCTGCTGGCCTACACCGTCATGACCCTTGGCGCGTTCGCCGTTGCAGCGTGGAACGGCCGCCGGGGTGATGAGCGCTGGCGGGCCGACGACTGGGCGGGCCTTGCGCGAAAGCGGCCCGCGATGGCACTTGCCATGACGCTGTTCCTGCTCTCACTCGCCGGCTTCCCGCCGACTGGAGGGTTCTTCGCGAAGTTCTACCTTTTCCGCGCCGCCGCCGAGCGGCCCGAGCTCATGTGGCTGGTGGTCGCGGCGGTGCTTAACAGTGTGGTCAGCGTGTATTACTACCTGCGTATCGTGGTGGCGATGTACTTCCGCGAGCCCACGGAAGAGTTCAAGAGCTATGCCTCGCTGGCCACCGGCGTGGTGCTGCTGCTTCTGGTGGTGCTGGTGATCGGGCTCGGGGTTGCGCCGGCGCCCTTGATGGCGGTGCTCCGCTCATAGCGGCGCGGGGGCGAGGGGTGCGAGAAGCCCTTTGAGCCGAACGGAGGCCAACGGCCGCGGACGGCCATGACCTCCTCGGTCGCTCGCTGGCATCGGCTCGCGGACTCGCCGAGCGCTCGCTCACGTCGGCTCAAAGGACTTCTCGCACCCCTCGCCCGGGTGGCGCCGTTATTCGCTCCGCGAAGAGAGAAGAGTGCTGGGGGAGATGCCGGGGATGTGCGAGGGAAAGGCGCGAGTTGGGGCAGGTCAAGGCTTGCGGCGAGCTGCATGACTGAGGTCGTCCGCGTGCTCCGGCCTGACCGGGCCACCAAGAACGCCTTTCTCGATCTGATGAGTGGTCGAATTGACTCCCGTCACAGCGAGGCTTGCCAACCGAGCGCAACGACGAGGTAGCTGGGGGCGTAGCTTCGCTCGCCGTTCTTCTGGAAGCCTCGCATATAGCCGGCTTCCCCGAACACCGATTGGCGCGCAGTGATCGGCACCCGTGCGCCGCCGTAGGCGCCAAGGATGAAGCCGCGTGAGCTCCCGTCGTTCAGAACCTTGACGAGCCATGAATAGCCAGGGGCAATAAGGACATAGGGAACAACGAAACGCAATTCTGGATATTGAGCCTTCATGCGGAACGATCCGGCGATCATTGCCGACACAGGGTAGTCGGCGACCTTCGGGATGACGTTCAAGGTAAGCTCGGGCATGAAGCCAACCGAGAAGAAGCGGTTCAGGCGGTAGTCGACGAACAAGGCACCGCCCAGAGCTGGGTAGGCGTTGAGAGTGGAGGGATGGCCAGGGCGCCCCGACCATTCAAACGACCCGGTCGGCATGAATCGCAACCCGAGTCCTACATCCACACGTAGTTCAAGGTCTTCGGCAAAAGCCGTTGAAGTTGGCACGGCCAGTGCCACGGCGGCCAGCAACAGAGCCACGAGAGCGTTGTCCTTCCCCCGGAGAATTTGAACAGATGCCTCCACGCACACGAAGGTACCGACCATCCGGAGGAATGTCTAATCGTCGTCCGTCCGAAAACGCACGGTCCTGTGACGGTCGTCTCTCGTGTGCAACCGGCGGCCACGTCCCGGCAGGGCGACTTGTTTGGCCGTGCTCAACAGCGAGGGGTGCGAGAAGCCCTTTGAGCCGAACGGAGGCCAACGGCCGCGGACGGCCATGACCTCCTCGGTCGCTCGCTGGCATCGGCTCGCGGACTCGCCGAGCGC
>Ga0265342_10001003_pt1 | contig 27829 bp, 25 predicted proteins | sample 4CB327metaG_FD_203125 | JGI IMG/M metagenome (GOLD analysis project Ga0265342, IMG submission 203125) | Rhizosphere microbial communities from Carex aquatilis grown in University of Washington, Seatle, WA, United States - 4-CB3-27 metaG | ecosystem: Host-associated > Plants > Roots >... | reverse complement strand
CCCGCCATATAACCCAGTTTTTTTAATCCGAACAACAGGGGCCGGGACAATGTTTCCACGCCGCCGGAAAACACGATATCGGCGTTACCCGTCTCAAGGCTGTTAAGCGAATATCCTACGGCTTCGAGGCTTGAAGTAAATCCGGTGCTTATGGTGGTATTAAAACCCTGTATGTTGTACCTGATCGATACCTGGGAGGACGCAGCGTTAAGCACCGTAGAAGGGAAAAGCGCGGGGCTGGTGAAATTTATGCCTTCTTTGAATACTTCCTTGTCGAATTCCAGGATCGGCTGGAGATGTGAAAAAGTAGTGCCGGTCGAAACACCAATTCTGTCCGTATTGGCGTCTGTTATCAGCAATCCCGCGTCCGCAATGGCGAGGCCGGCAGCGGAGAGCAGCATCAGGGCGCTTCTGTCGATATTCCTGAGCCCCTTTTGCCCAAGGTTTTCAAGGATAAGTTCATCGCTGACGGAGCCGGCGAGGCACTCATGCCCGTACCGCCTGGAAGGCCGCAGACAACTCTTTCCCGCCTCGATGTTCTTCCAGAATATATCTTTGCCTATGCCGAAGCAGGTAACAGCGCCTACCCCTGTTATGACAGGTTTAAACGGTCTCATGGTGTTGTTCCGTTAAAGAAAGCAATAGTAAAAAAAAGCCTAATGTTTTTAGATTTAAATAAAGGTTACAGCGTTTTCCCCGTTTTGATGGTCCGGATGGATGTACTATGAACATGTTAGTAAAAAATATATCTAAATTAGTCTATAATTATTAACCACTTTTGTCAAGGGCGGATTGACGGTGTTCCCTGGGCGGCAGGGAATAAACTACTTTTTCTGCGTTTGTGGTGATAAGACAGTGCGAACCGGTGCGCTTCATCGCGGACTTGCTGCAAAAGATGAAGCGCGGGAGATTCCCGCGGCAATTTCACCGACCCCGGCCTGCCGGGCAGGAATATTTCTTCCTCTCGCTTGGCGATGGAAGCAAGCGGAACGTTCTTGATATCGAGCTTGCCCATGATCTCAAGAGCCGCCGAGAGTTGTCCCTTCCCTCCGTCTATGAGGACCAGGTCGGGAAGTTTTCCTTTTTCATCCAGCACTCTCTTATACCTGCGGTAAACCACTTCCTGAAGCATAGCGTAATCATCAGGGCCGGCTACGGTCTTGATCTTGAATTTTCTATAACAGGATTTATCCGGCTGGCCGTTCCGGAAGCAGACCATAGAGCCTACCGCGAGCGTGCCGGATATATTCGAGATGTCAAAGCCCTCTACGACGATGGGCCACTTGGCCAAGCTTAATTTATCCTTCAATTCCTTCAAGGCGTCGGTGTTCTTCAATGCGAAGGAGAGGTCTTCCGGCTGCAATTCCCTTACTATCACTTTCTCCTGCATCTGGCCGAGCGCCCCGAGCCTGTCCCTCAACTCCGCCGCCCTTTCGTATTGCATATTTCTGCTGGCCGCTGCCATTTCCTTTTCCCAGGAATTCTTCAGGTCAACAAATTTAGCCCTGAGGAAAAGGCCCACGGCTTTTGTGTTTGACTTGTAAACTTCGGAAGGTATCTTGCCGAGGCAGGGCCCCGCGCATTTTCCGGTATGAAGATAGAGGCAGGATTTGACTTTTCTTTCAGGGGGCATCTTGTCCGACCTGATGTCCAGCCTGCACGGCCGCAGTTTGAATATGCGCGTGAGCCACCGCAGGAGGGTCTTGATCTGCATCACGTGAGGATAAGGGCCGAAATACTCGCTACCGTCGGATATTTTCTTTCTGGTAAGGATAAGTCTCGGAAAATCTTCTTTAGACGTCAACTTAATGAACGGGTACGACTTATCATCTTTCCACATGGAGTTGAAAAAGGGCTTGAATTTATTTATGAGCTGTCGCTCTAAAATAAGAGCTTCCCTTTCGGAAACCGCCAGGACATAGTCTATGGTGTGCAGGGCACTCGCGATCGCGGCTTCCTTTCTGCCGTTGTTGTTCCTGAAATATGAATATATCCTTCGTTTGAGGTTTATGGCCTTACCGATGTATATGATCGCGCCGGCAGGATCCCTCATCAGGTAGACGCCGGGGACCGAAGGAGTGTTGTTGAGCTTTTTTTTCCAGAAGGATTCTATCATTTTGAATTGGGCCGGGAAGTTATACCGCGCCTGGGCCAGCCGTACCCCACCCCCGGCCGGCAGGTTTTGATCATTCATCTATAGAAGGCTTGTTCCTGATTATAATAGCCAATAAAGGTTTTCTCTCCTCTATCTTTAATGCTACCGAGGCTGCGAAAAACACGCCCAGCCCCGTCGTGATCGCGAGCGCCAGGGAGAACAGGGGCCTCGTTCTCAGGACGTAGCTGTTTATCAGCATGCATGCCGCCGCCATTAGCGCGCAGGCAATCGATACTTTGACAAGGACGACCAGTATTTTCTTTATCCCCAGCGGGCCGATCTTCTTACGCAGTATATAAGCCAGGGTAATGGAATTAATATAGGAAGATATCGCCGTGGCGAGAGCAAGTCCGCCCACGCCCATAGGTTTCATCAGCATCAGGATCAGCACCACGTTCATCAGCATGGCGAAAGCGGCGACCTTGACGGGTGTTTTCGTCTCCTGGAAGGAATAGAAAGCGCTCGCCAGTACCTTGGTTATGGCGTAGGCGGGCAGTCCGAATGAATAATAAAAGAGCGCCGAGTTGGTGATCAGCGACGCGTGCAGGTCAAAATTCCCGCGCTCGAAAAGGACCCTTATGGAAGGCAGACCGAGGACCATAAGACCCACTGCCGCAGGGGTAAGAATAAATATTATGCTCCGGATCGAGTAGTTTATGGTATCTTTAACGGCTTCGATGTTATTTTCGGCTACGCTCCTGGACATTGCGGGCAGGGCGGCGCTCGCCAGAGCTATGCCGAATATGGCCAGCGGCATCTGCATCAGCCTGTTGGAGTAATAGAGTGCCGTGATCGAGCCCTGTTCCAGAAAGGACGCGCAGATAGTGTCCACAAAGGCGTTTATCTGGTCCACAGAAAGCCCTATCATGGACGGCAGCATCAGGAAACCTATGCGCCTGAGTCCGGGGTGTTTGAGGTTGAACTTCCAGCCCAGGTTCCAGCCGAGGGAGCGCAGTTTCGGCCACTGGACGGCGAACTGTCCCACGCCCCCTATTATCACGCTGATAGCGAGCCCCTTGATCTGGTTGTCAGGCGAGAACAGAGGAGCAAGAGCCAGGATATATCCGATCTCGGCTACGCTGAGCGATGCCGATGATATCGCAGGTATAAAAAAAGAGCTGAGGGTATTGAGTATCCCGAGTGCCAGCGCCCCCAGACAAATAAATAGAATGAACGGGAACATGAGCCGAGTCAGGTCGACAGTAAGTTGCATTTTCTCGGGGTTCGAGGCAAAACCGTAAGCGATCACCCTTACCAGTTGGGGCGCGAATATGATCCCGAGCGCCGTGATTATGACCAGCACCGTGGTGAGGACCGCGAAAACGGTGTTGATAAGCTCCTGGGTCTCTTCTTTGGATTTGGTGTGGAGGTACTGGCTGAGTACGGGTATGAAAGAAGCGGAGAGCGACCCCTCTCCCAGTAGGCGGCGCAAGAGGTTCGGTATCCTGTAAGCGGCGTAGAACGCGTCGGCCGCCAGGCCCGCTCCAAACGCATGGGCCACGAGCATGTCTCTCAAATATCCCAGCACCCGCGAGACCGCAGTGCCTGCCGCTATCTTTCCCGCGCTGTGCGTTATGCGTTCTTCACCCGGCATCATTATCCCCTGCAGCGATCTTTCGCCTTCTCATATTTGACTTGACACGCTTAAATTTGTAAAATACGTACTCTTGCAAGACAAAATCGTTTAAGAAAGAGGAGTTACAATGGCAAAATTAAAGACCGGCCGCCACACATCGGCGTTAAAAGCAAACCGTAAAGCCCTGGCGAATGCCGTGAGGAATAAATCGGTAAGAAGCAAGATCAAGAATATCGTCGCCAAAGTCGAAGCCGCCGTCGCCCTCAAGGATAAGGCCGCCGCCGCCGCTGTTTTGAAAACCGCTTTCTCCGCCTGGGACAAGGCCGCAAAAAAGAATGTGATCCATTCAAACGCCGCGGCGAACCAGAAAGCCCGCCTCGCAAAGCTCGTCAATTCAATTGCCTAATGACAGGATCAGTTCTTCGAGGACCATCTGCTCGGGCCTCGAAGAAGACTTGAGCTCGGTATCCGCTTTCAGAACAAGGCCTATATATTTCTTCAGCCTCACGGGAGTGAACTTAGAGAGGTTGTTAAAGAAGTTCCTGTCGAAATATGCGTTTAAATATAGTTCCCGCTGGATATCGGCGCGGGAGCTATTTTTTTCTTCCATAAGGCTTCTCGCCATCAGCAACCTTCGCAAAACCCTATACACCGTCGCGAGTATCTTGAGCGGCATTTCACCCTCGCTCATAAGGTTCTCCGTTATCTTGAGCGCCGCGACGGTCTTGCCGCTCTCAATGGAATCCGCCAGATTGTTAAGGTTCGACTGGCGGGTGTGCCCGCTGAGGCTCTCCACGTCCGCCGCGGAGATCTCATTTTTTCTCGCCGCGTAGAGTACGAGTTTTTCGATCTCGTTGCTGAGGTCAAGGAGGCTTGACCCCGATTCGGTGATAAGCAGTTCCACCGCTTCGTCTGAGATAGTTTTTGACTGCTCCTTGATCTTGCCCTTTACCCAGGACGGCAGTTCACTGTCGTAAAGGGCCTTGAATTCCACCACTTCTCCAGCTGCTTCCGCGGCTTTGAATAACAAGCTGTTCTTGTTCTCCCTCTTTACCCTTTCAGGCCAGAGAAATAATATGCAGACCGTATCGAGAGGATTTCTCAGGAATTGCGACAGCGCCTCGGCGTCGGCGCTTTTTAATTTATGCGCGTCTTTTACGACCAGTAAGCGTTTTTCCGCCATAAAAGGATGCGTCTGCGCCGCGAGTATCAGGTCGCTGATCGACAATTCGCCGCAATAGAATATTTCCATATTGAGCGAATCCACACCGAATTTGCGCTCAAGAAAACGCCAGGCCTCTTCTTGCTGGTATGTCTCTTCTCCGGCGAAAAGATAGACTGGTTTGTATTCCTGATTTCTCAGGCGCGCATAAAGATCTTTCGGTTTTAGATATGGCATAGGTTGTTTTACGGTTCCTCGCATCCGGCATCAGGCCGTTAATGATTATAACGGACAAACAGCCCGAGAACACAGCGGCTGCAAAGCCAGTTCAATTAGGAACTTTCTTTTCCGACGCGCCCGAAACCGAGCCGAAGCCCTGAATGGTCCTCTTAACGATGTCTATCGAAAGTGTTCCCCAGAGCGTCTGCCTCACTTCTTCTTCCGTCGGCCCGCCTCTGGTCGTATCGTAAAACACCTGTATCCCTTCCATGTTAGGCTCGGTCCACATAGTCACATTCTTTTGTCTGTCGATAAAATGCACGTTCAGGAGCACCCATAACTTATACTGTTCCGTCACCATGTTGGCGTCATAAGTTAAGGGTTGCAGTATGTATTTACTGATCTCCCCTGCGAGAACGCCGTCGGCTTCGCCTTCTGAATTTACCACTTTCAGCCGGCCGTCGCGAACGAACTCGTCGATAACGGCGAGGGTAAGCTTCTCCTCAAGCCCGTACTGGTTGGTATTGTTTACGAAAGGCCTGACGTAAATTGTCTTAATATATGCAGGCAATATCTGCGGCGCAGGCGAATAGGGCGACGCGCAGCCGGTCAGCGCCACGACGAGGGCAAGGAACGCGTACTTCAATAGCGGTTTAATACTCATAACAGCCTCCTTTTTATTTAACGATTATATTCACTATTCTATTTTTCACGTAGATGAACTTCACTATCTGTTTTTGTTCGAGGGCCTTTAAAATCTTTTCGTCCACCTCAACGGCTTTTCTCAGTTCCGCTTCGGTAATACCCGAGGGGACGTTTATTTTACCTCTCAGTTTTCCGTTGATCTGGACAGGCAATTCGATCGTATTATCAACGAGGTATCTCTCTTCCGCCGCAGGCCATTTTGAATGAATGAGCCCTTCTTTGTGCCCGAGGCTTAACCATATTTCTTCGCAGATATGCGGCGTAAAGGGAGCCAGAAGCAGCACGACCGACTCGAACGCCGCTACTGCGGCTGCGCTGCCTTCGGCGCTGCCGAGCAGAGGGAATGTATATATCTCGTTAACCAGCTCCATTATTGAGGATATGGCCGTGTTGAACTGGTGTTCCGCGGCAATGTCATTTTCGACTTTCCTGATGGTCCTGTTCGATTTGGATAATAGTTTGTTCACAGCGGCATCGATCTCCGGCTGTGCAAGTTCCGTTTTCCTGTCCTTGGAAGCCGTCAGTTCTAGTAAACGCCACACCCTGTTGAGGAACCTCCAGCATCCTTCCAGCCCGTCCTGCGACCAGTCGAGCTGCTTTTCAGGAGGAGAAGCAAAAAGTATGAAAAGCCTGGCGGTGTCTGCCCCGTATTTTGATATGATCTCGTCCGGGGTCACGATATTACCCCGGGACTTCGACATCGCGCTGCCTCCGAGGGTCACCATCCCCTGGGTAAGAAGGTTCGCGTAAGGCTCGTCGCATTTAACATACCCTATGTCGCGCATGAACTTGTGCCAGAACCTCGAATAGATAAGATGCATGCAGGCGTGCTCGATGCCTCCGACGTATTGGTCGACCGGCAGCCATTTCTCCGCCAGGGTTTTGGAAAAGGGTTCTCTGGTATTTTTAGGGTCGCAGTACCTCGCGAAATACCACGAAGAATCTACAAAAGTGTCCATGGTATCGGTTTCCCTCCGCGCGGGTTTTGAACACTTTGGACAGAGGACCTCAACGAATTTTTTGTTCGATGCGAGTGGCGATTCTCCAACTCCGGTCAGGGTAATATCTTCGGGAAGCAGTACCGGGAGCTCATTATCCTCAACAGGTACTGTCCCGCAGAGATCGCAGTAGACCATCGGTATAGGGGTACCCCAGTATCTCTGCCTCGATATAAGCCAGTCTTTTAGCTTGTAATTAGTAGATCTGACGCCTAATCCCTTTCCGGCCAGCCATGCTGTGACCTTTTCAATCCCGTCTCTAGACGCAGTGCCGTCGAAATCTCCCGAATTCACCATTATGCCCTCGCCTTCATAGGCATTTTTAGCTGCATCCGACCCCGCCCCGCGGATGACCTCGATTATCTCCAGGCCGAATTTTTTCGCGAAATCCCAGTCCCTCTGGTCGTGGGCGGGCACGGCCATAACGGCGCCCGTACCATAATCGCCCAGCACGTAATCGGCCACGAAAACAGGTATCTTTCTGCCGCCCGCGGGATTTACGGCATAGATACCCTCAAGCTTAAGCCCGGTTTTATCCTTGTCGGCGGAGCGTTCGATAGTTGATTTATTCCTGCTGAGGGCTATATAGTCCCGGACGTCCTGGAGGTTCCTGATCTTTCCTTCGGCTCTTTCCACGATTTTGTGTTCGGGTGCGAAAACCATGAACGTGGCGCCGAAAAGGGTGTCCGGCCGCGTCGTAAAAACGCGCACCTTGTCCCTGAATATCTTGTCTTCGGATTCTATCTCAAAATCTACTTCCGCGCCGGTCGATCTGCCGATCCAGTTCCGCTGCATCGCCAGCACTTCCTGCGGCCAGCCTTTCTCCAGTTGTTTGTGGCCGGACAGGAGCTCTTCGGCGTAATCGGTTATCCTAATGAACCACTGCTCCAGGTCCTTGTCGGTGACTTTTGAATCGCAGCGCCAGCACAAGCCCTGGTTAACCTGTTCGTTCGCGAGGACCGTCTTGCAGGAGGGACACCAGTTGACGCGGGCCTTCTTCCTGAAAACTAGCCCCTTTTCCCACATCCTGATAAAGAACCACTGGTTCCACTTATAATATTCCGGGTAACAGGTCGCGATCTCGCGGTCCCAGTCGTAAGAGATGCCGAGCTTCTTTAATTGGATACCCATCTGTTTTATGTTGTCTTTTGTCCAGGCACCGGGGTTAGTTTTATTCTTTATAGCCGCATTCTCGGCAGGTAGCCCGAACGCGTCCCATCCTATTGGATGAATTACGTTGAACCCCTTCATCCTGAAGAACCTGGCGAAAACGTCTCCGATGCTGTAGTTACGCACGTGGCCCATGTGCAGTTTGCCCGAAGGATAAGGGAACATCACAAGGCAGTAGTACTTCGGGGCGGGCGATCCGTCGTCAGCCTTGAAGCTTTTCTTGTCGTCCCAGTCTTTCTGCCAACGGGGTTCGATCTCTGATGGAGTATAGTTTGTCATATGTTAGTCGCGTTATCCCTTATTCATGATTGGGGAGAAGGGAGGTTTTTTAGCGGTTAAAAGCAAGAGTCTATTGACCGGCAAGCTTTATTTTATTTTCAAGAGGGCGGTTGTCGCCGTTTCTCTTAAGCGGTTATCTTTCATGGCTTCAAGAAGAGCGGGCACGGAGTCTCTTCCGATATTACCCAGGGCTTCGCAAGCGTATTTCCTTACGAACTCATTATCATCTCTCGTAGCACTGCTCAGTGCCGGTATCGCCTTGCTGTCTCGGATGTATCCCAGCGATATCGCAGCCTTCATTCTTGTGTGGGCGCTTTTATCACCGAGCGTTTTGACTAGAGCGGGAACCGCCGTTTTGTCCTTGAGGTAACCTAATACCCCGGCTACCGTGACTTTAACGTCTTCGGACGGGTCTTCAAGGGCTTTTATAAGAGGCGGAACAGCTTTTTTGCTGCCGATGTTGCCGAGGGCCTGAGCGGCTTTCTGCCTGACTATTTCCAGCGGGTCGTTTAACATATCTATCAACTGGTCAATGAAGGCTTTATTTTTTAGGTGACCGGCGAGGCCTATACTGATAGCTCGTATCAGCGGGTCCGGCTCCCGCAGTGATGCTATGATGGAGGCGGTTATATTGTCGGCGGACGTGGAGAGCGGGTCGCCGTCGGCATAGCTTTTGAGTTTAATTCCCAGGGCTGACCTTAATTTATCGAATATGCTCATAGCACTTTATCACCTGATCTTCATCAATGACTGGGCCGCGTGCGCGCGTATTTTCTCGTCCTTTAAAGCGAGGAGCAGCGCGGGTATCGCCGGGTAACCAATATTTCCCAGCGCCTCGCACGCGTATTTCCTGACAAACTCATTTTCGTCTTTCAGCAGCCCGAACAGGGCCTTAACGGCCGACGGATCTCCTATAATTCCCAGCGAGATGGCCGCCTTCATCCTGGTGTGAGCGCTGGGGTCCGAAAGCGAGGAGATCAGGGCCGGAACGGCCAGCCTGTCGCGCAAATGCCCCAGGACCCCGGCGACAGTGACCCTCACTTCCTCCGACTCGTCGTTAAGCGCTTTTATCAGCGACGGTACGGAGGACCTGTCTCCAATGTGGCCGAGCGATATGACGGCCTTTTCCCGGACATACTTGGAGTGATCGGACAAAAGCTCAATTAGGTTAGAAACAGCCTTTCTTTCCTTCAGCCTTCCCAGTACCTCAGCGGAAACGGAACGCAGATACGGGTCAGCGTCACTCAGGGACTCGATGAGGGCCGGGATAGTCTTTTTCTTCAATATGTCGAAAACGATAGTTTCAGGGGCTTCCGGTTCTCTGACGCCGGGGTCTATGGACTTCGGTTCTATCCTTATCCTTGCGCCCTTTCTGAAAAATGATTTTGGCAGCTTAATCTGCATTCGTTTTCCTCATCCACAGAAAATGTTCAATATTGCCGCTCGGACCCTTCACGGCGGAATCCGCTCCGGCTAAGACCTTCAAGCCCAGCCCGGCCGACAGCTCTTTGATCTTACCTATCGCCGCGAGCCTTAAGTTTTCATCCTTTACAACGCCCTTCCTGAGGTCCTTAGGCGACAGCTCGAACTGCGGTTTTACCATGGCGATGATGTCACCGTTCTTTTCCAATATTTCCGACGCTTTAGGCAAGATTTTATCAAGGGAAATGAACGACACATCAATTGTAACAAATTCAATTCCGTCTTTCAAGTTTTGCCGCGTAAAATAGCGAAAATTCATGCCCTCGAGGTTTACCACTCTGGGATCTCTGGAAAGACCGTAATCCAGCAGGCCCCGGCCGACGTCAACGGCGTAAACCTTTTTTGCGCCGTGCTGCAGAAGATAGTCCGTAAATCCCCCCGTGGAAGCGCCTATGTCCAGGCAGACCTTATTCGCGCAGGGCAGCCTGAATTTTACCATCGCGGATTCAAGTTTAAGCCCGCCGCGGGAGACGTAGGGCATGGGATTTCTGATAGTTACTTGTTCGGAGGGGTCTACGAGCGTGCCGGGTTTCAGGGGGCGCGAGCCCTTTGCATCAACGCATCCGGCGATGATTAGAGCCTGCGCTTTTGTGATTGTGGCCGCTAGGCCTTGGTCGACGATCAGTTTATCGAGCCTGACTTTTGGCACAGTGGCCCGCCCGCTTTGAATTCAAATTTTTGCGTTGTTCATCCATCCGGTTATATTCTCGGCTATTTTCTCAGGGGTTAATCCGTATTTATCCCTGAGTATCTTCTGCGAACCGTGTTCAATAAAAATATCGGGGAGGCCGAGCTTGAGGACCTTGACGTCCGACTCTGAAAAATACTCGCACACGGCGCCGCCGAGGCCGCCGATAGCCGAATTTTCTTCGATGACGGCGAACCGCTTAATTCTTTTAGACAGAGTCTCAAGTATGTCGACGTCCAAGGGTTTCAGGTATCTCATGTTGAGCACACCCGCGTCTATGCCTCTGCTCTTGAGCAACTTTGCGGCCTCCAGCGATGGCTGCACGGTACTCCCGAGCGCGACCAGCATCACGCCGGAGCCGTCGGCCATCAGCCTGGACTTCCCTTTTTCGATAACTTTCAATTCTTTATCAAGGATCACGCCTGTCCCGCTCCCCCTGGGATATCTTATGGCTACGGGGGCTTTCATCTCCAGCGCCGTCTTTAGCATGTGCTGGAGTTCGTTCTCGTCGCCCGGGGCCATTATCGTCAGGCCCGGTATGAAACGCAGGAACGACAGGTCAAAACTGCCCTGGTGAGTAGCCCCGTCCTCGCCCACGATGCCGGCCCTGTCGATCGCTATTATTACGGGCAGTTTCTGCAGCGCTATATCGTGTATTATTTGGTCGAGGCCTCTCTGAAGAAAAGTCGAATAGATACTGCAGACCGGCCGTAGCCCTTCGCAGGCGAGGCCCGCGGCGAAAGTAAGGGCGTGGCCTTCGGCGATGCCGACATCATAGAAGCGGCCGGGATAGAGCCTGGCGAACTCTTCGAGGCCGGTCCCTTCCGACATGGCCGCGGTTATGCCCACGATCTTTTCGTCTTCTTTCGCCAGCCTGACGATCGTCTGGCTGAAAACCTGCGTATAACTGGGGGCTCCGCTCTTTTTCTCCGGTTCGCCGGTTATGATGTTGAATCTCCCGATGCCGTGAAACTTAGTCGGTTCATTCTCGGCGGGAGTGTAGCCCTTGCCTTTTTTCGTGATGATATGCAGCAGGACGGGACCCTTGAGCTGTTTGACGTTGGAGAGAATCTCTATCAGTCCGAACACGTCGTGCCCGTCGACAGGGCCGAGGTATGCAAAACCCATCTCTTCGAACAGCATCCCGGGGAAAAGCAGGACCTTGAACCTTTTTGCGATGCGCAGCACCTGGCTGCCCCAGAAATGCATGCGTTTAAAAAATATCTCCACCTTTTTCTCGAGCCGCTTGACAGTCCCCGCGGTCAGAAGTTTGGCGAGGTATCCGGCGAGAGCGCCCACGCGGTGCGAGATGAACATCTCGTTGTCGTTCAAGACGACGAGCAGGTCTGTGCCGATATGGCCTGCGTTCTGCAGACCCTCAAAGGAAAGCCCTCCGGTCATCGAGCCGTCGCCGATCACCGAGACAACCTTGTTGCTCTTCTTGAGCAGGTCCCGCGCGACGGCGAAACCAAGACCGGCGGAAATAGCCGTTGAAGAATGACCCACGCCGAAAGCGTCGTACTCCGATTCTTCCCTTCTGGGGAAGCCGCTGATCCCACCGAAAGTCCGCAAGGTGTGGAAGGAATCCCTGCGTCCGGTGATGATCTTATGGGCGTACGCCTGGTGGCCTACGTCCCATATTATTTTATCCTCCGGCGCTTCGAAAACATAATGCAGGGCCAGGGCCAGTTCGACCGTGCCGAGGCTCGATGCGATGTGCCCGCCGTTCTGGGAAACGGTGCGTACGATCTCTTCTCTTATCTCGCCCGCCAGCTGCGGCAGCAGCTCCTTTTTAATTATTTTCAGGTCCTGAGGCTTGTTGATCTTTTCCAGTATGGACATTTATGCTCCTGAGTGTTGAGGGCCGTGGACGGCTTCTGCTCGAGCCGCGCGCCCGGCTTCGCATATTGAACCGCGGGCCTTAATATTCCCTTTTTTCGACGTGCTCGGCGAGTGCCGACAAGATGCGGCCTCTTTTCCCGAAATACGCCAATTCAGCTTTTGCCTTTATTATCAGTTCCGCGGCCGTTTTTTTTGAACGCGAAAGACCGTATAAGGCCGGATATGTAAGTTTGTTATTGTCCCTGTCGCTGCCGTTTTTACCAAGAAGCTTTTTATCGCCTTCTATGTCGAGCACATCGTCAGTTATCTGAAAAGCGAGGCCAAGAAAGGTCCCGTACAGCCCGAGTTTGCTGATCGCTTCTTCTTGTCCGCCGGCGAGCAAGGCGCCGATCTCCAGGCTTGCCCTTATAAGGGCGGCGGTTTTATTGAGGTGAATGGTTTCGAGCCTTTTTAAAGCAGTTGCCCTGCTTTTCTTCTGCCAGTTATCGCTTTCGAGCGTATCCTGTACCTGGCCGGCTATCATACCGTTTTTTCCCGCTTCCGCTGCGAGTATCCGGACCGCGCGCAAAACGTTCGCGGGTTTGAAAGCCTTCTTGCAACCCGCTGCCGCGAGAATGCCGAAAGCCTCCGTGAGAAGAGCGTCTCCCGCAAGGATAGCCGCAGCCTCGCCGAACTTCTTGTGGCTCGTAGGCTTGCCGCGGCGGAGGTCGTCGTCGTCCATGGCTGGCAGGTCATCGTGGATGAGCGAATAAGTGTGGATATACTCGAGAGCGCAGGCGGCGTCAAGGACGTCTTCCGCCCTGCCACCACAGATCTCGGCCGCGCACATCACGAGGATGGGGCGGAGGCGCTTTCCCCCGGCGGTCAACGAATAGCGCATAGCCCTGTCGATAAGGCTGCTGCCTGCGGCTAAGGACGCCAGCCGCCGGTCAACCTGCCTTGAACGTTTGCTGAGGTATTCTTTTAGGTTCATTTATTAAGCTCTGGATCTATCCTTATACGGTTCGGGTTTCACGACACCGCCGCTTTTCGTGAGCATTTCTACTTTATTTTTAGCTTCTTCCAGTTTCGCGGTGCAAAAATTAACTAGCTTAATGCCTTCCTCGTACATCGCGAGCGATCTCTCGAGCTCTGCCCCGCCGTTCTCCATTTCGTCTACTATTTCTTCCAGCCTTTTAAGGGCGGTTTCAAAACTTACATTTTTCTTCATTGAGGTTCCTCTGCGGGTATGATTTCTTTTACGGCCCCTTTAAAGCCTCCACGGAAAAGTTTGATATTGACGGGATCTCCTGGTCTCAACCCCGCACTGTCTTTGACTATGGATCCGCTGTCAGCTCTCGAGCAGATAGCGTAACCCCTCGAAAGGACGTTTAGCGGCGAAACGAGTGAAAGCTTTTCTGAGCAGTGGGCGAAGGTTCTCTCGGCCGCGGAGAGTATACCTTCGACCGAACCCTGCAGTGCCCGGGAGAGCCCGTCCAGGTCCTGCATTTTTATTTCAAATATGGCTTCGGGCTTCTCCAACACCCTGGAGCCCGCGAGGTTTCCGAGGGCGCTCTTGAGCGCTGCCAGACGGTTTTCGATATTTACCGCGAGCCTTCCCCTGAGCGTTTCCAGTGTCCCGGCCAGCTCGCTTTTATTGCGGACTACAAGTTCGGCGGCCGCGGAGGGAGTAGGCGCGCGCAGGTCGGCGACAAAATCCGCTATTGTAAAATCTACTTCGTGCCCCACGCAGGATATTACCGGAATCTTTGAGCGGTATATAGCCCTGGCAACCACTTCTTCGTTAAAAGCCCATAGGTCCTGGTAAGAACCGCCCCCTCGGCCCACGAGAAGTACGTCCAGGCCGGGGTAGTTGGAATTAAGGTATTCTATCGCGGCGGCTATCTCGTGCTTTGCCTCTTCTCCTTGAACTCTCACCGGGTAGATAGTGATCTCGACGTTGGCGAATCTTCTATTAATTACGGTCAGGATATCGCTCAGGGCGGCCCCGTCGGGAGAAGTGACGATACCCAGGCGCTGGACTAAAAGCGGTATTTTTCTCTTTCTAGCTTCATCGAATAACCCTTCGCTGTGCAGCCTGGCTTTAAGCTGCTCGAACGCGAGCTGCAAAGCTCCTATCCCGGCAGGTTCGGCATACTTGACGATTATCTGGTAGTCGCCTCGCTTCGGATAAGCGGTTACCCGGCCTCTTACGATAACTTTCAAGCCTTCTTCAAAGCTGAACTTGATCGTGTCTCCCGCGCCCCTGAATATCACGGCCGATATTTGCGAATCGCCGTCTTTTAGAAAAAAATATGTGTGCCCGGAAGAGTAAGTCTTCAGTCCGGATATTTCTGCTTCGACCCATATATCCGGGTAGGTATCTTCAAGGACCGCCTTGATCTCGCGGTTCAACTCGGAAACCGAATAGATTTTCCTTCCTTCAGATTGGGGCATAAGCTAAACGCTGAACCTCTTTATGCTTTGGGCCTTGCCGGAGCCGGTGTCAATATCCAGCACGCAGCCCTGCATTATAGAACGGCCCTTGGCGACCTCGAAATGCTGGGGGATGCCTGTGAGGAATTTTTTTAAAACGAGTTCCTTGTCCATGCCTATCACGCCCTCGGCCGGGCCGGTCATCCCGGAGTCCGAGATATAGGCCGTTCCCTGGGGCAGGACCCTTTCATCGGCCGTGGGAATATGCGTATGAGTGCCCAGCACGGCGGAGACTTTTCCGTCGAGATACCAGCCCATGGCCTGTTTCTCGGAAGTTATCTCCGCGTGAAAATCGACGATTATGTTCCTGGTCTCTTTAGAGACTTTTTCCAGCAGGTTGCTTGCCGCTCTGAAAGGACAGTCCGTAAGCGGCATATAGACGCGGCCCATCAGATTGACTACCGCAACCTTTACGCCCTCTGCCGACTGGTAGACTCCCCAACCCGTGCCCGGGGCCATGGGCGGGTAATTGGCAGGCCTGAGTACCCTCTCGCTGCTCAATGCCGCTTCGGCTTCCTTCCTGTCGAAGGTGTGATTCCCCAGGGTTATTACGTCGACCCCGAGCGCGAAAAGCTCGTCAGCGATGCTCACCGTTATGCCTTTGCCGCCAGCCGAATTTTCAGCGTTCGCTATCACGAAAAAAGGTTTTTCCTTTTCTCTGAGCACGGGCAGTTTTGAAGCAACTATGTCCCGTCCCGGCTGGCCGATGATGTCAGAGATAAATATTATTTTCATATTTATTTAAAGCATCGCAAATATCAAATCAAATTGAAAACTTGACAACAAGTATTAAATCCTACTTTTGAAGTTTCAAATTTGAAATACCTCTATTTCGCCGTTTCCTGCGCTCTTACTTCCCGGATGACCGTTATCTTGATCTGCCCCGGATATTCGAGTTCCTGCTCGACTTTTTTTGCTATGTCATGCGCGAGCACCTGAGCGCCTTTATCATCTATATCTTCCGGCTCGACGAGTATCCTTATCTCTCTGCCCGCCTGAATGGCGTAAGCGGAGGTAACTCCGCGGAAAGACGTCGCAAGTTTTTCGAGCTTTTCAAGGCGCTTGAGGTAGTGCTCTATCGACTCACGCCTTGCGCCGGGGCGCGCAGCGGAGATGGCGTCGGCAGCCGCGACTACGAACGCTTCCGCGCTCTTCGGCTCTTCGATGCCTTCGTGGTGAGAGATGATGGCGTTTATCATCTTGGGCGATTCGTTATATTTTTTCGCGAGGTCCGCCGATATCTGGTGATGTGTCCCTTCGACCTCGTGGTCAACGGCCTTACCTATATCGTGCAAGAGGCCCGCTCGTTTGCAGAACGCTATGTCCAGGCCGAGTTCTCCGCCTATAGCGCCCGCGAGCCACGTAACCTCCAAGGTGTGCTGAAGCTGGTTCTGCCCGTAGGAAGTCCTGTACTTGAGCTTGCCCAGGAGCTTCAATATCTCGGGGTTAAGCCCGGGAACGCCGGCCTCAAGCGCCGCCTGTTCTCCAACCTCTTTTATGGTGTTCTCCATTTCTTTCTTGACTTTCTCTACGACCTCTTCGATCCTCGCCGGGTGAATTCTACCGTCGCTAATCAGGCGTTCGAGGGACAACTTCGCTATCTGGCGCCTCACGCCGTCAAAGGCCGAAATGGTGATGGCCTCCGGGGTATCGTCGATGATCAGGTCGACGCCGGTCGCCTGTTCGAACGCACGGATGTTTCTCCCCTCCCTGCCGATGATCCTGCCCTTGATCTCATCGTTGGTTATGGGTACCGAGGAGGTCGTGATGTCCGTTGAATGTTCCGCGGCGATCTTCTGGATGGCGATGGAGAGGATCTCTTTGGATTTTCTGTCGGCCGTCTCGCGGGTTTCCGCTTCTATCTTTTTATAAAGCACCGCGGCGTCCCTTCTGGCTTCCTCTTCCATGGATTGCAGGAGGATCTTCTTGGCTTCTTCTCCCGATATGCCCGAAAGCCTTTCGAGTATCTTTTTCTGCTCCTCACGGGCTTTCGCCAGCTCTTTTGCCTCGTCTTCCAGGGAATGTTCTTTTATGGATATGTTCTTCTCGCGCTGCAGCAGGTCCCTGTCTTTTCTCTCCAGAAGGTCCAGTTTCTTCTCCAGGTTCTCTTCCCGCTGGTTCAGCCTTCGTTCGAGGTTCTGCGTCTCCTGACGGCGTTCCCTGGTTTCCTGCTCGAATTCCCGCCGTTCTTTTTCCATGTGCTCTTTTACTTCAAGAAGACCTTCCTTCTTTTTCGCCTCCGCCATTATCTTTGCTTCGCTTACCAGCCTCTGCGCTGTCTGCTCGGCCGATCTCGCCTGAGTCCGTGCATAGATAACACGGGCCACGTAGCCGATCACGACGCACAGCAACGCTGTTCCAATTAGCAAATAGTCACTCATTTATGTGCTCCTTTTTTGGGCCAAACATTTCCTGCCGGTATTTCCCGGCCTGATGATCCTCTTTTCCGTAACGACCAAGCCCAGCGGCAGATCGTCAGGGCATTTAGGTATTTCTCTCACTATCTGTAAGTCGTAGGCGACACCAACGCGCGCTGAGACGGGTATCTTCTTAAGCCACCTGTCGTAATAGCCTTTGCCATAGCCGATCCTGTTGCAAGAAAGATCATAAGCTATCGCCGGTACGACCACCATATCGATCGTGCCCTCGAGTACCCTCTTACACAGCGCCGGTTCCGGTTCCCTGATGCCGTAGGCTCCGGTCGTCAGTCCGTTCTTTATAGAGTTGATCTTCGCCGCTCCCATCTTCTTCCCGCTTTTGTCCAGGAACGGAACCACTACATTCTTTCCGTCAATCAGAGCCCTCTCTATCATGGCTCCCGTTATCACTTCCGAACCGAAACTCAAATAGTACATTACCGTGCGCGCCTTGCGGTAGAGAGGCAGTTCCTCGAGAGTTCTGGCTATGACCAGGCTTTTCTTTTCCCGTGAGAGAGCCGGAACGCTATCCCTTGTTTGCTTCATCAGCCTGCGTAACTTTACTTTTTTTTCGCCAGGCAATAAGTCTTTTTGCGATCTCTGTTTCATATCCCTCGCCGCTCGGTTCAAAAAATATCTTTTTATCAGTCCAGTAGTCCTGCTTAACGAAATGCCCCGGGTAGTCGTGCGGGTATTTATATCCCGCCCCGTGACCGCGCTTCCCCTCGCCGTCCAGCGTCGCGTCCTTGAGGTGGTCAGGCACTTCCCTGTTCTTGCCTCTCAATACCTCATCCTCGGACATCTTTAGCGCGATGTAAGAGGCGTTCGATTTTGGCGCAGTGGCCACATATATGACCGCCTGGGCGAGCGGGATCTTGGCTTCGGGCAGTCCGACGAACTCTATCGATTTAAGCACGCTTGCGGCGACAACGACGGCCATGGGATCGGCGTTTCCCACGTCTTCGGATGCACATATTATCACACGCCTGGCGACAAATAAAGGGTCTTCGCCGGCGGCCAGTATTTTTGACATCCAGTAAAGCGCGGCATCAGGGTCCGACCCTCTCATCGATTTAATGAAGGCCGAAATGTTGTCGTAATGTTCGTCGCCCGATTTGTCGTAAGAGATGTACTTTTTCTGCAGCGATCCCTCGGCCACCGACTGATCGAAATTGATCACGCCGTCTTTCCCCGGCCTGGACGACAGAACGCCGATCTCCAGCGCGTTGAGGAGCCTGCGAGCGTCGCCATTGGAGTTAAGTATCAGGTGTTTTCTAGCTTCGGGGCTGACTTTGATGTTGAGCTTCCCGAAACCTTTATCCTTATCCGACAGGACCTTGTCTATGATGAGCGAAAGGCGGTCGCCGTCGAGCCTCTTGAACTCGAAGAGTATTGACCTGGAAAGAAGAGCCGAATTGACATAAAAATAGGGATTTTCCGTAGTAATGCCTATAAGAGTGATATTACCTTTTTCAACATCCGGGAGGAGGGCATCCTGCTGTGTTTTATTGAAGTGGTGGATCTCGTCAAGTAAAAGAATGGTCTTCTTGGAGGAGGTGTTCAAGCGCAGCTTGGACTGTTCGAGTATCTTTCTGATATCGGCGATGCCGATGAGCACCGCGTTAGTCTCTTCAAAATGGGAACCGGTGCTTTTAGCGATTATCCTTGCGACCGCGCTTTTCCCCGTACCCGACGGCCCGTAAAAGATCACCGAACTCAAACGGTCCGTCTCGATGGAGCGCCTGAGGAGCTTCCCCTCTCCCAGTATGTCTTCCTGCCCCAGCACCCCGTCGATGGAAGAGGGCGTCATCCTGAGGGCCAGCGGGACATTTTCCGCTTTTACTTTACCGCGCTCAAAGAGGTCGGTTGTCTCCATATATGATAAATCCCCACGAGTGCCGTGAAACTATCGATTTAAGTCCCGTTTAATTAAGTGGGTGCGAACGGCAAAAGGCACACGTGCCAAAGCTCTCGTTGCGCTCCCTAAAAGGAACTTGTCGGCTTAAATCAGACAGTTTTCACCAACACCGCAGGGATAAGTACGGGATATTTCAAGCAGTCAAAGCCCTGTCGAGGGCCTTGATCATCTCATCTGCTTTTTTATCCAGGTTAACTGTAACATTTTCGCGTGAATTTTTCAGGCGAAAATACTCGTCCGCGATATTCAAAGCGACCAAAATCGCCAATTTCTGAGTGTCTACGATGCCGGTGTCACGTTGTACTTCGTCGATTTTTTCTTCTACGTATTTTGCCAGTGAACAGATAAGCAACTCGTCGCCGGGAGCTACTTGTACGTCATATGTACGGCCCAGGATGTTAACGGTAACTTTGTTCATTAGATTTTTTTAAACCGCCTGCTATGCTTCGAGAGCGTTCAACTTTTTAATGATCTTTTCTATGCGGGTGCTAACTGCTTTCTTTTGTTCCTGCCATTTGGAATTATCCTGGAGAAGAAGCTTGGATTTCCTGTTCTCTTCCTCAAGAAATTCTATCTCGACAGTCATCTTCTGCTTTTCCTGGCGCAGTTTAGAAAGCTGTTCGGCAGCCTGGTGAACTTTTTTTTCAAGTATATCCAATCGATCCATCACCGTAATTTTATAACAATTTAGAGCCGATGTCAACCCCGTTTAGCCTATTACCGCAACCGGCCCGAATTTAAACGTTTAAATCAGTCTCCGCAGGTTAAATATTGCTTGTCAAATATGAGGAAATCACCGCCAGCTGCGCGTGCGGCAGTCTCTCAAAAGCGCGCTTTAGGGCTTAGCTCGGGGTTATCATCGGATGCGGAACTGGGAGTGGTCAGCGCAAGCCGTGAGTATCTTTCGGGAAAATATTATTTTGGCCAAGTATCAATGAGGGGTCGAGGCTTTTTTTTAATGACGCGAGTTCGCTCACTCCGCCGGGGCCCAGCATTTTTTCCAGGAAGAGGTGCTTCAACTTGCCTATCCCGTGCTCGGCCGATACCGTCCCTCCCAGGCTCACGGCCTTAGTCGCGAGCTTGAGGTATGTGTTCCTGGAACCGGCATAATCTCTTTCGTTGTCGGGCAGGAGATTGGCATGGATGTGGCTCTCGCCTATGTGGCCGAAAACCAGATATCTTATTCCGGAACGCCTGAGTTCCTCTTCATAATACTTTATCATTTCCAGAAAATTCGTGTCGGGAACGGCGAGGTCGGTACCGGTTTTCGGGAACTTGTTCCTGCGGACAATCTCGTTGACTTTTTCCGGCAGCCGGTGCCGGAATTCCCTGAAGAGTTTTTCCTCTCTCTCGGTGGTGCCGAACCAGACCGAATCAAAACTAACCCCGTGCTTTTCGAACGCCCGGGCCCAGGCGTCGATGGCCCTGTCGGCCGTGTCACCGTCAACGGCCTGCTCAAAAAAGATCGCGGCGCGGGCCGAGGAAGGTATGTCGCCGTAGTCCTGCCTCAACAGCTCCAGCGCGCCTGAATCGAAATATTCAAGCGACATAGCGTCTATACCACCTTGTACGTTCAGCTTCCCGGACTCGGCGGAAACACGCTTGATATCGAACACGAATTCCCAGGACTTACTCTCCTCCGGAAAAAAAGCTATACCCGAAAGAACTTTTCCGATCCTGGGGGTCAGCCTGAGATCGGCTTCGGTTATAAGCGCAAGCGTCCCCTCCTGGCCTATGAACAGGTCTATGAGGTCCATGCCGGCTCGGTTGTAATACCCCGCCGCGTTCTTGATCGACGGAAGTTTATAGGACGGGAGCTCTAGAGCCAAGGGTCCCGCTTTGAAGGGCAGCTCAAGCACGCCCTTTCGATCCGCGAAAACTTCCCCTCTCCGGACTTCCAGGGTCTCGCCGCTCGTGAAGACCAATTTTAATCTCTCAACGTAATTTCGCGTGGGGCCGAACTTTAAACCCCGGCTGCCGGAGGCGTTCGTTGAGATATTCCCGCCTATGAACGAGCTCGTCTCCGTCGGGTCGGGCGCGTACGTAAAACCGGCCGCCCTGGCTGCATCCTTAATATCCTTTACCGACACGCCGGCGCCCGCCGTGATGACTGCGCCTCCGTCTTTGAGTTCCCTTATAGCGCCCAGCTTGTTGAGTCTTTCTACCGACAGAACGGCCCCTCCGAAAGGCACCCTGCCTCCGGTAACACCCGTTCCCCCTCCGGAAACGGTTAAGGGTATCCCGCGCGCAGCGCAGTCCCTGAGTATCTCGGCGGCTTCGTACTCGTCCTCAGGAATGAAGATTTTGGTTGAGAAGCCTCCCCTTAGCCCGGATTCGTCTTCCAGGTAGGATTGAATTAGCTGTGGATCGGTTTTTATTATCATAGCGGTATATTCACGTTTGAAATTTGATATGTGTGGCTTACCGGAGGGTTATACCGAGATCTGAATTAAAAACGCTGACTATGCTGTCGAACAGGGCGTTAACTTCGGGGTCGGTGAGCGTATTTTCCGGGTCGCGGAAAATAAGGTGAAAGGAATAGCTGACGTTATCGCACCCGAGCTTTTCATCTTCGTATTTGGAGAACAGTTCGTAACCGGCGAGACGGCTGTTCTTCTCGGAGAATTTATCAAGCCTCGCACTGATATCTGAAAAAGGAATGCTCTTTTTGGCTATTAGGGAGATATCCCTTTTGACCATTGGTTTGCGGCTGACCGGCTCGTACACTTTCGCGGCGCGGTTCCAACACCTGTCGAGAGCGGCCAGATCTATTTCGCAGTAACAAACTTCCTTGCCGGCTTCGTTCGACAAGTCGGGGTGCAGCATACCAGTCTCTCCTACAATCTTTCCGTTCATTTCGACCAGAGAGTTTTTGCCGGGGTGATAATACGGCGCGCATTTCGGGTTTTCCCTAAAGCTGAGCTTGTTGCCCGACAAGACGTGTTGTATAATGCCGCTGAAGTAATAATAGTCAAAATTGCCGTCCTTGAGCTTTCCTTCCCAGCCCCACCACACGGGCCAAACGCCCCCGCAGGCTATGATGCCCAGCTTTACCTTCTCGAAGTCGTTTCCGAAAATCGTACCGGTCTCGAAAAGTTTCACGTCGCCGTAACCCTGTCTCAGGTTCAGCAGAACGTTCTTCAACAAACCCGCCAGCAGCGAAGGCCGCATAACCTCGTTCTCTTTGGAAAGAGGGTTCGCCACTTTCATCGTGACTGGTATTTTCAAGCGTTCCAGTTCTTTGATCTCCGCGAAGCTGTAATTTAGCGCCTCGGAAAAACCAGACGAAATAAGCCTTTCGCTCAAAACGGTCTGCGGCGCAAACCTGGAGGGCTCGTTGCCGCCGGCCTCCGGGAGCACGGGCATTACCGTAACGGGGACTTTGTCATAGCCCTTTACCCGCGTAACCTCTTCTATCAGGTCTATTTCCTGCAAAAGATCTACGCGCCAGGAAGGAATCTCGGCCGTCACATGGACGTCGTCACGCGTGACCTTCATGCCGAGCCCAGAAAGAATGTCCGTGATCTCTACGGGATTGAACACGACGCCGGTAATTTTATTAGCCCGTTCGAAGCGAAGCTCTATTTTCCGCGGGACGAACGGATTTTCGAACATGTCGTGCTTCGATTCTATTTTACCGCCCGCCAGCTCACGGATCAGCTGCGCCGCGCGCAGCGCGGCCGTTTCACAAACGGTCCAGCCAGTGCCGCGTTCGAACCTGTACGAGGCGTCGCTGGAAAGATTAAGTGTTTTCGAAGTCTTCCTTATACTCTGAGGCTTAAAGAGCGCGCTTTCGAGTATCATATCGGTAGTAGATTCCCGGACCCCCGATCCCTCGCCGCCCATTACCCCGGCTATTGCCTGCGCTTTTTCGCCGTCAGCGATCACGAGCATCTCGGGAGACAACTTATATTCTCTGCCGTCCAAAGCCAATATCTTTTCGTCCGCGCCGGCCCGTCGCACAACGATCTCTCCGCCTTTCATTTTATTCAGATCAAAAGCGTGTAGGGGATGTCCGAGTTCCAGAAGAACGTAATTCGTGATGTCGACGATGTTGTTTATCGGCCTGAGGCCGCATTTCTTGAGCCTGTCGCAGATCCAGTCCGGAGAAGGCCCGACCTTGATGCCCGAAATCTTAATGCCTATGTAACGAGGGCAAAGTTCCGCGTCGAGAACGGTTATATTTTTCCAGTAGTCCGGTATGGTTTCTCCGTAGATAACGGGAAGTTTTACCTGCTTTCCGAGTTTCGTGGCTATCTCGCGCGCTATTCCCCAGTGGCTCAAGGCGTCCGGCCGGTTGGTGGGTATCTCGATCTCAAGTATTGAATCCCTTTGGCCGAGCGCATCTTTAAGCTGTATTCCAAGCGGTGTGCCGCTCTTAAGGACCATTATACCGTTCGATTCATCTGACAGGCCAAGCTCTTTTTCCGAGCATATCATGCCTTCCGATTCCACTCCGCGGATCCTGGCTTTTCCTATGACTGTACCGCCCGGCAGTTCAGCGCCGACGGTAGCCAGGGCAACGACCTGCCCGGCCTCGACGTTGGGAGCGCCGCAAATTACAGAGTATGTATTCGTCCCGTCCGTAAGGGAACAGATCCTTAACTTATCGGCCTGGGGGTGTTTAGCGACGCCGGTGACGTTCGCGGTTATCACGCCCTTGCAGGCAAGATCTCCGGAAGAGACGAGGTTCGTTTCAATGCCCAGGAAGGTTATGATCTCCGCCGTTTCTTTTGGGGTCAGATCGAGATCGACGAATTCTTTTAACCAATTATATGATAGTTTCATGGTATTTCTACTTAATAGAGAGCTTAGAACTGGTTGATGAACTGCAGGTTGTTCTCATAGAGCAGGCGCATATCGTCCAGACCAATCTTAAGCATCGTAAGCCTTTCCACTCCCATGCCGAAAGCAAAGCCGGTATATTTTTCAAAGTCGTAGTTTACGCTCTTAAAAACATTTGGGTGCACCATTCCACAGCCCATCATTTCAAGCCAGCCCGTGCTCTTGCACACGCGACAGCCGCCACCCTTGCATATAAAACACTGAACGTCGACTTCCGCCGACGGCTCGGTGAACTGGAAATGTGAAGGCCTGAACCGTACCTTGAGGGACGAACCGAACATCCTCTGCAGGAACAGCGTCAGCGTCCCCTTGAGATCGCCGAAAGTAATTCCCTCATCAACCGCGAGCCCCTCCACCTGGTGAAAAGTCGCCGAGTGCGTGGCGTCGGTCGCCTCGTTCCTGTAGACTCTGCCGGGTATGATAACTTTCAAGGGAGGCTTTTGTTTCTCCATAACGTGTATCTGTCCAGGAGAAGTGTGGGTCCTGAGAAGTTTATCCGAGCCTGCGATATAAAAAGTATCCTGGCTGTCACGGGCAGGGTGGTCTCTGGGAATGTTGAGGGCTTCAAAATTATACCAATCGGTTTCCAATTCAGGCCCGGAGGCGGAATCAAAACCAAGTCCCTTAAACGTTATTATGATATCTTTGAGGGTTTCCGTAAGCGGGTGGGAATGGCCTCTCGCGAAGGGAAATGCGAGGCGGCCCGAAATGTCTATCTTTTCTGAACTTAACCTGTCCTGGGTAAGCCTGGACTTGAGCTCTTTTAACCTGTCAACTATCCCCGATTCGATTTCCGAGCGCAGCTTATTGGCCTTCTCGCCGATCTTCTTTCTTTCTTCCACAGGCAGGGCTGAGAGCTTTTTTAGTATTTCAGTGAGGGCGCCTTTGCGGCCAATAGAATTAATCTTGATCTTCTCGAGGTCATCTATCGAGCAGGCCTTCGCTATCTCGCCCAAGACATTATCTTCTATTTCCAGCAGTTCGTTGATCATCATTCATCCCGGTAGCAGGCTGCGTTCAAATGATCTTAAACAGTCTTATAGGAACTCTTCGCTATTTCGGCGAGCTCTTTAAAAGCGACATTGTCCTTAACCGCAAGCTCCGCGAGCATCTTTCTGTCTACTATTACGTTTGCTTTCCTGAGGCCGGAAATGAACTTCGAATAGCTGAGCCCGAATTCTCTGGCCGCCGCGTTAAGCCTGACGATCCATATCTGCCTGAAAGTGCCTTTTCTGTCTTTTCTGCCTACGTAGGCATAGCGCATCGACTTTTCAAGCTGCTGTATTACCATTCTCCAGCGGTTTTTTTTGGAGGCGTAAGCGCCCTTGGCCTTTCTGAAGAATTTTTTCTTTCTCTGTCTCGTATAAACTACACTTTTCGCTCGCATTGGTTACTCCTTCAATATAATTGTTATAAGCCTTTCCTTCCGTACGGCAGGAACTTTGTTATTATAGGACGCTGGGTTTTATCCAGTATCGCCGAATGGCGGAGCTTCCTTCCCCTGTTGGACGACATGCCCGTCAAGAGATGTCTTAACCCCATTTTTTTGTGCTTTACTTTGCCGCTTTTTGTTATCAAGAATCTCTTCTTTGCGCCGCTGTGTGTTTTCGCTTTTGGCATTTATTCCTCCTTGGCTGGTATTTTATCAAGTAGCTTATATGCAAAACACCGGTGGCGGTGCCCGATGATGAGCACCAGCTTCCGGTTTATTCAGTAGCATTTCAGATAAAAGGATTGATCGCAGAACTACACCGTTTTTTTAGGCATCAGGTTGAGGAACAGCCTGTTGCCGAACATGGAGGCGTTATGCTCGACATCGGCGACGTCGGAAAGGCTTAACTTGATCTTATTGATCAAAGCCATGCCGAGGTCACGGTGCTGCATCTCGCGTCCCATGAACATAACGGTGATCTGCACTTTGTTGTTCTCAAGAAGAAACTCACGGGCGTGTTTAAGCTTTATCTCCAGATCGTGTTCGCCTATGCGGGGCCTGACCCGGACTTCTTTTAACTGGCCTGTTTTTTGCTTCTTTCTCGCTTCTCTTTCCTTTTTTTCCTGCTCGTAGCGGAACTTTGAAAAGTTCACTATCTTGCAGACAGGCGGGCTTGACTGCGGCGCGATCTCAACAAGGTCCTTGCCCCTCGTCTGCGCAAGGGCTAACGCCTCGTTGATAGGCGTTATGCCTACCTGTGTCCCATCCTCGTCGATCAAACGAACCTGAGGTACCCTGATCTGGTGGTTGATACGGAGTCTTCTGTCTACGGCGGCCTCCCTTTGACAAAAAATAAAAGACGGCACTAAATAATAATGCCATCCCTTTTAAACACAGGATAAATATTCCTATTCACAATGTTTTGAACCTTTTCTCCAGCCTTTGAGCGGATTAAGGTGAGCCGGGATGGCTGCTTCAATGATTGTGCGTATTATATTAGATTATTTGCGTTCTGTCAAATCAATTTCCGGATAGGCTGCTTCTTTAACCAGCCCCTGTATAAAGCCGTCCACGTCCAGAACGCCAAGGTCCTTGTTCCCTCTCGCTCTCACGGCGACGGTACCAGCCTCTTTTTCCTTGTCGCCGACCACGAGCAGATACGGCACCTTTTTCATGCTCGCTTCGCGTATCTTTAAACCTATTTTTTCATTCCTGTCGTCGAAGCGGGCCCTCAATCCAGCGGACTTAAGTTTTTTCAGCACCAGGTTCCCGTACTCAAGCTGGCTGTCGGTGATGTTCATCACGATCGCCTGTTCGGGAGCCATCCAGAACGGGAACGCCCCCGCGTAGTGCTCGATAAGAACGCCAAAAAACCTTTCGAGCGAACCCATCAGCGCCCTGTGTATCATATACGGACGGACTTTCTTACCGGACTGGTCGACATACGTCATATCAAAGCGTTCCGGCTCGTTGAAATCGAATTGTATCGTGGAGCACTGCCATTCGCGGTTGAGCGCGTCCTTGATCTTTATGTCTATCTTCGGCCCGTAGAAAGCTCCTCCGCCTTCGTCTACTTCATAAGCGAGCCCTTCCGCCTTTACCGCCTGTTCGAGCGATTGTGTCGCATCCCGCCAGCTCTTTTCGTCACCGACGGAATTCTCCTTGGGCTTATTGGCCAGGTAAACATTAAATTCTGTAAAACCAAAAGCCTTGAGCATCGCCAGGCAAAATCTCAGGACCCTGCGCACTTCGTCGAGCAGTTGGTCAGGGGTGCATACTATATGGGCGTCGTCCTGGGTAAAACCCCGCACTCTCATAAGGCCGTGAAGCACACCGCTTTTTTCGTAGCGGTACACGGTGCCGAGTTCGGCCCAGCGTACGGGCAGGTCCCTGTAAGAATAAAGCGAACTGTTATACATAGTTATATGGAACGGGCAGTTCATCGGTTTTACGAAAAAATCCTGCCCATCAACTTGCATCGGCGCGTACATGTTCTCTTTATAGAACCCCAGGTGGCCGCTGGTTTCCCACAGTTTGCCTCTTCCTATGTGAGGCGTGAAAACAAGCTCGTAGCCGTTGGCGAGGTGTTCTTTACGCCAGAAGTTCTCTATCTCGAGCCTGACCCTGGCGCCCCTGGGGTGCCACATTACAAGCCCCGGCCCGACTTCTTCCGAAACCGAGAACAGCTCCAGCTCTTTACCGAGCTTGCGGTGATCGCGTTTTTTCGCTTCCTCTATCCTCGTGGTGTATTCCTTGAGTTCTTCCTTGGTAAAAAAAGCTGTCCCGTAGATCCTCTGGAGTTGTTCGCGCTTTTCGTCCCCGCGCCAGTAGGCGCCTGCTATGGAAAGGAGCTTGAAGAATTTCAGCTTGCTTGTAGTTTCGACGTGGGGTCCGCGGCAGAGATCAACGAAATCTCCCGAAGCGTAGAAGGTTATCTTCTGATCCTTCAGTTCCTTGATGAGCTCA
>Ga0265342_10001001_pt1 | contig 27833 bp, 14 predicted proteins | sample 4CB327metaG_FD_203125 | JGI IMG/M metagenome (GOLD analysis project Ga0265342, IMG submission 203125) | Rhizosphere microbial communities from Carex aquatilis grown in University of Washington, Seatle, WA, United States - 4-CB3-27 metaG | ecosystem: Host-associated > Plants > Roots >... | reverse complement strand
CGTTGGCCACAACCAGAGATTTGCCGTCGGGCGCGAGGCGCGCTGCGACTGGCTGGGTGCCGGCGGGGATTTGAGCGAGTTCGCGGCGAGCTTTGAGGTCGATAACGGAAACGGAATTGGAGCCGGAGTTGGCGACGTAGGCAGTGGTCCCGTCGGCCTTCAAATCGATGGAGGTGGGCTGACGGCCTACGGGGATGGTGGCGACAACCGTGTTGTGTTCGGCATCGATCACCGAGATAGAGCCGTTGGCGTTTGCGGCGCCCGAGTTCACGACATAGATTTCGTTGCGCGTGGGGCTGGCGGCGATGGCAACTGGATCGTGGCCCACTGGCAGCTCGCGATCGACGCGGACGTTGACCACGTCGAGCACCGTAACGGTGTCACTGCCTCCGTTGGTTACGTAGACGTACTCGCGGTAGTTGGGCGGATATTGAGGAAAGTCGTGGGTGCGGCATCCGGCGAGGGAGAGCGCGAGCAGGCCGGCAGCCGGCAACAAAGTCTTCGATCTGTGCCAACTGTCCACTGCTTACTTGCTCGCTACGGCGGGAACGGAGGCGCCTCGCGTGAGATGGCGGCCGACGACCGGCGCGATTTTTTCGATTTCGCTCATCATGATTGCGAACTGCGCGGGATAGACAGATTGGGGCCCGTCGGAGAGCGCGGCTTCAGGATGGTTGTGTACCTCGACCATGACGCCGTCGGCGCCCGCGGCCACGGCGGCCCTTGCCATGGGCAGGACGCTGTCGCGGCGGCCGGTTCCATGACTGGGATCGACGAGGATGGGCAGGTGGCTCACGTGATGCAGAGCGGGGACGATGCTCAGGTCGAGCGTATTGCGCGTGTGATCAGTAAACGTGCGCACACCGCGCTCGCATAGGATGACTTCATAATTACCCTCGCTCATCACGTACTCCGCGGCCATCAGGAACTCCTCGAGGGTGGCGCTCATGCCGCGCTTGATGAGCACCGGCTTGCGCAGTTTTCCGGCCTTCTTGAGGAGCGAGAAGTTCTGCATGTTGCGCGCGCCGATCTGAATGACGTCGGCCCATTCGGCGACAAGGTCGAGAGTCTCGGAGTCGAGTGCCTCGGTGACGATGCGCAGGCCGAATTTTTCGCGGATCTCCGCCATGATCTTCAACGCTTCGAGGCCCAGCCCTTGAAAAGCGTAGGGCGACGTGCGTGGCTTGTAAGCGCCGCCGCGGAAGAACTGCGCTCCGGATGCGGCGATCTCCGCGGCGATGGCAAAGGCCTGGTCACGAGTTTCAATCGAGCAGGGGCCTGCGATGACCGCAAGGTCGCGGCCGCCGACTGTGGCGCTCGATCCGGGAAAGCGCACAATTGTGTCTTCTTCTTTTACGTCGCGGCTGGCGAGTTTGTAGGCTTTGGAGACGCGAATGACTTCCGCAACGCCTGAGAGCGACTCCAGGTTGCCGCGGTTGGCCTCGCCTTGATTGCCGGTGATGCCAATGGCGGTGCGCTGGGCGCCCGGAAGCGGATGGGGCCGGAAACCCAACTGTACGATGTGGTCGCAGACTGCCTGGATCTCTTCCGGCGTAGCCTGCGCTTTCATGACGACCAGCATGGATGAGCCTCGACTCATCAGTCTACCGGGAGAAAGAAGGAAGGGCAATGTTCACGGGAACGTGAGGAACGATGAGGATTTCGCCCGCAGGATGGTTGCGGCAGAAGGAAGTCAATGGAATATAACAACGCAGATCCGGGAAAATTTGTAAGAAAGCAAAAGCGTTAGAGGTTTTAACAACGCAGATCGGGGGTGAAGAACATTTGGAGCAAGAGCGGCGGTGATTATTTTGACTTGGATTCGTCGGTTAATTCTGTTGAGCAGTTGGCTGCCACGATGGCGGGAGCAAAGACCATACCGATAAAGGCAAGAGCAATCAAGAAGTCATGCATAATTTAGGGCCCCATTTGGCGCTCGGCGGTTCAAGATACTCGATGCGAGAGCCTGTTTGGCGCGCTCGGTTCTATGAAAAAGAGTTGCCGCAACGCGAGAGTCCACGGCCAAAACCGATGCTCAATAGCCGTTGTGCAGCCGATCTACTTTGCAACTGATCTACCACTCGATGATCGGCGGTTTGAGCGGAATCTTGAATAGCACGAAAAGTTGGACGGATGCGCGGAAGTGTTAGAGCGCGTGGCCTTTTGGAGAGGTACGAAAGGCATGGCGGGGTACAGGGCGGCGTTGGATTCACGCCGGTGCGTGACGGGAGGCACAACGGAGTGTGACAAGGAGAGCGATTTGGCGAGCTGGACAGCGAGGATGAAGAACCATGGTATCCCGGGTCTCAAGATTGAGACCGGGGGTGCCCAGCATCTGTCGGGATTCCGAAATGCGGGTCCACCGACTAGCTTTGGCGCATAAGGCGCACTGAAGCGCGCTCGGGATGATCAATCATCGAAGAATCAATGCTCGGGGTGAGCAATTCCCTACGGCGTCAGTTTCCGCGTTTGCGACTGCCACTTAACCCAGAGCCATGCTGCGTATCCAAGCTGGATGGCCCATGTAATGGTGTAGGCGGCACGCGTGTACAGGTGATTCAGAGTCGCTACGATCGCATCGTGGTCCGCTTGGGACATGTTCAGCCGCCAGTCGAACGGCGGCTCCGCCGGCGCGGCAAAGACAAGCCAGAACGCGCGAGCGAAGAGAATGACCGGGACGGCAACGACCAATGCGGTACCAAGTTTTTTCATTGCGCTCACCACTCCTCTCCGGGGGGTCCGGCCACGATCACACGCTCAATGCCTGTTCGGCTTCTTCCGCGGCAATTTTCTGCTGTTTACGTTCCACGCGATAGCGAAGGGCCAGTATGAGCACGCCCCATAGGAACCAGGCGAGCATGTTCCAAAGGAGCGCGCCAACCATCGTCGGGTCCATTCCGGAATTCTGGTCGCCGCCAAAAACGGGCGCTGGATGTTGCGTACGCCACCAGCGGTTCGCCATGTAGACGATAGGCACATCGAGCGCGCCGAAGATTCCGAGCACGGCGGCAAGAGTCTGCATCTGCGGCCCGGAGGCAAAGCGGCGCAAAAGCAGGTAGCTGACGTAGATGAGCCACAAGACCAACGTTGTGGTGAGCCGCGCGTCCCAGGTCCACCACATGCCCCAGGCGCGGCGGGCCCAGAGCGGGCCGGTTACCAGGCCTACGGTGCAAAACACCACGCCCACTTCCGCACCCGCCAACGCCAGGGCGTCGGAGATTTGCGCGCGGTCGGGATGTTGATGCCGGAACGCAAGGAATCCGATGGAGCCGAGAAGACTCAGCGCAAAAAAGACAAAACAAACGGAAAACGACGGGACATGGTAATAGATGATGCGGAACATCTCGCCCTGCGCGGCGTCATTGGGAGCGACATAAATGGCCTGATTGTAGGCCCAGGCAAGTAGGGCGGCGGTGACAAGAATATAGAGGCCGATAGCGAGTTTCTTCATGGGGATGCCCGGTGTATCCAGTGTACGACGGATGCCGCGCGTGGCTTTCCATCCTCCTTAAGAGCGGTTCGGCCCAGGACGATTCTGGACGACGGTTCTCAAGACATCGGGAAACCACGAACGAAGCGCCTTTGCGCTTTGATTCGCTGGTTTTGTAGGATGGTTTGCCATGTCAAAGCAGTTCTCATTCATGCCGGAAGCCGGTTTTCGGCTTTTTGTTGGAGCGGTCATCGTTTTTCTGGTCGCCGTGGTTGCTGTCGCGCCTGCGGCAATGCAGGCGCAAGCCATAGCGCCGCCCGCGGCTTACGGCCCGTTCAATGCAGTTTTTCTGGCCGATGGGTCCGGTTTGAACAAAACGCTGACTCCGTCGACTTCGCTGGACGGTGTTTGGGCTGTGGCGATGGATGGTCAGGGATCGGACCAGCCGGCCATTCAAGACCCGGTTTTAGCGGGACGCGCGTCATGGACGCTTGCTTTCTGGTTCGAGGCGCCGGAGCCGCGACAAGGGACAACGCTACTTGCAGGAATCGGCGATCCTGCCGCTGAGGACGCGCGATTTATCGGAATCAAGGACAATCGACTCGGCCTGTGGCTGGGGAAGGCGCAAAGCTCAGCGGGATTTGTGGCAGGCGACCAGCCGTTGGACTCGGGAAAGTGGCACTTGGCGGTTGCGACCAGCGATGGCGAAAATGTGGTTCTCTATTCCGATGGCAGCGAGGCAGCGACGAGCGCACTTGTGCAGGGCAGCGTCGCGGCGCTTCTGGAAATGGCGCCATCGCCGTTGCCGAATGTTGCAGAAGGGCATTTTGGCGGCAAGATCGCGGGGCTGAAGATCTTTCGCGTGACGTTGACGGCCGAGCAAGTGAAGGCGCTGGCCGATGCGCCGCCGGACCTTAACGAGCCGACGTATGAAGAGGGTTCGCAACACTGGCCGGTGCAGACACGCGGACAAGCCGGATACAGCGCGCCGCAGGACCCCTCTACGTTGCCGCATGGCAAGGGCGGAATACAAAAGCCCGTTGCGAAAGTGCTGAGCGCGGCTGACTTGCATTGTGAACTGAAGGGCGAAAATCCTTGGAAGCTCGCGGGCGGTTGGAGATTGAAACCGGCGCCGCAAGTGACGGCAACCGGCGAAGAGATTTCCAAGGCGGGTTTTGCCGACAAGGACTGGCTGGTGGCAACAGTGCCGGGCACGGCGCTGACCACTATGATCGATCGCGGCATTTATCCCGACCCCGACTACGGGCTGAACAATCTCACAATTCCAGAGAGCCTGGCTCACCAGGACTATTGGTACCGCGTGGAGTTCAAGACGCCGACTGCGACGCGCGGGCAGAGGCTCACGCTCACTTTTGAAGGCGTGAACTACGCCGCTGAAGTCTGGATGAACGGCAAAAAACTCGGCGGATTTACGGGCGCTTTTTTGCGCGGAAGATTCGACGTGACGGACGTTGCCGCAGGCGGCGAGAATGCGCTGGCCGTTCGGGTTTCTCCGCCGTCCCATCCGGGGATTCCAAATGAGCAGTCGCTGAGAGGTGGGCCTGGCGAAAACGGCGGAATGGAGCTGCTGGACGGGCCGACGTTTGCCGCCGCAGAGGGGTGGGACTGGATTCCCGGGATTCGCGACCGCGACACGGGCATCTGGCAGGATGTGACGCTGACGGCGACGGGGCCGGTGGAGATTGGCGACGTGAACGTGATTACAACATTGCCCAAGCCCGACCGCAGCGAGGCCGACGTGGAGATTGAAGTGCCGCTGACCAATGGGGGCAGCGAAGCGATGGACGGCGATCTGACCGCTGCTTTCGACGATGTGAAGGTGGTGAAGCGCATGCGTCTGGCTCCCGGAGAGACGGTGGTTCGACTGGAACCTGCGGAGTTTGCGCAGCTCAAGGTTCAAAATCCACGGCTTTGGTGGCCGAATGGCTATGGCGATCCCGCGCTGCACACACTGAAGATTTCGTTTGCCACGGGGGCGAAGACAAGCGAGGAGAAACAAATTGAATTTGGAATGAGAGAGGTAAGCTACGAGCTCTCACTCTTCGACGCATCCGGGCACCTGAAACGCGTGGAGGTGCTGCCCAGCCGAACGCACGACGAGGCGCTGCCGCTGGTTGATGGGACGCACGAAGGCATTCGACGGATCGACAACTGGACACCGGACCTGGTGATACCCCCGCAGCCCCCTGAGTGGATGCGCGATTACCTTCTGCACGGCTGGGTGCAAACACTGGAGCCGGGAGCTGAGGGATCGGCATCGATCCGCCCTGTGAGTGGTGGATGGCCAGGAACGGACCTGGTGATCAAAGTGAACGGCATTCGCATTGCGGCGCGCGGCGGCAACTGGGGCATGGACGACATGCTGAAGCGCGTGAGCACGGAACACCTGGAGCCGTATTTCCGTCTGCATCGCGACGCGCACGTAAACATGATCCGGAACTGGATGGGCCAAAACACGGAGGAGAGCTTCTACGCTCTGGCCGACAAGTATGGATTGATGGTGTGGAACGACTTCTGGGAATCGACAGAGTCGTACAACCTGGAAGCCGAAGATCCTGCGCTGTTCCTGAAAAACGCACGCGACACGATTCTGCGCTATCGGCATCATCCATCGATTGTGGTTTGGTGCGGGCGCAACGAAGGCGTGCCGCAGCCGACGATCAACGAAGGGCTGGCAGATCTGGTGCGCGCACTCGACGACACGCGCTATTACACAGGCAGCTCGAACCAGGTGAATCTGCGCGGCTCGGGGCCGTATCAACTCCGGCCGCTCGAAACCTACTACCGGATCAACCGCGGCTTCAGCGTGGAACTTGGCATTCCCAGCGTGCCGACGCTTGAGAGCCTGAAATCCTTTATCCCGGAGCCTGACCGGTGGCCGATCAGCGACACGTGGGCTTATCACGACTGGCACCAGAGCGAGAACGGGACTGTGCAACCGTTCATCGCAACCATGGAGACCGAGTTTGGCGCGCCTGGCAGTTTGGAGGACTTCGAGCGCAAGGCACAGATGATCGATTACGTTGGCCATCGTGCGATCTTCGAAGGGTTTGCGGCGCACCTGTGGCAACCAAACTCCGCGCGAATGATCTGGATGACACAGCCGTCGTGGCCGAGCATGGAGTGGAACTTCCTGAGCTGGGACTACGACACGCAGTCGAGCTTTTACGGGACGAAGAAGGCCTGCGAACCGATCCACGCGCAGCTCAATCTGACTGATGGTTCGGTGGATCTGATCAACCTGGGCGGGGCGCAATCCCTTAATGTGCGCACGCTTGTGGTGAGCCTGGACGGCAAGATTTTGAGCGATCACTCCAACCAGGTGCAGGCAGCCGCAGACGATCGTACCCCGGTGGCGAAGCCCGACCTGGCAACGTTGGCCGCGGGACACACGATCTTTGTACGGCTCGAAGTCAGCGATGCGGCCGGAGCGCCAGTGAGCGACAACTTCTACTGGTGGGCTGCGGACGAAGCAAGCTACCGCGAGCTGAATTCGCTGGCGGCGGCAACGCTCACGACATCGGCAACGTCTGCAGCAACAAGCGGCGAGCGCGCGGTGACGGTGCGGATCAAGAATACGGGCTTGGCGGCGGCGCTGATGATCAAACTCACTCTGGAAGACGCGGCGACTGGACAACGGATTCTGCCCGCGTATTACAGCGACAACTACGTTTCACTGTTGCCGGGCGAGGAGCGCACAGTGAATGTGGAGTTTCCGGCTGGCGATACGAAGCCGGAGATCGGCCTGCGCGGCTGGAATGTGGCCACGCAGACGGTGGCCATCAACTGACGCGGGATTCTTCTGAAAGCGCTTTCAATGAATGACGACAGGGGTGCGGTGTTTGCAGCCGCACGAACGGCGCAGCACGATTTCGACGGGAAGAACGATGCGGTTGCCTGTATGAGGCGTTTCACCGCGCGCGATGCGATCGAAGAGCAGGTTTGCCGCGACGCGACCCATCTCCTGCGCGGGCTGGCGAACGACAGTAAGCGGTGGTGATGTGAATTCCGCAAGATCGAAGTCATCGAATCCGGCGAAAGCGAGATCGTTGGGAATGCGCAAGCCAAGGCGCGAAATCGCCCCCAAAATGTAACGCGTCACCAGAGTGTTCGAAGTGATGACCGCCGTTGGCGGAGTGTCCTGCTCCATCTTTGCCTTGAGAATCTGCACAGCTATTTCTTCCGAATTGCAATCGAAGATCGGACATACTTCCAACCCGGCATCCTGAATGGCGCGTCGATAGCCTGCAAAACGCGTGCTGATGGTGAAGAGGCTCCGGCTCAGCGCGAAGAAGGTGATGTGCCGGTGTCCGTGCTCGATGAGATGCTCGGTAATGCGGCGCGATCCGATGGCGTTCTGCACGAGGACGGTGTCGATAGAGGGATCGGGTACGGGTCTGTCAAAGGCCACAACCGGCGTTTTGCCGAAGAGCGAGCGAGTAAGGCGCGACTGACGGATTCGCGCTGGGATCACGAGTAGACCGTCCACATGCCGTTGGAGCATCTCGTCGGCTTCCGCATACTCGATATCGGGATCCTCATCCGAAGTGGTGATGAGGATTGAATAGCCGTGTTCACGGGCCACGGTGGTTACAGCGTGAGCACAGCCGGCGAAGAAGGGGTCGTAAAGATACGGAAGGATGAGGCCGATGGAATGGCTGCGCTGACCACGAAATGCGCGTGCCAGGACGTTGGGACGGTACTTGAGCTGCTCAATCGCGGTTTGTACCCGCTGGGTGGTTTCGGCGGAGACGCGAACTGTACCGCTCAGCACACGGGAGACGGTCATGGTGCCCACACCCGCCAGCCGAGCCACATCACTCATCGTGGGCTTGCGGTGCTCAACCGGCGCCAGCGCCCGCTTCCTGATTTTGCTTGCTGATTTACCCGCGGGAGTCTTGGCCAATTCGATCTCTCCAGGAATAACTTGCCTGATTCCGCCCTGGCCAAACTCCCAAAGGTGAAGATCCAATTGCCCTGCAGCTCATCAGTCCGGCTGCATTTTCGTTTTATGGGCCAGAGAACTTGAGGCCATGCGTCCGTGACCGCAGGCGCGGCGTTCAAAGCAGGACTATAGCAGTCTTCGTGCGGGAGAAGCAATGAAACCCGCAGGTTGCGGGCAATTTCGGAGGGCTGGTTCCCTCTACTGGGGTCCGGCTGAGGGAGCTACGGTCTGCACCTCGATCCGATGGGTTTGTCGCACGGCGGGCAGGTGGATTCGCGAATGACAAGTTCCGGCAGAACAGACAGCATGCGCGGAACAGAATTCTGGCCGCGAACCCGCTGCAAGAGCACGCGCGCGGCGATGGTGCCCATTTCATGGAGAGGCTGGCGGATGGTGGTGAGGCTGGGATTATGGAAGGCTGCACTCTGGATGTCGTCGAAGCCGACCACGGAGATGTCTTCAGGAACGCGCAACCCATGATCGCGCAGGGCCCGGATAGCTCCAATGGCTGCGATGTCGTCGTAGCAGACAATCGCGGTGAATTCGACCTTGCGGTTCAGCAACTCGCAAGCGGGTCCATATCCCAATTCCGGCGTTGACACCTTAAGCTTCAGCTCAACGGTCAACTCCGGGCGAACGACGATTCCAAAATCCTTGGCCACGGTTTTAAGACAGTCCCAGCGATCATCGGCGTCGGAGCTGTGGCTGCCGCCGCGCATGAAGGCGATCTCGCGGTGGCCGAGCTCATAGAGATGGCGCAAAGTAAGATCTGCTGCCTGGCGCTGGTCGAGGACCACGTTGGTGATTCCAGAAATCTTACGGTGCCCGGCAACCGCGACCGCTGGGATTTTGAATGGGTGCTGCAGAACCGTATCGATCAGGATGAATCCCTCGACCGACCTTTCCATCAGCATGCGCGGGTACTCTTCAATCAAGTCAGGCTTGCGACGATGACTGGCTGTGAGGTAGAAGTAGCCTTCCTCGATGAGAGATTCCTCAACGCCGGCGAGAACCAGCGCGGAATAGCTGTCGTTCAGCTCAGGTACCAGGACACCGATGGAAAAGGTTTGCCGCTTGCGGAGTGAGCGCGCGTAGAAGCTGGGCCGGTAGTCGAATTTTTCGGCCGCCGCCTTCACGCGGTCCCGGGTCTCCTGCGGAATGGCGCGGACTCCGGGTGCGTCATTCAGAACGAGGGAGATGGTTGCCGGCGACAGGTCAAGATACTCGCCCAGAATGCGCAGGCTGACGGGCTGTTCTGGCTTTGGCTCGCGTCTCAGTTTGGTTTTTCTGGGCATTTTCTACTCTTCCCAAAAATTTCTGGAAATTCAAGCGGGAGACTGCGGGGTTGCGGCGGCTTTATCCGTCTCAACCTCACGGCGCTCCAGGTGGTCGTACCAAGTGAACTTGAGAATTGCCGAAGTGGCTAGAACGATGGCCAGAGTAATGGCTGCGCGCTTGAGCTCCCAAATGACGACATACATAGGGAGCACGACCAGCGCTATCTGCCAGACGATCCCGACCGCAATGTTGAACATGTCGCGCATGAAGTCGGTGTTGCGCTTGAAGCCTGGGTCCTCGGCAAGCACTTTGCGGTAAATGGGGCCCCAGAGGCCCCACGGCCTCACCCGACGGTAGAAGTCCTTCAGTACTTCCTCGTCATCTGGCTTGGTGAGCAGGGTTCCGGCGAAGCATCCAATCAGCGAAAGGAGAAGAACCAGTGGAAAGACGATGGAGACGTCGAGATTGACGGAATAGCCCTGAAGCAGACGATGGACAAGTGGGCTGTTCCCAAGGCGATTGCCGGTGTTTGCATCAATCGCACAAGCCACGGAGGAGACAATTCCACTCGCCATGCCCCAGAAGTAGCCAAACCCGTTGAAGCGCCACCAATACCATTTCAGGACATTGGACGCGGTATATCCACCCCATAGGCCAGAGACAATCCAAAGGACGACCGAGTTGACCGATTCGACGTTCCAGCCGATGAGGACGCCGATGACCACCACGGCGAAAGAACTGAGATAACTGAGGCGGACGTAAGTGCGGGGCGGCGCGTCGGGGCGGATGTATCGCTTGTAGATGTCGTTGACAAAGTATGGCGGCGCGGCATTCACGGTGGCGGCAAAGTTGGCCATGAAAGCGGCGAGCAGGCCCGCGATCAGGAATCCGAGCAGACCGACAGGCACGAACCTGCCCAACGCCATCGGCAGCACCAGTTCGAAGTCGAGGTTCGGTCCCATGGCACGGAGGTCGGGGCCGAAGAAGGCCGCTGCCAGCACGGTGAGTCCAATGACGAGAAAGTAGCGCGGCGGTGTGAGCACGACGTTGACCCATGCGCTCATCATGGATGCTTCTCGCGGGTTCTTTGCTGAAAGAATGCGCTGCATGTCGTAATTGGGCGCAGGGCCCGCGGTGGAGATCAGCACACCCTTAAACAAAAGCATCATGACGAAGAAACCGAACAGCTCATACTTGTCTTCGGCAATTTTGGCCGTTGCAGCTGGGAGTAATGTCGACCAGTCGAGATTCAAGTGCCAACCGAAGAACACATTGTCCCAGCCCGCGGGGACCAACTTATGCAAGGTGCCGGGAGCCACCCTCATCATGGCGATAATGCCCACGGCAAAAGAGGCGATGGCCAGGATGAAGAACTGCACCACCTCGGTGATCACTACGCTAACCATGCCGCCTTTGATCACGTAGATCGCCGTAATGCTGATCAGAATCAGCGCGTACTCATTCGGGGAAAGATGCCAGGGAAGAAATGTAGCGGCGAATTTGCCGATGCCTTTAAAGCCATAACTGAAGAACCCGATGATACTGATGAATGCATAGAGGACCACAATCAAGTGCGATAACTGCGCCCCGCGGCCGGAGCCGAACCGAGTTTTGATCCACTCCGCGCCGGTCATGACTCGCGAGCGGCGCAACCACGCAGACAGGTAGACCATGAGAAAGACCTGATTAAAGGTCGGCCAGAGCCACGGGATCCACACGCTTTTGAGGCCGTAGACGAACATCCAGTAGACAAGCAGCATGGTGCCGCTGATGTCGAACATGCCGGAAGCATTGGAGAGGCCCAGCACATACCACGGCAGTTTGTTGCCGCCGAGGAAATACGCTTTCATGTCGCGCGAGCCCTGATGCGATACGTAGTAACCCACCAGCACCGTACAGACTATGTACGCCAGAATGATGCCAACATCTAAAGCATGCAGATGCATCGAACCCTCGGATTCACTCGTCGATCGTTTTCCCGATCTCCCGCCGGATGTTGCCGATCGAGGCCGGCGGAGTGCGGGGTTGAAAATCTCTTAATGCAATTGGCCGGCCAGCAGGAAAACCAGGTTTGCCTGCCAGTTGATGGCAATTTCGTTGCTCGCATACGAGGCGGTTTCGTCGGCATAATCTTTTTCCGGGGGCAGGCCCGCAGGCAGCGCGGCGAGCACGGCGTCCTGGCGCCCGGCATTCGGCCCTCCGGACATTAAGCCCGGCCAAGGTCCCGGTTGCTCGCCCGAGCCGCTGGGCCGGTGGTGCGGGTGCAGGACTGAGTGCTGGCCAACCTGCGTGACCCACGAGAGAGAAAAAGTGTTCCGGCCGAGCAGGTAATGCAAATCATCGCGCGCGGAATTCACAAATTCCGGATTGGGCGCGATCACGTTGGCGATCATCAAATCCAAACCATACTGCGCGGCGATTCCGTTCGAGCCCCAGACAAAATCCGTCGGCTTGAGACTGACATGGTAGGGATTGGCGGCGGTTCTCTCCACGATGGCACGCGCCGCCGTCAACATTCGATTGCGAATGGCCGCTTTCGCTTTGGCATCTGCTTCTTTGCGCCGGGAAAGAGCGTAGGTGCGCAGCGCCATCGGCCCCATCTTGCTCCAGTTTTCCGCGGCTGGCGAATCGAGGCCGGGAAGATACGCGGCATAGTTATTGAGAAAGAATTCGTCATAGGCTCGCTCGCCCGTGGTGCGCCAAAGCTCTGCGGCCGCCCACAGCCGCTCGTCCGCGCAGTTCGAGTCGCCGTACTCACCGGTGGACACGCCCGGAGGATTGCGGAAGGTTACATTTGGATATTTCTCAGTCCATTGCCATGCGCGGCGAGCGGCATCGAGGGCGCGCGCGGCAAATTGAGGATCGTACGGCTGGTAGGCGCGCGCGGCTATCGCTGCCACCGCGGCCAGATCGGCCGTAGCGCAGGTGCTCTTGTAAGGCGCAGAGCCGGTCCCGATGACCTCGCTGGGTAGGGCGTCTTTGTCGGGAGCGACAAAGCCCGGGAAGTGCGTGCTTGTCTGCTTATGCCAGGCACCGCCGTCGGTGTCCTGCATCTTGAGCATCCACTCCAGGTTCCAGCGGGCTTCATTGAGGATATCGGGAGTGCCGTTGCCGGTCTCAGGAATTTTGAGTTGAATCGGCTTGAGGCGGGGCGCGTAAATCTCCCATGCCCACAGCAGCGTCCCTGTGGCAACGCCGGAGTTGACCATGTAACGGCCATAGTCGCCGGCGTCGTGCCAGCCGCCGACGTTGTCACGCTCGCCGGATTTACCTGAGCTGGGATGAAACTCACCGCGGAGGTGGCAGGCTGCATAGGCATAGCCGGGAAACTCCGGTCCAAGATTGACTGCGGTTCCGCACCGCTGGCCGTAAAAGCCGCGCATGGCAAGGTAATAAGTTCGCCCGAAGACATTGCTCCCCACCGAGAAGCTCCAGCTCTTCCCTACCCCCGGAATCTGGATGTAATAGCTGCCGGCGCGCCGTAACTGGGAAAAGTCCGCGGCCTGCACGGCGTCGCCTGAAAGAGGATCGGTTGCAACCGGCCCAAGGACGCCCCGAAACACCAGTTTTGCATCGCTGGATCGTCTGATCTCAAACGTCTTAGCCAGGCTGCTCACAAGAGCAATCTTGGGCCCAGCGGGAAGGTATCCGACCTGGTCAACCTTGATGGCCAAGGTCGGATTCTCGGCTCCAAAAAGAAGGGACCGGAAACAGAAAACCAGCCCCGCAAGACAAAAGGAGAACGGCCGGAAGCGGCAGGTGCGATGTTCTTGCAGGTCTCGATTCAAGGAACAAGCCGAATCTTTCATTCGCTTCAACCGCCGAGCTCTGATGGAAAGACGGATCAGTCTCTCACATCCTTATGCGCCCGGGCAACGAGTTCCTTGGCCCGTTGGCTGCGAGCGGGGAATATTCTTGTTTGGCTTCTGTCGATTCGGCTATAATCGCGCTTCGTTTTTAACTGCAAAGGATTCTCCCTGCAAAAACGTTTCAGCGGGCTCTCCTGAATCACTGCTGCTCTTCCGCCCCGGTTCAGAAAAGGAAGCGACCATGAAGTTCGGACACTTCGACGACCAAAACCGCGAGTATGTGATCACGCAGCCGGATACGCCGCTACCGTGGATCAATTACCTTGGCTGCCAGGAGTATTTCGGGATTATCTCCAATACCGCGGGCGGCTATTCGTTCTATCGCGATGCGCGCTTGCGGCGGCTGACACGTTACCGCTACAACAACGCGCCGTGGGATTGCGGGGGCCGCTACATTTACCTGCGCGACGAAGCGTCGGGGCGCTTCTGGTCGCCTAGCTGGCAGCCGACGCGGCATGCCGCGGAGGACTACTCCTGCCGCCACGGCATGGGTTACACCACGATTGGCTCAACATTCGCGGGCATCGAAGCGCATACACGGTACTTCGTCCCGCTCGACGAGAATCTGGAGATCTGGCAACTCACGGTGACCAATCGGCGATCGACGCCTGCGCGCATCTCGGGAATTGCCAGCGTGGAATTCTGCCTGTGGGATGCGCAGGACGATGCCACGAACTTCCAGCGGAACTACAACATCGGCGAAGTGGAGGTGGAGGACGGTGTTATCTATCACAAGACGGAGTACCGCGAACGCCGCGATCATTTTGCGTTCTTCGCGTGCTCTGAGCCGGCGGTTGCATTTGACACATCTCGCGACGCTTTTCTTGGACCTTACCGCGGCTGGGACAACCCCGCGGCCGTGGCTGCCGGGCAGTTGACGAACTCGATTGCGCACGGATGGGCGCCGATCGGCGCGCATCAGGTAAAACTCGATCTCGCTGCCGGAGAGTCGCGGCAGATCGTCTTCGTTCTCGGTTACCAGGAAAACCCGAAGGACAAGAAGTTCGATCCTCCCGATTCGCAAACCATCAACAAGGCACTGGCGAAGCCGGTGATCGCACGGTATCTCGGGGCGAGAGAAGCCAATGCAGCCTTCGATCGGCTGCATATGCACTGGGAAAAGCTTCTCGGCATCTTCCAGGTGGACACGCCGGATGTACACACGAATCGCATGGTCAACATCTGGAACGCGTACCAGTGCATGGCCACATTCAATATGTCGCGTTCGGCCTCGTCGTTCGAATCGGGCATTGGGCGAGGACTCGGTTTCCGCGACTCCAACCAGGACCTGCTGGGTTTTGTTCACATGGTTCCGGCGCGAGCGCGGGAACGCATCCTTGACCTGGCGTCAACGCAACTGGAGACGGGCGGTGCTTATCACCAGTACCAGCCACTGACGAAGCGCGGCAATAACGATATTGGGGGCGGATTCAATGACGATCCGCATTGGCTCATCCTCGGCGTCGCGGCGTATCTGAAGGAGACTGGCGACTGGAGCATCCTCGACGAGTTGGCGCCGTACGACAACAAGCCCGGCACCGAAGAGCCGCTCTACGGGCATTTGCATCGCAGCTTCCGATACACATTGGAGCGGCTTGGGCAGCATGGTTTGCCGCTGATCGGGCGCGCCGACTGGAACGACTGCCTCAATTTGAACTGTTTTTCCGACACGCCGGGCAATTCATTCCAGACCACGACGAATCGCGATGGCAAGGTGGCTGAGTCAGTGTTTATTGCCGGGCTCTTTGTGCATGCTTCGCACGAGCTCGCGGCCATCGCCAGCCGCCACGGCAAGAAAGACGACGCGACGTGTTTCCTGAGTGCGGCCGACAAAATGGAGCAGACGATTAAGGAGCATGGATGGGACGGTGAATGGTTTTTGCGCGCCTATGACAGCTTCGGCGAGAAGATCGGGTCGAAGGAGCGGGAGGAAGGCAAGATCTTCATCGAGTCGAATGGATTCTGCGTGCTGGCGGGCATTGGTCTCGATGACGGCAGAGCTGCCAAGGCTCTGGCCTCTGTGCGCAAACACCTGGCGACCAAGCACGGGCTCGTGGTGCATCAGCCGGCCTACACTCGCTACTATCTGCACTTAGGCGAGATTTCGTCGTACCCGCCGGGCTACAAGGAGAATGCGGGCGTCTTCTGCCACGTGAATCCCTGGGTGATGATCGCCGAAACGCGGCTGGGCCATGGCGATGAAGCCTACGATTACTACCTCCGCATCAATCCCTCGGCGCGCGAAGAAATCAGCGAGGTTCACCGCTGCGAGCCCTATGTGTATGCGCAGATGATCGCCGGCAAGGACGCACCGACATTCGGTGAGGCCAAGAACTCGTGGCTCACGGGCACTGCGGCCTGGAATTATTACGCCATTGCGCAGTGGATCCTGGGGGTGCGGCCAACTTATGACGGCCTCGAAATCGCTCCCGTACTTCCCAGCAGTTCGCCGGGATTTACCGCGACGCGTATCTTTCGCGGAGTCACTTACAAGATCGCCGTAGAGCGCAAGGGCGCCGGAAACAAAGTGGCGCTGACAGTCGACGGCGCGGCGATAGAGGGCAACATGGTGCCTCCTCCAGCAGACGGCCGCAAAGAGGTTTCGATCGCGGCGGTTTTAAGCTAGAGAGAGCCATTGAGCGCCTGGTCACTGCTTCGCGCGCGGAGGAGCAACCGTGTATCTCGCCAACGAAAAGCGCTACAACACGATGCTGTACCGCCGTTGCGGACGCAGCGGCATTCGTCTGCCTGCAATTTCTCTGGGGCTGTGGCACAACTTCGGCGGCGTCGATGACTTCGAGAACTCGCGTGCCATGGTGCGGCGCGCCTTCGACCTGGGCATTACACATTTCGACCTGGCCAACAACTACGGACCTCCGCCGGGAACCGCGGAAAGCAACTTCGGCGAGATTCTGCGCCTCGATCTCAAGCCCTATCGCGACGAGCTGATCATCAGCACCAAGGCCGGGTACGACATGTGGCCCGGCCCGTATGGCGACTGGGGATCGAGAAAGTATTTGCTGGCGAGCCTGGACCAGAGCCTGAAGCGCATCGGTCTTGAGTACGTCGACATTTTTTACTCGCATCGCCCTGATCCGGAAACTCCGGTGGAAGAAACGATGGCGGCGCTCGATCAAGCGGTACGCTCCGGCAAGGCTCTCTATGCCGGCATCTCAAACTACAACCCGGAGCAGGCCGCGGCGGCTATCAAAATTCTGCGTGAGCTGGGTACGCCGTGCCTCATCCATCAGCCCAAATACTCGATGTTCGAGAGAACGCCGGAACGCGGACTGCTGGATGTGCTGGGCAAGGAAGGCGTAGGCGGCATTGCATTCTGTCCGCTGGCACAAGGGCTGCTCACCGATCGCTATCTCAAGGGCATCCCGGCGGATGCGCGCGCATCGAAGCCGCATGGCTTTTTGAAAAAGCGCGACATTGATGAAGATAAGCTGGCGAAAGTCAGGGCTCTGAACGAGCTGGCCCAGGAACGCGGGCAATCGCTAGCGCAAATGGCTCTGGCGTGGGTGCTGCGCGATGGGCGCATGACTTCAGCGCTGATCGGAGCCAGCCGCGTGGAACAGATTGAGCAAAACGTGGCCGCACTGTCTGAGCTGGCCTTCACAAGCAAGGATCTGGCGCGCATCGACGCCATTGTCGGCAGCGCTTAACCGGACTCCACCGCCCGCGCCTCATGCGGACTTGTCTCGCCAAATAACACGTCGGCAGTACCCACTCAACACTTTCGTAATGACTATTTATGGGTACCACTGGTCCATTTGTCACTAAAAACTGGTTACCATCGTCCAACAACGATTTGTTTGGCGGCCTGTCGTAAGTTGATGCTCGCATTGAGAATTCTTCCCCGTAAGCGCGCGATCTTTGGCCGTTGATGGCGGAACGAACCAGCGAGTTCAACTTGCGGCAGAACCGTCGAACTTGAGATTTGAATGGAAATACCGCTGGTGTCTTCATGAGCATTTCATCACAAAAAGCGCCTCACACTGCGGGCCCAACTGTCGCACCGCGAGGATTCGACTGGAAACAGGCCGACGCCGTTGCGCCCCCGCCCTTATCGGTTGCGTTGATTGGCCCCGACGAGCAAACCCGCATATTGGTTGCCAAGGCGCTTGCCGATACTCGCAGGACCGTGATCAGAGAGTTCAACTCCTATCCGCCCGAATCAGAACACTTGCGCAGATTGTTGGCTTCGTTCGATGTTGTCGTCCTTGATCTGGACAGTGACCCGGATCTTGTTCTTGAGCTTGTGGAAGAAACAGGCGCGAGCGACTCAGCGGCCATCATGGTCTATTCGGAGAAGAACGATCCGAAACTTGCAATCCGATTAATGCGTGCGGGGACACGTGAATATCTTCTCCTGCCTTTCGAACGAGGCGCAGTTGCCGAGGCTCTAGCTCGAATAACGGCTGCCTTAGACGATAGGGCTCTAGAAGCCAGCAACCCTCAGGGAAAGAAAGCCTTGGGAGGTTTACATGTTTTTCTCGGGTCCAAGGGGGGATCGGGGGTCACGACGGTGGCCTGCAATGTTGCGATCGCCCTGGCTCAGAGGCCGGAGCATCGCATCCTGCTCATCGACCTGGCTCTTCCCATTGGCGACTGTGCACTTTGCCTGGGAATTTCAGCGGGCTACTCGACCGAGGACGCCCTGAGGAATGCCGACCGTTTGGACGCGAGCCTTCTCCACAATCTATTGGTCAAGCACCGGTCCGGGGTATTCGTGCTGGCGGCTCCCACGAAGGTTCCCGACATCGAGGTTTCAAAAGACGCCATCGACAAGCTGATCGCAATCGCACGTCAGGAGTTCGATTACGTGATTGTCGACGTGGGATCAAGGATCGATGTAGCGGCCAAGGTTCTGTTCGAGGACGCGTCAACGATTTACCTGGTCACCCAGACCGGCATTTCCGAACTGCGAAACTCAAATCGCCTTATCTCACAGTTTTTCGCGGAAGGAAGCGAAAATCTGGAGATCGTGATCAACCGATTCGAGTCTCGTTTTCTGGAACCGGCTAATGAAGACGTCATCACCAAGGCACTGGGAAGGCCGGTGCGATGGAAGATTCCCGACGACCAGGATGCAGCGCGCGCGCTGCAGCACGGCGACGGCGGGATCGCGGAAACACGGACCTCGCGCATCAGCCTGGAGATGGCCAGCTCGATCAACGGACTGCCGATTTCACAAGAAAGGCACATGGATATTGATGCCGGAGGTCCCAGTATGGAAGTTGCCCGGGCAGGTTCTGGAACTTATGAGCCAACGAGCACTGCGGTTATGCCTTCGGCCGATGCGCCGTCGGCTTCGACCATCAAATGGCCGACCCCGGACCCGATCACTTACGGGAACAGGCTCACGTTTGCCCAGCTCAACGCCACGGCATCCGCTGAGGGAACTTTGGTCTACACACCTGGCCCAGGTTACGTGCTGCCGGTCGGCACGCACTCGCTATGGGTCACCTTCACCCCAACGGGCTCCAATGGCCACGCGCCTCAGCAAGCGTCCGTGACGATTGTTGTGGCCAAGGGAACGCCGGTCATCTCCTGGCCGACGCCTGCCAAAATCGTCTACGGCACGCCACTCAGCGAAGCACACCTGAATGCCTCTGCGCCGGTTCCTGGCAAGTTCGAATATTCGCCTGCGCTGGGTGAGATGCTTCCGCCGGGGATGCACACGCTCTCAGTCGCCTTCACTCCCGCGGACACCGCGAATTACGCCACGGGAAAGGCCACAGTGTCGATTTCTGTCGCCAAGGCAAAATCAGCCATCCATTGGCCGGCACCGGCACCAGTTATGTACGGCACGCAGCTCAGCGGCGCGCAACTTTGCGCTCGGGCCTCAGTGCCGGGATCGTTCGAATACAAGCCTGACTTAGGGGCGGTGCTTGCGGCCGGAGAGCACGAACTGACGGTGGTTTTTACTCCCGCAGATACTTTGGGCTACTCGATATCGCAATCCGCGGTCTCATTGAAAGTGGCGAAGGCAACGCCGGCGATCAAATGGCCGACACCAGATCCAATCGCCCAGGACATTGCTCTCAGCTCCACACAGCTCAACGCCCTGGCGCCGGTGCCTGGATCCTTTGCGTATACGCCGGCCGCGGGCGAAAAACTCGCGCCGGGAGTGCATGAGCTTTCGGCGATCTTTACTCCGGCGGACACGTTGAATTACACGGGGGTGAGCGCAACCGTTTCGCTCACGGTTACAGAGAAGCTACCGGCACTCATCACCTGGCCGGCCCCCTCCGCGATTTCGTACGGCACCGCGCTGAGCGCCGCTCAGTTGAATGCCACGGCATCGGTTCCCGGAACGTTTGTCTACACACCTTCCGCGGGACACGTTCTGGCGCCGGGGAAGTACACCCTCTCCACAACCTTCATTCCGTCAGAAGCCGAGAAATACGCGAAAGCGCAAGCGACTGTCGAGCTTGAGGTGGAGGGACCTCCTTACGCCGCTTCGTTGTCAAACCCCATTGCTGAGGCTGCCGCATCGCGGACCTTCGCAGCTACCGACTTTGCCCCCGCGGAATCGAACCAGGCCGACGGGGCATACGAACAACCTGCCGCCGAGACAAGGCCGCGAGAAACACGCACCTACAAAGGTGCGGTCTACGAGAAAGGTGAGGACGGTAAATGGCATCTCCAGAAGAACTAACTCCGCTGCTACCTGAAACGCTTCCCGAGGATTTCGGCGAGTGGGATAGCGAGGCTTCGTCAGAGCCGCCGCCGATCAAGCCTGACGAATGGGAAGCATGGGAAGCGACTCATTCATTTGGCGAGCCCAAAAGCCCGAGCGGACAATCCGTAGAACATAGCTCAACGGCGGCACCGCAGGCAGAAAAGCCGCGTGGATCGGGTTCGGCCCCGTCCGCACCAGTCTCAGTTGCTCAGAAGAATCATTTCGTCGAGTGGGATGGCGAAACCACTCCGACGCCCAAGCCAGTGAATCTGAGTGAGTGGGAAGCGTGGGAAGCCGCTCATTCCTTCGGCGAAAGTCCAAAGCCGGCGAAGCAATCTGCAGACCCCGCAGCAAGCTTGTCGCCCGTTGTGGAAAGGCCTCGTGTTTCCAGTCCAGTCCCGCCCCCGGCCTTCCCGGCGAAGCCGCAAGAGATCACGAGCAAGCCAACGAATGGGAGCAACGGTGCGAACGGCCACGCTTTATACAGGCCAGAGGCTGGGCGTTCGACGAGAGAGTTTCCCGGGACGCCGGGTTTGCCAAAGGCTGCCGCGGTAAATGGCAAGCTTAGCTCACCCCAAGTCGCGAAGACCTTGCAGCGCGAAGATGACAGGGCTCTGTTCCAACTGTATTCAGAGAAGGACCTTGAAGTTGCGGATAAACCGAAGACCGCCAAAAAGAAGTGGATGATCATCGCGCCCGTGAGCGCCGCCTCAGTTCTGCTCGTGGCCGCCCTGATGTTCCCAATGCTCCATCATGGTGCGAAGCCCGTGGCGAAATCACCGGTTCAGGCACCTGCGCAAACAACCGATACGCAGCCGGAGACCGACATATCGAATTCGCCGACCGGTGCACCCGCAGCTCAGACCCAGCCTGCGGCATCGACCGAAAAACCAACAGCCGCTGCCCCAGCAACCAACGGGCCGGACGGAGTGAAGCAGGGGTCGGGGTTGACGAAAAAGCAAACGAAAATGATGGACGATCAACTGACAGCGCCAACCGTGATTCCGCAGGGCGCCGGCAAGCAAGCCGAGAATGCACCACCCCCGGTGAGCTTTGGTTCTGGCGGCGCGGATGGTCTGGGCGGCGCGAGCTCGAATGACGGCGTTTTGAATGGGCGCACACAGCCTGCGATCAAGGTTGTATCGTCCAGGCCGTTTGCGATTTCATCGGGCGTTGCGACGGGAATGCTGATTCGCCAGACGGCGCCTGTTTATCCGACGATTGCGAAAGCTGCGGGTGTTTCGGGCACCGTTGTGCTGCACGCAACGATCGCCAAGAACGGAACGATTAAGGATCTGCAGGTTGTGAGCGGTTCGCCCATGCTGCAACAGGCGGCCATCGATGCCGTGCGGACCTGGCGCTACAAGCCTTACAAACTCAGCAACGAGCCGATCGAGGTTGAAACGGCGATTAACGTCGTCTTCTCACTTTCGAATCGCTGAAGCGCGAACGCCGTTCATGTCGTCGATGCATCGAGCCGGAATTCCGCGGCTGAATCGGCACCAATCTCCGTCGAGGTGCATTTCGGCTGCATCGCGAAGCTTGTAAATTTGCAGTGTTCGTGAATCCGCCGGCCCTCGGCAGGATTTGATCAGATCTTCTGCGAATCTGACCGTCTGAGCAGCTGAAACCTCAACAGCGGCTGGCCGCCGCACGCAGATTCTCTCACTCTCTGATTAATTTGGCGTCCCCGACGGGATTTGAACCCGTGTTATCGCCGTGAAAGGGCGGTGTCCTAGGCCGGGCTAGACGACGGGGACGAATGGGAGAGCATTGCGCAAAGGAGAGATTGGCCGCGGGTGCCCTTAACTGAAAGGCTATCAACTTGATGATAGCGTGTCAAAGAAGAGGAAGGCGGGCACTAAACACTCCAGACAGGCACCGTTGACACGACCGAACGATGGGTCATAGGCAGAGAGAGTGGCGGACGGAGCGGCTCAGAGAACGGCGGACGGAAGCAGGCACCAGCGGGAACCAGAAGCATCACCGCCGCGTAGCCCTCTAGTGCGCTATCCTCGATGAAGATTCAATCATATGCGCGCATATCGAGCCTGCGGCGTGCGCAGTTTTTTTGTATCGATTACCCAGATCGGCGTATCAGATCATCAAAGCGATCACGGCAACGAAGCATCGCGTAGACGCACCATAGCCTGCACACCGGCCCGCCCGCCCCAAAGTTCAATCGCAGAGTGCGGGGGTCATTGCAGCCAAAGGAAGAATCAAGTGACCCAGAGCAGATTCCAGCGCATTCATGCGATCAGTTGGGTGGTCCTGGCGGGGCTGGCAGCTACAGGCTGCCAGAAAAAGCCCGCACCGGGAGCCGGTGGTCCGCAAATGCAGGCCTTGCCGGTGCAGACGGTTACAGTGACAATGGCGCCGGTGGCGCAAACCAGCGAGTATGTGGCGACCATCAAGTCGCGCCGGTCAGCCACCGTATTGCCGCAGGTAAGCGGCCAATTGACAGAGATTGCGGTTCATTCCGGCGACGAAGTGAAGGCCGGGCAGTTGCTGATGGAGATCGATGCCCGGCAACAGCGGGCCACCGTGGACTCGCTGCGCGCAACCGAGCAGCAGAAGAAGGCGCTCGCCGACTACGACACCGTCGAGCAGGATCGGCAACGCAAGCTGTTTGAGGCGGGTGTAACCAGCCGCGACGCGTATGAGCAGGCGCAGCAGGCTTTTCAAAACGCCAAAGCCGATTATCAATCGGCAGTGGAAGCACGCAAGGCCGGGGAACAGTTGCTGAGCTACTACACGATCCGCGCGCCATTCAACGGCGTGGTGGGCGATATTCCGGTGCACATTGGTGACTATGTTTCTCCGAATCAATCGCCGGCAGCCATGCTGACTACGGTGGACGAGAACAGCCATCTCGAGGCGTATATCTACATTCCCACCGAGCGCAGCGCCGATGTGCGTCAGGGGCTGGCGGTGAACCTGATGGACAACAATGGCAACCTGCTGGAGAAGACGCGAATCGATTTTGTTTCGCAAGAAGTGGACAGCACGCTGCAGGGAATCCTGGTGAAGGCTCCTGTTGAGGCGAAGGCGACCATGTTGCGCAACGCACAACTGGTGAAGGCCTACGTTGTCTGGAGTACAAAACCGATGGCCGTGGTTCCGGTGCTGGCGGTGACGCGGCAGGGCGAAGAGAGCTTTGTTTTCGTGGTGAAACAGCAAAATGGGATGGCCACGGCGCACCGCACTTCGGTTGTGCTCGGTGACGCGGTGGGGAACAACTACTCCATTGTTTCAGGGCTCAACTCGGGCGACCAGGTGATCGTTTCTGCAACGCAATTCCTGGTGGATGGCATGCCCGTGATGCCCCTGCCGCCGCAAGGACCGGCCACGCCAGCACAAGGAAGCGGACCCAGGAGCAAGGCGGAAGGACCGCCGGCAGAGAACAGCGGAGGGCCTCGCGCGGCAGCCTATCATCCTCACCACAGAAGACATCACGGGGCTCGGGTAAGAATGAGCAAGCACCGGCAGCCCGCGACGGTTTCGTAGGAAAGAGGGCTCACAAGTGTTTGTCGACTTCTTTATTCATCGCCCGGTCTTCGCCACGGTCTGCGCCCTGCTGATCATTCTTGCGGGAGCCATCTGTATTCCCAATCTTCCGGTCGAGATGTATCCGAACCTGGCGCCGCCGGTGGTGTCGGTGACCGCGGTTTATGTGGGCGCCGACGCAGAGACCGTTGAAAAGGCCGTAACAATTCCCCTGGAAGAATCGATCAACGGCGTGGAGGGGATGCGCTACATCAGTTCGTCGAGCACGAACAGCGGCGTCAGCCAGATCAGCATCACCTTCCAAACCGGATACAACCTGGACATTGCAGCGGTGGACGTGCAGAACCGCGTGTCCAGCGTGGAAGGCCGCCTGCCCGGCGAAGTGGTTTCAACCGGCATCACGGTCGACAAATCCAACTTCAATTTCGTGTTTGGCGCCGGATTTTTCACGCTCGACGGGCGCTATTCAAACGAATATATCTCCAACTACCTGGACGTTTATGTCGTCGATGCTCTCAAGCGTGTACCGGGCGTGGCCGACGTGCAGAACTTCAGCGCGCGCAAGTACGCCATGCGCGTGTGGCTCGATCCGGTGCGGCTGGCCGCGCGCGGCCTGACCGCAGCCGATGTGGTAAGCGCGCTGCAGGAGCAGAACGTCGAGGTTCCGGCCGGGCAACTTGGGCAGCCGCCAGCCGATTCCAAGCAGGCATACCAGATTCCGGTGCGCGTTGTCGGGCGACTCACCAGCCCGGAAGAATTCGACAATATCATCGTGAAGAATTCGCCGAACGGCCTGGTGCAACTGAAAGACGTGGGCCGCGCGGTGATTGGCGCCGAAGGATATAGCACTGCACTGAAGTACGCGGGCCATGACGCGATGGGCCTCGGCGTGGAGCAACTGTCGAACGCAAACTCCATCGAAGTTGACCGCCAAGCCAAAGCTGCTCTCGAACAACTCTCAAAGAACTTCCCGCCCGGCCTCAGGTACGCAATCGCATTTGACTCCACGACGGCCGTGGGCCAATCGATTCATGAAGTGCTTGTAACGTTGGCCGCGGCCATTGTCATCGTCATTGCGGTGATTTTTCTGTTCCTGCTCGATTGGCGCGCAACCATCATCCCTGCCGTCACCATTCCGGTCTCACTCATCGGGACCTTCGCATTCATCCGGATCTTCGATTTCTCAATCAATTCCCTCACGCTCTTTGGCATCACGCTGGCCACGGGCCTGGTGGTGGACGATGCAATTGTGGTCATCGAGAATGTGCAGCGGCACATTCATATGGAGCACTCGAATGCACACGAGGCCACATCCCATGCGATGAAAGAGGTGACCAGCGCAGTCATCGCGACTTCACTGGTGCTGATCGCGGTATTTGTCCCCGTCTCGTTCTTCCCCGGGGCCACAGGAATTCTTTACCGGCAGTTTTCGCTCACCATCGCGTTCTCCATCGCCATTTCGGCGTTCAATGCGCTCACGCTTTCACCCGCGTTGTCCGCTCTGTTCCTGAGGGGCGAGGAAGCGCGTCCCCGCCAACTGGATTTTCTCCACATCAGACCGGTTTCGCGTGCGTTTGCTGCATTTATTCACGGCACCGACGCCTTCATCAGCGGGCTGGCCACCACATATGCGCGCATCATTCATGTCGCGTTGCAATTGCGTTATGCGCTGCTTCTGGTTTTTTTCGTTGGGCTGGCGGCAACTGTATGGATGTACCGGACCGTTCCCACCGGATTCATTCCGCAGGAAGACCAGGGTTACTTCATGGTGATTGTGCAGGCCCCGCCGGGATCCTCGCTTGCTTACACCGGGGCGCTTGCCGACGAGGGCGCGGCTATCATCGGGCAGAATCCGCACGTGGCGGGGTTGTTTTCCATTTTGGGCTTCAGCTTCGCCGGCAGCGCGTCCAATGCGGGGATGATGTTCGTTGACACCAACACAATCGATGAGCACGGTAACAAGACCTACTCGACGGCGGACATTATTAAGGATGTCGCACCCAAATTGCAGATGTTGATGTTTGCGCCCAATGGCGGCCTGGTGGCCGCCATTGAGCCGCCGGCGGTTTCGGGCGTTGGAGCCTTCGGTGGATTCCAGTTCATGCTGGAGGACCAGGGCGACAACACTCTCAGCGACCTGGACCGCGTGGCGCATCAGATTGTGAATGCAGGCGCAGCGCAGAAGGACCTGACGGACTTGTTCACAACTTTTTCCGCGAACGATCCTCAGGAACTGGTGACGATTGACCGCGAGAAGGCCAAGGCGATGGGCGTCTCGATCACGCAGATCGCGACCACTCTCAACGTGTTCATGGGCTCGGAATACGTGAACGACTTCGACTACAACAACCGCACCTATCGGGTCTACGTAGAGGCTGACCAGCCTTTCCGCATGAAGGCCAGCGATCTGCACAGCTACTACGTGCGGTCCGACGCCGGCGAAATGGTTCCTCTTGACAACCTGGTGACGGTGGCCGCGAGCGCGGGACCGCCGGTGATCACGCACTACAATCTGTTTCGCGCGGTGGAGATCGACGGCTCGGCTGCTCCGGGCGTGAGTTCCGGACAGGCATTGAATAGCATGCAGAAACTGGCCACAGACAACATGATGCACGGCATGAGGCCCGAGTGGACAGGAATCACTCTCGACGAGATCGAGTCCAGTGGCAAGGCACTCGTGATCTTCGCGCTGGGCATTCTGGTTGTGTATCTCACGCTATCGGCGCAATACGAGAGTTTCGCGCTGCCGTTCATCATTCTGCTCGCGGTTCCGATGGCGGTGCTTGGCGCTTTAGGGCTCGACTCGCTGCGCGGCCTCGCCAACGACGTCTATTGCCAGATCGGCCTGGTGATGCTGATCGGCCTTTCGGCGAAAAACTCGATTTTGATCGTGGAGTTCGCCGAGCAGTTGCGGCGCAAGGGGCGTACCATCGCCGAAGCCGCCATCGAAGCGGCCGAGCTGCGCCTGCGACCGATTCTGATGACGTCATTCGCGTTCATTATGGGCGTTCTTCCGCTGGTATTTGCCACGGGAGCCGGCGCCCTGGGACGCCGCTCAGTGGGAACCACGATTGTAGGCGGCATGCTGTTCTCCACCGTTTTGAATCTCGTCTTTATTCCTGTGCTCTATGTGATTTTGAGCCGCTTGCTCAGGCGTGGCGACGTGGTAGCGACCCCGGCTGAGAGCTAACGTGACGCGCGCCGGTCGACGGCTGTCTGGTCACCCGCGGCTACTTGACTACCTGCACAGGCCCCACCTGGTTGGCCGTTGCCGAGAAGAGATGGCAACTGTCGGATGTTTCCTTGAAATGGAAATACGGGTGGAGAAATAGCGCGGCCCGCGCATCGCCCGAACCTTCAGCCAGATCAGTGAGCCAGACGCCGTCGGGACGCGGCTGATTGTGGATGTGCAGCCATAGGCCCTTGTGCACATTGGCCACCAGGCCGCCGCCGATCTTCAAATCCGCGACCGACGTTACATTGATGTCGATCAGCTCGCCGGTTTGCTCGTCAATGGAGACCCTGCCCTGCATCACCTGGGCCAGATGCTGATTGAGATTCTTCGCATCGAATTTCGGATTGGGCACGATGTCGTAGAAAAGCACGCTGCGGCCGTCAACAAATCCCCTGTGCCCGTTGGCCAGCATCATAGCCTGCATGAAATCTTCAAGTTCCTGGTTGTCCTTGTCCTCTTGCTTTTGCGCATTGGCCAGGTTCGAGTATTTGAGCGTCTCCTTCATCACGCGATCGTCCTGCTTGTGCTGATCATCGAGCGAGAGATCCTTTCCGTCTTTCTGAAGGGTTCGCTCGACAGGAATGCCGTTGACGAAGAAGAGATCCGAGACAACCGACGTGTCTTTTTTGGTGTTGCCTTTGCCGTCGGTTTCGATGGTCCGGTCGGTGATACGGCAATCGTATTTTTCCCGCTGGATCGAGATTTTGCGCTCGTTGGCAAGGGCGCGTTGCAACAGCTCATTGGTATTGGGGAGCGGTGCGTTGGGCGCGGGAGTTTGCGCGGCGGACGCAGACGTGCCGGCGAGGACAATAGTGGCCGCGAGAAGGCGAATGGTGGCGCATCGAATCATGAGATGT
>Ga0265342_10001000_pt1 | contig 27858 bp, 31 predicted proteins | sample 4CB327metaG_FD_203125 | JGI IMG/M metagenome (GOLD analysis project Ga0265342, IMG submission 203125) | Rhizosphere microbial communities from Carex aquatilis grown in University of Washington, Seatle, WA, United States - 4-CB3-27 metaG | ecosystem: Host-associated > Plants > Roots >... | reverse complement strand
CATCCGGCCCATAACCTAATAGCTTACATAGCGCATTATTGATCGTTATGATCTTACCCTGGTTATCGACGATCACCAGGCCCTCGGCCATGGCGCCGATAATATTCTCCGCGGCCATGGCGGGAGTGATCGTCATAAGTTTATATTTAACAATGCTATAAACAATCGCAACGCACCAGCATAACGCCACTATATCCGCAGCGTCAGGTATAATACGTATTCCCAGCGTAGGCAAAACTATGTTTGTCAAAGAACCCAAGGGGATAGGTATTACCGTACTCAACATGATCATCAGTGCCTGGCGGCGCACATTGGAGTCGATAGCTTTAGCGCGAAAATCCCATAAAAAATAGAAAGCCGTTGTCGAAAGGCCGCCATAAAAGATGTAGTAAGCCCATGCGCAGGGGCCAAAGCCCCACACCGGAGCCCAACCATAATAGGTATGCACAAAATCTATTACTATAAGGTGGTACAGTTGCGCAACCAATAAAAAAATAGTCGCACCAATACCCGCAATAAAAAATAACGGCGAACTATATATTTTCTTACGTTGGGTAAAAATAGAGATAAACCACAAATAAATAAAACTAAAAGAACACCAGCCGATGGCTTCGTAATCGGCAATTGGAAATAACGCGCTTCTGGGCATATCCGGATTATGCAGGCAGGCTACGCCTAAGCTCCAGGGAACAAAACAAAACATAAAGATTGCGCAGCTGCGGTTTAACCATGAACGGTGATTCCTGGTTAAGACGAAAAGGCCCATAAGCAGATAAGTTACGGCGCAGGTAAAATTAATGTATAGCAACCACGGCATATTTAGCTCCCCAGCCTGAAAGCATTATAGCAAAATCAATAGCCGCCTAATATCTCTTTTATGGCAATCTGCGCCAGGCTTAAGCCGAACATCGCCGGAATATACGAGATTGTCCCCACCGGTACGCGTAAGCGGCCACGTTTATAAAAATCCTCTTCTTTTTTTACCGCAATTTTACTTTTTGCGGGAACCTCCAGAGAATAAACACATGGCACATCGGGTAAAACCCTATTTTTCTTTAATTTTTTCCGTAAAGCCTTAGCCAAGGGGCAGCTTTTTACCTCGTTTAATAACCCGGTACGCACCGAAAATAAATCCATACGCATCCCCGCCCCCATTGAAGAAAAAAATTTAAAATTATTACTAAAGCAATACTCTATCAAACCGGCCTTAGGGTTCAAACTGTCAATACAATCAAGGGTAATATCCGGCGTTAAAGCAAAAAATTTATCGAAACTCTCTTTAGCAGCAAATTCATTAAAAGCAAAGACTTGGGCTTTGGGATTAATCGCTAAAACCCGTGCTTTCGCCAATTCAACCTTAGATTTACCGGTATTTTCTTCTAAGGCTAAAAGCTGACGGTTAAAATTACTCAAACGTACCACATCAAAATCAACCAAAATAAAAGTACCGATCCCGGCGCGGGCCAGCGCCTCCAAAGCATAAGAGCCTACCGCGCCCAGGCCGAAGATCGCCAACCGCGAAAGGGCCAACTTTTCCAAGGCGTCACGCCCTAAAAGCTGCTCGGTACGGATAAATCTATCATCCATATTTACCAAATACCTTTGAAGCATTATCAAAAGTAGCCTGAGCAAGCTTTTCTTCGCTAACCTCAAGATGTTTGGCCGCCGCAGATAAGACCATGCGGATATTAGCCGGAACATTCGGGCCGGTCACGCCTAAAGGCAAAAGGTCCGGGCTGTCGGTCTCGACCAGTAATCTATCCGGCGGTACGGCTTTAAGCGCCTTATGCGCGCGTTTGTTCCCCGAAAAAGTAAGCGAGCCGGAAAAGGAAAAAGAAAGATTATATTTAGCTAGCTGCATGGCAAAATCCGCGCTACCGGAATAAGAGTGGATGATACCGCCTTCCTCCAATGGCCCATGCGCGGCCAAAACATTCAAAAGGCCGTCCCAGGCACGCCGGCAATGGATCGACACCGGGCGTTTTAACTCCCGTGCCAAGGCTAATTGTTGAATAAGTACCTCTTTTTGTTCTTTTTCGTCGAGATCGGTCAAAACAAAATCCAAACCGATCTCACCGATCGCCGAAGGGATTTTTTCCAAGTGGTTTTTCAGGGTTTTTAACCAATCCGGAGTACGTAATTTTAAATACCAGGGATGTAAACCGAATGAAGCTACGATAAGATCGGGATATTTATGTTTTACCTTAGCCACATCGTCCCAGTCGGCTTCGCTCGTGCCGCAGCAGACGATCTTTTCTACGCCAACAGCGCACGCCGCCGAAACAATATCCTCCAAACGAGAGAAGAGCTTATCATCTTGCAAGTGAGCGTGAGCGTCAAAGATCCGCATAACAAAGATAAGCCCTTTATTTAACCTTGGGTAGATCTTTGATCGCAGCAAGCGAATCGCATAAGGCGTCTTTGGATAAACCAGAGTCGGCGAGCTCGCCATTTAAATATCTTTCGTAACCGCCCAGATCGACCAAGCCGTGGCCGCTGTAGCAAAATAAAATCGTCTTTTCTTTACCCTCAGCTTTAGCCTTCTTCGCCTCATCAATCACACAAGCGATTGCATGGCTGGTTTCCGGCGCACAGATCGACCCCTCAGTGCGTGCCCAGGTCAAGGCCGCCTCGTAGCACTTTAGCTGATCATAAGCTACGGGATCAGCCAGCCCCTCTCTTACTGCGTGGCTTACCAAAGGCGCCATGCCGTGGTAACGTAAGCCGCCCGCATGGATCGAGGGCGGAATAAAACTATGGCCCAAGGTATACATCGCCAAAAGCGGCGTCATCTTCGCCGTATCGCCGAAATCATAAGTAAACGGCCCTTTAGTCAGGGTCGGGCAAGCGGTAGGCTCAACCGGGATGATCTTGATCTTGGCACCGTTCATCTTATCGCACATAAACGGGAAAGAGATACCGGCAAAGTTGCTGCCGCCGCCGGCGCAACCGATAACGACGTCCGGGTGTTTTTCTCCGGCGATCTCTAATTGCTTCTTTGCCTCTAAGCCGATGATCGTCTGGTGCAAAAGAACGTGGTTTAAAACGCTGCCTAACGCATAACGCGTCTTACCGCTCTTATCGCTTACCGCGTCTTCAACGGCTTCGCTGATCGCGATACCTAAACTCCCCGGAGTCTTGGGGTCTTTTTTGAGCATCTCGCGGCCAAAGTTGGTATCGGGGCTTGGGCTCGCTACACAATTGCCGCCCCAGAGGCGCATCATCGTACGGCGCAGCGGCTTTTGATCAAAACTGATGCGCACCATATAGACCTTGCACTCCAACCCGAAAAGATTACAGGCAAAAGAAAGCGCGCTCCCCCACTGGCCGGCGCCGGTCTCGGTCGTAATTTTTTTGATCCCGGCTTGTTTGTTGTACCAGACTTGCGGGATAGCCGTATTCGGCTTGTGGCTTCCGGCCGGGCTTACGCTCTCATCTTTGTAATATATCTTCGCCGGGGTCTTCAAATATTTTTCCAAATATACCGCACGCCGTAAGGGAGCCGGGCGCCAACGATAAAGCGCGGCCAAGACCTCCTGCGGGATATCGATCCAACGCTTGGTGCTCACCTCCTGCTCGATGATATTCATAGGAAAAACCGGAGCCAGCATATCAGGCGAGATCGGCTTTCCATTCGGGCCCAATGGCGGCTGAGGCGGGTTTTTAAAATCCGCGGCCAGATTGTACCACTGCTTAGGGATCTCGCTTTCACTTAAATTGATCTTTAAATCAGCCATAAATGCACCTCGCTTCTTAAAAAATTATTATAGCACACAACGAAAAATGTGGTAGAATAACCGCCGTAAAACAAGGAGATTTTTATGACCTATACAGATCTAACCCCGGGTGTTGCCTTTATGTATGAAGGAAAGCCCTATATTGTCGTTTCCGGAGAGTTCCACCGCATGCAGATGCGTAAAGCCGTGATGCGCACCAACATGCGCGACCTTCTAACCGGCCAGCAGGTGCAAAAGACCTTTTCCGCTTCCGACCGCTTTGACCCGGCACCGGTAGAAAAGATCAATGTCCAATACCTCTACAGCGACGGTTCGACTTACTACTTTATGGATAAGGATACTTTCGAGCAGTGCCACGGCACCAGAGAAGTATTGGGCGACAAGGTAAAGTATTTAACCGAAGATATGGATCTGTCTCTGATGCTTTACAGCGGCAACCCCGTACAGCTTTTAATGCCCAAAAGCGTAACACTAAAAGTCCTGGAATCCCCTAACGCCGTTAAGGGCGATTCGGTATCCAACACCTTTAAGCTGGTCACCTGCACCAACAACATCCAGGTATCCTGCCCGCTGTTTGTGCGCGAAGGCGACACGATCAAAGTCGACACCGAGACCGGCGACTACATGAACCGCGAATAATATTATTAATTTTTAATGCACGAATCGAGCTTGAGTAACCGCTCTAAAATCTTTGCCTCTTTACTGCCATACTGGCGCGCCAACCGTTTCAAAAGTCTAATATCTACTTTTTTACGGGAAATCCCTAAAACGCCGCGCGCATCATCAAGATCCTTGGGGCTACCGGCAAAGATCTTCATGGCAATAAAATCCTCGATACCGATCAAATACAGTTTATGCTTTAAAAACGAAATCGTGGTTATCCGGGCGAAAGCGCCGGCGTCCATGCCTTTAATGCCGGTTATCAGGTCTACCTGATTACCGTACTTATCGTTTATCCTTACTACACCATCCAAAGGATCATCGCCGCTCCCGGCGCAATATTCGCAAGTAAAACCATCCTTGCCTAAAACAGCGACTAAATCCTGGACATCAAAATCTTCAGCCGTCAAAGAAATAATAATATCTGCATCGAGGCTGGCGCGGATAACTCCATAAAAAGAAGCGGCAAAAGCGCCGATTATCGCATAAGGAATATTTTTCTTAGAAAGTAGATCGACAACATCAAGAAGAAGCAACGCCGATTGTCCGCAACCTTTAGCTCGCATGCGTCTTGCCTTTTAACCGTTGCGCGCGGCTATTTTTACGATAACTCTTACCCGCTTCGTATAATTCAGTGAGTAAACGCGAATGGGAACAAAACGCATCAACGCGCTGTTGGGGCGTCAGCTTGCCTTGCAAACGCAAAAGGTCTTTTTTTATAGAAAGCATTAATTCCGATCGCATAAAAAAAGTATACCATGTTTTAGCATGAAAATCTATCGACGCTTCTTGGTTACGTTAAAGCCTAGATAATTGCCGAACATCATGCGCGTTTGCGCGTCCAACGACGGTAACGAACCTAAGATCGCCGAGACAAAAGGCAGGATAAACCACTGGGCAATAAACCGCACATAAAAAAAGCGCGAAACATTTTTAGGGCGCGCCGGGACGAATTGGCGGCTCATCATGATGCAGATCAACATCATAAAGGTAAGCGAGTTGAAGATCACCTTGTTGATATATGCTAAATTAAAAAGAACCAGCGAATCTTTGGCAATGATCGTACCGCGATAAAGGATAAACGGCGTAATAAAACTGACCACGATCGCCCAGGTCGCCCAATTCACATGATTATCCAAAAGGTTATAGAGTTTGCGCATCTTTAAGAAAAACCCGATACGGTTGTTCTCCAAAAAACCCAGGCCGACAAAAACAAAATTTTCTACCCCCCAGGCCCAACGGCGTTTTTGTTTATATTGGATCACAAAAGTATTAACAATATTTTTCCCGACGGCAATATCCATAAATACCGGGACTTCCAGCGGATAAGTATGATAATCACCGTTAAATTTCAAAAAACACTTCCAAAAGATCAGCGAATCATCCGAAACCAGGTCGACCGGCCAATAATCGACATCGACTAAGGTCTTAAAGCTCATACTATGCGAAGAAAAAGTAATAAATTTTTCACAGCGCATCATCTCGACAAATTGCCAGAACATCGACCCCATCTCCATGACTCGCGCCAGGGCCGGGGCTTTATAAATATTATTATTATAAACCGGTAACGGCTGATAACTGATCTGGTGGCGCTTAGTGTTGGTCAAAAAGTGGTAGGCGAGACAGGCAAAATAATTTTTGTCGGTGCAGGTATCGGCGTCAAAGCAGGAAATGATCACCTTACTCAAATCTACATTTTGCTTGTCCAAATATTTTTTAAGTTCCCGTGACGCATAAGTAGCGTTAGCTCCTTTAGAAGGTATCTCACCCTCGATATCTTTGGGGTGGATCGTGATCAGGATGTCTTTGAAAATCCCGGAAAAATCCTTACGTATACCGTCGAGCTTATCAAATGAATTTACTTCGCGCGCCTCGCCGGCTAGGACCACCAACATCCTCTCTTTAGGGTAGTTTGATGCCTTAAGCGCGTTTAAACTGTCGATTAAAACCTGGGGCGGCTCTTTGTAGGTAGGAAAAAGCACGACCTGCAAAACATCTTCAAAAGCAATATCGCTTTTTATCTGAGCGCAACGCTCAAGCCAGGGCATCTTGCGAAACGACCTAACACGGTAATTCGCCAAGAGCATCAGGCAGGTCATATAGAACAAACGCGCCAGCCAATAAATGAGGTAAACAATGATCACAACCGCCGCGGCAAGCGGTTTAAAAACGAAGAGCAAAATAAAAAAAAGCATGAGCCCCCAGCTTAAAGCCCCGGGGATGATCTCTAAAATACGTTTAATCTTTTTTTTCTTCATGGCTGAAAAACATCAATTTAACAAGTTGTGTTTTAAATATCGAAAAACTGTTTAATTGCGGCACAAAATCATTTACGTATAAAGTCTCAGAGGCGGTATCATAAAAAACCGTAGCATCTTTACTCTTAAACCCCAGCAATTGATAAAAAGTAAGCGGCGAGCCCATATCCATGGCGATCAGTTTAAGCCCATCGTGAATAATAAGATAACGGTCCTTTAAACCTAAAAATACGTCGCTGATCTCTTCGGCGGTCTCATAAACCGAAACGCATTTAGCGCCTTTATCGCCCAAAACGGCGGCCCAGATCTTCTTTTTATTCCAAAAAATAATATTTTTATCGGTCTCGATAAGGCCGCACAGCGAGCAGCCGTCCTGGCGCGATAAATCAATCGCCGAGACCTTTTGCGGATCTTTAAAATATTTATCCAGGAAATAAACGCCGTTGGCGGTAAAAGCGATTATTTTTTCGCCGAAAAATCTTTTGCTCATGAAAAATTTATAAATATTCAAATTCAGGCCGGTGTTATCGAAACTCTCGATCTTCGGCGCTAAGACCACATCGACCTCCGCAACCGCCGAAGGCTTAAGCGCGACTTTTACTGCATAAGGATAAAAACCCGGTTTTTCTATCGATAAATCGTATGTTCCCGGCAAAAGTTCACGTATCACACACGGGCTTGAACGCAATTTCTTATCGCCGTTGACCGTAACTTGAGAATTTTCAGGGAAAGCCTTGACGGATATCGCCCCGGTCTTGATAAACTTCTTACTTCTGGCATCAAGTTTATAGCCTAAAGAAAGATATACGATCACCGGCGCGCAGACCACAAATAAAAAGGAAAAAGCCCAAAAAAATAGCCCGCGTGAAATATGATAGCGGTGATCGGTAAAAAAATTTATCTTTTTGTTGCGCATTATTTATTTAAGGCAAATTTGTCTACGAGTTCCCTGATCTTTCCTATGTCAAAAGGTTTTATAATAACATCACCTTTAAACTTGGCAACATCTAAATCACGCAAAACATCTTCACGCGGATAGCCGGTCATGATCACCCCTTTGATCGCAGGGCAGATCTCTTTAAGCATATGTAAAGTCTCGGCGCCGTCCATCCCCTGCATGCGCCAATCAATGAATGCGGCATCGAAACGGTTTTCACGCACGGCTTCGACCGCCTGGTAACCATTGCTGCAGACATACGCCTCGATACCCCAAACCGAGAAAAGTTTTGCTAAAAAATCGCAGATCACCTTTTCGTCGTCAATAATCAATATTTTAAGAGATTTTAGCGGCATAGATCATCCTGCTGGGAAATAAATCTTGATCGTAGTCCCCTGATTGATCTGGCTCTCCGCCTCGATTGTACCGTGATGCTCTTTGACGATATTATATACGATCGAAAGGCCAAGCCCCGCACCCTCGCCTAACTCTTTAGTCGTAAAAAACGGTTCAAAGATCTTAGGCAGATTAGCCTGCGATATACCGCAACCGGTATCGGAGATAAAAAGTGCAACACGCCGGGAAGCCGCATCATAAAATGTCCGTATATAAATAAGCCCATCGCCTTTTTTCTCTTTTTTATTGATCGCCCAATGAGCGTTAGCAACAACATCAAAGACTACCTGCTGCAAAAGCTGGGCATTGCCCTTGACGAGCGGCAGATTTTGCGCCAGCTCCTTACCGATCGTAATATTGCCGGTATGCAGCTCGTAATTCATGATCGTCACCACCTTCTCCACGACCGAATTTAACGCAAGGTTGGCAAAATTACTTTTGGGCGAATGAGCAAATTCTAAGAGCGATACCACAACATCGCGGCAGCGCACGGCCGACTCTTCGATCGAAGCCAAGAGCTCTTTAAAATCATTTACGTCGAAATCCTTCTTCTCTTTCGCCATGATCTTCACCAGCTGGACATTATTCAGGATTCCGCTTAAAGGGTTATTGATCTCATGCGCGATCCCGCCGGAAAGGGTGCCCAGCGATGCCATCTTCGCCGATTGCACCAGCTGCGATTGCATTGCCTTAAGCTGGTCATAAGCCTCTTTCAATTTTCCCTCAACACGTTCGCGCTCCGTGCTTTCTAATTTCAGTGAAAGCATGTCGGCCATCGAAGCGGCAAAATCTTTATCCGCCGCTGACCACTCCGGTACCGGCGACCGGGTATAAGACGCAGTCAAAAGGCCTACGACTTTACCGCTGCAACGTATCGCCACAACCGCAAACGAAGTAATATGAAATTTCTCGAGATGCTCCAGGTTAAACGCCTTAGCCAGAGCCTCGTTATGCTCACCAATAACAACCATCGCCCGGCTTTCGGTCACGGTTTTAAGGACCAGGGGAAAATCAAGAAGCTTCAAAACCACGCCCTTCTCATGAATATCTTCGGGGCTTCGATACATATCAATACCCACCATATTCCCCTCCTGAAAAAGCCAAGCCCCCACCCGTTCAACATCTAAGCCTTTAGCACAGTGTTCCAGGAGGATCTGCACACTTAAAGAACCGGTTTGCTCCATTTGAATGATCTTAAGGAGAGTCTTTTGAAAATTCGCCGTACGCTGGGAATCGGTGCTTAATTGTGCGCCGTGGACTAAATATTGCTCAATGGCCTTGCCGATATCGCCAAACTCCGCTCCATTCGCCTTAAGCTTCCGGGCTAAAACCAGATCGCGGCGCTTTAAGGCCAATGCGATCGCGTTAACCGGCTTAAAGACCCAAATAAGAAAAATATAAAACAATCCGCCCAAAGATACGGCGGCAAAGACAAAATAAAACCATACTCCTTTATTCAGGCTCTGGCTAAGCCACCACAAACCGCCCACAAAAGAAGAGACCTCATAACAGCCCACAACGCTGCCGGACCAATCGCGCAGATCATAAAAAAATAAGATATCCCCTTTTTTACGATCAAAGTAATATTCCCGGTTATGCTCTAAAATATAATTTGCCTTGCGCCAACGGCTGCCGGTAAGTTCGCCTAAATAACCGATATATTTATCATCCCAGAGGCGCAGGACAAATAAATATCCCTGCGCCGGGCTTTTGTGCTCTTTATCCGCCTCAGGGACAATACTCGTACCGCGCACCTCGACAAGAGTGCTGCCCCCGACCATAAAAAAATGGAGCAAAGGTTTCTCGGCGAATAATCTCACCACATCATCTTTGCCCATAGGTAAACCTTTAAAGAGGCTGTTGTTTACCTTCGACGCGGAATAAAAGAGTGAGCCGTCGCTCTTGTATAGCAAAATAGCGTCTACCCCGTGCTCGGCCATATCGTCGGCAATATTGTTTTTCGCCCAGGCTTTATCACCGGCAGTAAAACAACGGCACGAATCATCAAGTTCGCCGTAATGAGAGATCATGCTCGCGAAGTTTTTCCCCTCTGCCGCAATAACATTCTCGGTCATCGCTTTCTGATCGCGCGCCCGGTTTTTCACCAGGGTATCAAACCGCACGGCATTCTGGATGTGGCTAAAGGCAATGAAACCGCCAAAAACCAGCGCCCACAAGATCATCGTAATAAATATTTTAAAACGTATCGGCATGGTTACATTATACACATTTTATGCTTACGGCACAGAATTGGTTTCTTCCTTTTTATGTAAGGCCAAAACGCGCCAAGCGGTTTTATCCAGGGCAAGGTCGCTAAACGCCGCCTTAGGATAAGTTAAAATATAATCCGGGTCTTTGAGCGTCGCCATGGGGATACGAAAGATCATCTTGCGGTTATGAAAAGAAAACTCGGCGTCTTTCACAAAAATCGTCTTGTCCTTATCGTGGATCGAGAGCCCTCCTACGCCGGTAAAAAGATGCAACTTGGGCATAGCGGCGAACTCTACGCCGTGCTTATAGCCTAAAAGGTAGATATTAAGGCCGAAATTTTTGTAGATGCTTTTTTTCATGATCACCCGGATATATAAATACTTACCGCTCAGCGAATAGGATAGCGACGAAAGTTTTTCCCACTTTTGAGTCTGCAGATTCCTGACCATCCGGTCTTTGGCGCCGATTTCCTGCCAAACTACATTATTTTTATTGTCGTTAAGCACAATCGGCGGATAATCGCCGAAAAGTTCGTTACGCCGGACAAAAGTCATCAGGTAAGCGGTATTGGGCTGATTCTCACTCTTAAAGAGCAAGATCGTATCGTGTTTATTTTTGACCTCCTGCTCGCTTAAAGAAAACCTCTGCCACTTTAATTCGGCATTTTTAAATTGCGCAAAGGGTATAAGCTCTAAATCCGGGTGGTAGCCGCGCGGTAGCGGCCAGCCGACCACATGGATGATATACGGCAATATTTCCGGCTGCGGGATCTTGCCTTCCAGGTCCCAAAGCGCCACATGTAAAAAAACATAGTAAGCACGATGATCGCGGTTAGTCTCAACCGGGTTGGTGACGAAGACCCGGGTAGGCTTGAAATCAAGAAGAATACCGCGTAAATCCTTCAAAATGCTATTGCCCGTATAAGGCGCACCGAACGATAACGCCTCCGGATAAGGCACATTACGCACCCTGGTCAGCAAACTCAAAAAAGGTTTTTTATCATCCCAAGCCCGGTCTAAAATATCCGACGTGCCGAAATCCGGATAACCTAAGGTAACCACATTATTTTCCGGTAAGCCCAGAAAACGCAATGCCGCTAAGGTCTCGTGATAACGCACTTCGCCCATGTGCAAAAACTCTTTCCGCTTAAACGTGACCCGCTTCTCGAAGGCGATAAAAGCAAATTCATTACTGTCGCCGTTAGTCAAAAGCACTACCTTGACCGCAGCGCCTTTTTTTACCGCCTCCTGGATCACTCCGGCGCAGCCGATTATTTCATCATCCGGGTGCGGCGCCAGAATAAGAATACGGTCCTGGGCCGTTATGGGCGCGATCTCTTTGACATCCTGGGAAAAGGCATTGGTAAAAAGAACCGATTGCAAACCGATCAAGATAAGAAGAAACTTAATTCTGTACAACATTGTTTATTTTTTTATTGATCGAATATTCTACATAGCCGCACATGATCTCCTGGAGCTTTTCCGGAGGTGGGACCACGAAATAACGCATGAGTATCGCGTGGGAGATCTCATGGGCTAAAACCCCCGGCCTGATCCCCTCATCGGCGGCATAGATCGCCTTATCATTATGCACATAACAAGCCGAAGAGTCCGTATCTTTACCGAATTTTGCCTTGATCAAAGCACGAAACTCTTCCCGCTTAGGTAAAACATTCAAAGTTATCTTCATATCGTAAATATGAATATCTAATTGGTCGCAAACCTCCAGGTACAAAGCATCCATAAAAACCGCCAAAGCATTTTCATCGCTGCTGCCTAACGCATCAAGTTGAAAAAGGCTTACCCGGTTAAGTTTAGCAAGCAGCTCCTTCTCCTCCACGCCGTTTTCTAAACGTATCGTAAAATATTTACCTTCAAGGTCGCGGCAAAAAGCCGCACCGGGCCAAAGTAAAACCAATAAAAAAATGACCACGTGAAGACGCATCAATGATTAAATTACTGCTTCCAGATCCTTTAAGAGGCCGGTGGCGTCAGCGAAATTTTTACCAGCCAACGCGTTTTTTAGCTCCAAAGCTTTAGCCTTGGCCGAACCATGCCTTTTCTCAAGCCGGTCGGAAAGAGCTTTAAGCTCCTGCGCCACATCCTGAAGCTCATCGCTGGTGCGGATATTAAATTTCGCGCTGTAGTCACCGATTTTAAGGCGTTCCAGATCTTTTTTAATGCGGTAGATCGGGCCGGCGATCTTATGCGTCTCAAAAAGCAAAACCGCCGCGACAACGATCGATGACGCCACCGAGACGATCAAGGCCGTCTGCAGTAACAGCGGAAACATAAAATCTACGGTATGCTTCACCAATATGTGAACGTTTTCGATCGTCACCGTAGTCGAATCGCCGATCATATTGGCGGCAATAAAGGTGACCGCGATGGTCGCTAAAACCACAAAGATGCAAAAGCGTAAAATAAATTTCCCCTGAAACTTTAAGTCAACCAGATAATTCCGGCGCAATTGCTGCTCCATAAGCCCTCCGCTAATTTATTCCCAGCAGGCTCTTGTTGGCCTTAACCGGTGTTTTACTTTTTAAATATTGCAACCAGCCCTCCAGGATACGGTTTTCTTCTTCAGGGGTGCCTTTGCCTTTAAGCGCGGACAAAGCCTCTTTCGTCTTTTTCTCCATGACCAGCTTGGCTAATGCCTGCTGCCAGAAATGTTCGACTTCTTTTAAAAATTGCGGGTCCTTATCCAAGCCTTCAGATACCGCCTCCTGCAATACCATCATCCGCAAAGCATAGGCTTCCAAAAATTGCTTGCGGTTATCCGGCGTGTTGGCCACTCCTTGCGGCGAAGCTTTGTATGCCGCCTCAAACTCCGATTGCGTGATCGAGATGTTACCGACTGTCAAGGCTACCGGGTCTTGAGCTTTTTTCACGCAAGCGCACAGCAAAAGGCATAATATCGAAACATAAATTATTCTTATCATAATCTCCTCCTATATAGGTAGATTATATACTCTGGTGGGAAGAAGGCAAGCGGGCAGAACTATTCCAATTCTAACGCAAACTTTATCGCCCTATCAACCTCATCCATCTTCTCTAAATCCAACATACATATTTTTTGAAGAAGAAGAGATTTTCTGATAGTGGTAATAGTATCCAGGTTAATAACGCACTCTTTATGCAAACCATCTTTTTTGCCCAACATTACCTCAACGGGAATATTACGGATAACGGTTGTAAGCTGAGCAACCGTCACGGCATTGCGCACATTATAGGCTTGATCGCGGGAAAGCAACAACACGGGACGCTTACCCGTAGGCTCGGGCTGTTGCGACCACCATATTTCACCGCGTCTCATTTCCACTCCTCATCGTTAAAAGCATCGGCCGCAGCCTTCTCCATAGCTTTTATCTCCGCAAGGTCTTCCGGTATACGACGATAACCTTCTTCATATTGTCGAATAAGCTTCTCTTTTTTCATACCGGCGAACCAAAATTTAATCGCCATATCGATAACCGCACTGCGCTGCATACCCAATTCCTTGCGTACCTTTTCGATAAGCGCCAAATCCTCTTTCGGCAAACTAATCGCTATCTTAGCCGTTCTTAGCATATGTCATACCTCCTTCATACTAAAGTATAACATATTTCATACCAGGATACAAGCTCACCGGCTATTGGATAGAATCAGATACAGGGTCTGAGCTGGTATAAAAGCTGCAAGCCACGGCACCACGCTTGACCGGTTGTATCTTGTCCGCAAAAATGATCGGCGTAAAGGCCAATAAACACAGGGCAAAAACCGCCAACAGCCCTAAAAACTTCATATGCCTCCTTTGTTTGTATGACATTTAATATTAATCATTGTTATTTAAATATAGCATATTCCTGCATTAATGTCAAGTATACTTATTAAAATAGTTATTAATGTCATACATATCACACCCTGAGCCTCATTAGAAAACCCCGCTCCGGCGGTAACCGGAACGGGGTTAAAATTATTTATCCTTGTGTTGGCTTATTTATCGGCAATTGCCCTGGCCGTATTCTCGTTGAGCTTTCTTGCGGCATTTCGCCAATCCCGGCCGGAATAGACATCATCGTCTTTAGATGTGATTGTCTTACCATCAGCAATAAGCTCATAGTGGATCGCCAGCTTTACGCCGCCCGCGCCGTAACCAACCATCATTCTCGCTGCCTTGCTACCGGGGTTATAATTGGTAATCTTCACTTTAAGCAATTCATTTCCGGCCGCAGCTTTATAATCGCCCTCTTTATCGATCAACTTCGCCTCAAAACCGTTCTTCTCGTAACGCTCGAAAACCCTTACCATATCTTCCTTCATAAAATCACCGATCTGGGTTTGCGCTTTTGCTTGTGAAGCACTAAGCTTATCGGTCACGCCGTTATCGAACAAAATATTGATCGTAGTATTGCCGGCAGCCAAAGCATCTGCCGCGTAACCGGCCAAAGAAACTAACGAAACCAAAAGAAGACCCAACAACCATTTTTTCATGCTTCATCCTCCTTTTTATAGATACCTTACCTGTTTACGAAATTTGAATATTGTATTTTATCACTTTTTTATCCCCCTACACAACAAGAATTGCGCCAGCTAACGGCTTCGGCATATATCTGCTGTTTGTGCGCTCTCGCCTCAAATGTTTTTGACCAGCTGGGGACGAAACACAAGGTTTCTTGCGCGCGCGTCCCGCTTTCAACGGGAAAGGCGCTGCCCCGGTCTAGCAAAAACACTTGAGGCTACGCGCAAATCCAAATAAGGTATACCAAACGCCCTTATACGCAAGCTCGATAAATTGCAGGAGACGAGAGCGCAAGCCCCTAAGACAAAACCGCCCAGCGTAAGATCGCGCTTTTAGAGCGCGGGTTATCGTAACGTTCTTTTGGCGTAGGGCGGATCGCCTCGCGGGAGATGTCGGCATAGACTCCGGCTTGAAGCCCCTCTTCAAAAAACTTCATCACCCGTTTATCCTCGCCGGAGTGAAAAGTCAAGATCGCCACGCGCCCTTTAGGCTTCAGGCAAAGTGGCAGATTGCGCAAAAATTGTTCCAGCGCGGAAAATTCATCGTTGGCCAAGATACGCAAGGCCTGAAAAGTACGGCGGATCGAATCCGTGATCTCTTCTTTCGGGTCAATTAACTCAAGCGGCTCTAAAGCTTCCCTTATGAGATCGGCCAGCGCCGTAGTCGTCAAAAGATGAAAACGTTTTTTATAAATTGCCTTGGATAGGGTTTTGGCATGGATCTCATCGGAGTGGGTAAAAAGTATTTTTTCCAACTCTTTTTCCGTAAGCCCTCTAAGCAAAACATAAGCCGGCTGGCCGCGTGACGGATTAAGGCGCAGGTCCAGCGGCCCCTCGCGTTTAAATGTAAAACCACGCTGCGGGTTATCCAGCTGCATCGACGAAATCCCCAGATCCGCCAGGATAAAATCAAACCCACCGCCCGCCTCGGCCAGCAATTTGGGGATACCGGCAAAATTGATCTGGCGTGTAATCAACTCTTTCTCGCTAAAGCCTAAAGCGCGCAAGCGCTCGGCGGTACGCGCCAACTCGATCGGGTCGACATCGATCGAGAAAAGTTTGCCGCCGGGTAAGATGCATTTAAGCAATCCCTGAGTGTGGCCGCCGAAGCCTAAAGTCGCATCCAATCCGGTCTGGCCAGGTTTTGGACGAAGCACCGCCAAGATCTCTTTAACGCAAATTGGCCGGTGCATCCCCGCCGGGGTCTTACCGCTCTTAATGATCTTCGCGACATCCTCTGCATACTTTTCGGAATTAAGCTCTTTGTACTTTTCCTCAAAACGCTTAGGATGCGTGCCTTGATAGCGCACACGGCGCTTATGCCCTGCTATGCCTTCATTTTTACTATTATCTTCCATACATGGAGAGCTTAAGCCTCTTGCTAGCGGTAAAATTCCTTGACCGCCTTGGCCTCACCCAATTCATGCGAATCGAATTTGCCTTTAAGCTCCTGCTCGATCGATTGATCACCGGAGATGATATGCGGAGTAAGGACGATGACTAATTCATCTTTCTGGTACAGGTCTTTCCTGCTTTGAAAAAGCAAACCTAAACCGGGGATGCTGCCTAAGACCGGCACTTGATTGCGCGTCTTGGTATGGGTTATTTTACGTAAGCCCCCCATAATGATCGAAACGCCGTCTTTGACGATCACCGTTGTCTCCGCCTCAGAGGTCGTTACTACCGGGATCTGGCTGACCTGGTTCTGAGAGGTGATATTCTCGGTCTCGGAAGAGCTTATCTCTGGCTTTATCTTTAACGTAATATACCCCTCTTTATTTATCGTAGGCGTAACATAAAGCTTTACACCCACATCGACAAAATTAACCGTATCGCTCGTTACCGCGCCGGTAGTATTTTGCGAAGTCGCAGAAGTGATGTAAACCTCTTTGGTGCCGACCAGGATCTTGGCTTCTTTATTGTTTAAAGCAAGTATGCGCGGGCTCGATAATATTTTGGTCTCACCGAAAGTCTCCAGGAAATTCATAATCCCGGTATATTGCCCTACGCTTGCCGGCGTACCGGTCCGGACCGTGCCTAAGCTTACCATGTCAGCGACTCCGCTGGAGGGGGTGGGCATAGCAAAACCACCCTTAACATCGAAATACTTTGAGATCCAATATTCCCAATTGACCCCGGAGTCGAATTCATGCGAGGGGGTGATCTCGACGATCTTGGCATCGATCAAGACCTGACGGGGCTTTTGATCCATGGCCTTAATAATGTTTTCTAAAGTCTTTATCTTTTCCGGATAGTCGGTTACGACCAACCGGTTGCTCGCTTCGTCGAAATTCACCTGCGATACCCCTACGCTTAAAATGTCTTTTAGCTTTGGTTCAAGATCTTTGACTGCAAGATAATCCAACTCAAAAGTTTCGCTCTGCAAGGGCCGGTCTAAAGTCTCGATAACTTTTTGCGCCGCAATAATATTTTGCGGTGTATCGATCACGACCAGAGTATTGGTCGGCGCATCCACCACCACCTTGCCTACACTCGAGATCATCTGGGCTAAGGCCTCTCTTACCGCCAAAGCTTTGGCGTACTTAAGAGGAAAAACCTGCGCTTCCCGCTTATCGGTATATTTTTTACCGTATTTTACCTCATATTCATGGTCACTCATCACGTTGATCACATTGCCGGTCTTGTCATATGCTAAATTCGCCGAGACCAGAGCGATCTCCAATGCATCTTCCACATTCACATCTTTTAAAAATAAAGTGACCCGGCCCTTGGCGCCTTCGCTGATCGAGAGGTTAAACCCGCCCTGGTCGGTCAAAAGCTTTAAAACATCGACGATATCCATATTTTTCACATCGAGGGAAATGGTATTCTTTTTGGCGGCCGCCGGCGCAGGCGTAACAGAGCCGGTAGTGCCCTGGGCGAATAAAATCATCGGCGCCATAAACAAGCAAACGAAGATTATTTTCTTGATGATCATTATTGTTTTTTAGGAATTCTTATTATCCGTAATGCTGATCACAACCGATTTACCCGGAGAAGGGCTGTAATATTGGATCGTTACCGGATCGCTTCGTTCAATATCCATTAACCCTATCTTCTTCGTCCCTTCGGTGATAGCCGCATCGTCCGGAACGGAAAATGCCATTTGTCCATCATTCAGTTTCACTTCGATCAGGTTGCCCACTGCATCGACCTTGGCCACCACCCCGGCAATGGTTATCGCCTGACGACTCCCGGATTTTTCCTGACAATAGGCCAAACTACCCGTAAATACCAGGGCCGACAAGACAAAAATAATCACTTTTCCTTTAAACATTTCCACCTTAATATCTTATCGCCAAACCCGCCTTTTGCAAGCCCCCATCATAACCGTAATTCAGCCTGTTTCATTCCGGGGACAGCTACCATAATTATTCAGCCTCCTCGCCCTTAGGCCCAGGTTTTTGCCTGCGTAACACCTTACCGGACAATACTTCAAGCCTCACAATAAATTCATTTCCGCCTAAAGGCCTGCCGGTGTTAGCGTGCTTACGCAATAAAGTAACATCGTCCGGATCATCGTCAGTGGCTAAAAAGCTCGCCCAATCTTTTATCTCGTCGGCCGAAAAAATATTATCTAAAAGCTTATCCTTCGCGTGATAAACATGCGCCTTGGCACTAGACCAACGATAATCTTGTGCCACGCGTACCATTTTAGCACGTAAGGGATTCCTTTCAACATAGCGGATAGCCGCATATAGATGGCGTTCGCTTAAGGGATGGGATTTGAATCGGCTCTCCCAAAAATGGCCACGCCATTCATTACGAAAATTCATCATTCGCGCATATCGCTTATGGACTTCGCTCAGCCCTTCGGCAAAGCTATCTTCTCGCTCTGGAACCGCAATAAGGTGTATGTGGTTATCCATAAGGCAGTAACCCCAAAAGCTTATTCCCGCCGGCTTAGCGTATAGATCTAAATATTCAAGATACGCTTCTCGGTCGTCATCGCTTAAAAAGACCGTTTGACGACGATTACCGCGCTGAATAATGTGGTGTGGTATCCCCGGAATAACTACTCTGGCCATACGTGGCATACCGTAATTATACCTTAGAATTAAGTGACAATCAATATCAAAATATACTATTTTTTTATTCTTAAGAAAATAATTATGGTAGCTGTCCCCGGAATAAAAGCCTTATCGCCAAACCCGCCTTTTGCAAGCCTCCCATCATAACCGTAATTCGGCCTGTTCACCGTCACGGCTTAAGCTCACCGAGTCGTTGTTGATCTTCTCCACAGAGATATTATCGCCGAAGGTCTCGCCTTCTTTTACGTAAACCGTAACACTCTTTTTCTTATCCTCGATGATCGCCTTGGCGCCGCCGGAGGTCATCACCCCGGCCAAACGGAAATTCTCGACGGTTTTTGACAACCCCTCTTTAGATGCCGATAGAGCCGAACCTTCATGGGCATGGCCGGCAGCAAAAATATGGCGGCTATCGATCTTGGCCAGAAAAGCCGAGTAATCATTGCTTTGACGCAGAACATTTTTATTAAGATGCCCAATGGCCTTCTCGTTTGCCCGGTAAACCGGCGCCGGAGCGCGCATAACATAAACGATTGCCCCTAAAATCCCGAAAAATAAAATTATTTTAATGATCTTCATCAAAACAATACCCTTGAAAAAGCCACGATACAACGCAAATCACTATCATTGGTGCCGCCCGGCGCCAGATGAAAAGTAAAGACCCGCATAAATAGCGGCGAATCCTCGACTGCATTAATAAATTTAAATACCGCTGAAAAATTACCTGCTACCTCCACCTCCAGAACCGCCTGTTTAGACGCGCGTCCGCTGCCGGCAGGAAGCGGCTTGATCTTTTGCACATTAAGCGAATATTTTTTAGCGGCCTCACTCACCACGCCGAACATCTGGGCGACCGCCTCGTCAGGAGTAAGGCTTTTGGTCAAACCGGCATAATTATTATCGGAGAGATTTAACTCGCGGCTTTTCTCCTGAAAGTGGTGGTATTTTTTCAGCATATACTCTTTACGCGCGATCTCATCATTGACACCGGTAACTTTTACCAAAACCGGGCTGATAAAAAAATTAAAAACCAGCCCTGCCGCAACGATCAGGATGGTTGCCTTGGCGATCTGGCTTTCCCGCGGTGATAAACTTACCGGCTTCATCGTATATCTCCGGATATATAAAATTCAATGCCGCTTGAAGCGCTATCGTTTGCCTTCGAAGCATATTTGACGCTGACGTTTTTAAAAGTAGTGGTTTTGTTTAAAGCCTCGGCCAGCTTAAAAGCCTGAGCGCTCTCCGTAAGATAACCTTTAAGCGAAAATTCGCCGTTATCCTTAAAATCGACCAGGCTTACCTTGGCAGCGTCGGGTAACGCCGTAAAAAGATCGTAAAGCACCGCGGCAAAAAGCGGCTTTGCCGCGACTTGAGAATCCAAGGCTTTAAGCTTATTCACCATGCTTTCGATTTTAGGTGACGCCAACTTTAATTGTTTAAGTTCTAAATCCAGGCGGTTCAGGTAGTTAAAACGCTCTACGGCCAGCTTGCCGAAGATAATACTTAAGATACAGGCCACCGCGCAGGCAATAACCGCGAGATCAAAGATATTTCTTTTGCGCTTAAGCACACGCCTTTGTCCGACCAAGCGCGGCAAAGGAAAATCTACCCACTCGCCGTGCCCGTCTAAGGCAATCCCTGCCAGAGCCGCGAACGAATAACCCTGATCGCCGGGTGTAGATTGAAAAATACCGTTAAATTGCCCCATAACTGCATCGTGCTTAATGCCGGTAAAAATAACTTTTTTTACCATTCCATCCGGCAGCTCTTTATCATATAAACGCAATGATTGTTTAATCCCTTCCCGGATATCCTCGTCTTTGACGTAGCTGAAGGAACGGGCAAAAAGCAATTGCTCCCCGGACCCCACGCAAAAATTAACACAATCTTTATCGATCTCGATGATTGCCGCGGGAAAATCCGCCGCCTTAAGGTCAAGGCTTTTAGCCCAAAGATACAACCCCTGGGAGTTGACCGCAAACGCTGCCGGCGCCTTCAGGATATTCCAAACCGCATTGGCACTCTTTTCTTGAAAAATAAAGACCAGCAATTTAGAGGCCCCGTCTTTGGCTTCAATGATCGAAAAATCATAACCGGCCTCATCCAGAGAAAACGGCATGACCTTGGCTAATTGGAATTTAAGCATCTCGCCGATCTCTTTTTTATTATCGGAAGGCACGCTAAGATAGCGCATCAAAAAAAGCTGGCGGGGCAAGGCAGCAATAACTTTATGGAATTTATTTTTTACGATCAGATCATTAAAACGCGCGGCATAATCCGGCGCGGATAACTCGAAAACCCCGCTCCCTTCAATAACCGATTTTCCTTTAGTTTGCGCACAAATACAAAACTTTAAGGCCTTTTCCCCAAGCTCAATCACCAGTGTCGATTTACTCTTCATACCAATATATGATACCCGAATCAAGCTTAAATACACAAGTAATTTTTTTACTCACGCCGCCGACCTCGGCCGTACTGATAATACGAAAAGTGTCGCTTAAAACCTTTAATAGATCGGCGGCTTGCTGGTGCGCCTGGCCTGTTGCACTACTTAAAAGCTGCGTCAACTCGCTATCTTCGAAGTGGCCGGGATTCGAGCCAAACCTGCGGGCAAAAATCGCCGACTTTATCGCGCTATCCCCGATCACGCTCTCTAAAAGCTCCCGGCTCGCGGTATTCACATTGATCTTCCCGTCAACCGTAAACGTCGTAAACAAGTCGCTCACCTTTTTGTAGTCGTCAAAAGTGAGATCCTTAACCGCCGTGATCTCCTCTAAAATCGCCAGCGGTTCATTTTTCACGCTCTCCTGCGGATCGGAAATATTGGCGGCGGCATGGGTGTTGATATAACTTAGAAGATAATCGATCTTCGCCGAAGCATCGTCCACGCCGCGGCCCTCAAAGATATTTTGCAACAATTGCCGCGATGCCGTATTGATGTTGAGCCGGGACGCTTCATCGAAGATCACAACCTGTAAGGACCCGCTTTGCGCCGGGCTTTTAAACGCGATTGCTTGATCGGCCTCCTGGCCCCAGCTTTGCCCAAGGTAAGTAGAAGCCGGATCGTTTTGCGCCAGGATCGACTTCGCGATATTCACCCCGGATATTGCCAAGCTTTGAGCACGCACGCGGCTTAAGACCAATTTAGTCTTGCGCACAGTAATAAAGGTGCGAAACCCCAGGCTCAGGCAGAATATTGCCAGAAAAATAAAGATCCAGAGGGAAAAGACCAAAAAAACCGCTTTACGCCTTACCGGCTTACTTCCAGCCATATATATTTGGTTAATTTTACCGGTTGCTTACCGGAACTGTTATAAGCGATCTCGATCTTTACCCCCTTAGGCAGGACCATTTTATCGCTCCAGGCTTGTTGCCACGCTAAATCCGCGCCGTTAAAATAAGAAAATTCGATATCGCTTAAGTTTTCCATAAAATCAAAAGTTTTCGCATTGCCGGTAAACGGGCGCGTAATGGTTTTTTGTAAAGTGCCATCCTTAAAAGCATATCCGATCTGTGCGACAAACCCGGCTCCCGTGCTGTAATCGAAACTCTGGGTATAAAATCCCAAACCCTGGGCCTGGCCCACGAAGCCGGTATCCTTTTGCCGGAAAGCAATGATATTCTTAACCTCCCGGGCCATGGCCTCCAGGTTCAGATAACCCCCGCAGGTAAAAGTGTCGTCGGCGTCAAGGCGGTTACGGATCCCTGAACCGCTTTTCAGCAGAGAATAGAGCGCCAGCGCCAGGACGGTAAAGATCAGCGCCGCAACCATCACTTCGATCAAAGTTAAAGACCGCTTCATTTCTCCTCTACCGGCATAAAACAAACCGTATCAAAAGAATAACGTTTATCCGCGCTCTCGGCATTAAGCGTAACTTTTTTTAGCCCCTTAAACCCCGAATCCTCGAGAATAATATTTTTATTGGCGGTATTGCCGGAGCGTAACTCCCAAAGCTGCTTTTCGCTCTCCAAGGTAAGCTCCAGATAGGCGGAGCTCTTTCTCTGGGCATTGATAAAAACATTGTAGCCGCGAAAGAGAAAGACCGAGATGACCGCCGTGATCAAGACGACCAGCGCCACTTCAAGCAAAAGAATGGCTTTTTTAGTTTTGTGCAACATAATCCTTGATCTTTATTTTTCCGTCAAACCCCTGGCTCACGATCACCGAACGTTGATTATCACCCGCTTGTACCAACAATTCGAATTGGCCGGATGTGCCGTCGGGGTAAAACAAAACCTCCGGCTGTTTAGATTGCACCAGGGTGCCGGAAGGGATATCTACATGATTAAGCTCGAGATCTTTTTCTTTGATCAAGACCACCTTGCGCTCGTTATCGATATCCACAGCTAAAACCATATTTTCCAAGGTGGAACGGCTACGGGCATAATCTAAAAAAAGATAAAGCTTATTCACAAAACCTTTAAATTCGGCATTACGCACGCTGTTTTTTAAGGAAGGTACGGCTGCCCCGGCAAGAACCAGGATCACCACCATGACCAGAAGCAGCTCGACAAGAGTAAAAGACCTCTTACTGCCAATTTTTAATATCATCATCGGTGCCGGAAGAGCCGTCTTTGCCCTGGGACCATAAGTCGTAATCTTTATTATGATCGCCCGGAGCTTTGTATTGATAAGGCTTACCCCAGGGATCTAACGGTGATTTCTTAAGATAGGGGCCGCGCCAATTGGTAAGCCCGGATGGCTGCTGCAGCAGGTCATCGAGCGTCGCCGGGTATTTACCGGTATCCATCTCAAACATATCGATCGCGGAAGGCAAATTCGCCTCGACATCGGCTTTAGCTGCGCCTTCGCGCGCGCGGTCGGCCCTACCGGCAAGGCGTGGCACGACCAATGACGCCAAAACGCCGATGATCACCACGACCAGCATCAATTCAATTAAGGTAAAAGACTTTTTCAATTTAGCCTCCTCGTTAGAAATTAAAATCCAGGCTGAAAATCGGTAAAAGCATGGAGATTACTACAAAGCCCACGACTAACCCTACTATTAATATTAACAGAGGCTCTAAGATATTCAAAACCCTTTTTAACCGGCGGCTCACCTCTTTTTGCTGGCTTTCGGCCATGGTAAAAAGCGCGCTATCTAAGTTTGAGGAATCCTCTGCCACCTTGATCACATTGATAAAACTTGGCGAGAAGGCCCCGGTGTTGCGCATCGCGTCGCTTAAGGCTGTACCTTCTTTTATCTGCGCCCCTACAACCTCGATCTTGCTGCGCAAAAAGGTGTTGGTAATAGTAAACGAGAGGACATTGACCGCGCGGTCGATCGGCAAACCATTCTTTAATAAAAGGGCTAAGGTCTTTGCCATGCGGCAGACCTCAATGCGCATCGCAATATCTCCGACCAGGGGAAGCTTAAGTATTGTGCGGTGCCAATTGAGTTTGCCGGCCTTGCTTTGTAAATATTGCTGCCCGGCAATGACCGCTACAATAATTAGAACAAGAATAACCAGCCAATAGTGCGTAAAGAAACTCGACATATTAACAAGAAATAGTGTCGGCGCCGGCAAAGCCTGCTCGATCTCGCTGAAGACCTTGACCACTTTCGGAATAACAAAATTCAACAAGACAATAACGGTTAAAAACCCGACCGCGACGATCAATGCCGGGTAAGTCAAGACCGAGACCAGGTTGGAACGAAAATCCCGCTCTTCGTCCATGAACTCGGCCAGGCGTTTTAAATTTTCCCCCAAAGAGCCGCTCACCTCTCCGGCTTTTACCAGCGAAACATACAATTGTGAAAAAACTTTAGGATGCGCCGCAAGAGCTTTGGAGAAATCATGGCCGTCTTTGACCTGAGCGATGACCTGAATGATCACCGGATTAAGCGAACTATATTCAACCGATGCGTTTAAAGTATTCAGCGAAGGCAAAAGATTTGACCCTGAAAGCATCAACGAGGAAAGCTGATGGGTAAATTCAACCAACTCACGCGAAGAGACCCGGGAGCTTTTGCGGATATTCAGCTTTTTTTCTTCGATGGTTATGGGAAACAAGCCCAGGGTATCGATCTTGGCCGCCGCATCTTTTATATTGATCGCGTCGACCTCGCCGGTTAGCACTTCGCGCGGGCCTTTTTTGGCTTTATATATAAATATTGACATAATAAATTATTTATAACGGGCGCGATAAATCGCGCCCCTACACGAAACCGGTAACTCTGCTTAACCTAGGTTACCCGCATTACCTCCGCCAGGGCGGTATTACCTTCAAGGACTTTACGCAAACCATCCTGGCGCAGGGTGCGCATCCCGGCTTTTAAAGCTTTTTCCTTTATCGTTTGGCTGGTGACGCGTTTAAAGATCAGATCGCGTAACTCATCATCGACCAGCATGATCTCAAAGATCGCGGTGCGCCCCTTAAACCCGGTAAAGCGGCATGATTTACACCCTTTACCCTGAAAGACCTCGACCTCGTTTGGTTTTACCTCCACACCCTCCTGGCGAAAGAGCTGGGCCGGGACTTTCTTGCCTTCGCGGCAATCCGGACAGATCAACCGCACCAACCGCTGGGCGATCACCCCCTCCAGCGACGAGGCCGCTAAAAACGACTCGGTGCCCATATCGATCAAGCGCGTAGGCGTACCGGCTGCGTCATTCGTATGCAAGGTAGAAAAGACCAGGTGCCCGGTCATCGCCGAGCGGATCGTAATATCGGCGGTCTCGGCATCGCGCACCTCACCGACCATGATGATATCCGGGTCGTGGCGCAAGATCGAACGTAACCCCTCGGCAAAAGTAAAACCCACTTTCGGGTTTACCTGCATCTGGGTAATCCCGCGCATCTGATATTCGATCGGGTCCTCAACGGTGATGATCTTGGTGTTGACCGCATTACGCTGTGCCAAAGAGGCGTAAAGCGTAGTCGATTTGCCGCTACCGGTCGGCCCGGTGACAAAAACAATCCCATGCGGGCGGTTGATCAATGTATCGATCTTTGCCCGGTTATCCGGCAAAAGGCCCAGATTATCCAAACCTAAAAACGAACGGGCACTCAAAAGGCGTATCTGCACCGATTCACCGAAAGAAGATGGCAAGATCGAAACGCGTAGATCCAGGTCTTCGCCTTTAACGCCGATCTGAATACGGCCGTCCTGGGGCAAACGGTGCTCGGCAATATCCAATTGCGCCATGATCTTGACACGCGAAACGATCGCCTGATGAAAATATTTTAACGACTCGGGTATCGGCACTTCATAAAGAAAACCGTCGATACGAAAACGGATACGCAACTCATTCTCATAGGGCTCCATATGGATATCGCTGGTACGCTCTTCTACCGCCTGGGAAAAGATCTGGTTGACGAATTTGATGATCGAAGCATCTTCAACTGCGGACTCCATATCTTCCACCACCGAGGCTCGCTGCTCCATCTTCGATTGCGCATCGGGCCGCGCCATAATATCTTCTAAAATATGCGCACCCATGCCGTAGTACTTATGGATGCAATCTAAAATATCTTTCTCGTAAGACAGAACGGTTTCAACCTTGATATCCAGAATCAGCCCCAGATCGTCAAGCTTATGCAGGTCATAAGGATCGGCCAAAGCCACCACCAGGGTTTTACCGTCGAATTTATAGGGCATCAATTCATAGTGAAGAGCTAATTTGGCCGGGACTTTTTCGATCGCCGCAGGCTCGATCTTTTCTTTTTTGAGGTCGACATATTCGATACCGAGTTTTGAGGCGAGAGCCGCAAAAACGCTTTGCGCTGAAGCAAAACCCAAACGCACGATAAGCGTGCAGATAAGGCCATGTTCCAGGGCTTGGACAGCCAAAGCTTTTTCCAATTGATCAGCAGTAATTATCTTACTATCGACCAAGATCTGGCCGATCAGCTTACTTTTTGCGGGTGAAGATGGCGCTGTATGCATTGGTATATTTTAACATAACTTTTTCTGTTATAATCCTTGATTTTTAAGGAGTTTTTACTACCCCCGAATCAACAACAGTTTTCCGGGTCTGGCCCTGTTATCCCCCTATTATCCCCGCCTGGACGTCGTCTTCTTTGCGGTCTCGAAGAATAAAACCGCAGGCCAGGTTATTGTGGCAGCGGTAGGATAAACTTTTATTTAAATACGGTGTACAAGGCAACGGCGCAGCAAAGCATTGGTCGGTTTCGACCGGCATATAAAAAATATCGCCGCGCTCCGTTACGGTCATATTTACCGCTATCGGCAGATTGTCGTAAAAGCCCAAAAAATTATTGTTGTGCGGTACAAACGGCATCTGGTAAATGCGAAAAAGACAAAAGATCAGGTATGCGGCGGTAAATAATTTGAAACCGGCGGCCGGTTTATGGTTTAAAATCCCATAAAGAACAATGGCGGTTGACCCTAAACCTAAAACAAAAAATGCGGATCCGGCAAAACGCAAATTAGGGGCCGTAAAGGCCCAGAATATTACCGATGCGGCCGCCGGCAACAAAAAGACGCAGGATAATTTGCTAACCGGCATTTTTTTCCGGTAAATAAACCGGTACCATAAAAAACCAATCGTTCCGGCTACGATCATGATTCCCGGTACGGCAAGATATTCTACCCAGGATGGCGTATCGATGTCGATCCGGGTCTGGGCGCAAACGGCAATAGAGTGGATATAGGCCTTTATCGAGGCCAAAGGTATTCTCCACTCTACCGGAAAGGGAAGAAACGGCAAAGGATAAAAAGGATAGCCCGACAATATTATATTACGCGCGATCCATGGTAATAATCCGGCCGCAACGCAAAGGCATACCCAGGGTAACAATTTCTTCCGGGTCTCCGGAGGTAGCATGGTTTTTAAGAGTATCGTGACAATGATCATTGTGCTTAACCCCATTACCAGGTAGGATAATTTGATGATAATTCCCGCCACCGAGACCATTGTCAGGCAAAACACTTCTTCTTCGACCGTTTTGATCCTCGCCGATAGTTTTTCGCTTAAAAATACCAATTGTTGCGCCGAAACGATTCCCAGGATATAAATCGGGAAATCCGGCGCCGGGCTAGAGATAAAAATATTATGCGCCGCCATGATTATGGCGTAAAGCGTTAAAAACGTAAAAAATAAAGAAAAAACCGGTTTGTTGCGGTAAAAAAATATTTTATAAACCGCTAAGATAGCTTGAGA
>Ga0265342_10000998_pt1 | contig 27899 bp, 20 predicted proteins | sample 4CB327metaG_FD_203125 | JGI IMG/M metagenome (GOLD analysis project Ga0265342, IMG submission 203125) | Rhizosphere microbial communities from Carex aquatilis grown in University of Washington, Seatle, WA, United States - 4-CB3-27 metaG | ecosystem: Host-associated > Plants > Roots >... | reverse complement strand
AACGGAATTGCATACCGCACGTTCAGGGTGGAGAAATCGGCGGACAGGGAGACTTCCGCACGCGGGGCCGCCGCGGCGAGGTCGTTCACCTTCGCATAGAGAGACGCATTCGAGCCCAGGACATCGGCAAACGTATGCGATGAATCCACGGTGACCACAGAAAGAGCACGGGAAAGAAAATCGGGCACGCGTGCGTCGATGTCCGTCTCCGCGTCGCTTTTGGCGCGGACCAAAGACGGGGTGGAAGCGTCCAATTGATGCGCCACTTGAACGGAGAGGGTCGCCGATTTCCAATCCACGGTGCCGGTCACCGTGTAGCCGGGTTCCGTCACGATCGGTGTCGGACCCACGGCCATGAGAGCCGGCGCGGCGGCTAGAAGGAAAATCACGCTCATCCGACGGAGTTTTTTCATGACTTGCTCCCGACTGTGACCTTGGGCACAAGGATTTTTGCCCCGATCCGCAACGCCCGTTCCCGAACGGTTGGATTGAACTCCTGAATCATGGCCACGGTTACTCCGTAGCTCTTCGCCATTTCCGAAAGCGTATCTCCCGCGACAACGACATGGACGCGGAACTCCAGAAGGGGAAGAGTAGGGTCTTGGAGTGCCTCCGTCACCGCTCCGACGTCTTCCGCGGGAACCTTCAGCTGGTACCCGTACGAGCCGGGGGGGGTGACCAGAAAGTTCAGGCCCGGGTTCCCGACCGTGAGGGCATCGAGGGGGACATTCGCGACACGGGACAGGATGCGCAGGTCCACGCAACGATCCAACGGCACGAGCTCCCAGGTCGGCGGGGCGTCCCAATTGAGGGAAAGTCCGTAACGGCCGGGGTGGCTGAGTATCCTGGTCAGGGCGAGAAACTGGGGCACGAAAGCCGCCGTTTCCGCGGGGAGCACTCCCTTCCTCCTCAAAGCCCAGAAATCATTACCGGGAGAGCGTCGGAGAATTCCCGACAGCTTCCCGACGCCGCAATTGTACGCCGCAAGGGCGAGATACCAATCCCCGAATATCCGCTCATTCTCGGCCAGCTTTGCAATGGATGCCTCGGTGGCGCGCCAGGGATCGCGCCGTTCATCGAGCCAGAGGTCCATGCGCAGTCCGTACGGTTCGGCGGTGTTGCGCATGAGCTGCCAGAGCCCGGTTGCGCCGCGCGGGGAAACCGCACGGGGCTGAAAGCCCGACTCGACCGCCGGCAGAAAGGCGAGCTCGGGCGGCATGTTGCGGTCTTGAAGCTCTCCTTCTATCAAAGCACGATACGCGCGGCTTCTATCCAGCACTGCCTGCAGCCAATCGAGTCGCCCGCCCACGAGCCCTGCCACGTAGCGCCCAATGATATCTTCGTCAGGAATCGGCAGCGAATACATCTCGGCCGCCTCGATGCCCTGGAGGGCGGGCAATGGGCCGTCAGCGGAAGGCGCTTCCGTGGTTTCGGCAGCGGCCGGCACGACGATCTCCCCGGCGTGGAGCGTCGGGGAGACGGCGGTCATCACGACCAACGCCGCTAGAGCTTTTCGCCGAAGTAGACGCCAGCCCATTCCCACTGCATGTTGATGTCAGGATTTTCTGGGAACTCCACCTGACGGAAGTACAGGTACCAGGTTGCAGGTCTGAAATTCCATCCCGTGGTGCGCAGGGTGGCTGCCTGACCGCTTGCCTCCAAGTCGTAGTGATCGTCCAGTGAAACGTTCGAGGAGGACAGATAGTTCGTGATGTCGTAGTTCACCGTCTCGTCTTGCCCGATCTGGGACTGATCCCACGGCTCCTGGAAAAAATTCACCTTTGCCTCGTACTTACGCAGTTTCGCCACGTTTTTCGTGGCAAGAGCGTCCTTGACGGCGGCCACAAGGGTGTCTAGATCCGGCACGAGCCAGGAGCGGTCGGTCGAGTTGTAGAAGTTCACTTTCTCCGTGGCATCGCGGAGCGTCGTGGTATCCCCGGTGATGTTCGAGTCCGCCGAGCCGATATACTTCTGATAGGCCTGCATGGCCTGTTCCCACTCGCCGACCTGCTCGTAACTCTTGGCCATGTTGTACCAGTTGATGCCCGGGCTCTGTTCGGGGAAGCGCGAGAAGAGCTGTTTGTATTCGTCGATGCGCTCCTCGGGATCGGTCTCGATGGCGATAAGCTCCTGCAGACACTGGAGATGGATGGAGATTCCGCGCACGAGGAGATCCCCGTAGTTGTTCAGGATGCGGCGGTAGTAGTGAATCGCAAGCGGCGCTGCGTTCATGTCGCGGTATGCGTCGGCGACAAGGAGCAGATAGTATCCGTTGTAGATGTCGGCGGGGCTCTGTTCGACGTGACCGGTGAGGAAAAGGATCTCGCGATCCACGCGACCCGCCGTTGCCAAGCCCGAGGCGATCTGTGTTATGAGGACAAAGCGGTTTTCTTGAACCTTTTCCTTGTCGTACAGGCGGAAAAGCTCGCGCAATTCCTGATTCTGCTCGAAGGCGCCCAGATAGTAGCGTTGATCGGATGCCCCGCACCCGACAAGAATGGCGGCGAGTGCCGCGCCAAAAGCGATGCGTGCGAGAAGTCGTCCTGCCATTTCTGTCGGGGGATAGTAGCAGGAACGGCAATAGTTGGCAAGGCAGAGCGCTTCTGTTAGTATTATTGAGACACAGATATGGCTGCAAAAATCACCAAAACACAGGCAGGGCTGTCCGTTCCCGACAATCCGCTCCTTCCCTATATCGAGGGCGACGGTACGGGACCCGACATTTGGCGCGCTTCCCAGCGCGTTTTCGACGAGGCGGTGCGCAAGGCGTATCACGGGGCACGGAAGATCGAATGGGTCCCCGTGCTTGCCGGAGAAAAGGCGTTCAAGGAGACAGGGAACTGGCTTCCCCCGGAAACGGAGGAAGCGTTCCGCACCCATCTGGTGGGCATCAAGGGTCCGCTCACAACACCAGTGGGCGGCGGGATTCGCAGCCTCAATGTCACCCTGCGGCAGAATCTCGACCTCTACGTGTGTCTGCGCCCCGTTCGCTGGTACCCGGGGGTTCCCTCGCCCGTCCTGCACCCCGAGCAGGTGGACATGGTGGTATTCCGCGAAAACACCGAAGACGTGTACGCCGGCTACGAGCTCAAGGAAGGCACGCCTCAAGCGCGCGAGCTCGCCGCATTCCTCAACGAGCGATTCGGCTGGAAAATCCGTGCCGATGCCGGTTTGGGATTGAAGCCGGTGAGCCGCATGGGCTCCGAGCGGCTCGTGCGGGCCGCTCTGAAATATGCCGTGGATCATAAACGCAAGAGCGTCACGCTGGTACACAAGGGGAATATCCAGAAATTCACCGAAGGGGCGTTTCGCGAGTGGGGCTATGCCCTTGCGCGCAGCGAGTTCGCCGATGTCATCTTCACGCAGCCCGAATCGGGCGATCCCGTTCCGGTCCCGCCGGGCAAGATACTGGTGAAGGACGCCATCGCCGACAATTTCCTTCAGCAAATCTTGAGCCGCCCTTCCGAGTTCGACGTGATCGCCACGACGAACCTCAACGGCGACTACATATCCGACGCGCTGGCAGCGCAGGTGGGCGGCATCGGGATTGCGCCGGGGGCGAACATCAACTATGTCACCGGTCACGCCCTTTTCGAGGCCACGCACGGAACGGCACCGAAGTACGCCGACAAGGATATGGCAAACCCCTCATCCGTGATCCTCTCAGGCGGAATGATGCTCGACTATATGGGATGGAGCGAAGCGGCGGCCCTGATCGAGAAGGCCCTTACAAAAGCAATCGCCGCCAAAACCGTTACGTACGATTTTGCACGGCTCATGGAGGGCGCCACGAAAGTTTCAACTTCGGAATTCGCCACGCGCATCATCGCCGGCATGAGTGTATGAAGAAGCGCGCGGCGCCCCGGTATCCGAACAAGCTCCTCGTGGCAGGGGTCTTTGTCGCCATAGCCGGGGGCCTCCTCTTGTTGTGGAACTTCAATTATCTGCCCCAGCCGGGGCGGCTCTGGCCCGTCGGCTTCATCGTCCTGGGACTCGTGTTTCTCTATCTGGCCTGGCCGCGCGGACGCTCCGATCGTTGGCTCATACCCGGCATGATCTGCACGCTGGGCGGAATCACGATGCTCCTCATGAACACCGTGCTTGCCAGCCAGAATATCGCCCGCATCTGGCCGGCATTCATGCTCGTAACGGGCATCTCCCTGGTGCCGTATGGTTTTCGCCGCCGCGGAGCGGCGCGGACGGCCATTGTCATCCCGGCGCTGTTCATCTCCTGCCTTTCTTTGGTGTTCTTCCCCTTCAGCCTGCACCACACTGAAGGCGGATTCGCCGCATTCGTACGGCAGTGGTGGCCAATGATCTTCGTGATCCTGGGGCTCCTCTTGATTGCTTCATTTTTCACCATGCGCCGACCGAGTAGTAAGGTATGAACAAGCGGCGCCTTCTCATCATCGCCGTGTCCGTGATATTTCTGTCATCTGCGGGCATCGTCACCATTTTGAGCGCGGAAGAGGGCGCGGCCCCGACAACGACGCCGAAGCCGGCGGTAGTGGCTCCGCTTGAATCCCGTTACGCGCCGGACCGGATCTTTCGAACGACTTCCACCGCCATTTGGCGAGTCTCGCGGGATGAAGGGATTCTCGTTTCCAGCGATGGCGGTGCCACGTGGACGGAACGGAATCAGGGGCTGCCGACCCGTAGCGTGTATCCCTTCACGCAGGAGATGCCATCCATCGTTACCGGTCTCTCCGTGGACATCGCCAATCCGGATCACGTCGCGATCTCGACCCTCGATACCGTCTACCTTTCCAATGACGCGGGCCTGACCTGGCAGAAGATCGATCTGAAGGATCCCATCCGTGCCAACGATCAGCTGACGTGCGTCGCCCTTGCGCCGAACAATCCCCAGACCATGGCCGTTGGAACTTCGTTCCACGGTTTCTTCGAATCCAAGGACGGAGGCAAAACGTGGGTTTCCCTCTCGGAACCCCTCACACCTCTGAAATTGGGCGGCGGCAACTACGAGGAGATATCCTCCCTGGCCTATGACCCGGTGGCAGTGGACAGGATCTGGTTCAGTCTCGGGTTCGGCAAAGGACTTTTCGCTTACCGCAGGGGCGCCACGACCGTGGATCACATCGAGCTGCCGCCCGACACGGCCTCGTCCCCCATCCGTGCCATCGGCTTCAATCGCCACGCACCGGAAGAGGGGTGGTTCTTAGAGGCCCGCACGGATGACGCCCGGTGGTCTTATTCCGTGGGTGTCGGTACCTGGAAGATGATCGAGCGAATCCAGGATCAGGTCGCCCTGTCTCCAGAAAAGGCGGAACGGCTGGCCCGCGCCTCCGACAAATACGGCATCTACGTGTCTTCGTTCTGGGCGAGTGGGAAGAGGCTTCAGAACCATCTGGATTTTCTGAAGACGCAAGGCCTCAACAGCATCGTCGTAGATTTCAAGGACGACAACGGCTATCTCACCTATGACACGAGTCTGCCGGATCCGATTCGAATCGGGGCCGTGCAGAAGCGCTTCAAGATCGACGAGCTCGTAAAGACCGCACACGACAACGGGTTGTACCTCATCGGCCGTATCGTCGTGTTCCGTGACAAGCAGCTGTACAATTCGGAATCCTACGCCTATGCGGCCTGGGACAAGTCCATCAAGGGGCCCTGGCGTTATCTGAAGAAAAACGTGGATGACCAGACCGGCGAGGAAACGTACACGCAGGGCGAATACTGGGTCGATCCTTATTCCGAGCATGTCTGGGACTACAACATCGCCATTGCCAAGGAGCTCCAGGACCACGGCGTGGATGAGGTGCAGTTCGACTACATTCGCTTTCCCTCCGACGGGGACATCGGTGGCATCACGTGGCGCTTCCGCAAACCCGGCATGGGCAAGATGGAAGCCCTCGAATCGTTTCTGGCAAAGGCGCGCGAGAATCTCACAATGCCCATTTCCACCGACGTGTATGGGTATTGCGGCTGGGCGCGCATCTCCAATTGGGTTGCTCAGAACATCGAGATGTATTCGCGCTACGTCGATGTCATCCAGCCCATGTTCTATCCCTCGCACTTCCCGCGGGATTTCCTCGGCACCATGGAGTATCTGCCCCGGGCCAAGTACATCTACGACGAGGGAACGAAGCGCTCCGCGTACATTGTTGAAGGCCGCAGCATCATTCGACCTTACGTTCAGGCATTCCGAATCGGCGGTGAGCTGAACTTCCCCCCGGCAACATACTCGACGTACCTCCTCAACCAGGTCCAGGGCTCGCTGGAAGGGGCGGGATCGGGGTTCACGCTGTGGAACGCATCGAATGACTATTATATGGTCACCGTCCCATTGGGTCCGATGATCGAGAAGGTGAAAAGTCCGGAGGGGGGCCGGTGAAACGGGGTGCTGTATCGGCGCTTCTCGCTGCGCTCACGCTGACGGGATGCGCAACGACACCAGCACCGCATAAGCCACTCACCGCCACCGATCAAGTCGTCGACGTGCGTGCGTTGCGGGCCGTCCCGTTGCGCGCCAAGGCACTTGCCTCTATCGAGCAAGGCACGCGGGAATCATTGCAGGCCGCCGCGCAGCTGCTGGCGACCCCCGATGCGGCCGGCATTCCCGATTGCGGTCCGCTCATCGTCCTCGGCAACGCGCTGTTCATTCAACTCTACCCCAGCCTGGACAGCCCTTTCCCTGCTGATACCGCTCCCTTCGGCCCACAGAGCACCACGGCGCCCAGCGATTTCCTTGCGAAGGTGATCCCGGGTCTCGCACTTCTTCATGGCGATTCTCCCATCGATGATCCGGCGTCATTGGCCACAGCGCTTGGGGCGGCGGACGCCCTGAACGACACCTCGGTTTTGCCGCCCTATTTGGAAGGTATTCTGTCGGAAAGGAACGGAGATCTGGCCGCCGCACGCGCCCAGTACAATGAAGCATTGCGCCGCGGCTCGACATTCTATCCGGCCGCGCGGGCACTGGTGGCGCTCAGCATTGAAACGGGCGCGGCTCCTGGGGAGCTGTCGCGTCTCCTCTATCTGGCAAGTCTCCTGCCGGCCGAGCCTGATCGGTTGGAGGCCACGGCGCGCGCCTCACTTGCCGGTGGCAAGCCCGAGCTTGCCGCCGATGCGGCGGCGCAAGGTCTCCTTGCCACTCCGGATGATCCGACCTTCGCTCTCTTGCGCGCGCGCGCGCTGGAAGCGCAAGGGGACTGGTACCAGGCCGTGCGTATCCTCGACGTCCTCACAAAGCTTCAACCCGACATGGCCGAGGCGCTGCTGGCGCGTGCGCGGTTGGCGTACGAGAGGCAAGAGGATCAGAAACAAGCACTCGCGCTGCTCGCCGATGCCCAGAAGCGATTTCCCAAGGATGCCGGCTTCCCTGAGCTTGCGGGACGGATACTCATGGAAACCGGCGCTGAGGCGGATGCCGAATCCGCACTGGAACAGGCGATCGCCCTCGCGCCCGGGCGACCTTCGACCCTCGCCCTCCTCGAGCACCTCGCGGTGACGCGGGAGCAATGGAGCGACGCCCTGCGATGGTTCGACACACTTCCCGATTCGGCGAAAGGTCCTCAGGAGCTCGGGGATGCCTGGCAAGCCGCAACGGCGACAGCCGACCACGCGCGCGCCCTCACGCTTGCCCGGGCGCTGGAAGCAGCCGCGCCAGGGGCGGCGGCGATGATCCTGGAAGCGCGTTCGCTCGTGTCGCAAGGCCAGGGATCCACCGCCATCCCGGTGGTCGATGCTGCCCTCGCGGACGCGAACAGCGCCTCGCAGCGTGCGGAGCTGTACTACATCCGTTCTATCGCCGGTTCCACGGATCCTGTTCGCGATCTGCGTTCCGCCGTGCGCGAGGATCCCGATTCCCTTCCGGCGCTTTTGGCCCTGGTGGAGGCGCTGACGGCAAGTCAGGACTACCGCAAGGCGCTCGAATACGCGCGACACGCCGCGGCGCTTTCGCCGCGGGATGCCGATCTCGCCCGTCGGGTGAGCGAGCTCGAACAGATGACGGCTTCAGGGAAGTAACGAAACAACGTGGAACAGCCCAAGTCCTTGAGTCCCGCGCAGGCCAGACGCGCGATGAACCTCAATATCTTGCTGGGATGCGGCGGCACGCTCTTCGCAACTGTCGTGGCCCCCGGCACGATCATGAACGTATTCTTCAAGAACCAGCTGGGCGCCTCCTCGGCGATGCTCGGGCTCCTCGTTGCGGTCACGCAGCTTGCCTCTGTGCTGAATCTTCTCTCGATCATCGTGTTCGGCCGTCTGCGGCAGGTGAAGCCATTCTGGGTTGCGGTAACGACGATCCACCGCATCTTGGGATTCGTCCCGGCGGCGGTGGCTCTCGCCGTCGCACGGGGGGGGAATCGGATCATCGGTGCACAGGCCATCCTGCTGGCCCTCGCGGTGAGCTGGCTTTTTGCAAACCTGGGTACATCCGGGTGGTGGCGCTGGATGGCCGACGTGATTCCGGAGGACATCCGTGCCACGTTTTTCGGCCGACGCTCGGCTGTCTTGAATGCCGTCACGATGATCTGGTTCCTGATCGCAACGGTCGCCCTTGATTTCTTCAAGAACGGAAACATTTTCTGGGCATACTGCGTCCTCTTCTTCATTGGGGGAATTGGGGGGGTGGTCGAATCGGTCTTTTACCTCTTCATACCCGAGCCGCTTCCCAAAACCCCGCGCGAGAGGTTCAGGTGGTCCCATCTCATCGAGCCCCTGAAGGACACGAACTTCCTTCGGTTCTCATTTTCCGTCGCCATCTGGCTTTTTTCCACGAACATCCTGAGCCCCTTCATCGCGCCCTATATCACGGCATCCGACGGGGTCGGCGCGCCCATCATCTGGCTCGGTATCATGATGATCATCACCCAGGTGTGCTACGTCGCCACGTCGACCTCGTGGGGAATGATCATGGACCGCATCGGGCGAAAGCCCGTTGTTCTCCTGGGCAGTCTCTATCCGTTGAGCTGGGTCATCTACTATTTCATCACGTCCGGTAACTATTTCTGGATACTCCCCATCACCGCCTTCATCCAGGGGGTTCTCAGCCCCGCTATCCTCGACGGCTCGGGCCAGCTCATGCTCACGCTGACACCGGAGAAAAGCAGAACCGGCTATGTCGCCTGGTACGCGCTCATCGCCGGGGTAGTCCCCTCTGTCGGCGCCCTGCTCGGCGGCAGTCTCGATGATGCCCTTTCCGGTTTCCACGTGATCATTGCCGGTCGTTTCCCCGTCGGCGGCTTTCAGGTGGTCATTCTCCTCTGTTTTGCACTGTCCATTCTCAGCTCCTTCATCCTGTCGCGGATCCGCGAGGGAAAGGAAAAGCCCGTCGGTTTTCTCCTCTCGGTGCTCATGACGCCGCAGATCTTTCGCACCTTTTTCACGATCAGCGTTCTGGGCAGAGGCGAGACTTCGACGAAGGTGGCGCGCGTGCTGAGGTCGGTGGAGAAAGGCTCCGGGGCGATCGCGGTGACCGATATCATAAAGCGCTTGGACGATCCGGACGACGAGGTCCGCGAAGAAGCGGCTCGCGCGCTGGGCAGGATCGGCGCGCGGGAGGCTGTCGAGCCCCTCGTCCGCCACTTACGCGACGCGCACTCCACGATCCGCATTTACGCGGCACGCGCGCTCGGGCGGATCGCCGATCCGCGCGCGGTACCCTGGCTGATAGAATGCCTCGATGGCTCTTCCGAGGAGCTGGTCGAGGCCTGCTGTCAGGCGCTGGGACGCATTGGCACTCCGGACGCCCTGCGGCCGCTCTTGCGTCTGCTCGGCTCGGAGCGTACCCCGCGCGTCATCGTAGCTGCAAGCGATGCCATGTCCCGTTTGGGGGAGTTCGAGGCTGCCCTCGAGATCCTCCCCCGCATGCACAAGACGGAAAATCCGGTGCTCCAGAGACAATTCGCAATCGCGTTGGGCAATCTCCTCGGCCGGCCCGGAGAGTTCTACGCTCTTTTGACCGGCGACGCGAATGCGCGCAGCGTCGCCCTGGAGAGATTGCAGCAGGAAGCTCAGCGCAAGCTGCAATCTCTCGTGGCCCTGGCCGCTAAACACAGGGGACCCGCCGATGCGCGTGACGCCTTGCACGTCTCGTGCAGGAAATTGCGCGAGGCCATCGTCGCCGCGGATTATGGAGCGCTCATCCGGGAGCTGCACGCCACCCTCCTGAACGTCAATCGCCTCCTGGCAGGTCGTGACTTCTCCGAGGACGAAGCTCTTGGATTCGCCTTCATGCACAACGCGAAGCTCGGCTTGGGATTGTGGTTTGCCTCGGAAGTCCAATCGCGCTTGGAGCCGCTGCGCGGCACCGATCTCCTGGAAACCGATGCCATGCTGGCAATGTACTTCCTCTCGGCCTACACGGATTCCACCGAGGACGAGTGAGAGCTGGCGCGCGTGCTATATCTGGGTCAGGTGGTGCTCCATGTGCCGCAGGTAGTCGGCCACGAGGGCCTCGAGGCTCATGGAAGGTCCCGGCGTGCCGTCGGCGGCGAGTATGATGCAACCATGGGTACGCGCGGCCGCCGGGATGCCTTCGACCACGTGCGCCAGATGCTGATTGAGCGCGACCCAGAGTCCGATCAGATCCCCCCAGGGCTCGCGCGCGTAATCCTGAACGCTGACCCATTCATTCTGCGCGTACCCAGGAAACGTGAGACGGTCCACGAGCTGCCCCCGCACGAACCTCTGGTGATTGTTTGCCGCCGAGTCCACCAGATGGCCGAGAATCTGCGCGATACACCATTTTCCCGACGCGCGCGGCGCCACGGCCGCCGCGGGAGTTATGGCGCGCAGGCGCGGCTCCTCACGAACAATGATCATCCGAATCCGTTCGGCAAGAGCTTCCATTGTGTCCTCCCCGTGTTCCTAGATGTGCCAGCCGTGATCGGCGAGCCAATCGATCGATTCGAACACCGCCTCCAGTGACGAATAGCGAGGATCGTACCCGAGCCGCGCGCGCGCCTTTTCGATGCTGCTGTTCGGGCTGTGCATGATATGGTCCTCCGTGGCACCGGCGTCCGCGGGGTTCGCTGCCCTCTTCCAGTCCTCCCACGGAAGAAACGAGAGCGAAGCCTCTTTGCCGAAGTGCCGCGCCACCGCTTCGGCATATCCGCGGAGGGTGAGAGCCGCCGGAGACACGACGTGGAAGGCCTCTCCGAGCGAAGAGCTCCGGCAGGCCAAGGCCCGGCAGAAAGCCTGGGCGACATCGTCGGCATGGACGTGATGAACCGTTTCCATGCCGAGGTTGGGAAGGGTCAGCTTCCGCCCCGCCGCAAGGTCGCGGAAAACATCGGGATTGAAGTTGCCCGCGGGATTCAGCGGCACCCACCCGGGACCGACGATATGGCCGGGATGAAGGATGGTTGCGGGAAACCCGCTTTGATGTGCCCGTCTCAAGAGCCAGAATTCCATTTCGGCCTTGCGAATTCCGTACTCGCCGAACGGCATTCGCGGCAATGATTCCGTAGCGGGTACGACGGTGCTATGGCCGTGGACCCAGATGGTGCCGCACACGAGATAGTGTCCGATCCGTCCTTCGAGAGAACCGACCATTTGCTCGGCGCTTTCTTGATTGAAGCAAATCAGGTCGATCACCGCGTCGGCACCCAAAGCAGCGATTCGCGCGCCGAAAGCCCTGTCCGCCTCTTCGTGGGCACGGTCGAGCATCACCGGAGTCACGAAACGCCAGATGCCGGTGTCGTGGTAGGGCTTGCGATTTCCGCGGCTGACCGCGATCACCTCATGACCTTCCTGGACGAGTCGGGGGACCAGGTAGGTTCCGATATGACCCATCGCGCCTATGACAGCTATCTTCATGCATTCGAAGATACGGGACCACACGACGTATGCCAAGACCCCGCGGCACGATGCGGCGGCGAAAAAGGCTTTCCCGGACCCTTGCCGCCGATTAACGTAGTTTAACACGTCCACAACGCGAGCTAAATGCTGACGCGGTATGCTTGGACGTGGAGGCAGTGAGACATGAAAGATCATAAGAGGCTTATCGCGAGGACCGCGGCCATTGCGTTCTTCGTTGGCGCTTCCGTTCTCGCATCGGCGGCGACGTCCGCTTTGAGCAGCATACAATCATCCCTGCGCGACATATCCCAGAAGATACGGCCGGCCGTGGTGGAGATCGACGTGACGGAGACGGTCCAGGCGCGATTCCCCCGTCTCGACGGCCAGAGCGGCGGCCCCCCGGGCATGCAGCAAGCCGGACTCGGATCGGGCATCATCGTGAAAAAAACGGGCAACATGGTGTACGTCCTCACGAACAACCATGTCGTCGAGAACGCCAATACAATCACGGTGCAGCTTTCCAACGGCCAGGACTACAAGGGTTCCGTGGTCGGTACGGATACGCGCAAGGACATCGCCCTCGTTTCATTCACCACGAATGACCCCGTGACCATCGCGGAGCTGGGCGACTCGAGCACCTTGCAGGTCGGTGACATCGTGCTGGCCGTGGGTAACCCGCTGGGATTCCAATCCACGGTCACCATGGGCATGGTGAGCGCTCTGGACAGGCAGGCGCCCCCCGGAGGCGGGGCCGCGTATACGGACTATATCCAGACCGATGCCGCAATCAATCAGGGCAATTCCGGCGGAGCGTTGGTGAATATCGACGGACAGGTCATCGGCATCAACACGTGGATCGCGGCCCCTTCGGGCGGCAACGTCGGGCTGGGATTCGCCATACCGATCAACAACGCGAAGACCGCCATCGACCAGTTCATTGCCAAGGGAAGCGTCACCTACGGGTGGCTCGGGGCGATGATCGGAAACATTCAAGGCGCCGGCGGGGACACCCAACTCGCCCAGGACATGAAGCTCAGTGGCGTCAAGGGCGCATTCGTCTTCGGCCTCTATAAGGGCTCCCCTGCCGACAAGGCCGGGCTCAAGCCGGGGGACTATGTCACCATGGTCGGCACCACTCCCATTGCGGAGGCGAGCCAACTCACGCAGGTGATCGGTTCCCTCCCGGCGGGCGCGTCGACAAACCTTACCGTCATTCGCCTCGGCGCCTCGAAGACGTTGAGCGCCACCATCGGGGAGCGAGACGCGAAGGATCAGGTGGCCCAGGGCGGCAACTTGTGGCCGGGCATGAATATCGTGAGTCTCACTGACCAGATCCGGCAGCAGGCAGGCGTGGCGCAGAATCTCCGCGGCGTCGTGGTCGCCGAGCTGAGTGATCAGAGCTCGCCGGCGTCAGTCGCGGGCTTCCAGCCCGGCGATGTGATCACGGCCGTGAACGGCAAGACCGTCCAGAACATGATGGACTTCTACCGCGCGCTGAATGACGCCACAGGTCACGCAACATTCCATATCGTGCGGAACGGGACGGATATGACATTCAATCTCTAGCCCCCGACATCGAATGAAAAAAGAGGTCCGGTGGCTGTGCTACCGGACCTCACTCATGGGTGCGCATGCCGACCAGTATGTGATAGACGCCGATCCTGCAATCGTCGGCCTCTCTGGCCGTCATTCGGCGCCCTTCCGTCCCTCGGTAGCGATGAGATAGCTCACGCAATCGCGCGTGAGCACACGGAAACGGTTGGGACCCTGCACGATCTCACGACTGAACTCCTTCGGGCACTCCTCGAAACATACGCCGTTGTTCAAATCGTGACGCGCAAAGCACCCGAGACTATAAAAAAGCGGAGGACGAAAACCTTCTGCTATTGTGACGAGGGGAAGCTCGTCACTGGGAATCTCCTCATCCTCGATCCAACGATACGCGAACAGGAATCTCTTGAAACCTCGCTCCAGCGTCGCGCAGGCCTCACCATTGGCCACATACAGCAGATAATCGGCAAAGAAGAAGACGTTCTCACGATCCGCGAAACCAGCCGCGATTTCCAGATGGCCGATATTGTTCAGGCCCATCGCGAATCGGATCTCGGGGTGCGCGTCCACGAGGCCGGCCAAAGCCTGTTCCCATCCCTCCTCTTCCATCATGACCGGCGGAAGAGGAATCCAGCGAAATCCGAGATAGTCCGCAAGACCGCCGAGCCTGACGTCAGAAGGACCGGGGCCGACGAAGGGAAGCGGCTCATTACCCGGTGGACTCAAACGTTCGCGATGAGAAAGCGACCGCCACGCGTCGCCTCCGATGAGATCGGACGGCCCCTGCAGGGTGGGAGGGCTCCCGCCCGCCCTGAGGCGAGCCAGGCTGTCCATGAAAGCTTCATCGAGAAACGTATAGAGCGCGTTCTTCGCCTTCTTCAGCTCCGCGGGAGGAACGAAGATCTCGTCGTCGGCCATTCCTGTCTCGTTCGCGAGGGAGATCGCGGTGACGGTGAACAGGGACTCCCCCGACTCCGTCAGCAGCCCGGCCAGTATGGGCTGGAAGGGCTTGCGCCGTGTGGCGCGATCCACGGTGATCGGTTGGCTGAACGACGGCATACCCACGACATTGACCTGGATTTCTGAGGGGGTCATTGTCACCGCACACTCCCGACCCATCTTGAAAAGGGGAAAGCCGGCTTCCTTGGGCTGCGGAAGATCGAGGAATCGTGAAGACAGATGCCGGACCTCGGTACCCCGCGTGGGCGGAATGGCGCCCGACTCCAGAGGCAACTCTATGCTCGCCATGTCCCCGGCGCGCGCGAAGGAGGTTTCCCGTCCTCCGACTCGGATGCGGCCCACGGAAAACGCGACAGGCTCGCGCTGGAGCGGGACAAAATAGGCGATCCCGTCATGGAGAGACAGATCCGCGGCCAGACGCAGGCACATCTCCCGTCCTTGGAGGGCGTCAACGACACCGAGCAATGCACCTCGATGTCCGGGATAGCGCGCCTCGATCAGCCGTGTCGCCGCCGGCGCGTGGAGCCAGGCCGTGGTCTTCTGACGAGAAAAGCTCGTTTCGGCGCGACGCACCAGATCCGCGTATGCCGCATCGCCGAGGTCTCCGCCTTGATCGAGAATCGCGCGGTAGAGGCGCGTCACATTGTAGACATATTCGGGGGACTTCATGCGGCCTTCGATCTTGAGGCTGTCAATGCCCGCGCGGGCGAGCTCCAAGACCTCGCGTCCCACGAACAGATCGCGGCATGAAAAGAAGTGGCCCTCCCGACAATCTTTTGTATCCCCCCGGAAAAGACTGCGGCAGATCTGGGCGCATTCCCCGCGATTTCCCGATCGCCCCGTGAGGGCCCAGGATGCCAGACACATACCGGAAAAACCGTAGCAGAGAGCGCCGTGAATGAATACCTCCAGCTCGATGCCGGGATGATCCGCACGCAGCTCCCGAATCCTTGCCAGCGGCAGCTCGCGGGACAGGATGACGCGACGAACGCCCATCCGCTCCGCGACGGAAAGACCGCTGTCGTTATGCACCGCCATCTGCGTTGACGCATGGATCGGCAGTCGCGGGAAAAGGGTGCGGGCCGTCTCGAGGACACCGAAATCCTGAACGATGACGCCGTCCACGCCCAACGCGTCAAGCCAGCCCAGCGTCTCGCGGAGACGGGGCATTTCCGATTCTCGCACGATCGTATTGAGGGTGACATAGATGCGCCGCCCTCTATCCGCCGCGAGGCGACGGATCCGCCGCAATTGATCCCACGAGAAATTGCGGGCCGCGGCGCGGGCGGAGAACTCGCGCATGCCGAGATACACGCCGTCGGCGCCGGCTTCGAATGCATAGTAGGCGGAGAGAAAACTGCCACCGGGCGCCAGCAGCTCGGGTTTCTTCATCGGGGTCCCCGAAGCCGCGCGACCGCCTCGACATGGGAGGTCTGAGGGTAGAAATCGAAAAGTCGGATCTCCTCCAGCAGCATTCCTTCGCGGAGGAGCTGCGCGAGGTCGCGCGCGAGGGTCACGGAATTGCACGATACGTAACGCACTGTTGTGGGCCTCGTGGCACCGATCCAGGCGCGGACCACGGGGCTCAACCCGATACGGGGTGGGTCGACAACCACGGCGTCAAAGGGGCCGCGGGCGGCGCCGGATGCCAACCAGCTCTCCGCGCTCATGGGATGGAATTCGTTTTGCTCGCCGCCCACGTTGCGACGCGCGTAGCCGATGCTCATGCCGCTGGATTCCACGCAGATGACGCGAGAAAAATGCGGCGCGAGAAAGGAGGCGAACAGCCCGACACCGCAATACAGGTCCGCCGCCGTGGCGCCGGAAAGCCCATCGACAACCACGGGGACCAGCTTCTCCAGCATCATCAGATTGGACTGGAAGAAGCACCCCACGGAAAGCTGGATGCGCTTTCCCCGGACGACAACTGAAAGGTCACGCTCCTCATCGCGGCCTTCCGCGGCCGCCCCCGCGCCATCGGAAAAGACCGTGAAGCGATCCAGCCCTTCGGGGGCCTTCTCGACGCCGGCGAAGAATGCTTCGATGCCCGGCACCACGATGGGACACGTCCGTACCGGCACGATTCGATGCGCTGCGGCGGCCATGTACCCGAGACGACCCTCGCCATCGCGATGCAATTGGGCGCGATTGCGCGAGGCCAACGGCCGCGACGGCTCGATCTCGAGTACGTCGATCTCGATGCCTCCCGTGCGTCGAAGCGTCTCCCGTACCAGCGACACCTTCTGGCGGAGTTGCTCTTCGTAGGAGATGTGCATCCAGTCGCATCCGCCGCACTCTCCGGCAAGCGAACAGGCGGGCAAAACGCGGGACGGAGACGGGTCTATGACCTTCACGAGACGGGCTCGGTCGAAATCCTTGCGCCGCTCCGTCACGCGCGCTTCGACACGCTCACCCGGGAGCACACCGGCAATAAAAACCGCCTTGCCGCCGTCAAAGGCCAGCCCGTCGCCGCCCGCGACGAGCTTCGCAATCCTAAACTCGCTCACGAGAAGAAATGCGCTTCCACCATCGCGCAGAGGCAATGATAAACGGGCAGATGGAGCTCCTGGACCTCGAAGGTGCGGGTGGCCGGCACGTTCATGAGCACGTCGCACAACGGCGCCATTTTCCCGCCTCCATGACCGGTCAGGCCGATCGTCTTCAAGCCCATGGCGCGCGCCACACAGAGCGCCGCACGCACGTTCACGGCATTCCCGGAGGTGCTGATTCCGAGAAACACGTCCCCGGACCTGCCGTGACCCAGCGTCGCTTGGGCAAAGGTGAGCTCAGCGCTCACGTCGTTTCCAAAGGCGGTGGCCAGCGCGGATCCTGCCGCCAGATTGATCGCGGGGAGGGCGCCTTGCAGGCGGGCGCCAGCCTCGGCGCCGAGGACCGGGTCCACCGCGCGCAGACGCTCCCGCAGGTCATCCGGCAAAGGGCGCTTTTTGAGGAATCCCTTCATCAGCTCGCCCACGATATGATCCGAATCCGCGGCGCTTCCCCCATTGCCGCACACGAGCAGTTTTCCGCCGCCGGTGTAGCTGGCGATCAACGTTTTGCACGCCGCTTCGATTGCCGGCCGGATCGCCGCGAGGGCGGGATAACGCGCGCACAATTCCTCCAAGGGTGTCATGAGCTTCCTCCGACGCGTCCCAGCGCGTCAACGGCCACGGATAGGCAGGCATAATCGCCGATGGATTCGCCGAGAGCCGCCGGCACGATTCGGCATACGCGCGTGGCCGCCGGCAGGGCTTCGCGAGCGATCTCCGCCTCCATGGCGGGGCGCAGAAGGGAATCGCACCGGGTGAAGATGCTGCCGATCACGATCCGTTCGGGATTGATGATGTCGATGAGCATGGACAGACCGCGTCCGAGAAACCGCCCGCTGGTGGCATAGATCTCACGAGCGAGCGAATCTCCCGCCTCGGCTGCTTCGGCCACTCCTCGCGCGGTGATCGTGGCCAGAGATGCATGGTCGGGGCAGAAGGCGACGGTACCGCCCTCCGCCAGCCGCTTTTCCGCCGCCGCGCGCCCGAGCCGCGCGATTCCGCCGCCGCTGCAGAACGCCTCGAACGAGCCGATTTTCCCGTACCCTTCGGGTCCTTCTTCCGCCAGCCGCACGTGGCCGACCTCTCCGGCCAGATCATTTGTTCCCTCGAACAGCCGGCCGTCGATGATGAGCCCGGCCCCCATACCCGTACCGAAGGTGAGAAACACCATGGTGCGCGCTCCGCGGCCGGCTCCGAACCGCCACTCGGCGAGCGCGCAGGCATTCGCGTCATTTTGGAGGAACGCGCGGCAGCCCAGACCACGCTCCAAAATACTCGTCAGAGGCACCTCGTCCCACCCGGGCAGATTCGGCGGCGACTGCACGAGCCCTGTCCGGCTGTCCAGCGGGCCGCCGCAACTCACGCCCACGCACGCGGGATTGCGCGACCGCCCTCCGTCATGGCGGGACACGAGCATTCGCGCCGTATCGATGATTTCATCAACCACGTTGGACCATGGGCGGGCGCGCGGCTCCGTGGAGAAGGCGACACGATCGAGTATGGACAAACCGTCGTCCGGCGCTTCCCCGACGACAACGGCGGTTTTTGTGCCCCCGATATCCACCCCGACAAGAATCCCCCTGTCCTCACTCATGGCGCGGAAGTGTAGCATTCACGCGCCGCCCGTAACAATCGCCCCGCTCCGCGTCCTGCCTCGTTTTCTCCTACATTTTCGTAGGTCAAATTGTATCGATCCTACATTCGCGTATCGATAGGAAATCAGAAAATGCGCGGCAAATCTGCAACTCTTTTTCCTACATAGAATTAAAAGTTGCCGTGAACATGGCACACAAATTGCAAAATGGCGGTGGGGGATCCATATCTCCCACCCCTCCTGCGGCGTTCGGCCGAGGCCCAGGGGGGGCTATTAAGCAAGGAGGAACCAAATGAGTATCGGCAAGACGCCGAAGGAGATCGTCTCCTTCATCAACACCGAGAAGGTCCAGGTCGTGGACCTCCGGTTCATGGATTTTCCCGGTCTGTGGCAGCACTTCTCCATCCCCGCCTACGTTCTGGATGAAGAGGTGTTCGAGAAGGGCCTGGGATTCGACGGATCGAGCATCCGCGGGTGGCAGGCGATCAACGAGTCGGACATGCTCGTGAAGCCCGTCGCCGACACGGCGTTCGTCGATCCGTTCCTGACGGCGAAGACCCTCGTGGTCATCTGCAATATCTGCGACCCTCTCACCGGAGAGGACTACACCCGAGACCCGCGCAACATTTCCCGTAAGGCTGAGGCGTTTCTCAAAGGCACGGGTCTGGCCGACGTCCCCTATTTCGGTCCTGAATGCGAGTTCTTCATCTTCGACGACATCCGTTACGACCAGAACGAGCACGAGGGCTACTACCACATCGATTCAGCGGAGGGTCGCTGGAACACGGGTCGCCAGGAAAACCCGAATCTCGGATACAAGATCCGCTACAAGGAAGGGTACTTCCCCGTTCCGCCAAACGACACGCTGCAGGACATCCGCAGTGAGATGATGCTCACCCTCGAGTCCGTGGACATACCCATCGAGGCCCAGCATCACGAAGTGGCAACCGGCGGACAGTGCGAGATCGACATGCGCTTCAACAATCTGCTCGCAATGGCGGATAACGTGCTGAAGTACAAGTACATCGTGAAGAACACGGCCAAGAAGCACAACAAAGTCGTGACCTTCATGCCGAAGCCGCTTTTCGGCGACAACGGGAGCGGCATGCACGTTCACATGTCCTTCTGGAAGGGCGGCAAGAACCTCTTCGCCGGTGACGGGTACGCGGGGCTTTCGCAGATGGCCCTCTGGGCAATCGGCGGCCTGCTGAAGCATGCTCCGTCCATTCTCGCTTTCGCGACTCCCACGACGAACAGCTTCAAGCGGCTGGTACCCGGCTTCGAAGCGCCCGTGAATCTCGCCTATTCCCGACGCAATCGGAGCGCGGCCATCCGCATCCCGATGTATTCCGGCTCACCGAAGGCGAAAAGGCTCGAGTTCCGCTGCCCCGATCCGAGCAGCAACCCATACCTCACGTTCTCCGCGATGCTCATGGCGGCGGTGGACGGGATCCAGAACAAGATCGACCCGGGAAAGCCTCTGGACAAGGACATTTACGATCTGCCGCCAGAGGAGCTTGCCGCGGTCCCCAAGACGCCGGGGTCGCTTCGCGAGGTGCTGAAGGCACTCCAGAATGACCACGATTACCTCTTGAAGGGCGACGTCTTCACCCCCGACGTGATTGAAACCTGGATCGAATACAAGATGAAGAACGAGGTGTTGGCTCTGGACCTGAGACCGCACCCCTGGGAGTACATGCTGTACTTCGATATCTGAGGTCATCCGCGAACAGGCACGGCGTCTTCTGCCATTGATGCCGTTGCCCTGAGGCCAGTCTTTCCTCCTTCTCTTGGGCCTCCTTTACCGGAGGCCCTTCTTTTCATTCCCGAGCTAGGGGAGGATATTTCCCCGGATCATCGACACGATCTCGGTGACCTCGGTCCCGTCAAGACGGGCGAGCACCCGCTTCCAGCGATAGGCGAAGCTCCCTTGCTCCTGGCTGGGAACATGGGAAAAGAGGCTGTCGAAGGCTCGCCGTCGTAGCCGGTAGTCCTCCTGGATATGGAGGAATTGTGTCTGGAATCCGTCGAGATAAGCCTGGGCGAATCCCTTCGGATCCTTCAGGAACCCACGCCGGCGGTTCACGGGTTGCGCGTAGGCCGTGGTGAACTCCGTAAGGGGGCTGGCATAGTCGTTGAAAGTCCCCGTGTGGTCGGACACCACAATGTCCACCGGCAAGCCATGTTCGTCCGAGACGAGCACCTCATCGCCGTCATCGAAGAGCGGCGCGCCCAACGCGTCACAGCGCCCCACGATGAGATTCGGTGCGGCCGCGGCGCCGAGGAGCCGTGCGCAGGCGAGTGCGAACTCTTCAGTCTCGAAGCGGCGTCGTGGCAGCTTGTCGGTGGCGGTGCCGCGGATATATTCCCGTTCGAAATAGGGAGTCCAGATCGGGTACGCCCCACCCTCCCGCGTCACATAGCGCTCGCTGATCCTTCGCGAGGAGACGCGCAGGGGCAAATTCATGCCCAGTTGGCGGCATCCCAGACGGCGATCCAGGATGTACTCCGTGTACTCCTCGGCCCTCACCATGGCGTCCAAGAGCGAGTTCCCCTGGTCGAGATACTCCCGAACGCCCTGCTTCTGGAGTCGCAGGATGTGGACCATCTGGTCGGAGGACTGCTGGAGCTTCAGAACGGCAATGTACACGGCTCGTCTTCCCGGCTGCGCGATCCGATAGGACAGGGAGGCTACGACGCGTCCGACATTGATGTATTCCAGGTCGCCGTATTCACGCACGAAATTGAATATGAATTTGCGCGGGGTCTCATCGCTGGCATCCGCCGTTTCGGCGGCAGGATCGAAGACGATCTCTCCCTCCTCGATGCGCCCGCCGGGCAGCCACTCCACTTGAAGAAAAAACTCGGCGCTCAGGCCGAGCAGTGTTTGCTCGGTGGCGACCTCTTCTTCCTGATTCAGGAGCGCCGCGGCCAGACGATTTCTCCATTCCACGTTGTCCGGGTCATCGCGACGCAGCTCGGGTTTCACGCGCGCGGCGAACCGATCCCGCAATGCTGCCCAGCTTGCGAGTAGGTCCTCCTTGGACAGGGCGGCGAAATCGAGACGTGAAAAGTGGGAGCGGGAAAGTCGCGCCTCGGTGGGGAAGAAGGCGAGCTCGGGAAAACCCGCCGCGTTCATGCGACCCAGATACTCGCGGATTTCGTCCAGTTGGAAGCGGAGCGCGCGCTCCTCCCACTGACCCATCCTTTCGAACTGGTCATAGGTGAGAAAACGTACGCCGGTGGTAGCGCTGTAGTAGTAGATCTCCGCCCCGCGAATGCCGATCCGTGCGGACCCGATCAACGCCCGAATCTCTTCCGCGCTCTTGGGCAGTGGCGTGATGCGCCACAGCTCCCCACGGCGCATGATCGCGTCGCGGACCCTTTCGTTGAGCACGCCGAGGAATCTGATGCGTTCCGCGGGGATGGAGGCCCGCAGCATTTCGTCTGCTTCGAAGGCAATTCCCATGTCGGCGGGATCGGGCCGGATGAGGATGGTTTCTTCCTCCACGATCAGGTCCACGCCGGCCTCCCACTCCCGATCCCTTTCCTGGCGCGTGAGCCGAGGTCGTTCCTCACGGTCACGTTGCGCGCTCAGGGAATCGACGAATGCTTGCCGCTGGCTGACATGGACGCCGGGAATCGTGACGAGAGTAGAATGACGGGGAAAGGCCGTGGCAATGCGCGTCTTCAACCTGCCGGACGCGTCGCGGGCAAAGGGCGCATCGCCCATGATAGTGAATCCTGCGCTCATTCCGTCCTGCTTCACCCCAGAGAGTATCCCGTCTCATAGAGAGCCACAATGTTCTCGGCGGGACTCACGACCTGTACGTTGTGGCAGGGAGCGAGGATGTACCCTCCCCCCCGTCCGAGAGTGGCCAGATTCTCCTCCACTTCTTTTCGCACATCCGCCGTGGTACCGAAGGGAAGTGTCTTCTGATTGTCCATTCCTCCATGGAAGACCAGTTTCGCCCCGAAATCCTTCTTCAGCGCTTCCCGCTCCATTCCCCTGCAGCGCCATTGAATGGGGTTGAGAATGTCGATGCCGGCCTCGATCATGTCGGGAATGATCCGCCGCACGCCTCCGTCATTGTGATGGAAGACGAATACACCCGCCCCATGGACGAGATCGATCATCCTTTTCATTCCCGGCAGGAGGAATTCGCGGATCTGGGCGGGTGAGAACATGAGGTCGTCCTGGGCGCCCATGTCCTCGGCGACATACGAGTAGGTGACCATGCCGGGGATCGCCTCGTAGATCCTGCGCGTATTCTCGTAGGCGAGACCGAAGAGCTTGTCCAGGCAATAGTGGACTATCTCGGGCTTCTCGATCAAATCGACAAACGCCTGTTCGTCTCCACGGAGATACTTGTAGATGAGAAAGGGCTCGGAGCCTCCGCCATGGATCGGATACTCCTCCCAATCCGCGAGCTGGGCGGGGATGCCCGCATGATCGTACCAATCCGGCTGGGGCCAGACGTAGCCGGCTTCGATCTCCTCGACGGTCTGGAACCCGGCAAGGGGATGAAGAATGCATTCGCGATAGGATCCGGTGCCGTAGACGACATCACGATAGCGGCACCCGAACTCGTCGGAGTCGGCGGGGATCGGCGGGCCGACATAGCGCGGCACCACGGAAAGCGGCTTGTCGATGTGCAAGCGCTCGAAGACGGCGCGCTCCGTCGCGCAGCCCAGATGCTTCATCAGCTTCTCGGTAGCCTCCGCGGTGCCCCAGTAATCCATGGGAACGCGGTCAGGAGTCTTTCTCGAGAGCACGGCAAGCCATCTTTCCCGGGGACTCATTGCGTTGCGTGACATTCTGGTGTTCTCCTCCCGACTCCATTGCCGCACCGGCAAGGCACCTCTGTCAACCTGCCTGCAAATCCGCACAACTGCTTGTGCAATCCCCCGCGACCACGTATCCTGGCCCCACCATGGGTGTCGTCACGGCCCGCACGGTCATTGCCCTGGTCCCCGACGCCGATCCGCGCATTGCCGAGCAACATTGCACCCGCATGGATGAGCGCTATTTCGACCGCTTTGCGCTGCCGGAAATCGCGCGTCATGTCCTGCTTCTTTCCGGTCTCACCGCCGAGCGCCCCGTGGCGCTCGACGTGCGCCTCCTGCCCTCGGAGGAGCTCTCCTGCACGGTTCTCAGCTTCGATCATCGCGGGGCCTTCGCCCTGATAGCCGGGGTGCTTTCATCACTGGGTTTCGACATCCGCGCCGGGGATATTTTCACGTGGATCCCCGCGGGGCCCGCGGAGCCGCGTGAGCTCTTCCTGCGTCGTCGGCGGATCGTGGATTGCTTCACCGGCGTGATCGCTCCCGGGGAGCGCGACGAGGCGTGGGCGGCCCGCGCGGAGGAGATGCTCCTTACGGCCTCCCTCGGTTTGGAGCACGGCGGAGAGGAGGCGACAAAGGCGCGCCGATCGGTGAACGAAATGGCCGCTCGCAGCCTGCGACGTCTGGGCCAGGAACGGGAACCGGTGCTCTACCCTGTGCAGATCGAAGTCGGGGAAAACCCCCGCGAGCGGACACGGATGCGCGTCATTTCGCAGGACACCCCATTTTTCCTCTACACTTTCGCCACGGCGCTTACGCTCCAGGATGTCTCCATAGAGCACGTGACAATTCGCACCGTGGGGGGAAGAATCGAGGACGAGTTCGAATTCGTCGACGAGCAAGGACATGCCATTGTCGACGCGAACCGTATCGACAGGATCAAGCTCTCGGTCCTTCTTACGAAGCAGTTCACCTCGTTCCTGGAAAGCGCTCCGGACCCTCTCGCCGCGCTCCTGCGGTTTGAACACCTCGTCAGCGACCTCGTGGCGGCGCCGCAGCAAGATCAGTGGGTGCGGCTCTTGTCCGATCAAGGCGTCATGCGTGACCTGGCGCAGATCCTCGGGGCGAGCACGTTCCTCTGGGAGGATTTCGTGCGCCTCCAATACGAGGCACTCCTTCCCCTCCTCGCCCCCCACATAGGCGGTGCAAGCGTCAGCGGACCGCTTGCGGACTTGCCGGCGCGATTCACGGCCGCCGTCGCGGGCGCCCCCGACACGGATGGTTTTGTCCTGCGCCTCAATGCATTCAAGGATCGGGAGATCTATCTCTACGATCTCGATCATATCCTCGGCGCCCGCCGCGCGGCCCCGACGGCGGGCGGCATCGACACGGATGCCGACACGTTCGCCACCGATTTTCTCCTTCTCAGCCGCCGCCTCACGGCTCTGGCGGAGCTCGTTGCCGATGCCGCGGCGACCCATGCGTGGCGGATGCTCGCCGCGCGCTACGGAGAGCCGCGGACCGTGGCCGGCCTTCCCGTGCGCTACGCCTTGATGGGCCTGGGAAAGCTCGGCGGAGCTGCGCTGGGCTACGCCTCCGACATCGAGCTCCTTCTCGTGTACAGCGACAGCGGGTCCACCGCGGGCCCCGAGATCATCGAGAACGCGGAATTCTTCGACACCCTCGTGCGTGAGCTCCCGCGGCTCGTGCTTGCGAAGCGCGAAGGCATATTCCATGTCGATCTGCGCCTCCGTCCATACGGCGCGGCGGGTCCGCTCGGGTGCAGTCTGGAGAGCTTCTGCACGTACTATGCCCGCGGCGGACCCGCGCATTCCTACGAGCGGCTCTCCCTCGTCCGATTGCGCACCGTGGGGGGAGACAAGGCATTCGGCGGCCAGGTGGAGCGATTGCGCGACGAGATGGTTTACTCCGCGCAAAGCATCGATCTGGCTGAGCTGCGCGAGCTGCGCGCCCGCCAGGCCCTGGAGAAGACAGGCTCCCACGCCTCCGAGCCGGGGCGCTTGAACGCCAAGTTCAGCCCCGGCGCGCTCGTGGACCTGGAGTACGCCGTGCAGATCCTCCAAGTCACCCACGGCGCGGTGGAAAAACGCCTGCGCACACCCCGCATCCACGAGGCCCTCGCGGCACTCGCATCCGTCGGGGTGGTGGACGGCGGGGAAGCCGGTGAGCTGGTCGCCGCCTACCGCTTTTTTCGCCGGCTCATCAACGGCCTCCGCATGCTGCGCGGCTCGGCGCAGGATCTCGTGCTCCCCCGTCTGGACTCCGACGAGTACATGCATCTGGCGCGGCGCATGAGCTACCGCGCCGAGCCCGAGATCACCCCGGCGCAGAAGCTCCACCTCGATTTCGAGACGCACACAGCCGCCGTTCGGGCCTTCGTCGAGCATTATTTCGGACGCGACAGCCTTCCTGGGGCGCCCGTCGTCACGGTCGCGGATCTCGTCCTCTCGGACGGCATTCCCGAGTCCCGCGCGTATGAAACCCTCGAGGGAAAGGGCTTCTCGGATCCGGCCCGCGCGCTGGTGAATCTTCGTCGCATTGGCGGGGAGGCCGAGCAGAGGCTTCTTTTCGCCCGTCTGGCCATCCTCGCCTGCGACGTGCTCGCCCATCGGCCGGATCCCGACATGGCTCTCAACAACTGGGAGCGGTTTCTTCACGCGCTGCCGGATGCCAACGCGCATCTGCGCCGCATGCTGTCGCAGCCCATGCGGTTGGAGATCCTTCTCAGCATCTTCTCCGCCAGCCAGTTTCTTGCGGACACCCTTGTTCGAGAGCCCGTCCTTCTGGACTACATCGGTAGTCCCGAGGTGCTGCATTTGCCGCGGGCATCCGATGCAATCGCCGCGGAGCTGGACGGAATGTCCCGCCTCACACCGGATCCTGCGGAATGGCGCGACAGCCTGCGTCGATTCCGACGCCGCGAGATATTGCGTATCGGGGCGCGGGACATCTGTCTGGGCGCCCCGACGCAGCGGATCATGGAGGAGCTTTCCGACCTCGCCGAAGGGGTGGTCACCGCGAGCCTCAGGCGCATCCGCGAGGCGGCGCGCCACAGCGGCGGCGGCACGGTGCTCACCGGTTTTGCCGTGATAGCATTCGGCAAGCTGGGCGGACGCGAGCTGAACTACAGCTCAGACATCGATCTGTTGGGACTATTCACGGCGGCACCGGGCGCCGAGGCGGAAGAGTCAGCCGCGCACGTCATGGAGGCCCTCCGCGCCGACCTTTCGCTCCACACGACGGAGGGATACGCCTATCGAGTCGATTTGCGCCTCCGTCCCTACGGCAGCGCCGGACAGCTCGTGTACACACCGGCCGCGCTGGTCGAGTATTACGCCAACGAAGCGGCCCTTTGGGAGCTGCAGGCCTTGCTCAAGGCGCGTGTGGTCGGGGGCGATGCCGGGGTAGGCGCGGCCTTCCTGGACGCGGTGCGACCGCTCCTCGCCGCCCCGCACGCCCACGCCGATGTCGCCTCGAACATCGACAGACTTCGCAAGAGCGCGATGCGCGCCAGCGCCGCGAGCGTTCTTTCTACGACGGACGTCAAGACAGGACTCGGCGGCATGAGGGATATCGAATTCCTGACCCAGGGCTTGCAGCTCGTCCACGCACAGGGCAATCCTGACATTCTCCGCGGCGGCACGATACCCGCCCTCAAGGCCCTCGGCGAGGCGCGCATTCTTTCGATGCACAGCGTGGATCAATTGTGCTCGGATTATCTCTTCATGCGCCGCGTCGAGCACTTTCTCCAGCTCTACGAAGATAGACAGACGCATAGCTTGCCCCGCGATCCGTCCCAGTTGCGGGCCCTCGCGCGGCTCATGTTGGGCGCGGGAGCCTCGGCACAGACCCTGTCGCGGAACCTGTCCGAATGCTTTGAAAGGGTACAAGCCGCCTATCAGGATTTTCTTCGCGCGTGAGGACAATCAACGGCGGCGCGGGCCGTCGTGCAACCTGTCCTGCCGATCCTTCTTCATGCGCTCCTCGATGTACATCAACAGGAGGCCTTCGAAGCTCAGCTTCCGCGATTGAGCCTCGGTCTGAAGGAACTGGTTCATCTCTTCGGAAAGGCGCAGCTCGAGACGAATGGTTGCCTGGTTCATATGTTTTCCTGCCCCATCCTACGGCATCGGCGGCCATTCGTCAACGAAACGGGTGCTGCTTGACCGTGATGCCGCGACAAGGATACCTTCAGCCCAAGGACATCCCATGAGCACGATCATTCCTATGCAGGAAAAGGCGCTGCCGGAAGACTGCGTCGTTTACAAGCATTCCACTACGTGCCCCATATCCGCTACCGCGGCGAACGAGGTGCGCGCAATGGCCACGACCCTTCCGATCTATTGGATCAACGTCCGAGAGCAGCGCGAGCTTTCCAACTGGGTTGCCGCCACCTACGATGTCGCGCACGAGTCCCCCCAGCTCATCCTCATCAAGGGAGGAAAGCCCGCCCAGACGTGGAGCCACTACGACATCAATCGCACGAACGTGAGCTGAAAGATCCCGCTCACCCTTTTCGGGCGGACCGCGCGCCGGGTTCCCGCAGCAGGAAAGGATTGAAGTCGGTGTTCCTGTCGTACCAGTCCTCGTGCTCGGCCTTTTTCAGCGCCGCGACGATCCGATACGTCGCCGGGGTCATCACGACCTCGATGGTGACCTTGAAGATGTAATTC
>Ga0265342_10000996_pt1 | contig 27934 bp, 20 predicted proteins | sample 4CB327metaG_FD_203125 | JGI IMG/M metagenome (GOLD analysis project Ga0265342, IMG submission 203125) | Rhizosphere microbial communities from Carex aquatilis grown in University of Washington, Seatle, WA, United States - 4-CB3-27 metaG | ecosystem: Host-associated > Plants > Roots >... | reverse complement strand
TTCGAGATGCGAGGCGACGACCTTGCCCGACTTGCGCTCCACGGTCAGATCCACACGCCCGAACGCGCGGCCATTGCTGTATGCCTGGATGATTGGCACCGCGGCCACTCGTTGTGCGAGCGCTTGATGGGTGTGGCCAGCCACGATGGCGTCCACCGCGCCCTTGGGCAGCTCGCGGGCGACGGCGAAGATCTCGCTTTTGGCATCGCAAGAATCGAGCTCGTCGGGCGCCGCGAAATCGGTGCATGCGCCGCCTTCGTGCACTACCGCGATCACGACCTTCGCGCCGTGGGCTCGCAGCGCACGGGACTCGCGCGCGATGGACTTGGCGAGCGGCAGGAATGTGAGCCCGGCCACGTTGGCCGGTAGCGCCGAGCGCGGCGTGGCGGCCGTGACCGCGCCGACCAGGCCGACCTTGATGCCAGCAGCATCGATGATCGTTGAAGGCTTGACGTTGGGCCACGCGACTGGCTTGCCGGTCTTCGCGTCCACGACGTTCGACACCAAGAAGGGAAAATGCGCCTCGGCGGCACGCGCCTTGAGCGCGCCGCGGGGATCGTCGTCGGGACTTACTGGCGAGGGCGCGGGCCCGGCCGGCCCGAAATCGAATTCGTGATTGCCGATGGCTGCCGCGCTGTAGCCCAAGGCATTGTAGGCGCGGACCACGGGGGCCCCTTCGGCCAGGTTGGATTCGAGCGTGCCCTGAAACATGTCGCCCGCGTCGAGCAAGACCACCGCGCCGGGCTCCCGCGCCTTGCGCAGGTTTTCGACGTAGCCCGCCAGCCAGGGCAAGGCTGCGATGTGCCCGTGCAAATCGCTCGTGCCCACGACCGAGATGGTCACTGTAGGAGGTGCCGCGTGTGCGGAGGAAGCAAAGGCAAGAAAAGCAAAGAGGGGCAGCAGGACGCGCATGAAGACTCCGCGGCGAAGTCGCGAGCCGCGCTCTTAATGCCCGCCGCAGCCGTGGCAGCTGGTGCAGTCGTGGTCGCCGTGCATGCCCCCGTGCATGTCCTTGGCCGTGGCTTCGCGCACGCCGATAACCTTGACGTCGAAATTGAGCGTGGCTCCAGCCAGCGGGTGATTTCCGTCCAGCGTGATCGTGTCGGCATCGGTGGCCACAACCGTCAGCACGCGCGCCCCATGGGGACCGTGCGCCCGGAAGTGCATGCCGACCTCGATATCGCCCTCGGGAAACTCGTCGCGCGAGAGTTTCTCGACCAGCTTCTCTTCGCGCTGGCCGTACCCGCCCTCGGGACCAACGGTGACCTTGACGTGATCCCCTTCCGACTTGCCGAGCAGCGCCTCCTCGAGGCCAGGGACGATCATGCCCGCGCCGTGCACATAGGACAGCGGCTCGCCGCTCTCCGGACCCTCTGAGGAGTCGAGCACGGCGCCCTTGGTGTCGGTCAGGGTGTAGTGAATGGTCACGACGGTCTTTTCTGCAATCTGCATGGACTTCCTTCCCCGAAAAATGGGACTACTAGAATACGACCGCTGGCGCCGTATTGCGAGCGATCTTGGCCGCCAAAACCCAACCCGGTCAATCCGCCCGATGAAGTCACCCCTCGTATCCCTCCTGGCTGGCGACCGGGGCCACGGGTGGCTGTGCGTCGGCGCTCCTCTCGCGCAACAGCAGGACGAGCATGCCCACGCTGGCCATGTTGCTGATTGCCACGACGATCGGGCCGATGATGTTGCCAGGCACTTTCAGAGCCAGACAGGCCGAAGCGGCCACGGCCAGCGCGGCCATGTAAGCGAAATCGCCAGCCAGGATGGTGGGCGTGCGATGCTCGAGCGCGGCCAGGCCCTCGCGGTGGCAGCGCATGGCCACCGTGATGGGAAAGCCAACAAAGAGCAGCGCCGTCGTGTAGACCAGCGGCAGATCGGCGGGCGGCAAGCGCTGCACGCCCAGGTAGTACCAGTGCGAGAGCCCCGGCAGGAGAAAGAGCAGCGGAATGAGCGAAAAGATAGCACCCGCCGCCGCGGAGAAGCGCAGGGCTTGCGCGTCCTCGCGCCCACGCGGCGGAAAAGCGATGACCACGTTTTGAACACGGCTGGCCGCATAGGCAGCCGGGTTGGCCAGCCCCGCGGCCAGGTAGTAAACGGGCAACATGTGCTCGGGTCGGCCGGCGCGCGCGATCACGGCGCCCAGGATCGTTCCCGACAAGGTCATCAGGAATCCGCCCAGCGACAGCGGCAAGGTGAAGAGCAAAATCTTGCGTCGGGTCGCCGCGGGAACGACGTCTTCCGCCAGCGTGGCGACGAACGGCCGGGAGTGCCACCACGACACTGCGGTTTCCAGGGCCACGGGAATTGCCTGGCAAACCATGGCCCAGCGTGGACCGACCAACCCCCACGAACAGAACAGCGGCGAGAGCGCGAGGGTCAGCCCGATGCGCGCAAAGGTCGCGCTGCTGGCGCGGCCCGCGGCGCCGTTGTTGTACAGCAAGACCATGTAGGGGTTGCGCGCGTAGAACAGCAGGTTGAGCAGGATGGTGAAGGGAAATGCCTGCCTGGCCGGACCTTCGATGGAGGACGGCAGGCCGAGCAAGGCACCGAAGACCAGGTGCCCGACCGCAGGAATGCACAGGGCGGTCTGAATCAGCGCGGTCGCGAACGAGAGCAGGTTGTTGATGGCGACGAAGCGTGCGAAGCCCTGCCGGGTGCGTGCGAACACCATACCCGCCGTGACCACTCCCGCGCCCAGCGTCCCCACCATGAACATGATGATGTTCGACTGGGCCACGCCAGCCAGGTTCAGCGCGCCGCCCTCGCCGTGCGCGGCCACCATGGCGACGAGCGGGTAGCTCAGGCTTTGCGACGCGGCCTGAAGCGCGAGCGGAATGAAATAGGCGGTTAGCCGCCGGGTGGATGGTGCTTCTTCGAACATCGAGACCAAAACAACTTACATCGGATGAGCTGAGAAATTTTGCAGACGGCGCCGATCTTTCTGGTCTCCAAATCTCGCCCGCTTGGTACGCCGCATGCGCGCTATACTGCGCCAAGGTGAATGCAGACCTGATCATCGCCGTCCTGCGGGCGCTCGAACGCGAAGGGGTGCGGTACAAGGTTGTGGGGGCGGTGGCGCTCAACTTCGTCGGCCTGCCACGGGCCACCCAAGATCTCGACATCTTCGTTGCCGCAGACGAGGAAAACATCGGCCGACTCCGCGCCGCACTGCGGTCGGTATTCGACGATCCGGAGATCGCAGGGATCAGTGCCGTGGATCTAGCCGGCGAGTACCCAGCGATCCAGTACGTTCCGCCCTCGGGAACCTTCCACATCGACATCCTGAGCCACCTGGGCGAGGCCTTCCGCTTCGAGGATATCGAGGTCGAGGAACGCCTAGTGGAAGGGCTTCGCGTTCCGGTGGCAACGCCCCAAATGCTCTTTCGAATGAAGAAGGACACGGTTCGGCCGCAGGATCGAGCCGACGCCGATCGTCTGCGGCGCCAGTTCAACATCAAGGACTAGCATGCCCATCCGCAGATTCCGATCAGCCGCCGAGATGGAAGACACAGTCTGGCTCGACCGAGACGATCCGCGGCTCTGGCCCACCATCGTGTCCGTGTGGGATCTCTCCGCAAGGCTCTGCCCCGTGCGTTTCCCGCCCGGGCTGCGCAAGCACCGCTCAATCGAGGGGGCCAACCGGCAGAGCGAGGAATGGGAAGCCGCAAACGTTCTGCGTTCCAATCCACGTTGAGAGGCCAGATTCGCCACAGCCCTTGACGCGTCCGGGTCAAAGACTAGAGTAGCTTTGCCATGGCACTCCTCGGGCGCGACACCTCGGTGACGGGGCCTTTTCCCAAGGGCGTTCTCCTTCTTGAGACCCTCCTAGGCACCGAAGCGCTGGGGCGGCCGTACAAGTTCGATCTCAGCCTGCTCTCGAAGGAGCCTGACCTCGACCCCAACGACGTGCTGGGCAAGCCGCTCGCGGTGGGCATCCAGCTTGGCACCGGCGAAGAGCGCTTCTTCCACGGCATCGCAACCAAGTTCTTGAAGAAGGGCACCACGCAACTGCACACGCGCTACGCGGCCGCGATCAGGCCGCAGCTTAATCTATTCAACTTCACCTCCGAGTGCCGCATCTTCAACGATCCAGCGCAGGATGCCCTCGGCATCGTGAAGGAGGTGCTGGCCAAGCGCGGGCTGACCGACGTCGAATCGGGGTCGATTGTGGACCATCCCTTTTGCGCCCGCGACTTTTGCGTGCAGTACCGCGAGAGCGACTTGAACTTCGTCCAGCGTTTGCTGGAAGAAGAAGGCATCTACTATTTCTTCAAGCACGAAGAGGCCAAGCACACCTTGGTGCTGGCCGATTCCATCACGGCGCACGAGACGGCGGCCGGGTATGAATCGATTCTCTACACGCCGAAAGATCGGAAGGTTGCCGGCGCCGAGGAGCAATTCTGGGACATGAAGGTGCGCACGTCGCTCTATCCCGGCAAACACACGGTTCTCTGCTGCTACGACCCAACCAAGCTGCGGCCGAAGCCGCCTCAGTTCGGCGAGGAGCCGTCGGCCGAGCCGGCGCCCGGGGCACAATTCGAGAATTACGACAATCCTGGCGGGCTCTTTGCCACCAAGGAGGCGCATCAAGAGGCGCTGGTGCGCACGCAAGCCGCCAGAGTGGCCCATACCACTATCGAGGTAGAGGGCAACACCATGGGAGTTGGGGTCGGCGATCTGGTGTCGCTGCGCTCGGGCCTGGCTAGCGGCGAATTCTCGCCCTTCTGGCACGAAGAGGATTGGGGGAAGCAATACCTGGTCGTCGCCGCGGCCTACAGTCTCAGCGTCGATCAGTACGAAACCGGCGACGTCGCGAAGAACGACGAGCCATTCAAGGCCAAGTACCAGTTGCTCGACAGCCACACGCAATTCCGGCCCCAGCGCACGGCACGCAAGCCGCAGATGCGCGGCCCGCAGACCGCGCTGGTGGTCGGCCCGCCGGGCGAGGAGATTTGGACCGACAAATTCGGCCGCGTGATGGTGCAATTCGATTGGGACCGGCAGGGCGAGCGCAACGAGAAGTCGTCGTGCTGGGTGCGGGTGGCGCAATCGTGGGCCGGGGCCGAGTGGGGCATGCAGTTCCTTCCGCGCATCGGCGAGGAAGTGGTCGTGGCCTTTCTCGCCGGCGATCCAGACCGTCCCATCATCCGCGGGCACATCTACAACAAAGACCACCTGCCGCCCTACGATTTGCCGGCCAACAAGACCCAAAGTGGGATCAAGACCCGCAGCACCAAGGGCGGCACGGCGGCCAACTTCAACGAGATCCGCTTTGAAGACAAGAAGGGCCAAGAAGAGCTGCACCTACAGGCCGAAAGGGACATGTCCACGCTGATCAAGCAGTGCCAGGCCATGAATGTGGGCACGGATCGCATCGTCCTCGTGGGCAACAACGAAACCAACCATGTGAAGCAGAACCGCTCGCTGTGGGTCGAAGCGAACGACAGCGTGGTCATCGGTGGCACCCACGACAAGACCGTGACCGGCGCGGTCACGCAGATCTACGCCAGCGATCACTCGCGCAAGGTCGACGGCGAGCAAGAGTTCTTCGAGGAGAAGAACAAAGACGAACACGTCAAGCTGGCCCACAAGCTGACCACGGACAAGAAGTTCCAGCTCAACCAAGGCGCCACCAGCATGACCTTCAAGGGTAGCAACGTGACCGTGGATTCGGCCGGCACGATCACCCTGACGGCAGGTGGCGCCACGGTCTGTTTCGACAAAACCGGCAAGGCCACCTTCGACTCGCCGACCGGAATCAAACTGGAGTGCGGCGCCAGTTCGCTGACCATCCTCCCCGGCGGCATCGCCATCGCCAGCCCCAACGTGACCGCCGCCGCCGGAGCCGGCAGCACGATGGCACTGGGTGCAGACGCCGTCGGTATGAACAGCAAGACCGTGACCATCGTGGCCGACGGCGTGTGCACCATCAAAGGCACGAGCGCGCTGAAGCTGCAGGAGGCGGAGGGGGTGAAGGGGAAGAAGGCTGAGGCATCCAAACTGCCGAAGGAAGAAACGGACAAGGCCAAGTCGCCGCCATCTGCGATCCCGCATAGGGGCCGGAATTCTTCGAGCGCGGACAATAGCGCTGCCACGTCGTCGCAGGAGGAGGCCTTGGTGGACAGCGACTCGATCGAAATCGAGTTCGTTGATGAGGATGGCCATCCTGCGGACATTGTCTACCATCTGGAACTCCCAGATGGAGGCGCTGTGGATGGCCAGACGACTGAGGACGGAGTGCTCTCGGCGACTGGTTTCAAGCCTGGAACCTGCAAACTAACGCTGCCCAAGACGGACGCCGATCGGTGGAAGCTCGGCTAGGTGGGAGGAAGCCTGATGGACAAAGACGAATTCAAGTTCGAGAAGGCTCAACCCGTTGGTGGTGGAACCCATGTGGTTGGGCAGGGGGAATGCATCTACTCCTTGGCGGCCAGATGCGGGCATGACTGGAAGACCATCTGGAATCATCCCAAGAACGCAACATTGAAGGAGGCCCGCCAGGACCCTGGAGTTCTGCTTCCTGGCGATCGCGTTCACATTCCGGAGATCAAGCTGAAGAGCATCGACCTGCCAAGCGGGCGGCGACATCGCATTGTCGTCATGGAGCAGAAGGTCACGCTCCAATTGCGGATGTGTGCCGCGGACGGCGAGCCCATCGCGGGCGCAAAGTACGAAATCGCAGTTGGCGGTAGAAGAATTCCAGTCACGACCAACGGCGATGGGCGAATCGAAGCTTTGATTCCCGCAGCTGCGTTGGAAGCGAAGCTTAGGAATCTCCAGACAGGAGAGATGTACACCCTGAATCTCGGACACATGGACCCACCAGATACAGCGAGCGCCATCCGAAAGAGACTGGCCAATCTCGGCTACAACCTTAACTCGGCGGACGGCGACCTCGACGAGCACGCGCTGTCTGTCCTGCGATCCTTCTGCGAGGATGCGGACCTTGGCTGGGAAACCGCGCCAGAAGAAGTTATGCGAAAGCTGCAGGAGAAGGACCCATGGCGTTCGTAGAGGATGCTAAGGAACTGCAGGCCAAGGGTTACGTCCGGCCCCTGAAATACACCGTGGATGATGCGATCCCCGGCGAGCCAAGGTCCTTTCGTTACATTTTCGACCAGGGGGCGTTGCACTGCTCGGCCTCGGCCGAACATGCGGATCGCGCTTGCTATGTGCCCCGCGCCGTACCAACCACACTCGCACGCGAGAGCCCGAGCTTCGTATACGTGGATGTTGGGTGCTGGGTCGACGATGCCGATGGCAACGGTACACAACGTCGCGATTTCGCCCTGATATGCGGGGCGCATGTGTACCTGTGCGAATTCGTGAACACCCCACTCATGCCACTCACTCGAATCTCAGCCGTGCGGAGCTTCTTCGCCAGTCTGTCCGAACGAGGCTGCGGGGCGCGCGTACTGCAACACGCGCTGGCACGCGACCTTAATAGCAAGACACCCAACGACCCCAATCTCTATTTGCTCCTCGGCGACCTGCACTTGCCGCCGGCAACTTGGTTCTACTCTCACCGAGACATCGCGTTCCCTCCACCGCACGAACTCCCCGACTGGTTGGCAGAAGCTCCCGCAATGGCTCGCCAGCCCAACTATCTGCTTCACGGCTACTACGATCGGGCCGCGTCCGATCGAGAAAACAACCAAGTCCCTGAAGCGCACGATCCCAACTACCAGTCGAACCCGGATATCTTCTTGCGAGCCGGAACCGATCTTGTGCGATTTCTAGTCGCGCTAGCGGATTTACCTCGGGAAATCAAACAGCGGCTTCACTTCATCCAGACTGGTGACATGTTCGAACTTTGGGTTGGGCGCGACTACCAGTTCAGGCCAGGCCACGACGGCGCGCCGACGTGGATCGACGCGTCGGCGCCCAATCGTGTGGCGGATTGGGCGCTTGAGGTTCTGGTTCAGAATACTCCGATCTTCTCAGCACTTCGACGACTTGAAAGTGCGGGACTGGCCGAGGTGAAGTACCTGGGTGGCAATCACGACGGCTACCTAGCGAGGCCAGAACTGACTTCTCAGTTGGCCCTACCTCGTCGCGATCTCACGTATCGAGGCCTGAGTGGCGACCTTCTGGTGGAGCATGGCCATCGCTTTGATGGTTGGAATTTCGACAAGGTGAACGGACAACACTTGGTCTCCGGACCTGGTCTCACAAAGCTGCTGCTCTACGATCCCGACATCCGGAAACTGGAGCCGATAGGTGGATATGTCAGCGCCTTCACCAACCCATCCACGCGAGACGTCTACCTGCTGGGCGCCACGCTCGCCTACTTATTCGAGCGCTTCCATGTCCGGCAGAAGCCATTCAGCATCTACGCCATGGGCCACACGCATGCGCGCATGATGCTTCGCTTTGACGTGCGTGCGAACTACACCGGCAGTTACCACGAGGAAGCAACTGACGGCGAGCTGCAGCCATGAAGCTGAATACACCGTGGGCAAGGTATCTCGTGCTTCAGGGCGCGGTCGTTCTGGCGGTGTTGCTTGCATCGGCGCTTTGGGACCGGGGGCTTGGCTTGCTCTATGTTGTCGCACTGATCGTCGGAATTGTCCGAATGGTGAAGGGCTTTTCCAGGGGTCTCCGAAATGGCATTTCCAGAGAGCGATTGGTGAACATCCTGGTACTCTCGGCGGTGGGGCTGACTATCGCATGGGTGTTCGTACTAGTAGCTGTCGCCAACGTGATGCGCATCCCATCAATGGGCGCGGCGTTCTTGCTCCTGTGGGCTCCTCCATTTGGTGTGTTTTCAAGTGGAACCATGGCCCACCTAGGTCTTGGTCCATTTCACTCTCGTCTTTCGGCCATGGATCGCGTTCGCCAGATCCTGGCCGAGAATTCCAGCGTCCAGATTGGGAACGCTGTGGTCGCAAGCCAAATCGCAGAGGCAGAGCGCATTCTCAGCCTCAGCCTACCGCGATCATTCCGAGAATTCCTTTCGACCTGGGGCGAGATTGATTTCCACTCGACGAAATTCCTAGGCATCCCTTTGGCGATGGACATGGCCCATCCGACCGAGGCAGACTTCGTTGGCGCGACCCTCGACGGTAGGGACAACCTTGGCTTGCCCCATCCTTTCGTCTTGTGTGCCTCCTACCCGAATGGCCTTCACATCTGCCTGGACACCTTCTCCATGCGAGACGAGGAAGGAGCAGCGCTGGTCTGGAATGGCACCAGCAGAGCGGTTGTCCAAATACTGGCCCCTACGTTCGCCGATTTCTTGCGGGATCATATGGAAGCGGCTCTGAAGTCGACCCCAACTGCCGCGATCCCCGGGGGGTAGATGCATACTATGCCTACTCCGCATGCGCCGTCAGCACGTCCCGCATCTTCGCCATCTCGTAGACTACGTCGCAGCACAAGTGCCCGAAGCCGCCCTTGCCGTTGACCGCGTCCACCAAGTCCCTTGGCGCGGGACTCAGTTTGAGCGACATTGTGGGCATTGGTCGGATGCTCGACAACGTAGTCGCAAGCTCATCTCCACGCCATTGGTTTGCAAGCAGGGTTGCATGTGCTCTTGCCAGAAAGGTCATGCGGCGAGAGTAGCCATGTCAACGCCAAACAGCATCAACGTGTCCGCTCCGTCGGCGGGGCCCGGCGGTCACTACCGCCTACCTCCACAGAAGCCGACAAGGCTTGGCTACGCCCGATCTACATTTTGCCTGTTCTTGGTTGCTCATGTGCTCGCCATGTGCTTCCTTCGGCCATTGTTTCTTGGCGGTCTTTGCACCTATCTCTACCAGGACGGGCTGTATATCTTCTTCGCCGTCATCCCGACCGGTTTTGGCTTTCTCATCCTTTGGTCATTGTCGATCATTTGGCTGCGCCGCCTGATACGCAGGTCTCGCGCACATTCCGTCGACAGAATTCTGCGTTACTTGCGCGCGCTGGCGATCCTAGTGCTTGTCGTTGAAATATGCTGGCTTGTCGTAACGGTCGGCCTTCTCATCGCTGCCTGGAATAACCTACAGGCCTATGCATGGAAAATGTGCTTTCCAAGCAACCATCATTAGAAGTCGATATGAATCTTCGGCCCGATCACGCCTGCAAGCCCGGCCGTGGCTTCTGGGGCTGACGCTCGAACGGGCTGAAGTTCATCGGCAACGCGAGGCGGGTCCGACTGCCCCGCCTGGCCGGCCAGCGGCACGAGACGTTCCATCTGGGCTTTGATTGGTGATGGTTCGCGGCGCAAGCGACACGTGGTGCCCCGAGCTGGTTGTCTCCATCTTTCGCAATGCCGCGAAGATGGCTCGTCGGCATGGCTACAGCGGAAGTACCTCGATGAGGTGGCCCCAGCGGGCAAAGTCGGCGACATTGTCCGTGAGCAAGGTCCGGATCCCGTGCGCCCAACATGGTCGTTACGATGTTGGCATCGTGGATCTGCTTCCCTCGCGTGTCGCCCACGACCAGCAGGGCGTGCAGTTGCTGGGCGACATCGGGCCCGTCCTCGGCCACGCGGCACTGCGACTCGATGGTGTGCACACGGTTCAAGATGTCGGCCATCGGGACGTTGCCAGTGAAGAAGGTTTGCGGCCGGGACATCACGGCCAGGAACTCTCGGACTACTTGGCGGCTCGTCCACAACGTCCCGGTGGCCACCCGCCCGCCGGCCACTGTGCACTAGGTAGGGCCAGGTCTGCCCAAGACGTGGCCGAAGGTTCCGGCGTGATCGCCTCGTCCAGGACGACCACGACGCGATGGGAACCACTCGGTACGTCGGTTGGCACATCCACCACAAGTTGATGGGCTGACGTCACTATCCCTGTCGTTTGCAGTGCCTTCATGGAACCTCTCCTGATCCGAAGTGTAACCCGAACGGCGTTCAAGGCGAATCGGGAGACTCGAATCGGGGAGAGCTCCAAGCCCGTGGCGGCCTTCCAGCGGCGGATGGAGTATTGGGTGTAGCCGGTGAGCAGGCCCAGGGCTTCGAGGCTTTCGAGGACTTCTTCGACGTCGGTCTTCTTGGCGCCCTTGAAGGCGGCGCAGACTTTGTCGATGTCAAGGCTTCGTGGGACTGCCCCCAATATCCGCCCCTTGGCGTACAATGCCCCTCGACAACCCATGTTCGAACAAGCCTTCCGCAATATCGACGACGTCCTTCGCAAAGAGGCCGGCTGCACCACCGAGCTGGACTACACCGAGCAGACCTCGTGGCTGCTCTTCCTGAAGTACCTCGACGGGCTGGAGCAAGACCGGGCGGACGAGGCTGAGCTTTCGGGCAAGAAGTACGCCTTCATGCTCGACAAGCCCTATCGTTGGGAATCCTGGGCCGCGCCGAAAGGTAAGGACGGTGCCCTCGACCACAACAAGGCGCAGACCGGCGACGACCTGCACGACTTCGTCGACAAGAAGCTCTTCCCCTACCTGCGCGGTTTCAAGCAAAAGGCCAGCGGGCCGGACACTATCGAATACAAGGTCGGCGAGATCTTCAGCGAGATCCAGAACAACATCCGCAGCGGCTACAACCTGCGCGAGATCATCGACCACATCGACGAGCTGCGCTTCCGCTCGCAGACCGAAAAGCACGAGCTGTCGCACCTGTACGAAGCCAAGATCAAGAACATGGGCAACGCCGGCCGCAACGGCGGCGAGTACTACACCCCGCGCCCGCTCATCCGCGCCATGGTGCAGGTGGTCCAGCCCAGCATCGGCGAGCGCATTTACGACGGTGCCTGCGGCTCAGGTGGCTTCTTGTGCGAGGCCTTCGACTTTCTCAAAGCGAAAAAGGGTCTCACCACACGCGAGCTGCGCACCCTGCAAGAGCGGACCTTCTACGGCAAAGAGAAGAAGTCCCTGGCCTACGTCATCGCCATCATGAACATGATCCTGCACGGGATCGACGCGCCCAACATCCTGCACACCAACACCCTTGCCGAGAACCTGGCCGACATCCAAGACAAGGATCGCGTCGACGTGGTCTTAGCCAATCCCCCCTTTGGCGGCCAAGAGCGCAAGGAAGTGCAGCAGAACTTCCCCATCCGCACGGGAGAGACCGCGTTCCTGTTCCTGCAACACTTCATCCGCATGCTCAAGGCCCCGGGCCGCGGCGCCGTGGTCATCAAGAACACCTTCCTGTCCAACACCGACAACGCCTCGGTCAGCCTGCGCAAGCACCTGCTCGAAAGCTGCAACCTGCACACCGTCCTCGACTGCCCCGGCGGCACCTTCCAGGGCGCCGGCGTGAAGACCGTCGTGCTCTTCTTCGACAAAGGCTCGGCCACGCGCAAGACCTGGTTCTACCAGCTCGACCCCGGTCGCAACCTGGGCAAGACCAATCCCCTGAACGACGACGACCTCTGCGAGTTCGTGAAGCTGCAAAAGACCAAGGCCGACTCGCCCAAGAGCTGGACCGTCGACGCCAAGACCATCGACCAGACCACCTTCGACCTGTCGGTCAAGAATCCCAACGGCGGAGAAGAAGTCACCCACCGCAGCCCGAAGAAGATCATGGACGAGATCGCCGCGCTGGACGCGGAGAGCGCGAAGGTGCTGGTGAAAATCCGGGGGCTGGTATGAGGTGCCAGGGGCAGTCGGCGATTTTCCAGTCAGCGACTGGAAAATTCCTTGCGACGGAGATTTCGCAGACAGCGTCTGGACGATCTTGCCCGACCCGCATAGGCCAGACAGCGTCTGGCCTTTTGCTCGCCGACCCAAAATTGCAGACACTGTCTGCAAAATCGTCGGTCCGACCGCTTGCGCTCATAGGATCGGGAAGTGGAGGAATGCAATGAGCAGGTTGACGAAGGCGTTTTTCGAAGAGATCCGCCAGCTCATTCGCGCGGCCCACGCCACCGTGGCGCGCGGTGTGGATCTGGTCCAAGTCCACACCAACTTTGAAATCGGCCGCCGCATCGTCGAGCAGGAACAGCGGGGCAAGGGCAGGGCGGCGTATGGGGAAGAGGTCATCGGCGCCTTGGCCGAGCGCCTGACCGCCGAATTCGGCAAGGGGTTTTCCGCCAGCAACCTCGCCTATATGCGCAGCTTCTACCTGCTCTACCGCGAGCGAGCGCCGATTCTCCAGTCAGCGACTGGAAAATTGGCTCTCGACAAGAATCTCCAGTCAGTGACTGGAAAATCCGCAGTGGCCCTGCGACGGCCTTTCACGCTGAGCTGGACGCACTACACCTTCCTGCTGGGTATCAAGAATCCCGACGAGCGTAGTTTTTACGAAATCGAGGCTAGTCAGCAAGACTGGCCCGTACGCGAGCTGAAGCGCCAGTTCGACACCAGCCTCTACGAGCGCCTGGCCTTGAGCCGCGACAAGGCGGGAATCCGCAAGTTGGCCAAGAAAGGTCAGCTTGTGGAGAAGCCGCAAGACATTCTGAAAGAGCCGCTGGTGCTGGAATTCCTGGGCCTGGACGAACAGACCCGCTATTCCGAATCCGATCTGGAGGCGGCCATCATCAGCCAGATCGAACGCTTCCTGCTGGAGATGGGCAAGGGCTTCCTGTTCGAGGCCCGGCAGAAGCGCTTCAGCTTCGACGACGACCACTTTTTCGTCGACCTGGTTTTCTACAATCGCCTGTTGCGCTGCTACGTGCTGGTCGACCTCAAGCTGGGCAAGCTCACCCACCAGGACCTTGGCCAGATGCAGATGTACGTCAACTACTTCGACCGCCGCGTCCGCACCAAGGGCGAAAACGCCACCGTCGGCATCGTCCTGTGCACGAAGAAGAACCAGGCCCTGGTGACCATCACCCTGCCCAAAGGCGCCCGCATCCACGCCCGCGAATACCAGCTCTACCTGCCCAGCAAGGAAGTGCTGCAAAAAAAGCTCGTTGAATGGGCCGGAAAGGCGGGGAATGCGTAGTCACCTGAAGGTTGCGTGGGAGGCGAAGACACTGGGCGATGTTTGCAGGCTCGTTTCCGGCCAGCACATCGAGGCGAAGGACTACAACACCGAATCGCGAGGAATTGGCTACCTCACTGGCCCATCGGATTTCGGGCTCGTGTATCCAGTCGTTTCGAAATGGACCGAGCACCCAAAGGTGAATGCGATTCGGGGCGACATTCTGATCACGGTGAAGGGCTCCGGCGTCGGAAAGATCAACCTGCTCGATCAGGAAGAAGTCGCGATAAGCCGCCAACTCATGGCCGTGCGTGTGACCGAGGCAGATCCCAGTTTCGTCTACGCGTTCCTCAGCTCGACATTCGACCATTTCCAAGCTCAATCCACAGGAGCCGCAATTCCTGGGATCTCTCGCGATCAGGTTCTTGGTCTTGAGATCGCAGTTCCGCCTCTCCCCGAGCAGCGGCGGATCGTCGGCATCCTCGACGAAGCGTTTGAGGGCATCGCCACCGCCGAAGCCAACGCCGAAAAGAACCTCCAAAACGCCCGCGCCCTCTTCGAAAGCCACCTCCAATCCGTCTTCACCGAGCGTGGCGAAGGGTGGGAGGAGAGGCCACTCGCCGAACTCTGCGAAGTAAAAGATGGAACCCACGATTCGCCCAAGTACGTGGCCGATGGTGTTCCGTTCGTAACCCAGAAGAACATCAGGCGGGAGGGCCTATCACTGGAGGACACAAAATTCATCACCCAGCTGGACCATGACGATTTCTACAGAAGATCAAACGTCGCCTATGGAGATATCCTGATCTCGATGATTGGCGCGAATCGAGGCATGGCGTGCATCGTCGATGATAAGCGAGTGTTCAGCATCAAGAACGTTGGCCTCGTGAAACAGAATGGTTCTATCAACCAGGACTTCCTTCTCTACTTTCTCAAGTCGCAGGCGGCAATTGACTACGTAAGCAGCAGGTCGAAGGGCGGTGCACAGGAATTCATTGGACTGACGGAGCTGCGCAAGTTCCCGATCCGGACGACATCCCTACAAAGGCAGGCCGTCATCGTCGCGAAGTTGGACGTTCTGTCTTCCGAAACGGCCCGCCTCGCCTCCATCTACCAGCAGAAGCTCGCCGCGCTCGACGAGCTGAAGAAGTCGCTGCTCCACCAGGCCTTCAGCGGCCAGCTCTAGAGGGTGCCCATGAGCAAAGAGAAGGAACTCCGAATTCGCAACAGCACGGCAGAGTTTCTGATCTTCACGCGGCAGGCAGGTGAGGACGGCATCGAAGTCCGGGTGGCGGATGAAACGGTCTGGCTGACGCAGAAGCTGACCAGTGTGCTCTTCGACAAGGGCCGAAGCACCATCACCGAGCACCTCAAGAACATCTTCGAGACCGGGGAGCTCGACGAGAAGGCAGTGTGTCGGGATTTCCGACATACTGCCGAGGACGGCAAAGGGTACACGACGCGGTTTTACAATCTGGATGCGATCATCGCGGTAGGGTTCCGGGTCAACTCGGCGCGCGCCACGCAGTTCCGGCAATGGGCCACCGGCGTGCTACGCGACTTCGCCATTCGCGGCTACGTGCTCGACAACGAGCGGCTGAAGAACGGGGCGTTCCTCAACAAGGCCTATTTCGACAACCTGCTGGACGAGATTCGCGAAATCCGCGCCAGCGAGCGGAGGTTCTATCAAAAAATCACCGACATCTACGCGACTGCCATGGATTACCGAGCGGATGCGGAAACCACCCAGACCTTCTTCGCGACGGTGCAAAACAAGCTGCATTTCGCCATTCACGGGCACACCGCTGCCGAGCTGATCGTGGGCAGGGCGGACAGCAAGAAGGAACGGATGGGGCTGACCACCTGGAAGAACGCGCCCCACGGGAAGATCCTCAAGCCGGATGTATCCGTCGCGAAGAACTATCTCACCGAGAAAGAGCTGAAATTTCTGGATCGCATCGTGACCATGTATCTCGACTACGCCGAGGATCAGGCCGAACGAGGCATTCCCATGACCATGAAGGATTGGGCCACCAAGCTGAACGCCTTTCTGAAGTTCAACGAGCGGGATATTCTTGACCATCCGGGGACGGTCAGCCAGGAGGTGGCGAAGGCCTTTGCGGAGAGCGAGTTCGAGAAGTACCGCATCGTGCAGGATCGGTTGTTCGAGTCCGATTTTGATCGGCACATCAAGAAGACCCTGGGGAGCAGCAAGAAGCGACCATGAACGAAGCCGAAACCCGCGCCGAGTACATCGACCCTGCCCTCGCGGCTGGCGGCTGGGGTGTGGTCGAGGGCAGCCGCGTTCGGCGCGAATATCCCATCACGCTGGGGCGGCTGGAGGGACACGGGCGGCGGGGCAAGCCGCTCACGGCCGACTACGTGCTCACCTACCGCAACACCAAGCTGGCGGTGGTCGAGGCCAAGGCTTGGGATCAAGAACTCACCGAAGGCGTGGGCCAGGCCAAGAACTACGCCGACAAGCTGGCCATTCGCTTCGCCTATGCGAGCAACGGCCAGGGCGTGTACGGCATCGACATGCAGACCGGGCGCGAGGGCGAGATCCCCGCCTTTCCCACGCCCGACGAGCTGTGGAATAAAACCTTTGCCAAGCAGAACGACTGGCGCGACCGCTTCGCCGCGGTGCCGTTCCCTGACAAGTCCGGCTCGTGGGAGATCCGCTTCTACCAAGAGATCGCCGTCAATCGCGTGCTTGAGAAAATAGCCGCGGGCAAAGATCGCATCCTTTTGACCCTGGCCACGGGCACCGGCAAGACCTCGATCGCCTTTCAGATCGCGTGGAAGCTGTTCCAAGCGCGCTGGAGCCTGGGCGGCGAGCCCGTGCGCCGGCCGCGCATTCTGTTCCTGGCCGACCGCAACACCCTGGCGAATCAGGCGTACAACGATTTCACCTCGTTCAACGCCTTTGCCGACGACGCCATGGTGCGGGTCAAGCCAGACGATATCCGCAAGAAGGGCAAGGTGCCCAAGAACGCCAGCCTGTTCTTCACCATCTTCCAGACCTTCATGAGCGGGCCGGAAAAAGACGGCAAGCCCTCGCCCTACTTTGGCGACTACCCGCCCGACTTTTTCGACTTCATCGTCATCGACGAGTGCCACCGCGGCGGCGCCAACGACGAGAGTACCTGGCGCGGCATCCTGGAATACTTCGCCCCGGCGGTACAGCTTGGCCTGACCGCCACGCCCAAGCGCAAGGACAACATCGACACCTACAAGTACTTCGGCGAGCCGGTGTTCATTTACTCCCTAAGAGACGGCATCAACGACGGCTTCCTGACGCCGTTCCGGGTGAAGCAGATTTCCACCACGCTCGACGAATACGTCTACACGCCCGACGACAGCCTGATCGAGGGCGACATCGAGGTCGGCAAGCGCTACGTGGAAAAGGACTTCAACAAGGTCATCGAGATCAAAGAGCGCGAGGCGCACCGGGTGAAGCTGTTCATGGACCAGATTCAGCCGAACGACAAAACTGTGGTCTTCTGCGCCTCGCAGGCGCACGCGCTGGCGGCGCGCGATCTCGTCAACCAGATGAAGACCAGCAAGGATCCCGGCTACTGCCAGCGCGTGACCGCCCACGACGGCGAGCTGGGCGAACAGCACCTGCGCGCCTTCCAGGACAACGAGAAGACCATCCCGACCATTCTCACCACCTCGCAGAAGCTGTCGACCGGGGTGGACGCGCGCAACATCCGCAACATCGTGCTCATGCGGCCCATCAACTCGATGATCGAGTTCAAGCAGATCATCGGCCGCGGCACGCGCCTGTACGACGGCAAGGACTACTTCACCATCTACGACTTCGTGAAAGCCCACCACCACTTCAGCGACCCCGAGTGGGACGGCGAGCCGGTGGAGCCGGAGCCCAGCGAGCCCAAGGCGCCCAAGCCCGACGTTCCCAAGAAATGGGAAGATCACGCCCACGATGGAGATGGCGACGGCGAGCCCGCGGCCCCCAAGCGCCAGAAGATCAAGGTCAAGCTCGCCGACGGCAAGGCGCGCACCATCCAGCACATGATGTGTACGACCTTCTGGCACCCCGATGGCACGCCCATGTCGGCCCAGCAGTTCATGGAGCTGCTCTTCGGCAAGCTGCCCGATTTCTTCAAGAACGAAGCCGAGCTGCGCGCCCTATGGAGCGCCCCCGACACGCGTAAGCGCCTGCTCGAAGGCCTGGCCGAAAAGGGTTTCGGCAAAGACCAACTGACCGAGATGCAGAAGATCATCGACGCCGAGAAGAGCGACCTCTTCGACGTGCTCGCCCACGTGGCCTACGCCCTGGCGCCCCTGACCCGCGCAGAGCGCGCCCAGCATGCCAAGGTCGCCATCAACCACCGCTTCAACAGCAAGCAGCAAACCTTCCTCGACTTCGTGCTCTCGCACTACGTGGCCGTGGGCGTGGACGAGCTGGACCAAGACAAGCTGACCCCGCTATTGCGCCTGCAATACCACGACAGCATCGCCGACGCCGTGGCCGACCTAGGCCGCCCCGACGAGATCGGCCGCGTCTTCAGCGGCTTCCAGAAGTACCTGTACGAACAGGCGGCATAGGCACACCCAATGATCCCGCGTTCGGGGCGGTGAACGTCTCCGAGTACCAGCCGTGATTTAGCTTCCGCGGCATGATACGCGGCGACGGCGGTGCTGGGAAGGAAAGGCGCGGGCTGCGAACAGATAGGTCCCGTTACACTTGCGTGCTACGCTTCTGCTCATGCAAACCAGGCACGGCAATCATCGAGCGCGAGGGCGACGGCTATGTGTCCCTGTGCCCGGAGGTGGATGTCGCTAGCCAAGGCACGACAATCGATGAAGCCCGCGTGAACTTGATCGAAGCCCTGGAGCTGTTCTTTGAAACGGCCGACCCTTCGGAAATCCAGAGCCGCATGCACAGCGAGGTGTTCGTGACCCGGCTTGAGGTCGCCGTTGGGTAGACTGAAGATCTTCTCGGGCCGACAGCTCTGCGCCCTCTTGGAGCAACATGGTTTCGTGAAGGTCCGCCAACGCGGTACGGGCAGCAGGCGCGAAAGCCGTCGGCTTCATTTCGAGCGCAAGCTTTGGAGCATTTCCGATTTGACCTGCTCCCAGGGAATGGGACTGAAGCCGCGATGAGACTTGCCAAGACCTTGGGCTTGCGCCGATACTTCGCCGCACCATGGCTTATTGGAGACTCCAAGGTTTGTTCCTGTCGCTGCTGCTTGTGGCGCCGTATGCGCAGGCCGCTGGCGGCGGCAACGAGGCAAAGGAGCGGGCGGCGAGGAAGGCTTGTCTGCGCGGAAACACGGACAAAGGCGTCGAGATCCTGACCGATCTCTACCTTGATACAAAAGACGCCACCTTCATTTTTAACCAGGGCCGATGCTTCGAACAAAATCACAAATATGAGGACGCGATTGCTCGGTTCCGCGAATATCTGCTGAAGGCGCCGAACATAACCGACGCGGACAGGACAGAGACCCAAAAACACATCGCGGATTGCCAGTCGTACCTGGGCAAGGTCGAGGCCCCGGCCGCGGTCGTGGCGGCTCCGGCAAGCCCACCGCCAGCCGCACCGCCGGCCACTGCCCAGCCAGCGCTGGTCGTGCCGCCTCAAGGTCCGCCGGCACAACCGACCGTCTCGATTCAGCAGCCTCCGGAGCCGAGCTCGTCGGGCTCTGGTCTGCGCACCGCGGGCGTGGTGACTGCAAGCGCTGGCGGAGCGTTGCTCATCACTGGCGTCATCCTGAACCTCAAGGTCAACAGCATGTCGAAGGATCTCGAGAACCACTACCTGACCAGCACCAATTCCAGCCGCGACAACTACAAGACCCTCAGCCAAGTCAGCTACGGCGTCGGCGCTGCCTGCGTCGCGGGCGGTGCAGTTCTGTACTATCTTGGCTTGCGCAGTGGAAACGCCTCTTTGGCCCAAGTGACCCTGGCGCCGGCACTGGCTCCTGGAGCAGTCGGCGCCATTGTCGGAGGATCCTTCTAATGGCTCCTATAACGACCGCGACAACTCGGCTTGCCCTTGTCATCGCCCTGGGCCTGTCGGCCAGCTGCTACAAAGATCCAGACGTCAACAAGATCGCCTGCCGGGCCCCGGAGTTCCAGTGTCCAGGTGGGTACACCTGCAAGAAGGTGACCGTCGACGTTGGCCGGTGCTGCAAGCCCAATGACGTGACCTGCGGCGTGGTTGCGCTCGACGGGGCGACCAGCGACACACTTGCGGATGTCGGCCAGCCGCTTTGGTCCGAGGCAGGTGCGCCGATCGATAGTCAAAGGGACAGTCAACAGGTCTACGATGCAAGCCTGGGCGGCGCAGGCGGCGCGGGTGGCGGGACTTCGGGCGGTTCCAGCGGAACCGGAGGCACGTCAACGGCGGATGCTTACCTCACAGGCGCGGGCGGCGCGAGCACGGGTTCCGGAGGCACCTCGACGGTGGATGCTTCTCTGGATGTTCCTCTAGTAGGCACGGGTGGTACGGGTGGCGTGGGTGGTGGCGACACAAAGCTGGATGTGCCCGTCGGAACGGGCGGCACGACGACCTTGACCACAGGTGCCAAGTGCACTGACGATAGCCAATGCACGCTCGGCTTCTGCGTGGACGGCGTTTGCTGCAACAGCAGGTGCGGCGGGGAATGCCAAGCCTGCGCCGAAACCGGCAGTGTTGGAACGTGCACGACGGTTCAGTCGGGCGATCCCCGGGGCACACGCACGCCATGCACCGGTACGGGCAAATGCAAGGGTCAATGTGATGGCTCCAGCGCGACGGCCTGCAAGATGCCAGGCAACACCACGGTCTGCCAGGTCGAGACCTGCTCACTCGGTCAACATACGCCGGAATCGGTCTGCAGCGGCACTGGCACTTGCCCTAGCCAAACAGCCTCGGCGTGCTCGAGCGGTTCGTGCGCTACAGACGGCAGCGGAAAGTGCCTCGGGGCCTGTACATCAACTTCCTGCCCCACCGGCCAATACTGCGCTTCCGCGGGCACTTGTGCGCCGACGAAGGGGAACGGAAGTGGAAACACGTGCTCGACCGGGGCAGAGTGCACATCAACCCACTGCTCATCAGTCGACGGCGTTTGCTGCAATTCGGATTGCACGGGGCAATGCCAGACCTGCAACAACAGTACGGGAACGTGCACGCGAGTTGCCTCGGGCCAGCCCGTGGGTGGCCGTGCCGCGTGCACGGGCTCAACCGACGCCATTTGCGGCGGGCGTTGCGACAATACATCGGACAATTGCAGCTATCCACCCGCGGGAACCTCATGCTTGGCAGCAACTTGCACGAATTCGTCGACGCACCAGTTCGCCAAGACGTGCCCCGGGAGCGGGGGTGCTTGCGCTAGTCCCACCCCTGCTTCGGAGACGTGTTCCTACGGCTGTACCAATGGAGCCTGTGCCACATGCACTCCCAACTGTACCGGCAAGTGCAGCGGGCCGGATGGATGCAATGGCACGTGCTATGCCACCTGCCCAACGGGACAAACCTGCGGCGCCGTAACGGCCAATGTGTGCGGATGCGCCCCCAGCTGTACCAACAAGTGTGGTGGTGCCAGCGATGGATGCAATGGCACGTGTACCGGCCAGTGCTCCGGGAATTCCATATGTCAAAGTGGCGCGTGCCAATCATGTGGAAGCCTGACTGCATGCAACGGATCGTGCGTGAACCTTCAGTCGGATCCAATCAACTGCGGGTCGTGCGGCGACGCAACCTGCTTTAGCAACGGGATGGGGTGCTCCGCCGGCCAGTGCGTTTGCACCGCAAACACACCGAGCGGCCGATCTTGCACTCGGCCGGGACAAACGCGGGGGACCTGCTGGGGTGGGGCGTGCGTCCTTCCCGCATTCTTCTCAGGTTGCAACACCGCGGCTGATTGCGTCCCGGGAGGTTGTACCGGCGGCTACTGCCTCGGAACCATCGACACGGCGGGGTTAGTGAGCTGCACCAACAACGACGGTTCGTACCAGATCTGCTACACGCCGCAGGGCTGTTCGCCCGGTACACTCACCGAGCAAGCCTTATGCGGAGACGGGAACGGTGGAGCAGGCCTATTTACTTGCGACGGGCCGAGCGATTGCCCTGGGGACAGCGACTGCTGCACCCAAGTGGGCCCTGCTGTCGGCAGCTTTTGCGTGGCGCGATCGCAGTCAGGAGTGATTGGGTCGGGGTGCCTCGCGCTTCAACCCAATCCAGCCGGGCCTCAGTCCGGGGTCCTGTGCGATCCGCTCAACCCGACGACAACCTGTCCGACGGGCAAGTCCTGCGTGACAAATGGCGGCACGCAGGTCGGTTCCCTTTGTAAATGAAGTGCTGAGCAGCAACGTCCGTGGAGGCGCCGCAGACTGACAGTTTCTCCGTGGGATCCGGCCCGATGGGCGTTCGCGGGAGGCGCGTTCACGGGTAACGAGCAACGTATCGGGCGATCATACGAACAGCGGTCTGGGAGCCGGTGCTACGGTGCTGCGGCGAGGCCTCCAGAATCAACAAGCCGCGATCTCGCGGCGAGATTGATGGCAGAAATAGCCTCGCGATGTTTGCAAGTGCAATCGCGACGCTTGGAGCCGATGGCCCGAACCGAACGGTGGTTCACTCGACGAAGTACACGTCGTCGACCCAGATTTCGGTCTTGAGGGGAGGGCCTGCGCTCGGGTCGATGTTCCTCTGGGCCTGCCAGTTGATGCCGTAGACCTGGGTGGGGATCCACTGCGCATCTTGGTAGCCCCACGTCGTGTCGATGGCGATGCCACCAGCGGGAGGCTTGCCGCCCTTGCCAGTGTCCAACAAAACGGTGAATTGCTGCCAGCTAGTCGTAAAATCTAAGTACGCAGCGTAGCTGTTGTAGCACATCGAAGTATTCCCGCCGCCGCCGTTACATATCTCGCCGCGCGGGTCGGTATCGGTATCAGGGAACTGGACTTTGACTTGCATCGAGCCTGTCGTCGGGTCCGGCGTGGTCGTCATCCCCCAGAACGTGATGGCCTTGTAGCGGGTGATGTCAAATGGGACTGTGACCCTTGGGATGGATGGTCCGGCGTCGCCCGCGTCGCCCGTCGGCGTATTGCTGGCGGCGGGGACACCCGCATCGCCGTCGGGCACCTGGGCGAACTCGAAGCCGACGCCACAGGTGTCGTAGAGGCCGTTGAGCGCACAGGTCTGACGGGCCGCATGTGCGCTCGCCTTGCAATTCAACGTTGTCGTCGGCGTGGGGAGTGCGCTGAAGACGAACGAAAGTTGCGGCGGATTCGATGTGTCAGCTCCCGCGTCGGAGAAGTAGCCCGCGCCGCTGTTGTACCAGTAGCCCGCCGACAGCGGCGAAGCGATGCCCGTGTCGAGCTCGATGGGCCCGTGGGTCGTTGTCTCCATGTCGTCGATCAGGACGTAGGTGCTGTTCGGGTCTCCGATCATGCAGCCCGCGTCGTCTAGCAAGGTTGTCGAGCTGTCCTTGGCACCCGCTTGGCCGGGGCTGCTCGCACAAGCGGCCAGTCCAGAGAGGAAGGCAATACCAACGACCGAACAACCTGAGTAATAAATCTGCCTACGCATCACTGCACTCCTATTTGCTCTGCAAAAACGAGCCTATCAAAAGTCCGGGCCGGGCGACAATCGTCGGTGCCTATCCGTTCTCCCCGGCGGCTCGGGCGCCGGGGAGAGACGGCTTTGCGCTCAATTACTGGATGGTGATGTTGTAATCCGTGGTGGTCCAGTTGCCGTTGTAAACTTCGAAACCGGTCTGAACGCCGAGCAGGTAGGAGGTCGTCTTGAGTCCGGCGTAGCCCTTGCTGGCTGCGTCCTTGAAGTAGGGCAGCAAGTCGAAATTGGTGACTGGGCTGCCGTTGGTCCCGGTCGGTACCCAATAGCTGACGACCTGTTCGCCCGTTCCATTCGGCGAGCCGTCGTACGGAATTCGCGACACGCCGTCTGAGCCCACGATAGCGGCAGAGCTACCTCTCGAGGTGCCGAGGGGATTCTTGTCCTTGTTCCCTATCCAGATCATCAGTTCGATGCCCGGGACCGGAGGCGTCGCGGATGAGTTGCTGAACCAGACGTCATAGACCGCGTCTCCGCTGGAGCCCATCGTGTATGTCCAGTTACTCTTCACTGACGTGAGTTGACTAATCTGCTTGCCACCCTTGTAGGGCCCGTAGAACTGGATCCCGTCGTGACCCGGCCCCCAGCCGCTGATGATGGCGGGGAAGGATCCGGGGCCGTTGTTCTGGGCCTGGAAACCTCCGCCGGGCGTGTACGTGAACCCAACGCCCCCGGAGGTGGCTGATACCTGCATCGCCATCGGATTCCCATTCGTGGGGAATGGGGCGCTCTGCACGGCATAGCCGTTGACGCCGCTCACGGCTTGGGGCAGCTGGTTATTCCAGCTCGGCCCGTATGCCCCCGTGGCTACGACGGGACTCGGAGCGGTCGTCAGCGGCACGATGCTCTTGATGCAGAAGTCGTAGATATGCGAGATGCTGTCCGGGAAGAAGGCGATCTTCACGTCGGTGAGGTTGGCCGGATCCACGGGGTGTTTTTGGAGCTTGTCATTGGCGAGCACGGAATCGGAGAAGAGCGCCTTATAGGTGATCGCGGTGTTCCCCACGCCGGGGACCGTGATGCCCGGCGCATCCTTGGTGTTCGAATCAAGGTCCGTGGACGTCGGATACTCGATGTTGAGAACCATGCCACCGCTGCCCTTGCCGCTGGCTCCGGACACCAAGGTAACCGCGAAGCCGACTAGGTTGCTCGCGTTCCACGTGCCGAACGGCGTGGTGCTGCCGGGCGGATCAGAGTTGACCTTGAAGCCGATGCCGGCATAACTGCCGGTCCCTGTGCCCATCGTCCCGCTCAGGCACATTGCGCTTGACGACGTGTTCCACGGAATGGCGCCTTGGCCCTTGCCATCGCTGCCTTTGCAGCTGGTGGTCGAATCGGAGCCGTCGCTATAGCAATACCAAGCTCCCTTGATCCCCCACGTGTTGTTGCAGACGAAACCCGACGAATCCTCGTTGATCACTCCCGTGTCGGTATTCACGCAGCCGCCGGTGCCGGTGCCGCCGGTGCCGGTGGTTCCGCCGGTACCGGTCGTTCCGCCTTTGTTGCTGCCGCCGGAGTTGCTGCCGCCAGAATTCGAGCCGCCGCTAGAGGAGCCGCCCGAGTTGGAGCCGCCGCTAGAGGAGCCGCCTTGATTCGAGCCGCCGCTAGAGGAGCCGCCCGAGTTGGAGCCGCCGCTAGAGGAGCCGCCTTGATTCGAGCCGCCGCTAGAAGAGCCGCCTGAGTTGGAGCCGCCGCTAGAAGAGCCGCCTGAGTTGGAGCCGCCACTAGAAGAGCCGCCTGAGTTGGAGCCGCCGCTAGAAGAGCCGCCTGAGTTGGAGCCGCCGCTTTGGGAGCCGCCAGAGTTCGCGCCTCCGCTGGCGTTGCTTCCGCCTGAACTCGCGTGGCCGCCCGAGGCGCTGCTTCCACCTTGGCCGGGGTTGCCGCCCGAGTTCGAGCCGCCCGAGTTCGAGCCGCCCGAGTTCGAGCCGCCCGAGTTCGAGCCTCCGCTGGCTGGTGGGGGGTTGTTGGTGCTCGATGAGCATCCGAAGGCCAAGAGCGCGAAGGAAAGTCCGAAGGCGCCTACGGCGTATGGCTTAGCGTATGGCTTAGAACGATGGGAACTGTGCATGGTTCACTCCTGTTCTCTGGTCTGTCCAGGCTGAATGGGTGCCGGTACCCTACATCAACCCGTAAGTGGCATCGATGTGGAAGTTTCCCCCACACGAAATCGGCGCAACGCGCGTCACAGGCGCAGGGTATTCTGCGCGCCGTGATCCGCGTCGCTACGTCCCATCGCACCGAAGTGCTGCTGGAAGCCTTCGTGGAGCGGCTCGTGGACGAGCGCGGTCGCGAAGGCCCGCTGGCGCCCGTCCGCGTGGTGGTGCCGAACCGCAACGTCGAGACGTTTCTGCGCCTAAAGATCGCCGAGCACTGCGGGGTCGCCGCCAACCTGGAAACCACCTTTCTGCGCAAGTTCCTAGCCCGCCTTGCCGAGGGCGCGGTTGCGGACGCCAGGGTCGCCAGTGCCGAGCATGTGGAAGGTCACCTGCTGGCGCTCTTGCACGACGAAGGTGCCCTCTCCGAGCCGTCGCTTGCGCACGTGCGCGCCTACCTGGCGTCCGCGGGTGGCGACCGGGATGCTCTCGACCGGCGGCGCTGCCAACTCGCGGCCGTGCTGGCCCAGCTCTTCGACGAGTACGCGGGCTCGCGGCCCGAGATGCTGGCCGAGTGGGCGCGGGCGGACGGTCCCTCACCCCAACCCTCTCCCCCCGGAGGGGGGAGAGGGGGTGGAGTGCTCGATCTTCCGCTGTTCAGCCGGTTGGTCCCTAGGCCCAGCCCATTTCAAAGGAGTGGTCTTGCAGACTGGCAGCGTACTTTGTGGCGGGCGGTCTTTGGCCCCGACGGGCGCCTGGCCAGGCAGGCTGCCGCGAGTGGCGTTCGCTACTTGCCGCTGGAAGCGCTTTGGGACGAGGCCATGATGAAGAGGCCCGCGCCTTTTGCGGGCAAGACCTTGCACGTCTTCGGCCTCTCGTACATCGCGACGGTTTACCACCGCATGCTGGCCACGCTGGCGCGCGAGGCGACGGTCCATGTCTACACCCTCAATCCCTGCCGCGAAGCCGAGGGTGAACTTCTAGCCAAGCCACAGCTGTCGACGGACGATCCCTTCGGGCTTGGGCGCGAGGAACAGCCCGTGCTGCGGCGCTGGGCGCGGCCGGAACGAGAGAACCTGCGCCTGCTTGCCGGCTGCGAAGGCGCCACGGTGGAAGCGCGTTTTCCCGAGAATGCAGACGACGGCACGACCCTTTTGCGCCGTCTGCAAAACGATATTGTGAACCGCCGGCTGCCCGAACCAACCGCCACCCACGGCGAACCCGACGGCACCCTGCGCGTGCTGCCCTGTCCGTCGCTGCGCCGCGAGCTGGAGGTGGTCGCGGCGGAGATCTGGAATCTCGCGCGCCGCGATCCCTCGCTGCGCCTGTGCGACGTGGCCGTGATCGTCCCCGAGGCGAGCAAAGAGCTCTACCTGGCGCAACTCTCGGCGGTGTTCGGTGAAAGCTGCGATTTGCCCCACAGCGTGGCCGATCTGCCGGCAGCCAGCGCCCATCGCGCCGCCGAAGCCATCGAGCTGCTCCTCCACCTTCCCTTCTCGTCGTTCACGCGCAAAGATCTCTTGCCGCTGGTCACCCACCCCTGCTTGATGGCGAGGTTCCCCAAGGCCGCGCCCGAAGCCTGGCGCGAACTGACCGACGCCCTCGGTATCGTACGCGGCGCGGACCGCGGCGATCTGGCCGGGTCGTACGTCACGCGCGATCTCTTCACTTGGGATCAAGGGTTGCGGCGGCTGGCCCTGGGCGCACTCGTCGACGGCGCGGATGAAGCCGAGCCCGTCGTCCTCGGCGGGGAACCGTATCTGCCCGGCCCGCCGCTCGACATCGCCAATGACGAGTGCCTGGGTTTCGGGTTGCTCGTGCGCTCGCTCATCGCCGACGCGCGCTTTGCCTCGGGCGGCGATACCACGGCCACGCGACCGCTCGACGAGTGGCTCGATTTTGTTCGCGGCTTGGTCGAGTCCTATCTCGTGCTCGATCGGGACGACGTCGCGGGCCAGGCCGTGATTGCCCATTTTCTCGCCGGGCTGGAGGATCTTTCGGACACGGGCCTTGGCGCTCAGCCGGTCTCCTATCGCGTGGCTGCCGAGCTGGCCAAGCGCGCCCTCGGCGCTACGCCGGCGAGCCGCGGCCACTATCTGTCGAGCGGCGTGACCGTCGCATCGTTCGTGCCCATGCGCGCGATCCCGTTCCGCGCCGTGTTCGTGCTTGGGCTGGGGCAGGACGCGTTTCCGCGCCCCGCCGGCCGCCACGAATTGGATTTGCGTACGGGCGCCCGTCAGGCCGGCGACGTCGATCGGCGCGAACAGGATCTGTACATGTTTCTCGAAACCCTGCTCTCCGCGCGCGAACACGTCACGCTTTCCTATGTCGCGCGCGACGAGATCACGGGCGACGAAATGCCCGCCTCGCCGGTGCTGCTCGAACTGCGCAGCATTCTCGGCCAGGGTTACCTCGACCCGGCCCAGCTTGCGCTGC
>Ga0265342_10000994_pt1 | contig 27944 bp, 24 predicted proteins | sample 4CB327metaG_FD_203125 | JGI IMG/M metagenome (GOLD analysis project Ga0265342, IMG submission 203125) | Rhizosphere microbial communities from Carex aquatilis grown in University of Washington, Seatle, WA, United States - 4-CB3-27 metaG | ecosystem: Host-associated > Plants > Roots >... | reverse complement strand
CTTCGTCGCTTCGCGGACCTCGTCACCGCGGGTCTGTGACCGCCGCGCCAGCACCACGCTCTTTTCCCAGAGTACGTCCGGGGTGGGCCCCGTTCGCCGAAGCGGTCGCATCATCGACGGCCGCCACCCCGTCGCGAACCCGAGCGCCACCATCCCGAAGTGCTGCGGATGCCGATCGCGCATCGCCACCAAGAAGGGACGAACCTCCTCGGGGAGAAGAGCGTTCGGCTCCTCTTCGTTGCTCACTTCGAGGAAATTGATTGGCCCCTCTGGGCGGGATGTACCGGGCGAACGTTCGCTGGCCTGTTTCCTCGCGCACGAGGTGGTGCACGCCATGATGGCCGACGCCGTCGGAGCCTGGCGCCATTTCCGACTCGAGCGCTGGCAGCAAGACGGTTACGCGGACTACGTCGCCAAGGGTGGGGCCTTCGACTCCGCCGGCAGCCTGCGTGGATTTCGGGCGGGCGAGGTCGATCTGGATCCGCAACGTTCGGGACTCTATCTCCGCTATCACCTGCTCGTCGCCACCCTGCTCGACAAACGTGGCATGGCGGTCAGCCGCCGACACCGCCGGCGCGTCGATGTCTGCCCGGGGCCGCTTCCCTGCGCACGTTGTTGCAAGACATCTGCGTGGCGATCGAGGTCTTCCGGAGGAGCGGCAGCCCTCTCGCGGCGCGGTCGCAGCTCCCACTGCCGTGCCAATCCGGCCCGACGGACACGTCGCCTGGGTGAGCGATGACGGCGCGGACCAGGGCCTTCGCGACGCGCTGGACTACGTGGTTTGGACCGCGATCGAGGTACCTGGTTTCGGTCCGTCGATGTCGATGTCGATGTTGTGTTACGTAAGACACGACGGCAACCACACTCGCAGTTCCTCGGCCCGACATAGGAGCAAAACATGGGGGCACCCGCAGTTCGACGCGCTGACTTCTTGATGGCCCTGGCCTACGCGACCGACCTTGCCACGGGACAGTCGCGGGACTTTGCCCTGCGATCGTGCGTGCTGGCCATGCGGCTCGCGAAGGTGGCGAAGCTCGACGAGGAGATGTGCCGCGCCATCTATCACCAGGCGCTGCTCCGCTACATCGGATGCAACGCCGATACCCACCTGCTTGCGGCGGCGTGGGGCGATGAGATCGCGCTCCGCCGAGATCTTCATCGCATCGACATGGGCAACCGGGCGGAATTCGTTGAAACCTTCGTGCGAGCCATCACGCGCAACCTGGCCGATACGCCGCCGGCGCAGCTGGCCAAGGCTATCGAACGTGGGCTGGCCGAGGCCGCGCAGGTGAACATCCCGGTCCTGTCCGGGCACTGCGAGGTTGCGCAGAGGATCGCCGAGCGGATCGGGCTATCGCAGGAGCTGCGCGAGAACCTGGGCCAGATCTACGAGCGTTGGGACGGGCGCGGATTGCCCCGGGGGCTGTCGGGCGACGCGGTGAAGTATCCGGTCCGTCTGGTCACACTGGCCCAGGATGTGATCGCGCTGATTGACATTCACGGCTTCGAAGCCACGACCGCGATGATCGCCAAGCGCGCGGGTGGCGCCTACGAGACCGAACTGGCCCAGGTCTTTCTCACACACGCCGAAACCGTGCTCGCGGGTCTCGACGGGCCCGTCGACCGGGCGACCATCCTGGCGCTGGAACCCACGCCGCATGCGTTCCTCGATGAAGAGGGCTGCGAGGAGGCCTATCTGGCCATCGCCGACATGATCGACATGAGGATGCCCTTCACGTTCGGCCATTCGCGTGCGGTGGCCGCTCTTGCTGGTGCCGCGGCCAAGGAGATGGGTCTCCCCGCCTCTGACATCCGCGAGGTGCGCTGGGCCGCTTACACTCACGACATTGGCGAGCTGGCGGTGCCGGTCTCCACCTGGATGCGGGCCGGCTCCCTGACCGAGCGCGAGACCGACGGCGCGCGACTCCATCCCTATCATGGCGAGCGCGCCCTGGCATCATTGGGCGGCGATGGCCAGGTCGTCGCCGCTCTCGTGCTGCGCCACCACGAGCGGCTCGACGGCACCGGCTACCACCGCAACTCACGCGGCCCCGATCTCTCGCCCGCCGCCCGCATCCTGGCCGCCGCCGAGGCGTTTCAGACGGCGCGCGAGCCGCGGCCCCATCGGCCTGCGCTGAGTGACCAGGCCGCCGCCGCCAAGGTCCGGGGGGCGGTCAAGGAAGGAAAGCTCTGCCCCGACGCGGTCGAGGCGGTTCTCAAATGCGCCGGGCAACCCGCGCGCCGCGCTTCGGCCAAGCGGCTGGCGGGGCTGACTCCACGCGAAATCGAGGTGCTGCGGCTGATCGCGGCGGGGGATACGGCGAAGGAAGCGGCCAGCAAGCTCGATATCGCGACCAAGACCGCGGACAACCATATCCAGAGCCTGTATTCGAAGATCGGCGTCACGACCCGGGCGGGGGCGGCGCTCTACGCGCTCGAGCGCGGGCTGGTGCAGCAGGGAACTTCGCCGGCATAGGGAATCTTCCTCATGTGCGCGCCGCGCGCCGACGGCATCCTCCGAACGTCAACCGAGCCATTGGGGCCCGGCACCTCAGGAGGAAAGCGTCATGAAAGGTTCACCCATCAAGGTCGGGGTCATCGCCGATCAGACCGGTCCACTCTCGTTCGTGGGAATCGCGAATGCCAACCTCGCCAAGATGGTCATCGACGACATCAACGCGCAGGGCGGCCTGCTCGGCCGCCGGCTCGAGCTCTATCTAGAAGACAGCGCCACGATCGACAGCGTCGCCGAGGCCAAGGCGATAAAGCTGGTTCAGCACGACGACGTCGACGTCATCCTGGGCGGGATCTATAGCTCGACCAGGCAGGCCATCAAGGGCCCCGCCGTAGAGAAGGGCAAGAAGCTCTACATCTACCCGGAACAGTACGAGGGGCAGGAATGCGACCCGCTGATCTTCTGCACCGGCCCGGTGCCGGCCCAGCAAGTGGATCCCTTCATTCCGTGGCTGATGCAGCACACGGGCGCGAAGCGATTCTACCTGCCATCGGCGGACTACATTTGGCCGCGCACCATGAACAAGCGAGTCGGGCAAGTGGTGGCGGCCAACGGCGGGACGATCGTGGGCGAGGAATATTTCCCCCTCGACCACGCCGACTACGGCGAGACGATCGACAAGATCACATCCAGCGGTGCCGAGGTCGTGTTCAATTTCACCGTTCCGCCTGGTGTCGGGCCATTTCTGGAGCAGCTCCACGCCTCCGGCTTCGCGGAGCGCGGTGGACACCTCGTCTGCACGTACTTCGACGAGAATTTTCTCAACATGGTGCCGGCCGCGCATGTGGAGGGCCTGTATGGCTGCCTCGACTACTACCAGGGCGTCGGCGACCCGTTCAGCCAGACCCTGCTGGCCGAGTACGATCGGCGCTATCCGGGCACTGCCAAGTTCACGGGCGGCAGCGCGTGCTCAGGCCTCTATCGTGGGCTGAAGCTCTGGCAGGACGCTGTCACCAGGGCGGGCTCGCTCAAGCAGCAGGACGTCATCTCGGCGCTCGAACACGCGAAGATCGCCGCGGGTCCCGGCGGGCCGGCGGAAATGGTGCCCGGCCAGCATCACGTGCGAATGAACATGTACATCGCCCGGGCGCACAACGGCCAGTTCAACATCGTCAAGAACCTGGGCGCCATCGATCCCCAGGAGAGCCCTGTTCCGCACGCCGCCGCGGAGAGCGGCAGGGTGCGGGCCGTGAGCTGACGAAACAACTCTCACGCTCCGGAGCGCCTCAACGCAGCAACCAACGAAACTACCAACCAACCAAGGAGAACGTGACATGATGCTCGCAACGACGAAGGTGGAAGATTTCGACCGCTTCCTGCAAGTCTTTTCAACCAAGGGCGCTGAAAAACGGAAGCAGCACGGCTCAAAAGGGGCAACCGTCTTTCGTGATCCGGTAGAGTCCGATCGGGTCTGGGTGATCTTCGATTGGGACGAGCAGGGCTTTAAGAACTTCGTCTCCGATCCCGAGGTCCCCGCGATCCTCAAGGCAGCCGGGCACGTTGGCAAACCCCAGGCGGCAGTGCTCGGCGGCACATACGGCGCCTAGCGGCTGCGACCCCAAACAAAAAGCACACCCCGAATCATCTCATCAGATGGTTCGGGGTGTGGCAGCGGGAGGAACTTCGGGAGGTAGTCTTCGAAGGCACGAACCGTCTCCGTGAGCGACGTGCGTTGGCCGCGACCCAGGTCGTGCTGCTGGGCGTACTGACCAACCAATAGGACCACGACTTCGGGCGATGGGGCGTGGCGGGAGCGACAGGTGGGCCGCGCACACCCGGCAGGCGCGAACCTCGGCGAGCAGCAATCCAATCGGCTCAGGCATCGTCGGACCATTGTGCACGGGAATGGCTTGCGGCGGCGGCTCAACAGCGTGTCGTACAGCAGCACGCGGCGGGCCTGGTCCTACCCGGGGCTCCTCAGCAGCGCGGCACCTGCTCGGCAGGAGAGCACGCACTGGTGTATCTTCGGCGCTCGTGGACGAGGCCCGGCTCGCAGAAATCGTCGCCAGCCTGGCCCTGGCGGCCGAGGCGGCGGCCGGGGTCCCCGAGGAGACCTCGGCGCGCGCCGCCATTGCCGCAGTCGCTGTCGCCCGCGCGCTCGGGCTGTCGGCGCGCGAGCAGTCGGACGCCTTCTATGCCGCGCTCCTGCGCTACATCGGCTGCACGAGCTACGCCCACGAGACCTCGTGGCTGGGGTCGGGTGACGACATCGGCCTCCTTGGTGCCCTGGCTCCAGCCGACGCGGGCGACCCCGGCAGCGTGTTGCGCGCGGTCTTCACGGGCGCCGGCCGCGGCACCGGCGCGGTTGGACGCGTGCGCAGCGTGGCCCGCGTGCTCGGTAGCCCCGCCGCCCCTCGCCGCCTGTCCGCCGCCCACTGCGCGCAAGCCGTGGCGCTTGCGCGCGAGCTCGGACTTCCCGGGGGTGTGCTCGACGCCCTCGGCGGAATGTACGAGCGGTGGGACGGCAAGGGTGGCCCAAGGGGGCTGGCGGGCGAGCAGATCGGCGTGGTCGCGCGCGTGCTCAAGGTGGCCTACGCGATGGTGCTCCACGGCGCCATCGAAGGGCCGGCCGCCGGCGTGACGGTGCTCGGGGCCCGCCGCGCCGGCGAGCTCGATCCCGCGATGGTCGACGCCATCTTGCCCCGGGCGCGGGAGCTCATGGAGGGTCTCCTCGTGCCCGGTGTGTGGGACCAGCTCCTCGGCTGCGAGCCCGCTCCAGTTCAGGGCGCGACGCCCGCCCGCATCGCCGAGGTGGCGGGCGCCTTCGCGACCTGCGTGGATCTCAAGTCACCGTATCTGCTCGGGCACTCGCAGCGCGTGGCCGAGCTCTGCCAGGGAGCCGTGGCCGCAGACGGCGGCGGTCCCGAGGACCAGCTTCGGGCTCGGGTGGTGGGGCTGCTGCATGATCTCGGGCGCGCCAGCGTCCCGAATGGAATTTGGGACAAGACCGCGAGGCTCTCGCCGTTCGAGCGGCAGCGCATCGAGCGCCACGTCACCGAATCCGAGCGCATCCTGGCGCGCTCGCCGCTCCTGGCGCCCTACGCGGCGGTGGTGGGTGCTCATCACGAACGCGCCGACGGCAGCGGGTATCCGCGACGGGCCCGCGTCCCGCAGCTCGACCCGCTGTCGCGGGTGCTGGCGGTGGCCGACGTGGTGGCCGCGCTCGGCGAGGAGCGTCCGACCCGGCCGGCCCGCTCGAACGATGAAGTCGTGCGCACCACGCTCGAGGAGGTGAAGGCGGGCCGGCTGGATCGCGACGCCGCGCACGCAGTCCTGCGCGCGGCGGGCGCGCGCGTGAGACGCCGGGACGCCCTGCCCTGCCAGCTCTCCGAGCGCGAGGTCGAGGTGCTGCTGTGGGTCGCGCGCGGCCTCACGAACGCGCAGATCGGCCGCAAGCTCTTCATCTCGGCGCGCACCGTGGGCCACCACCTCGCGCACATCTACGACAAGACGGACGCCCGCACGCGGGCCGCCGCGGCCCTGTTCGCCGTACGCCACGGGCTGGTGGGGGCCAGTGACAGTGGCAGTGGCAGTGGCAGTGGTGCCCGCACCAGCACCGGTACCGTTCGCGACACCGCGACCGAGCTCGCCAGGGGGGCGATCGCGCCCGGAGCGGCTTCCGCACCCACAAAATAGGTCATTCGACCGATTCGCGCGGCGGCGGGGGCGGATACCTTGCCTCTCGGGTCGAAGGTTCAGGGTCGCGATGCCGCGGCCCCGCATCGATCGCGCGCCAGGAAAGGAGATCGCATGTCCACCGCACCAAGCCTCGAACAAAACAAGGCCACCGCCCGCCGCTGGTTCACCGACATCATCGCGCACGGAGAGCTGTCCGTGGCCGACGAAATCTTCGCTCCCCACCACCTCGTCCACGACCCGCACGCGCCTCCGGGGGGTTGGGCCAACGGACCTGAGAGCCTCAAGAAGATCGCCGGTCCGTTTCGCGTCGGCTTTCCCGACCTCGAGGTCACGATCGAGGACCAGATCGCCGAGGGCGACAAGGTCGTCACGCGCTGGAGCGCGACCGGGACCAACACGGGATCCCTGCAAGGCATGCCCCCGACGGGCAAGAGGGTGCGGGTGACCGGCGCCAACGTCGCGCGCCTGGCTGGCGGTCAAATCGTCGAGTCTTGGTTCAACTTCGACATGTTGACTTTGCTGCGCCAGCTCGGGATGGTCCCGACGCCGCCGGAATCACACTAGCCAGGCCTCGGCCAGGGTCGGCCGGTCGCTGAGGTCCCGGCGGCCCGGAGGGAAACCGCGGGGCTTCTAGCGCAGGCACCGCCCCCGTCGACGAAGTTGGAGACGAAGACGGCGACCGCGACCTCGTTCCTGGCGCCGACGAGTTGAAATCGGGACCACCGTGAAGACGGCTTCGTGCTCATGTGTCGATTGCCCGCGGGTGTCCCACGGCTGCATACGTGACGAGCACGATCATCTTCTCGGGGTTGGGGCAGTACCAGATTCGACCCCCGCCCGTGACCTCGTATTGCCATTGCTCGAACTCCTTGCCACCAATCGTTCGGGTGGCCAGGTCGAGTCGTAGCTGGGCCTGACGGGCCGGGTTCGAGCGGTCACGCGGCGCTCGCGTCAGCGCCTCCCAAGCCGCCGTCCGCGTGGCACCTCGCGCTTGCTTGCACAGATCCTCCCAGCCGTCGGCGGCTTCCGCGTCGTGGAAGAAGAGGGCCCATGCACCATCGCGCGGGGGAGGGGCTACGCGGGCGCGTCGCTTCCTTGTCACGGTTCTTGGTCACGGTTCTTGGTCACGAGATCCTACGGGCGGGGGACGCGCTTGCCGGTCGGCGCGGGCAGGGCACCGTGAGCTTCGCAAGCAACGTGGGGTCGGCGTAGACCTCGGCCGTCGCCTTCCAGGCGCACAGCATCTTCTCGAAGCGCGCCGTATTGCCGATGGAGGCGCACGCCTGAAGGGTCTCCACATACTCGCGAGCGAAGGTGCTGCGGCCATCGGTCGGGAGGAATCTGATCCAGGCGTAGCGTCGCGCGAGCAACTCCGGCAATTGGGCGGCGAGCTCTGCGACGCCGTCCAAGGCGGCCGAGAGGATGCTGGCGGCCTCTTCGGCCCGCGCGAGGACCGCGGCGCTCGCAGCTGCGGTGGAGACCTGTCTCGTCTCGAGCGCTAGACGGATGGATGGCTTGCCGCGCCGTCGCAAGACGACGTCTTCCTTCCCAACCCAAGGGGCGCTGTGGACCCGGTCGGAAGCGGCCGGTGTGGGATCCCCTTCGCCCGCCGATGAGCGTGTTACCGGCATCGCGCCCGCCGCAGTAGGGGGGGGCGGATCGGCATCCGATGGCGTGGGCCGGGAGGTGCGCTCGGCGTGGCCATTCATGCACCGGGTCAGGGAGCGTGGGTTGGGGCCTGCCGAGCTGCGACCGGCACGACGGCGCGCTCCCCGACCGCCAGTTCCGAGGGTGTTCCCCGGAAGTGCAATCAGAGTGTCACTGTGCTCATCACCGAGGCGTTTGCAGCGATGACCAGCCCAGCGCATCCTTCGCGAGCACCTTTTCGGCCGAGATGAACGCCGAATTTCATGCGCTCTCCTTGGCGAAGAAGGTGGCCGCCCTCTTCACAATCTCTCGCTCCATTTGGAGGACTTTCACCTTCCGTCTCAGGTGCGAGAGCTCTTCTTTTTCAGCGGTAGTCATCGCGCCGCTCGCGCCGTGGCCCGCATCCACCTCGGCCTGACGAACCCAGGCTCGTACCAGGCTATCAGCCAGTTCCAGATCTCGGGCGACCTGGCTGATGCCTCGTCCGCCGCTACGCACGAGTTGCACCGTCGCCGCCTTGAATTCGCGCGTGTGACCATGTTCGATGCGGCGAGAAGCACGAAGCCGCGGGGTCGAGCTTACACGCCATCTTGCATCACGGGTCGGCGCGCTCGTCGTTAGCCCGGCGGAACCGTGCGGGATGCAAGATGGTGATCGCATGACCATCTCCATCATGCCCCTGCTGCTCGGGGCCGCGGTCGACCTGCACGCCAGCACGAACTGCCCGTCCCGGGACGACGTGGCGAGTGAGTTGGCTCGCCTTGCAGGGGCTGCACCGGATCCGCCTGCGTCGGAAGAATCCCACGAAACTCGGCTGTCGGCGGAATTCGGATGGGTCGGCGAAAGCCTTTCGATTGTTCTTCGCAGCCCGCAGGGCGTAACGATGGCCGAGCGGACGCTGGCCCGAGAGGGCTCTTGTTCCGATCTGGCGGTGGTGGCCGCTGTCGTGATCGCTGCCTGGCAAGGAGAAATGCGCGCCGATCTCGGACCAGACTTGCCCGCCGCGGAGGGAGTGCCCCGTCCCAGCCAGCGCCCGCCCGGAGCCTCGGCTTCGAAGTTCGGTCCAGGGCCCGGATCGCCGCCCCTTCCAACTCGATCGTGGCTGTGGGAGTTCGGCGCGGCCATCCTGGCGTCGCGCGAAGATGACCTCGGCCGTGGGATGGCAATGGATGCGCAGTTGGGCCCTTCCCAATCGGGGCTCGCCGCGCGGGTGGGGGTTCTGGCATCGACGGGACATGCCCTCGCGCTCGGGCCGTCTCCGGGCCGATCGCTCTGGTCGCGCGCCGCCTTGGACCTGGGGCTCAGGAAGCGCGCCTGGTTCGGGGATGGTGCGCTCGACGGACACGTCGATCTGGAGGCGGGCTTGATTCGCCTAGAGGGGACCGGATACAGCACGAACTATGTACGCACGGGCTTCGATCTGGGACTGTCGGCTGGAATCAGGGGGGCGTGGACGCTCGGCGGCCGCCTAGCGCCTTTCGTCGAATTCGACGGCACGGTCTGGCCTGGTCGAAAGGCCGTGGCCGTCGCGGGCACCGACACCGAAGGGACGTTGCCGCGGTTCGAACTCCGCGCAGCGGCGGGGGTAAGTTTCGGACGCTTCCGATGAAAGGTCAGGGGCCGCCGCTGACACAGGACTAGAGATCATGGTCCGCCCGCAGGCAGATATGCGTACGCCCCCCGAACCGCTGGATATCGGGGACCTGTACAAGGCGCACGCCACGACGGTGGCTCGTTGGGCGACCCGGCTTGGGGGGCCTGAGATCGATCCCGAAGATGTCGTGCATGAGGTCTTTTTGGTGGCGCACCGGCGACTGGGTGAGTTCCGCGGTGAGGCGAAGCTCGCCACTTGGCTGTTTCGAACCACGGACTTGATTGTGCGCGCGCACCGCCGGAAGGTCAGGCTGCGGACGTTGTTGCGTCGATCCGTGGACGAGGGACACGCGGGCAGGGGAAGCAGCACCTCCCCGCTTTCGCCCGTGGAGGAGTTGATGGAGCGTCAGCGGGCGCGGCTCGTGTATCGGGCGCTCGACTCTCTCGGCGACAAGTACCGTTCCGTGTTCGTCCTGTTCGAACTGGAAGGATTGTCGGGAGACGAGATCGCAGCGTTGACAGGGATCAAGGTCGCCACGGTGTGGGTTCGTCTGTCCCGGGCCCGTGCGCGCTTCGTCCGGCAAATCCATGCCTTGACCTCGTGCGAGGAGGATTGTCCGTGAGTATGAAAGAGCTGTCCGTCGAGGAGCGATTGATCGGTCAATCGCACCCTACCGGGTCCGCGCGGGGGATCGCCGCCGTATATCTGCGAAGCGCGGCGAATCTGCGACCGCCCGGGCCGGTGGCGTTGGCGCGGGTGCGAACCCGCCTGATGGCCAGCGTCGCGTTGTCGAACCGGCCACGTTTGCGCTGGAAGACCGTCCTGGCTGTGGTGGCCCTGAGCGTGGGAGTCGGCGGGGTCACGGGCGCCGCCGTGTGGGTCGCCATGCCGATCCTGAAGCGTTCCCGGCCGAAGCTGGTCGCGGCTGTTCGTGCGCCCCTCGAATCGAAGGCCTGGGTGCGGAGGGCTCGTGACATACGACCACGGCAGGAGGGGTCGCCAACGCAGACCACGGAAGCGATCGTCGCGGCGGTACCGGCCGAACCATCGGAGGCAGCGCTCGGTCCCAAGCCAAATCTCGAGCCATGGGTGCCGGTGAACGTGGGGGCCGCGAAACCGTCTCCGGATCGGGCATCCGGCCAACCCGGAAGATCGGGGGCGGCACGCTCCCTGGATCGCGCGCGGGCGTCCAGGGCGGTGGCGACCGTGGAACCGGGCGGTGCTTCGCGGACGACCGTGGTGGCGCCGGAGCCCAGGTTGTCGCCGGTGCCAATCGCGCCGTCGCCGGAGGCCGCCTTGTCGCCACCGTCGTTCGCGCCGTCACTGGGGGCCGCGTTGGCGCCACCACAGCCCGCGCCGCCACGTGGGGCCGGGTTGGCGCTCGTCGCGCCGCTCGCGCCGTCCCGTGCGTCTGCTGCTCCCGTGGCGCCCCCGGCATTCGCCACTTCAAATCCAGGCACCTGGTCGCCGACACCGGGCCATGCGCGGGAAGCGCGCTTGCTGGGCCTGGCATTGCAGCGCTTGCGCCACGACCACGATCCCCGAGCGGCGTTGGCGATTCTCGATGACCATGCGGCGCGATTTCCGCACAGCATATTCGGGCCGGAGGCCGCCATCACCCGGGTCGACGCCCTGTTGGCACTTGATCGACGGCCGTCCGCTCTGGCCGTTCTGGAACATCTGGAACTTCCCGCCACGACGCGCGGGCGCGAATTGTTCGTCATCCGGGCGGAATTGCGGGTCGGCGCGAAACGCTACGCGGAGGCGATCTCCGATTTCACACGAACCCTCGACGATTCCGCCGGAGACGTCTTGCACGAGCGGGCACTGCATGGCCGCATCGCCTGTTATCTGGCGACGGGAAACCAGGCTCAGGCGCGCACGGATCTCCGGAAATATTTGCTTCGCTTTCCGGGTGGCCGCTTCGTGAACGGCGTTCGCCGAACGTTGAATACGCTGGACCACGACGATCAATGAAAGATTCCGGCGCGTGCCAGACACGAGGAGTGGATCGGAGAAACGAACGATGAAGAGATTCCCTTTCCTCACCGGGGTGCTGCTTCTCGCGTTGGCGGCCTTCGGCTGCGGCGGCGGGCATGTCCTCGCCCGGAGTGATGATGCGTCGAGCGACTTGCCCACGACCGGCGGCCCGGATGCCGCCGTGACTGATGGGGCCGACGGAAGTGCCATCCCGGGCACGGCGGGGACCGGCGGATCGATCATCAGCGCCGGTGGGACGGGGGGCGCGAATTCAATCGGCGGTTCGCCGTTCGGGGGAAGCGCAGGCGCGGTGGGCGGTGGTGGGGGAACCGCGGGCGCGGCGGGGGGCGCAGGCCCCGGTGCCGCTGGCCCGCCGCCGCCGGCACCAGTATCGTTCCTGGCGCCCCGTAACATCGCGGCTGGGGCCGGGCCGTCTTCGATCGCGGTCGGCGATCTGAACCACGACGGCAAGCTGGACCTGGCCATCGCGGACAGCGGCGGAGGTGTGAGCATCCTGCTCGGGAGAGGCGACAGCACCTTCCCGTCCCGGGTGAACTACGACGCGGGGCGCAAGCCAACGTCTGTCGTTCTGGCGGATCTGAACGGCGACGGCTCTCTCGACCTGGCGGTCGGAAGCGGCGGCGGCGTGAGTGTCCTTTTCAATCACGGCGACGGCACGTTCCTCGGGCGCGTCGACTATGTCGTCGGTTCGAACGTCGCGGCGGTCGCGATCGGTGATTTGAACGGCGACGGCAAGCTGGATCTGGCCATCGCCAACGCAGCGGGGAATGCTTCTGGCGGATTGAATGTGCTCATGAACAGGGGCGACGGCACCTTCGCGGCGCCTGCCTCCTACAGACCGGACAATGATTCCGTCCATCTCGCCATTGGCGATGTGAACGACGACGGCGATCCCGACCTCGTCGTCGCGGACGCCTCCAAAGGCATCGTTGTTCTGCTGAACGATGGCAGCGGAACTTTCGTCACGCAGGCGGCGTTCGAGACGGACTCCGTCTCGACGTCGGTCGTCGTGGCGGATTTCAACGGGGACGGTCGCACCGACATCGCCTATGTCAGCGGCTCCTTGAACGTTCTCATGAACACGGGCAACAACACGTTCGATCTCGAGGACACGTACCCATATGGCGACGCCTCTTCCGGGCCCGATGAAGCCGTCACCCTCGGAGACTTGAACGGGGACCAATTGCCAGACTTGGTGTTGGTCAATGGGCAGTCCGGCATAGCCAGCGTCTTTGTGAACCAGGTCGGCGGCAGGTTCGTCAGACGCAACTACTCGGCAGGCTCGGATCCGAAATTTGTCGCGCTCGGTGACCTGAACGGCGATGGTAGGGCCGACCTCGTGGTTGCGGGCGACGGTCGCTCCGATTTCGTGACGGTGCTCTCCAGCACCAGCAGCGGATCTTACATTTCAGATGCCGGTTATCGCTCCGGCCTCAGATCGACCGCGATCGCGATCGCGGACCTGAACGGCGACGGCACCTCCGACCTGGTCACGGCCAGCGACGACACGCTGAACGTGATCCTCAACCATGGCAATTCCCGCCTGGAGACCATCCCCGTGTCCTATCCCGTAGCGAGCTCCAGTTACGTCGCCGTTGGGGATCTGGATAGCGACGGAAATCTGGACCTGGCCGCCGCGGGTGCCTTGAACGTGGATGGCCAGAATCCCGTCGGGTGCGCGAGCATTCTTCGGAACGAGGGCAATGGGACGTACGCCGCCCCGGTCAACTACACCGCCGGGACGTTCGCCTTCGACATCAAGATCGGCGACCTCAACGGTGACGGGAAGTTGGATCTCGTCGTCGCCGACCAGGTCCAGGGGACCGACGGGAGTTCGGCAGCGCTGGAGGTGACCGTCTTCCTGAACCTGGGAGGTGGAACCTTCGCCGCGGGAGTGCCGTATCCGGTCGCCGCCACGGGCACTGCCAACCTCGATCTTTCGATCGGGTTGGGGGATCTCGACGGCGACGGTAGGCTGGATCTGGTGGAGGCCCTCGGAGATGGCTCCGTCGCCGGCTTCGGCAAGGTGACTATCCTGCTGAACGACGGAAGCGGAGCGTTCGTCGAATCCGCGAACGGCCCCACGGGCATTCAAGTATCGAGGATCCTGGTTGCCGACTTGAACGGAGATGGGAAGGCCGATCTGGCCGCCTCGGAATCCACGACCAAAACCGTCGCGGTTCTTCTGAACCGGGGCGCCGGCGTCCTCGCCTCCCCGGTGAGATATTCGATCCTGGGGGATGGATTCGATATCGCGGCCGGGGACCTGAACGGCGATGGGAAGATTGATCTGGCGGTCGCAGGCTATGAGGGCAACATCGCCGTCCTGCTCAACAATGGAGCCGGGGTTTTCGTGTCCGGTGGGAACTATGCCAGTCGTGGCGGTCCGGCGTCGCTCACCGTCGGGGACCTGAACGGTGACGGAAGGGCCGAGATCGCCACCACCATCAACGGCGGTGGCGACGGCACAGTGCGCGTGCTGTGGAACACCACGCCCTGATGGCCACGTGAAAGACTTGTCGAGGAGACGCGCGTGATGAAGAGGTTTCCCCTGTTGGTGGGGTTGCTCCCCATCGGGTTGACGGTGCTTGGCTGCAACGCGAGGTACGTCGTCGGCCAGAACGACGGGGCCGGCATGGGAGGCGGAAGCACGACCGCGGGCTCCGGCGGCGCGCTGGTGGCCCACTCTGGTGGTTCGTCCGGGACTGGAATGGGTGGGGACGATGCCATCTCTTCCGGCGGATTCATGGGCCCTGGGGACATGGGCGCGCGTGGCGCGCGTGGAGGGAAGGGTGGCGCCGTCGACGGGAGCGGGGAAGTCTCGGGCACAGCCGGAGCGACCCCCAGCGACGGGACCGCAGCCATTGCCGGCCCGTCGGCGAGCGGCGGCACCGCGGGCACGGCCAGCGCAACGACGAGCGGCGGTACCGCGGGCACGGCCGGCGGGCCTGGCGGCGCGCGGCCATTCACGGGCACGGGGCCTACGCCTGAACCCTTCTCGTTCTTCGCGGCGCGTGACTATGCTACCGGGGAATTCCCGAGTTCGGTCGCCATCGCGGACCTGAACGGTGACGGCAAGCTGGACGTTGCCGTCGCGAACGCGACGGTAGGCATCACCGGAAACGTGAGCGTTCTCCTGGGCACGGGCCGCGGCACGCTCCTCCCCGCGATGAACTATGACGCTGGTATCGATCCAACTTCCGTCGCCGTCGCGGACTTGAACGGCGACGGCAAACCCGATCTGGCGGTCGGGAACCAAGGGGGGGGCGTGAGCGTGCTCCTGAATCACGGCGACGGTACCTTTGCCGTCCACGCCGACACTGCGATCAAGTTGAACACGTTCGCGATGGCGCTTGGGGACCTGAACGGCGACGGCAAGGTCGACATCGCCGTCCTGCACGTCCCCGACACGCTGGATTCCACCCTCAACGTTCTGATGAACAAGGGCGATGGGACCTTCGCTCCCCCCGTCGCCTACAAGGCGGGCGATGCTCCGCACTCGGTCGCGATCGGCGACATGGACGGGGATGGGTCCGCCGACGTGGTCGTTGCGAATCCCACCAAAGTCCAGAGCGGATTCGGTGAGGTCGCGGTCTTGCTCAACAAGGGGAATGGTACCCTTGCCACGGCCGTGTTCTACGGAAACGGCGATGATCCCAAGTCCGTCGCCGTCGGGGATCTCAACGGCGACGGCCGCCTGGACATCGTCTACACGGACGACTCGAACTATCATTTGGGCGTTCTTTTGAATACGGGCAATGGCACCTTCAGCATCTTCACGGCTTATGGCGGCTCCGGTGGTGACTCCGTCGCGATCGGCGACGTGAACGGGGATCAGCAACCGGACGTGGTCGTCGGGGACACCGGGGACGCCGCCGCCGTGTTTTTGAATCAGGGGGATGGCACCTTCGAGGGATTCACCGGGCCTTCTTATAGGGTCGGCCGTGTTCCGAATTCCGTTGCCCTCGGCGATCTGAACGGCGATGGCAAGCCCGAGATCGTGGCCTCGACGGCGGATTGGTTCATCTCGGTGCTGTCGAACTTTGGCGATGGCACCTTCGTGGCCGCTCTGAGCTATCCCACCGGCCGCAACCCCAGTTCGGGGACCCTCGGGGACATGAACAACGACGGCCGCCCCGATCTGGTGACCGCAAATTATGGATCCCTGAGCGTGACCTTGAACGGCGGGAACGGAGCTCTCGCCTTGGCCCCAATCGTCTATCCCATGCCCGTGGGCGGCAGATCCGTGGTGGTGGGCGATCTGGACGGCGACGGAAAGCTCGAGATGGTCACGACGCTCGATGATGCGGGAATCGTCAGCGTTCTTCACAACCAGGGAAACGGCACCTTCGCGACCGCGGTCAACTACACCACGGTCGGAGCGAGCGCCAGGGAGATTCAGACGGGAGACTTCGATGGTGATGGGAAGCTGGACCTCGTCGTCGTGGATCAGGGCAACAAGACCGTGGACGTATTCCTGAACAAGGGGGACGGGACCTTCGCCCCCGGCGTCCCCTACGCCGTCGGCGCCAGTCCCCCGTCCTTCGAGCCCGCTTCATTGGCGGTCGGAGATCTGAACGGCGACGGAAGGATGGATCTGGCGGTGGTCAACCTCGGGGTAGCCGCTCCGAGCACGGGAGATTTCGCGACCCACGGAACCGTCAGCCTCCTTCTGAACAACGGCAGTGGAAAGTTCGTTCCCAGCAGCAGCCACCCGACGGGAATCGACGCGGCCGAGATCGCCGTGACCGATTTGAACGGTGACGGGAAGGGCGATTTGGTTGTGTCGGATCTGTGGCTAGCCACCGCGGGCGTTTTCCTGAACCAGGGCTCGGCGACTTTCGACGCTCCGGTCAAATACGCGACTGGTAGTCGTGGTGTCATCGCGGCCGGCGACCTGAATGGTGACGGCAAGGTCGACATCGCGCTCGGAAGCTTCGAAGGAAACGTCACCATTCTTCTGAACAGCGGGAATGGAGCCCTCACCAACGGTGGTGACTATGCCGTCGGCGGCTCCCTGACGTCGATAGGGATGGCCGACCTGAATGGCGACGGGAAGGTCGACATCGCCACCTGCAATTCGCTTCTATCGGTTTTGTGGAATACGTCGCATTGACCACCATCTTGGCCGTCCCTCTCCGCCGCGTCGAGGAACGTGACACCCGCGTTGAGCCCGCCTCGTCGGGTCCTCGAGAGGGAAGCCTGGGTCAAATTCCCCACGCTCCCCGATAGGTCCGCGGAATCCGGGCTCGATCGGGAGGCAGCTTTTCGGCACGATGTGAGCGTGTCCAGGCGCGCGTCTCTTCGAATGACATTCGTTCTGGCGTTCTCGCTGGCGCACGACGGGCGCGGACAGGCGGACTGGCGAGCGCGGGCGGCGGCGACGTTGGACGTGCGGGGCTGGTCCGCACGGGGGACGTCGCGGGTATCGCCCTGGGCGCCGTCGGTGTGGGGATGGAGTGGCAGGGGCCGCCGACGTTGCGGTTGCGGACGACGGCGCTCTTGCTGGGGGCCCAAGGCGACACGGACAGCGGGCGCGGCGCCAAAGGCGGCGCCGGCGGCGAAATGGCGGTCCGTTTGACTCCGTGGCCGACCTGGCCGGTGCGTCCGTACGCGCGACTGTCGGCGGGGTTCCTGCTGTTCTTGCGCGGTCCGTTCTTGCCGGGCGGCGACTTCTACGACTTCATCCTGGGGGCGGGCGGCGGGCTCGAGGTGTCGATTGGGACCCGGGTGGTCCTGTTCGGAGATGTCGCCGCCACGCACCTGTCGAACGGCCAGGGGGTCATGACCTCCAACCCGGCCTATGACGGGTGGGGAGGGCTCGTGGGCTGCAATGTCCTTCTGCAGGACCCGACCGGCGCAGGCGACGGGCCACCGGAGCCGCCGGTCGGGCCGGAGTCGCCGAACCCCCGGGCGACGTTCACGCCCGGGATCATCGGCGAGGCGCAACTCGGCTGGACCGATCGGCTGATGGGCGGGGGCCGCGCCCGGATCGCCGAGCGCCTGACAGAGCGACTCCTGACCATCGCAACTCTCCGGGGCGCCGCATTTGGCGACTCGCCCTACGAGGAGGTGGGCCTGGCGCTGGTGGGCCACTGGTCGCACCTCACCGCCGGCGCCCAGGCCACGTACGAGCACATCCCCGGGATCGCCGCCCTCGTCGAGCAGGCGCAGGTCGAGGCGCACCTGACCGGCGAGACCTCACTGTTCGCCACCGCCATCCTGCAGCAGCAGACGGTGTTCGCCGACTTCGTCGTGGCCGGCTTCGGCCTACGCGCGTTCCCGTTCGATCGCTTGCGGTTCGACGGCGGCCTCGGCCTGACCCGCTCCCTGGAAGCGGCTGCTTCGAGCTCCATTGGCCCTTACGTCGCCGTCGAGTGGCAGCTCCCTTTGCCGGCACGAACCTGGCAGATCTCGCTCTTCGCCGAGCGCCAGCTGTCGACCGACGCGCTGGTGGGAATGCGCGTCGCCTGGAACATGGGCGATACCCTCCTCGTGGTCGCCCGCCGCACCGGCTGGCTGCCGGTACAATGAGGCCTTCACGAGAGCGCAGCGCAGCGCCGCGGCGCGACCGGGTGCCGGATTGGGCGTATTGATCGGACACACACAGCGCGCGGCCTCGCTGCAGTGGCCGTGAATCGAGTTGATGGTTGGATCGGTGCTTGCTCCGCCGAACCGGACGAGGAGCGCGTCCGATCGGCTAAGAAGGCGGGGGCTCTCGCGAGAGCTGCGCGAGCGGCAGAACCGCCTCGCTTGGCTTGCGAGTGCTTCCACGAACGCCCCTGGGCGGCCATCTCGGGGATGTCAATGACACGTAGCGTGGTTCACGTACTCGGTCACCCAGGCGCGAGGATGAAGAGCGCACGAATCGGCCCCCTCGCCCTTCACACGAGGCGTTCCCGACGGCGAGGCGGCGTTGGTTCGATCGTCACCTCACGGCTGGCCACGCGATCCAGGGGGTCACGCTTTGTGCGGGCGCCCTGCCAGACGGGTGGTGAAGCTACGCCGCCGACACCAGCCGAACCGGAGCAATGGCGGACGTCATGGTTGCCACCGGTCATCGCGTGGTCCGCCGCGCGCCCGCGGCCGGCGAAGCGCGAGTCGCTGATCGAGGTTCCACGCACCTTCGCGCCAGCGAGCACCAAGTCGCTGGAAGAGCTCAGAGCGGATCACGGATGAACCAGCGGGGCACATCCGGCCGTTCCCGGGGAATACGACGGCGCTCATCGTCGGCCTACTTGCCCGGGACCGAGCACATCCCTGAGATGCAATCGATCGGCGGCGGGACCGCGCAGTCATCGATGCCGCAAGCCTGGCCCTGTCCATTCACGCGGGGATCGCAGAGCGCCTGATATTGAGCCTGGCGCCGCGCGATCGTCGTCTTGTTCTGCTCCAGGAAGGGGCAGCCGTACAGGCAAGGACAGTCCGTCTTCTTCAGGATCTCCGTCCTGATCTCTCCCCACCCGCAATCGACGGCGACGGTGCACGACAGGACCTCGGCCCCGCCTGCGCCACCGGTCGCGCCGCTGCCCCCGCTGCCGGACCCGCCCGCGCCACCGGCGCCGTTCGACTGGGAGCACCCGAAGGGGAGGGGACCCAGGGCGAGTGACAGGGCGAGAGGGATGAGGACGTTGCGGTAGAAGTCCTTCATGGCTGCGGGCATTCTGCGAATATCGTGCCACCTTCGCGGGCAGTTGACACGCGTGATATCGCTCGCGTTCGTGCTCGGAGCCATCGTGCCCGTCGGTTGCCGCCCGGGCTCCGTCGCGCCGGGGCTGGTCCCCGCGCCCCCGTCGCCCGCCGTGGCGCTGGCGGGGTTGCCCGCAGGCGCGCTCATTCCTGTTCGCGTCGAGACCGACGCGGGCGTGATCCGTTGCCAGCTCGACGCCGGCCGCACGCCGGCAGCCGTGGCGCTGTTCGTCGGCCTCGCGACCGGGCGCGCGGTCTGGCGCGACCCGCGCACGGGGACGCCGACGCGGGCGCCGCTGTATCAGAATCTGGTCTTTCACCGGGGAATTCTCGGCGTCCTCGTCCAGTCGGGCGACCCGCTCGGTGACGGGACCGGTCATCCCGGCTACCGGATCGCCGTCGAATCGAACGCGGACGATCGCGCGCGCCTCGCCCAGCCGGGGGCGTTGCTGCTCGCGCGCTACACGCCGCCGCCCGGACGCGCCGATCCCGCGCCGCCGCCGCCGGGGCATGTCATCGGCAGTCAATTCGTGATCGCCTTGACAGACATGAGCCACCTCGCCGGTCAGGTGAGCGTCATCGGCCGCTGCGCCGATCTCGAGGTCGTTCGTGGTCTCGCGGCGCGCCTCGGGTCCGGGGTCGCGCGCCCGCGCCTGATTCGCGTCAGCGTGCCGTGACCGCCGCGCCGCCGCGCGTCCGGGGCCGCGCAGGGCTTTCGGCGACGTCGGTCGTGATGGAAGTCCTCTGCCTGTCGGCGTCGAATGGGCGCTCCGTGTGGGCACGGGGGAGAGCAAGGAAAGGTGCACGATCGCCGTCGACGTCAACCCCTGAGCTGCCGGAGAAATCCGAGATGCCGCCGGGGGCGCGCATCGCCTCGCAGCGAGCTGGGGGCCAGCCGCGCGCGGGAGCCGCCCTCCCCACCGCACGGGCTACTGGCTGGACTGGGTCAAGCGCACGTTGCCGCCGGACAGCGAGTTGCTGCCGTCGCCCACGCCGTCCCGCAGGGCGATGTCGAACGAATAGGAGAAGTCCGTTCGGGCGTTGCATGCGGTTTCGTCGCACGCACACGGGCCGGTGCCACCACAGAACACGCCGAGCTTGAAGCACTCCACGGGAGCTATCACGTTGCCGGCACCATCCTGGGTGAAGCACATCCTGACGCTGGTCCCGGCGGGCATGGTTCCCACGCCGCCGTTGCCGGGAATACAGTTGAATGAGCCAGGTTCGGTTTGATACGACTCTTGCAACGCGCACCAAGGCTGCCAAGCCTGATATTGCGCGATGTCGAACCGCAATCGCCGGGCTTCCCAGCGAATGTTCCGGGCATCGTACGCGAACCCTGGGATGTAGCGGCGAAGCACCGGTGTGACGAGGTCGAGGCTCGGCGGCCACGGCGCGTCCGGATCGGTTGCCGGAGCCGGCGGGGTGGCCTTGCCGAGGATCACCTGACCCGCAAGGGATCCATCGGAGGTGACGTCGATCGAAACCTCTATCGAGTCGTCCATGCTCAGCTGGAAGTTCTCGAGATATCCGCTCCAGACACCCTTGACGCTCTCCGAGAGCGCCTGCGTGGCCACGCCGCACATGCTCGGATTCGCCGCACAGACACCGGAGGTGCAGCAGACGGTACCCCCCGCGCAGGGACAGGACGCGATCTCGGTGGGCACGGGGACGTGATCGGCGCAGCCAGGGAATCCGGCCAATCCCGAAGCGAGAGCCAGGGCGGCCAGCGGATTGATGGAGCGGGCTCGCTTCTGGGTCTCGTTGTCGGTGAGGACGTGGGGTTGAAATTTCATCGGGCCTCCTGTCTGCAAAACGACCCGCGACGCCCGATTGGACGAGATCGCCGGCATCAAAACCGCCAACGCGCACCGAATGGGTTCCGGCGGGCGACGCCGCGATCTCCAGCGCCGTCGCGGCGGGGGCGGCCTTTGGCCAGAGCAACAGCACCGCGCCGGTCGCAGCTGCTCCCCCGGCCCCGATCACCAGGCCGAGGGCAGCGTGATTGCGCGCGTCGATCTGGGCGTTGCGCGCGACCGCCTGCGCGTGGCTCTCGCCGAGGGGCGCCTCGTCGTGGAGGGCGTGAGCCGACAGCTCGAACGCTGTCGCCGCGATGGCGGCCGCCAAACCGACAGCGAGAGCGGTCACCCCCAAGATGTGGCGCCGGCGCGCGCTCGCACCCTGGGTTTCGCGCGCGATCTCCTCGGCGTCGAGCCGCGAGCGAACCTCCGCGGCGTGGTCGTCCCACGTGGCGACCGCCCTGTCGTCGAACGCCAGAGTGAAGATCTGGCTGAAGGCGTGGTGGGCCGCGCCGCGCGTTTGCCAACGTGCCGCGACCGCCGGCAGCGACTCCATGTGCACGATGCCGCCCGTGCGGGGGACCGTTCGTTCGAGTCCGTCGGCGACGCGCCGCAGGTACAGAGGACCTTCCCCGGGGGGGCGCACCAGGTGGATCGGCGCGGTGCCCGTACCGTGAAAGTCCAGCAGCCTCACCCCTTGCGCATCCTCCAGCAGGTAGTGGGCGGCCCCCTCCGGACCGTCGAGACGCAGCTGGCGATCGCCCCGCGACCGGAGGTCCAGCAACAGATCGCCGTCGCGTGGCGCCCGGGCCAGCACCTGGGGGCGAAATCGCTGGTTGGCGATGGCCTCATTGGCCCGAGAGACGAACGCACCGATCTCGGCGTAGGTCACCTGTCCGTCGCCGTTGGCGTCCGCCGCCCCGCAGAGGCCCGAGCGGATCTCGTGACTGAAGACGCCGGCCTCGAACCCGGCCCATTCGTGGCTCTCGCCCGACACCGAGCTGGAGAGCAGGTATCCGATGCGACCCGCGCGCGAGGCTGCCTCCAGCTCGACGAACCCGCTCATGGGTCGGCGGGTGCCACCCGGCCCGCGCGGCAAGGCCAGCAAGTAGGCGTCACAGGCGTCGATGATGACGTGAGTCCGGTCGGCGCCCGCGCGCTGCACGACGCCCGTCAACAGTTCGGCGCCGCTCAGGCGTGCGTCCTCGAGGGTCAGATACCAACCAGCCTCCTCGACGTCGCCGTGGCGAAACGGCTGAACGCCGAGATAGAGGTCCAGGAGGCTCGGATCCGGCAAGGGCTCGACCAGCCCGCGCTCGTCAATGGCGACGAGACCTTCGGCGATCTCGTCGAGTGGTGGATCGCCGAGCGGCTGGCACAGACGCGGGCTTACAAGCGTTGTGCGGGGACCGTCAGGCGCCACATCCTCGCCTCGCCCCTGGCCAAGCTCGCGCCAGCGGAGCTCACCCCCGGGAAGGTCGACAACTTCCTGTACTCCAAGGCCGACGAGGTCGGGCCAGCCACCGTGAACCACCTGCGCGCCTATATTCGCCGAGCCGTCAACGCCGCGCGGGCGGCAGAGCGTTTTCACGGACCGAACCCTGTGACGCGCGAGGTGCGCAAGCGCAAGGTGCCGAAGCGCAAGCCGCTTTACCTGCAGCCCGAGTGGATCCCACCCATCCTCGATGGCGTCCCCGAGCGCTGGCGGGGTGCGTTCGCGGTCGGCATCTACGGGGGCCTGCGCAAGGGCGAGATCGTCGCGCTCAAGAAGCGCGACGTGGATCTCGCCGCCGGGCTGCTCTACGTCCGGCGATCGAACGACGCTGAAACCACCAAGGGTGGCCACGAGGACGGGATCCCGATCGCCGACGAGCTGCGGCCTTACCTCGAGCGGGCCCTCGAAACCTCACCGAGCGACTGGGTCTTCCCCCGCCCCGACGGCAGCCAGAACCCGAACAACGTCGATCTCGTCTCCATCCTTCGCACGGCGCTTCGCCGCGCCCAGATCGTGACCGGGTACGTGCACAAGTGTCGACGCCAGGGCTGTGGCTATTCCGTCGAAGCGACCGACGGCGAGCTCCGCCGCTGCGCCCGCTGCAACATGAAGCTCTGGCCCGTCGGCAAGGTCGTGCCGATCCGTTTCCACGACACCCGCCACACCACCGCATCGCTGCTGATGATGTTCGGGGCGAGCCCGGCCGCCGTGCAGCGGATCCTCCGCCACTCGGACATTCGGGTGACCACGGACGTCTACGGTCACCTCGCTCCGGGCTACCTGCGAAGCGAGATCGATCGCCTCTCGTTCCGTCCAAAGTCCAACGGATTTACTTCACCGGTACTTCAAGACCTCGCGTCCCCCCCTTCTACCCCCTCCGATCCCTCCGCGAATCTTCAATCATCTCAAGGCGTTAACTTGGTCGGGGCGAGAGGATTCGAACCTCCGACATCCTGCTCCCAAAATCTGAGACGGAAATCACAACGCGTGGCAATGGCTCGCAACTGGTGGGAATCATTTCGGATTTCTCCTCTCCCGATTCTAACGGATTGCAGCAAAAAGCAGCGATTTGCAAAGATTTTGCTCCTATTTTGCTCCCGAAAAAATCACTGTCGTTGGCGGCAAGAGCTGGTGGTCATGAGCGCCTGCTGTCCGTCGCAGAGGTCGCACGCCGGCTGGGCGTATGCGGCGCGACGGTCTACAAGCTCTGTGCGCGCGGCCACCTCGACCACGTTCGTGTGTTGAACGCCATTCGCGTCCCGCCGGCGGTGCTGGACCAATTCATCGGGTCACGCCCTCGCCGAAACCCGAGAGGCCTCTCAAGTAAAAGCCTGCGTTGAATGTCCCAGGCTCCTTGACGAAGGAAGTCCCGTGCAACATACCTATCCTAGGTACTAGTGTTGTTTTACCTAGGATCGGGTTCATGGCCGCTTCAACCAAACTCGCCGCCACGCTGAAGCTCGCAGAGAAGCGGGGGCTTCTCCGCGCCCGCGATCTCACGAGCAACGGAATTCCGCGAGCGTACCTCAGGCAGCTCGAAGAAGAAGGCAAGCTCGAGAAACTGGCTGCCGGACTGTACGCGCTTCCCGAACTCGAGCTGACCGAGCACCATTCGCTCGCCGAAACGGCGAAGCGCATTCCGCACGGCACAGTGTGCCTGCTCTCCGCGCTCCGTTTCCACGGGCTCACCACTCAGGCACCCTTCCAGGTGTGGCTGGCGATCGATGTCCACGCGTGGCGACCCAAGGCAAGCACGCCGCCCCTTCGCGTCGTACACATGAGCGGTGAGGCCCTTCATGCCGGCGTCGAGGTTCATCGCATCGAGGGCGTTGACGTTTCCGTCTTCAACGCGACGAAGACGGTCGTCGACTGCTTCAAGTTCCGAAATAAGATCGGTCTCGACGTTGCTCTCGAGGCGCTGCGCGACCTGAAGAAGACGAAGACCTTCGACCACGACGAGCTCTGGCGGATGGCGAAGATCTGCCGCGTCGCGAATGTGATGCGGCCCTATCTGGAGGCGCTCGCGTGACGAAGCCGCCCATCCACAATGTCGCCGCCTCGGTTCGGCGACGCCTCCTCAATCTCGCCCAAGAACGCGGCGACGAATTTCAGCTCGTACCACAAGCAGCACCGCAGCGATCGATCGGCGCCCCCGCGCCGGGCGGGACCCAAGGGGCGATGGCGAATCGAAGATCGGCGTTGGCCAGGCGCAAGTCGAAGCCGATCGCCAGTTCCAGCCGCGCCTCCGGCCGGGTGATCACGAAGCGGGCATCGAAGTCGGGGACGTCGCCGCCGGAGAGTACCGGTCCCTTGATGGAGTGCTCGAAGATACCGCCGCTCACGCCAGCCGCCAGCCTCAGGCGGAACGGACCTTGGGTCGGCCCGACGGTGGCCAGCAGGGTGGTCGATCTCGAACCGCAGCCGTCCTTGTAAGTCGGTCCGGGGGTGTTGTCGGGGACGCCGATGGCGACCGCGGAGCTGCGAAAGGGCAGACGCCGATCGTCCAGGGCCAGCGGTGGGAGTCACCGGGCGTGCGTTGTTGCCTATAATATGTTTGTTGCGCACTGCGTGCAACAGTACATTTTCTAGCAACTTGTCTTTGGATATTGCCTAGATGTATGATGTTGCACGTTGCGTGCAACATGTACGTATCCAACAACATACTGATCCGCGATGGGCTCCGAGAGCTTCGTCGGCGCTTGCCGCCCGGTTGGGCGGCGAGCGAACCCGATGGCTCGACGACGGCAGCCACGGTCGAGATCGCCTCGCCCGACCTCCGCGTCGGGGTGCTCGGGCTGGAGGCTCGGCCCCGCCTCGACCCCAAGGGAGTCGGCCCCCTGGTGCAGTCGCTGGTTGGCTCACGCGAGGCCGCAACGCCGCTGGTCATCTCCCCGTACCTCAGCGAGGGGACCCGAGCGCGCCTGCGCGACGGCGTCATCGGCTACCTCGACCTCACGGGGAATGCCCGCATCGTCCTGCCCGAGCCGGGGCTCTTCATCGAGACGCAGGGCGCCTTAGCGGATCCAAATCGCGAGGAGCGCCCCGCTCGCTCCCTGCGCGGAGCCAAGGCTGGACGCGTCGCACGGGCGCTTATCGAGCTAAAGACGCCCCCCGGGGTGCGCGACCTCGCCGAGCTGATAACGACCGACGCCGGCTACGTGTCGCGCGTGCTGTCGCTCCTCGACTCCGAGGCGCTCATCACACGCGGCGGCCGCGGTCGCATAGAGAGTGTCGACTGGCCAGCGCTGTTGCGTCGCTGGGCGGTGGACGCCCCCCTCGACTCGCGCGGCAACATCGGCACCTTCCTCGAGCCGCGCGGGCTCTCCGCGTTACAGGCCCGCCTCGCGAAGTTCGAAGCGCCCTACGCGATCACCGGGAGCGTTGCCGCCATCGCGCTCGCACCGATTGCGCCCGCGAGGCTTGCCACCGTATGGGTTCGCGACGCGGCCGCTGCTGCCGCCGCGCTGGCGCTTCGCCCCGCCGACACCGGCGCGAACGTGATGCTCATCGAGACCGACGACGATGGCGTGTTCGAGGGCGCGGCCGAGCGCGACGGCCTCAGATACGCGGCGCCGAGCCTGGTCGCCGCCGACCTCTTCACCAGCCCAGGGCGCGGCCCGCAGGAGGGCGAAGAGCTGATCGACTGGATGAAGGCGAACGAGGACCGGTGGCGACGATGAGCGAGCCAGACGAGCTGTACGTCATGGCTCGGCGAGTGCTGCTCGATGCGCTCGGAGCCCTCGGCGACCATCGCGATGCGATCGTCCTCGTTGGCGCGCAGGCGGTCTACCTCCGCGTCGGCGACGCAGACCTCGCGATCACGCCCTACACGACGGACGGCGACCTCGTGATCGACCCCACCGTGCTCGCCGAGATTCCGCCGCTTGAGCGCGCGCTCCTGAACGCCGGCTTCGCCCCGAAGACGGGAAATTCCGTCGGGGTGTGGCTCACGACGCGGAAGACTACCAAGCAGGTGGACGCGAGCATCGCCGTCGACCTGCTCGTTCCGGCGTCGGTCAGCCCGGGCACCGGCCGCCGCGCTGCGCGGCTCCCCGGCCACGACACGCGCGCGGCTCGAATCGTGCGCGGACTCGAGGGCGCCATCGTTGACGCCGAGGTGATGACGCTCTCTGCCCTCGAAGATGGCGATGCTCGCAAGGTTGACGTTCGAGTCGCGGGCGCCGCCGCCTTGCTGGTCGCAAAGGTTCACAAGATCGACGACCGCAAGGACTCCGACCGGCAGAGCGACAAGGACGCCTTCGACGTGCTGCGCCTGCTTCGCGGCACTGAGACGGAAGACCTCGCCAACCGCTACGCGCGGCTGCTCCGGGACAAGCGCTCCGAGAACGCGGCGCGACGCGGTCGCGAGTTGCTCGAGGCGCAATTCGCGCGACGTCAGAACGCCGGCGTGCAGATGGCCATCCGCTCGGCCGGTGCGCTCGGAAATTCCGAGGAGATCTCGGTGCTCTTCGAGGCACTCGTCGGCGACCTCCTTGCCGCGCTGAAGTGATGCAGGCTGAGCCACGTGTGCCGACACCTCGGTCGTCTCCTGGTCCGATAGTCCCGCTCCGCGGCAGCCTCGTCCCTCACTTCCGCGGGTGTCGAGGAGCGCCAGCGCCAGACGGATGGCGGCGGCCTCCTTCGGACCTTCCCCATGGCCTCGCCGGGGGGCAGGCCCCGCCGGGCTGCGACGACGTCCTGCGGCGAGAGTCCGACCATCTGGCCGAGCGCGCTGTGCGCCGCCAGGCAGTATGGGGAGAGGTTCACCTGCGCCACCGGGAGCGCGATGAGCTCGCTCTCCGCGACCCGAGCACCCCTTTGGCCACCGCGGCGTCGAGCGCCGCCCAGCCAGGCGAGCATGGCGGGCGACTGCGCCATCGTTCGCGCCATCATTGGCAGCATGCCGAACTTTCCCCTCACGGCATCGAGGACCTCGTCCTGTCCCAAAATCTGATCGAGTCCCGATCAGGCCGCGGTCCGATGATAGAAATTCAGCAGGCCGCCGAGCCGCTCGCGCCGTTGCACTCGGCCGTTCTCATTCGCCGGTTCAGTCAATCCCGTGAACAGCACATTGCCAAGACCTTGGTGGTTCCGTTCGCCGTGGCAATGGGCGAGGTACTCCACGATGGCCCGCCGGAGATGTCTTTCCCCCAGCGGAACGATCCGGTCCAGGCATTCGCTTTTGATCGAGAGCACAAGTCTCTCGGCATAGGCGTTCAAGTTCGGACTCCGGGCGGCCAGCAGCAACGGCTTTAACCCCGCCCCTCGGAGCATTTGCCGGAACTCCTTCGTGTACAGAGGATCCCGGACCAGCCCCACCACCTCAACCATCCGACTCCCGATGTCGATTACGAACGGCACGTGGTACCGAACCAGTCCCAACACCGTCCCAGGACCTCCTTGGCGCCCGCCAGGGTCACGGCCAAGGCGATGTAGACCGACTTGTTACGGACCGCGCCTTGGTCCCGCACCTTCACGACCAGCGCGTCGAGGTAGACGATGGGGTAGACCGCGTCCAGCGGCCGGTTCTGCCAGGCCGCTACGTCCTCGACGACCGCCGACGTT
>Ga0265342_10000989_pt1 | contig 27995 bp, 30 predicted proteins | sample 4CB327metaG_FD_203125 | JGI IMG/M metagenome (GOLD analysis project Ga0265342, IMG submission 203125) | Rhizosphere microbial communities from Carex aquatilis grown in University of Washington, Seatle, WA, United States - 4-CB3-27 metaG | ecosystem: Host-associated > Plants > Roots >... | reverse complement strand
TGACTGAATCACTTTACCGGTGTTTGGGAATTCGCTCGCACAATCGCTGTCATGAAAGGCTGGGCCCTCATAGCGGCGCTCATGGCTTTCGCCTTCGGCGCTGATGTGTACGAATTCAACGGCACGTATTCGCGCGCCGCCTCTCAGATCGTCGCTCAAGTAGCCGCGCACATCCGATAGCGCTCCGGTTGACGGCGCTGCGGCTACAGGAGGACCGACGCTGCGGGTGGCTCGTTCGCGCTTTGGGGCCGTCTCACTAGGCATTGTGCTTTGCGCCAGCAAGACCCCCACGGTCGCGAGCAGCTGTGCCGGGCTGAAGGGTTTGCTCAGCAGGATCCGGTCGCGGAATCCGACCGGCAAACCCTCTCGTCCATATCCGGAAACAAACGCAAACGGAATATTTCGCTCCGTCAGCGCAGCCGCGATATCGCCCACGGCATGACCGGGCGCCGTGTCGAACACTGCGCTTGCTGCCAGCGGCCTCGCTTTCGCGACCGTCCCGGCGGGACCGATGACATCGCGGCCCGCCTGGCGTTTGCCTCCATATCCATTGCCAAAGGGGCTCGTCTTCGACCAACAGAATGCAGATGTCGGATAGTGCGGATGCATGGGGAGGCAGGGCAATCGTGGCGCTCGCAGAGCCCGAGGTTGGCGAGCCGTCGGGCCGCACGGAGATCGCCTCAATGCCCCGCGCCGGTCGTCCCTCTTACAGCGACCGCGCCAGCGGCGTGGCGTCATCCGGGAGAACCTCCGTCCAGAGCATGGAGGCGCCAGCCGAAGCCATGAGGCGAGCCGAACTGTGGCCGCTTCCCCCACCATTCAGCAGTGGCGTCGTTAAAATAGATGACGCGCCGGTCCAACGTCGGTGACGTAGACCGCGAACGGCAGATAATCGAGCAGGCGGGAATCCTCGATAAGGCAAGGTGTGCCGGAGCGACGCTTTTGAGGATGTAGGCCGGCCCAGAATTTCAAGGGCGACGGGCGATGAGCGGCGCTTCGTGTGAGGTCCTTGGCAGCACGGACTACTGGCGACGTAGCGACCGGACGGTGATCCGCCCGCTTGGCCAGCCGGAATAGCCATAGGCGTAATAGGGCAAACAGTTTCCCCGCCAGTCGCAGACCGGATAGCCGAACAGGCGTGGCCGCACATAGGTGTAGTCGTAGGGGCCATAATCCTGAATGTAATCGCAATGAGGCGTGCACTCCGTCGCGCCGGCACTGGCTGAGCAGCCCAAAAAGCCCAAAGTCGCAATCGCGGCCGCCGCCAGCGGTCTTTGCATTGCTTCCTCCAATGTCCCGGTTGCACCCGACTTAGAATGCCACGCGTGGCCAAGAGTTCCTAGCATCGTGCCGGATTCGGTACCCAATTTGGTCCCAGCGACTTTACGCATTTGATGACTGTACATGGATACTGTCTTTTGTATACAGTCCACCGATGAATCCGAAACCTCTGTCCCGCGTGACCCTGGCCGACCAGGCCTTCGACAACCTGGCGGATGGGATCGTCCGCGGCGAGTTTCCACCGGGCGCGCCGCTAAGCGAACTGGAGATTGCCGCCAAGCTCGGCATCAGCAGGGCGCCTGCGCGGGAAGCCATCTATCGCTTGGAGGCGAGGGGGCTGGTACGCCGCTCGCCTCATCTCGGCGCTCGGGTCGTGGAGCTGAGCCTCGCCGACCTTCGGGAACTATTCGAGGTTCGCGAGGCGCTCGAGGGGATGGCCTGTCGGCTGGCCTGCGAGAAGATGAGCAACGACGACCTCGATGCACTCGCCAAGAGTCTTACAACCCATAGCCAACAGCCGGATTTGGCTGCCGGCTCTGCCTATTATCAATCTGGCGGCGACAACGATTTTCACTTTCGTATCGCCCACAGCAGCGGCAACGCACGGCTGGTACGGGCGTTGTGTGAAGATCTCTATCACGTCATGCGGATCTATCGTTTCCGCTCGAGCACCCAGCCTGGCCGCGCGCGCCAGGCTCTAAGCGAACACAAGGCCATCGTCGCCGCGCTGCGCGCGCGCGACCCCGAGACGGCCGAAGCCCGCATGCGTGCCCATATTCGGCAATCGTGGAACAGCACTGAGTCCCGAGCGCTCGCTGACGCCGGCAACGAACCAAGAAAATGACCGGAAATCTCGTGCGCGCAACCACAAAGCTCAAGTCGATCATGCAGCGCCGCGCCGCGGTGACGATTCCCGGCGCGGCCAACGCCATGTTTGCCCGCGTCATCGAGGATGTCGGATTTGAGGCGGTCTACGTCACCGGCGCAGGCGTCGCCAATATGCACCTGGGTGCCCCCGACATCGGCCTTGTCTCCATGACAGAAGTGGCGGACGTCGTCGCCCGCATCGCCGATAGCGTCGCGTTGCCGCTTGTCGTCGATGCCGACACCGGCTTCGGCAATCCCATCAACATGGTTCGCACCATCCGTACCCTCGAACGCGCCGGCGCCGCCGGCATCCAGATCGAGGATCAGGTGTTTCCGAAGAAATGCGGGCATTTCTCTGGCAAGGACGTCATTCCGCTCGACGACATGGTGCAGAAAGTGCGCGCCGCCGTAGACACCCGCCGGGACGGTGATCTCCAGATCATCGCCCGCACCGACGCGCGCGCGGTAGAGGGGTTCGAGCGGGCGCTCGAACGAGCCAACGCTTTTGTCGAGGCTGGCGCCGATGTTACTTTCGTTGAGGCGCCGCTCGATTTTAACGAACTTGCCCGCATTCCGCGCGAGGTGCGGGTGCCACAATTCGCCAACATCGTGTTCGGTGGCAAAACACCGGATCCCGGCCGCGCCAAGTTGGCCGAACTTGGTTTTTCCGTCGTGCTCTACGCCAACGCGGCGCTGCAGGCGGCTTTGAAGGCGAGCTACGACGTACTGCAATCGCTGCATCAGGAGGGCTCGCTCGGTGCAGTTGCCGATCGGCTTGCCGGCTTCGAGGAACGCCAACGCGTCGTAGCGAAGGATCTCTGGGACGAGTTCGAAACGCGCTATGGCGTCGGCGCATAGGGACAGTCATGCCGAGACCCTGGGACGGGATTATTTCCGACAAGGAGCAGCGGGCCTACAAGGCCGCCGGCTTCGGGCGCGCCACCGGGCTTGGCAAGCGGCCGGCCTTGCTGATCATTGACGTGCAGTACCGGACCGTCGGTACCACACCAAAACCGTTCTGGGACGCCATCAAGGAGTTCCCGACATCCTGCGGCGACGTCGGCTGGGCGGCAGTCAAAAATATCGAGCGCCTGCTCGCGGTCTTTCGCGCCCGCGGATGGCCCGTGCTCTATCCCTATGTTGCGCCCAAGGAGGCGTTCGACTTCGGCCGTCTCTCCGACAAGGTCCCCGCGATCATGACGATTGCGAGCAAGGGTTATGAGTTCGTCGCCGAAGTTGCCCCGCGCGAGCAGGATATTCTTTTGCCGAAGAAGCATCCGAGCGCATTTTTCGGCACGCCGCTCGCGAGCTATCTCATCAACAGTGGCGCTGACAGTTTGGTCGTGACCGGCTGCACCACCAGCGGATGCGTGCGCGGCAGCGTCGTCGACGGGTTTGCCTACAATTTCCGTGTTCTGGTCCCGCATGATGCGGTTTATGACCGCAGCGCCACCTCGCACGCGGTGAACCTCTTCGACATGGCATCGAAGTACGCGGATGTTCTGCCGACCGACGAGGCGCTCGTCGTCCTCGGTGCCATCAATGCCGGTCCATGACAGGGAGATAAAATATGAACAGGACGTGGTTGCCAATAACGCGGGCGCTTCCGGCCGCGGTGCTGGGTATCATGCTGGCGGCAAGCCTGCCGGCACACGCGCAGGAAACATTGCGCTTTGGACTCGCGATGCCGTTGTCGGGTGGCCAGGCTCTTTACGGCCAGGACCAAGTCAAAGCCGCTGAATGGGGGGTGGCTGAGATCAACGCGGCTGGCGGCGTCAATGGCAAGAAGCTCGAGATGATTATTCTCGATACTCAGGCTGATCCGCCCGCCGGCATTCAGGCGGTCGAACGCCTGGTATCGGTCGAGAAGGTGCCGGTGTTTATTACTGCGTGGTCAGCGGTGGTGAAAGCAGTCGCCCCGATCGCCAATGACAACCGGGTGCTGGAACTCTCGGTCGGCGCAAATTCAGCCGATATCGCCAAGCTTGGCGACTATGTCTATACGACCTATCCGCTCGCCGACATCGACATCACCGCTGTGGCGCACTACGCCGCGACCACGATGGGCAAGAAGAAGGCGGCCGTGCTCTACGTCAACAATGAGAGCGGCACCGTCGGCGCCCAGATATTCAAGGACGCCTTCACTAAGGCCGGTGGGACCATCGTGGCTTACGAAGCCTACGATCCCAAAGCGTCGGATTGGACCGGATCGCTGTTGAAGGTGCGCGCGGCCGACCCCGAGATCGTGCACATTCAGGGTCTGGTTTCCGATACCCCACAGGTGATCGCGCAGATGCGCCAGCTCGGCTTGCAGCAGCCGGTGACATCATATGCCGCCGCCTATAATCCGAAGCTGATCGAACAGCTCGGCGCCGCCGCCGAGGGCGTGATCGCGACGGCGCTGGCGCCGAATGGGGCCGACAATCCGACGGTTGCGGCTTACGTCGAGCGTTGGAAGAAGGAAGTCGGGCGCGAGCCCAATGGTCTGCCTTACACCCAGTATTTGCACGATGCGCCCTACATCATCGCCGCAATCTTCAAATCGCTGGAGCAAAAGAAGCTGCCGCCCACCGGCGAGAACTTCCGAGCGGAACTGCTGGCGACCAAGACCTTCGAGCTTCCGCTGATCGGCAAGTTTGCTATCAACGATAATCACACGGTCAACAGCCCGGTCTACCTGATGGAAGTGAAGGGCGGAAAGTGGACCCAGAAGGCAATCGTCAATTGACGCAACCCGAAGCCGGGGCGCGCATCGGTGCGGCCCGGCTGTGAGGTCACGATGTTCTCCGTCGATGTGATTGCGCAGATCTTGTGGACCTCGTTTGCGACTTCGAGCTACTTCGTGCTGCTGGCCGTGGCATTTGCCATCGTTCTCAAGGTCAATCGGGTTTTCAATTTCGCTCAGGCAGCGATGATGACGGTGGCGTTCTACGGCGCCCATACCGCCGTCGGGATTCTAGGCCTGCCTGGCTGGGTCGGATTTCTGCTCACGTTGATCGTGTTGCTCATATTCTCGGCGGCACTCGAACTGCTCGGATTTCGCACTCTGCGGCGGCAGGGCGCCTCGCCGATGTTCATTTTCATCTTTACACTGGTGGTGTCGGAGCTCTTCGCTTACGTAGCCATGCTGATCTATGGCACGTGGCCGGCGACGATTTTCCCCTCACTGTTCTGGCCTGTGCGGATGGTCGGGCCCGTCGTCATCAGCGCCTGGGATGGGCCGGCGATTGCGAGTGTTTTTGTGGCGCTTGCCGTGCTGTCCGCATTTCTACGCTTGTCGCGGCCGGGTCAGTTTATGATCGCGGTCGCGGACAATCCGGACCTCGCCGAATTGTACGGTATCAACAAGGACCGCATCTACCTTGTCACCATTCTGATCGCCGGCGGGTTGATCACGATTGCCATGTTCCTCTACGGCAGCCGCGCGCAAGTTCAGCCCACCACGTCGATCGAGCTGATGCTGTTCGCGGTCGCCGCCTCGGTCATCGGCGGCATCGGGAACATCTGGGGGGCCGCGCTCACCGCCTTGGTTCTCGCCCTGCTGCAGAATTCCAGCGTCCTGTTCATCCCGTCGGAATGGCAGGGCTTTCTGCTCTATATTTTTCTATTTCTGGCAATCGTGTTCTTTCCGAGTGGAATTCGTCTTGGGCGCCCCAAGCGCCTATCGCGGCAGACCGAAACGCCCGAGTTCGACCAGCCGAAGGGGGCGTAACGGTGGAATACGTCTACACCCTCGTCATCCTGGTCGGCCTCTATGTCATCCTCGCATCGAGCTTCAATCTCATCATCGGTTACGGCGGATTGATTTCGATCGCGCACCCGGTGTTCTACGCCATCGGGGCCTATGCCTCGGCATTGCTGGCACGCGATCTTGGGGTTCCCGTCGTGATCGCGATCCCGTTAGGGGCAGCGAGCGCAGTCGTTGCTTCGATTGCGCTCGCGGTGCCCTCGCTTCGGGTATCGGGTGATTATCTGCTGATCGCCAGTATCGGATTTCAACTCGGGGTGCTCGAAGCCATCAAGAATTTCAGTTGGACCGGCGGGGCAGGGGGGCTCACAAACATTCCGCCATTCCTGGTGCGCTCGCTCGGCCGCGAAGCCTACGTCGGCCTCGTTGCGGTGGTTGCGATTCTGGCGGTGTGGCTGGTGCGCGTGATTGCCCACGGTCCCTACGGTCGGGCCCTGAGCGCGATGCGCGATGACGAACTCGCCTACACCGGTCTCGGGCGAAATGCGATCGCGTCGAAAGTCGCCGTGTTTGCGCTCGGCTCGGGCCTCGCCGGCTTCGCCGGCGCACTCTACGCGCACTATTTCCGCTTCATCGCTCCGGAACAGTTCGAGATCCTGCAATCGGCTGCCATCCTCACGATGGTTGTCGTTGGCGGTATGCGCACGACTTGGGGCCCGGTGGTCGGCGCCATCCTGTTGCAGGCCCTGCCGCAGGCCATCACCTTCCTCAACTTGCCGCCGAGTGTTCTTGGTCCGATTCAGGGGCTGCTGTTCACCGGCTTGGTGCTGGTGTTCATGTTCCTGCGCCCGCAGGGTCTGATTTCCGCCGGCGCCACCTGGGGTTCAGCACGACGGCACCGTGCATGACATCCGTGCTCGAGATCCAGGGCCTGACCAAGCGTTTCGGCGGGATCGTGGTCGCGGACGCCATCGATCTCACGCTTGCGGCGGGACGCATCGTTGGTTTGATCGGACCGAACGGTGCCGGTAAGACGTCATTGTTCAATTTGATCTCCGGGGTAGAGCGGCCCGACGCCGGCTCCATCACCCTGGACGGGAAGGCGCTGACCAGCGTGAGCATGCACCAACGCGCCCGCCGCGGTCTCGCCCGCACCTGGCAAAACCTGCGTCTGTTCCCCTCGCTGACATTGCTCGACAATCTCATGGTCGCGCCGCGTGTGTATCCTGGCGAGAATCTGCTGCGTGTGCTGTTCACGCCTGCCGCGGTCCGGCGGGCGGAAGACACAACCCGTGCCAAGGCGATGTCGATCCTTGCGCGCATCGAACTTGACTCCTATGCGCATACTCCAGCCGCCGATCTGACCTTCGGCCAGCAAAAGCTTGCAGGCGTCGCGCGCGCGCTGATGAACGATGCCCGCTGTTTGCTGCTGGACGAGCCGATGGCTGGGGTCGAAGGCCACGCCTACCAGATGATGCAAAAGGTCGTGCGCGAGGTTGCCGCCAGCGGAGTCGCGGTCTGTGTGGTCGAGCACAATGTCGCCTTCATCCGCGACCTCTGCGACGAGGGCGTGTTCATGTTCGCAGGCAAGGTGCTAGCGCGCGGCTCGGTCAAGGACCTGATGGCCGATGCCCGTCTGACCGAACTCTATTTCGGAACCTAGCGATGCTGGAGGTTGACGACGTCACCGCTCGCTACGGCTCATTGACCGCGCTCTCCGGGATCTCGTTGTCGCTTGCGCGCGGCCAGCGGCTTGGGATATTCGGCCACAATGGCGCCGGCAAGACCACGTTGCTGCGCTGTATAATCGGCGCGCATGCGCCCGCTGCCGGTGGGGTGCGGTTTGAAGAATTGCCGGTTGAGCCCGGACATGTGCCCGAGATGGTGCGGCGCGGCCTTGCCTTCGTTCCGCAGGGGCACAACGTGTTTCCCAATCTGTCGGTTGCGCAGAACTTGCGGATCTCTGGTCTGCTGTTTGATCCGTCATTCGTGACCGAGGTGCTCAAGCTGTTTCCGGTGCTGGCCGAGCGTCGCGGCCAGCGTGCGGGGTCGATGTCTGGCGGCGAGCAACAGATGCTGGCACTCGGCATGGCGTTGATGACACAGCCCAAGCTGCTGCTGCTGGACGAGCCATCGACGGGTCTCGCACCGGTGATTGTGCGCAACGTCATGCGACAGTTCAAGGCCGTCAATGATCGGCTCGGCATGGCGCTGGTGATCGTCGAGCAAAACGTTCCGGCGACGCTGAAGATCATTGATCGCGCCATCATCTTGAAGGCAGGGCGCATCGTCTTCGACGGCGAAGCGGGCTCATTGGCGGCAAAGCCGGACCTGTGGGAGTGGTTTTAAATGGACAGCACCGCGCACCGGTCGCGGCGGCCGCCTGGCACGGAGAGTTTGGCATGACAGCGTTCGATCTCCTGATCCGCGATGGCGAGGCTATCCTTCCGGGACGAGGTCGCACGGCATGCGACTTGGCGATCCGCGGTGGCCGCATTGCTGCGATCCTCGCCCCCGGAGAGGCCTGCGCCGCCGCTGAGCAAATCTCTGCGCGGGGACTGGTCGTCCTTCCCGGCGCAATCGATGTGCATCTGCACCTCGGTCACGGCAACGACATCGCCCGCCCGCGGGTACCGCTCGATGCCGATCGCGAGACCGCGGCAGCGGCGAAGGGCGGGGTTACCGCGTTCGTGCCCTACCTGATGGCGAGCGATCCGTTTGAAGAGATCATCGATGACGTCATCGCAGTCACCCAAGCCGGTGCCCGCATCGACTTCGGTTACCACTTTATCATCGCCACCGAGCAGCAACTTGCGGGCGTGCCGCGCTACGTCCGCGATCATGGAGTGCCGAGTTTCAAGATCTTCATGAACAATCGCGGCGGGGAGGGCGCGCGTCTCGGGCTGCCCGATATCGACGACGGCTTTCTTTTTCGGTTGTGCGAGGCCGCCGCCGCCCATGGCGGAATGGTGTGTCCGCATCCTGAGACGATCGAGATTGCCTGGGCGCTGCGCGATCGTCTCAAGGTCAGCGATCCGGAGGGGCGCGGCGGACTGGCGACTTGGAACGCAACGCGGCCGCCCTTTGTCGAAGCCGATGCGGTGCAACGCGCCGCCTATATTGCGCATCAGACCGCGGCGCCGCTCTACGTGGTGCACACGTCGTCTGCCGAGGCGCTAGCGGCGGCGCTGCGCCATCGCAATCTCGGAGCGCGTGTTCATATCGAAACATGCCCGCACTATCTCACCCATGACATAACCTGGCGCGGCGGTGATATGGGCAAGATCAATCCACCGCTGCGCGAGTCGCTCGATCGCGATGCGCTGTGGTCTGGCCTGCTGTCCGGCGAAATCGACACGGTCGCGACCGATCACGTCCATCGCGATGTGTCGTCGAAGCATGGCGGGATCTGGACGGCATCGCCGGGATGCCCGGGGCTCGAGACCTTGCTGCCGGTGCTGTTGAGCGAGGGCCATCACAAGCGTGGTCTCACGCTTGAGCGCATTGCGGCACTTACGGCAACCAGTCCGGCGCGGCTGATGGGGCTTGGTACCAAGGGCGCGATTGCGCCAGGCCTGGATGCGGATCTGACCTTTATCGACCTCGACGCTACGTGGCTTTTGGACCGCAAAGATGTGATCTCGAGCGCCGGCTACTCATTGTACGAAGGCTGGCGTTTCAGGGGGCAAATCACCCACGCTTTGGTCCGCGGCCATTGGGTGCTGCGTGACGGCGCATTGGACGATCAGGCGGTGGGAACCGGACGCTATATCAAGCGACGTTTGGGCAGCGCTAACGGTTGACGCTGTTCATGACCGCGCTTTGAATTCTACTTTGTAGTCACGATCCAACGGCGATCTCTGGCTTCGATCTCGTAGGTCAAGCGTCGGTCATTGCAGACCAGCTGGAAGCGACGCGAGGCGACATAGGCGCGCAGACCACTAATGGTGTCGCAGCGATAGCCGTTTTCGAGGACAAAGCCCACGAGTTCACTGAGCAGTTTCGCGTTCCGTCTGAGATCATTCTTGATCACGGCGTTCGGCTCGATCGGCACGTCGATAGTATCATCGTTGGACGCGGATGCAGGCGACGTCATCGGCGCGCCGGACGATACGGCGCGCGTGGGCAGCAATGGGGAGGGCGTGAAGCACGCCTGGCTATCGTTATCGAACTGTTGGCCCTGCGACGCGCAGGACGATGGCGAGGCTTGCAGGCGAGCGGCGCCGGTCCCGTCGTAGAAGGAACTGGGCGGCGTGCAGGCACTCAACAGGAGCGCGGTCAGGATACACAAAGACTGTCTCATCCCCTGCTTGCTCCAGCGTCGGGAATTCGATGTTACGGGGAGTGAGCGATGTCGTCGCCCGCATCAAAATACCACTTCCCGATATGCTTAGCGTTGCTGCTCTGGCGGAATCAGGTGACAACGCGCCCCTAGTCCGGAAGGTTCCCGGCCGGGGTGGTCATCATCGCGCCCGGCACCAGGCTACGCCACGAACCGAGCGCTATCGGGAGGCCCGCGAGCATGAAAAGCGCTTCCGCGCACGTCGGACGACGCACCAGCGCAGGCCAGTTCAATGGCGGCGGGGTAAACGTATGTCTTTGAACACGAAAAAAATTGCGGGCTACTCAAACGCAATGAGTTCGTCGCCCGCAAACGCCAAATAGAGAGCCCCGATGTCGGCGATCGCCGGTCGGGGCTCTCAGTCCTCGCCGGTGTCACCCCCGTGAACGCCGGCAAAGACGTCGGCACCATGCGCGGCGAATTCGGACGCGCATTGATCGTGATCAAGTATCGCCATCGATGGCAAAAAAAGACTGCCGCCGTTTACCGTTGACCACAGCAACCGACGTCGATCCGTGCAAAACGAGGGCAACAGACCACCGTCTCTTGCCGCCGACGAATCTCTTCGGTAGGTAAATATCCCAACGCCGACCGCTGCCACCGTCCAACCGACGGCGGCGTTGGTCGTGCTCGATGTCAGGAGGGCCGGTGAGTTTTGAGATCGAGCGCAAGTTCCTGGTGACCGGCGGCGCGTGGCAGGAACAGGCGACGAGCCAGACGTCTATCCGTCAGGCCTATTTGAATTCCGGGGACAAGGCGTCTGTCCGCGTTCGCCTCAGGGGTGACAACACCGCAACGCTGACGATCAAATCGCGTCCGCAAAAGCTGCGCCGGTTAGAACTCGAATATCCCGTTCCGATTTTGGAAGCCGAGGCGCTCCTGCAGCTTCGCCAAGGCGCGGTCATTGAAAAAGTTCGTCACGTGGTTCCGTGGCATGATCTTGCCTGGGAAATCGACGTGTTTTCCGGCGACAACAGCGGTTTGATCATTGCCGAAATCGAATTGCACCATGAGCATCAACGCATCGAAATGCCGGATTGGATCGGTCGCGAAGTCACAGGCCAATCGCAGTATTACAACAGCTTTTTGGTCGAACGGCCATTTTGCACTTGGTCGCGTGAGACCGACACCAGCGCCTCGAAACATTTAGCGTAGGCGTCTCGCCATCAAAATTTCCGCCCGAGCCCCGCCGGGGTGAGGAAGATCAACAAGTTGGCGATGATGATGGTGACCGCCAGGAAATAGAACGCGGCCATGATGCCGTAATGGTCGGCAACGATGCCGGCACTGATCGGCCCGATCGCCTGGCCGAGCGCCTGAGTGCCAAACAGCAGCCCGATGGCGCTGCCGCCCATGCCCGGCGGGGTTGCGTCGAGCAACCAGGCCTGCAGCACCGCTCGCACTGCAAACAGGAAAAATCCGAGCACCGCCACCAGCAGGACGAACCAGATCGTGCCGCCGGCCAACGCCATGAACAGGATGACGACGCCGGTCATCGCCAGGCTCGACATGATGATTTGTCGCCGGCCGACCCGGTCGGAAAGGTGGCCCGCGATCGGAGCAGCGACAAAGCCGGCCGCCTGCAGGGCGAACATGCAGGCGCCGATCCACAACGGCGAATAGCCCATGTCGCGCGCCAGATAGACCGGCAGGAATGTCATCAGCGCGCCTTGCGTCATTGAGCGGAAGGCCGAGCCGACGGTGAGGGTGACGAGCGCGCGGTTCTTGAGCAACGCCACCAGCGAGCGCATCCGCTGCGTGCCGCTCATCGGCGCAGGTTTGGCTTCAGTCAGACCGGCCGCCGCCTCGGCGCCGCGAATGCGCCCGATATAAAGCAGGATCAGCACCGACATGATGATGCCCGGGATCACGTTCACCAGCACGACGGTGCGCCAACTATAGACCGCGAGCAGGGCGCCGACGACCAGCGGCGCCAGTGCGTCGCCGAGATTGCCGCCCATGCCGTGAAACGCCATGACCAGCCCCTTGCGATCGGGAAAGCGGTTGGCAAGCCAGGGGATCGCGGTCGGGTGCCAGAGATTGTTGCCGATCCCGACCAGGGTCGCGCAGGCGAGCATCATCCAATAGACGTGCGACAGGCCCATCACCAGATAGGGAAATCCGATCCAGAACAGCGACAGGGCCATGAGCAGGCCCTTGTGGCCGACGGTATCAACGAAAATGCCGCCGGGGATGTTGGCGATCGCGCCGGCCGCGAACTGGCAGGCCAGGATGGCGCCGATCTGCCCGTAGCTGAGACCGAGTTCGGTGCCGATCAGCGGCAGCAGCAGATAAAACGTCGCCGGATACCAATGCGTCAGCGCGTGCCCGACGCTGACCACCCACACCTCCTGCAGGGAGCGGCGCTGGCTGAGGCTGCCGGCTGTGATCGTCGTCATTCTCGCTCACCCTCGCTTGGCTGATCCTCGCCCGCACCCGCTGGTGCCCCGCCACGCCTTAGTGCTGGCGATCGGGGCTTAGTCCCGCCCGCCGATGTGTAGGTTCGCCCGCGTCGGTGAGCAAGCGCACCGGCCGCAGGGGGGCTATGACGCGCCGGGCCCGCCGGCAGCCGTTCGGCCACATCGGTTTGCAAGCTATTGAGGAAACGGAATGAATTGGCTTTGAATGGCGCCGGCGGCGAGCGTCCGGTATTATAGTAAGTAACCCAGGGAGGGACGGTCCGCCCCGATCAGCTCTTGATCACCGGGTTGCGGATCAGGGCGACCGCCTCGATCTCCACCAGCAGATCCTCGCGCATGACTTCGGCGCGAAAGCAGGTGCTGATCGGCGGCTCGTTCTTGAAGTACTGCGCCCGCACCGCGTTCATGCGTTTGTACTCGTCCGGGTTCTTCAGCATGATCACGACCTTGAAAATGTCGTCCATGGTCCCGCCGACGGCCTCGACGCACAGCTTGATGTTCTCGAGCGTCAGCCGGGTCTGCTCCTCGATCGTGTCAGGGATTTCGCGGGCATAATAGTCGCCGCCGACATGGCTGAGCGCGGTGGTGCCGGCGATGTGAAGATGATCCCCGATCAGGATCGCGCGCGAGAATGGCCCGACCGCCTCGGCCATGCCTTTCGGATGAATGATCGTCTTTGTCGTCAAGGGATCCCCCTGTTGTGGCGCTTCGGCGCGTTAGATGAGCACGAGATTGCGGGCGCGGCGTCTGATCTGCAGGTCCTGGACCACGGAACACAGCCGTTCGACGCCCTCGAGCAGTTCCTCCGGCTTGTTCAGGCCGAAACTCACGCGCAGCGACCGGGCCTTCGGTTGCGACGCATAGAACACCTCGCCATCGACAAACGCCACGCCGCGGCGCACCGCACGGAAATAGAGCTCCGATACGTCGGCGTCCTCCGGCAGCGTGAGCCAGAAGCTGAGGCCGCCGTCGGGATGGTTGATCCGCGCGCCGTCGGGCAATCCGGCGGAGATCGCGGCGTACAGCATCTGCTGGCGCGCGCCATAGGTTTCCCGCATCCGATCGAGAATGGCCGGATAGCGCCCGAGCGCGAGGTAGTGCGCGAGCGCTTCCTGCATAATGCTGTTGCAATGCAGATCGGCATTGGCCTTGGCCTGCAGCAGTCGCTGTCGCAGCACCGGCGGCGCCAGCAGAAAGCCCAGCCTGATGCCGGGGAGGAACACCTTGCCAAATCCGCGCGCATAGATGACCTGATCCTCGGGGCCGGCGAGCGCGCGGATCGGCGGCACCGGCCCGCCGCGAAAGCGCAGCTCGGGGGAATGATCGTCCTCCAGGATCGCCGCGCCATAGCGCCGGGCCAGCGCCAGAATGGCGTGTCGCTTGTCGATCGAGGTGGTGATCCCGGACGGATTCTGGAACGTCGGGTTGGTGCAGATCAACCGCGCACCGCCGCGCGCAAGACAATGCTCAAGCGCGTCAAGATCCATGCCGTCGTCGCGCAGCGGCACCTCCAAGAGGCGCGCCTGCGCGCTGCGCAGCGAATTGATGGCGCCGTAATAGGCCGGCTGCTCGATGGCGACCGGCGTCCCCGGAGGGCACAACGCCCGCACGCTCAGGTCGATCGCCTGCTGCGCTCCGGAGGTGACCACGATGTCGTTCTCATCGGCGGAGATCCCGAGGGCGTCGAGCGTGACGGCGATCTGCTCGCGCAGGGCGAGGCGGCCCGCCGGCGGCTCATAGTGCAGGCAGGACGCGAGCTCGTTGTCGATCACGGCGTTCAGACTGGCTTTGAAGTCCGCGACGCACGACGCTTCGACCTGCGGATAGTTCGAACTGAAGGCGATCACCCCCGGCGCGCGGGCAAGTTCGTACAGGCGTTCGGCGAGCATCGGCTGCGTCGGTTCGCGGCCGGCGCTCTGCGCCGGAGAACGCGCGCGCGAGGGCTCCCGCACGAAGCTGCCGCCGCCCCGGCGCCCGTCGATCAGACCTGCCTCGACCAGGGCGCGATAGGCCTTCGCGACCGTGATCTGGTTGATCGCGAGCTGCCGGGCCAGCACCCGGACCGGCGGCAGCCGCATGCCTGCCGTCAAGGTTCCCCGATCGATCAAATTCCGGATCTGCTCGCGGATCTGCACGAACAACGCCACGTCGCCGCGGTTCGACAGCGCAATCTTGAGCGGCTGATGAGCCACCCCCCGTGGGCGGCGCGCAGAGATCGATGTTGGTTTCGCGGCCATGTAATAATTGTTTGTACTGCTGTTTGTATTTAAATCCTAGCAGCGCAGAGTCATCGTCGCCAGCCTTAATATGCGACGCCTGCGCACTTTTTATCCATTGTTTGGCGCGAAATTCGCATTGAGCGCGGAAAAATTAGATGTATAGCTATTTGCCTACTCTTGTAGGCGACATTTGTGTGGCCTAGGCGGTTCTACGATGCAGATCGACACCCAGCCGAGTTTGGTCGACGACGCGCGCGCGCCGGTCGCGCCGTTTGTGCGCCTGGAGAGAGTCGACAAGGCCTTCACCTCCAAGGGAGCGCGGCTCAAAGCGGTCGACAATGTCACGCTCGACATTCTGCCCGGCGAGTTCGTATCGATCGTCGGACCGTCCGGCTGCGGCAAGAGCACGCTGATGATGATGGTGTCCGGCCTGATTTCGGCGAGCGCCGGCCGCATTGAAATTCGCGGCAACGACATCACCGCCCCGTTCACCGACGTCGGAATCATCTTTCAGCGCGACGCGCTGTTGGAGTGGCGGACCATTCTTGACAACGTGATGCTGCAGATCGATGTGCGCGGGCTGAGTCGCCGCGACTACGAGCCGAAAGCACGAGCGCTGCTCAAGCAGGTCGGTCTTGCGGGATTTGAGGACTTTCATCCCTGGGAATTGTCGGGCGGCATGCGCCAGCGGGTCTCGATGTGCCGCGCGCTGGTCCACGACCCCGCATTGCTGCTGATGGACGAGCCGTTCGGGGCGCTCGATGCGCTCACCCGCGAGCAGATGAACCTCGATCTCCAGCACATCTGGTTGCAGCAGCGCAAAACCGTGTTGTTCATCACCCACAGCATCTGGGAAGCGATCTTTCTGGCCGACCGGGTGATTGTCATGAGCCCGCGTCCGGGCCGGATCGCGACCGAAATCCGGATTGACCTGCCGCGGCCGCGCAAGCTGGCGATCCGCGAAACCGCGATCTTCGGCGACTACACGGCGCAGGTCCGCCAGCAGTTTCAGGCCTTCGGCCTGCTGGTCGAGCATTGATGAGCCTCGATATCACCAATCAACCCGACGCGTCGGAGCCGGCGCCCGTCACGGCGCGCGAGGCTCCCCCGGCGGTCTACGCCATCGCGGCGATGATCGTGCTGCTATTGGTGTGGGAGGGTTTTGTCCGCTTCGGCAAAGTGTCGCCGCTGCTGCTGCCGGCGCCGAGCGGCATTTTCGCCGCGATCGTCGAGCATTTCACCCTGCTTCTGCGCATGAGCGTGGTGACCGCTTCGGAATTTCTGCTCGGGTTCGGGCTGGCGATCGTGGTCGGGCTGCCGCTCGGCGCGCTGATCGTTTTTGCGCGGCCCATTCGGCTGGCGGTCTATCCGCTGCTGGTGGCGTTCCAGACCATTCCGAAAGCCGCGGTGGCGCCGATCTTCGTCGTCTGGCTGGGCGCCGGCATGACGTCGAAAGTGCTGATCGCATTTGCCATCTCGTTTTTCCCGATCGTCATCGACACGGTGATCGGATTGCGCTCGGCCCAGCCGGAGACGATTTACCTGGTGCGTTCGATGGGCGCGAGCGCTCTGAAAGTGTTCTGGTTCGTGCGCTTTCCCGCCGCGCTGCCCGCCATTTTCGGCGGGCTGAAGGTCGCGAGCACCCTGGCGGTGGTCGGCGCCATCGTGGGCGAATTCGTCAGCGCCGATCGCGGTCTCGGCTACCTGGTGTTGGTCGCGAACGGTGAATTGAACACCCGCCTGGTGTTCGCCTGTGTCGTGATGCTGACCGTGCTCGGCACCGCGTTTTACGGTCTGATCGAGGTCCTCGAGAAACTGGTCGTGCGCCAGCATGTGTCGGCGCGTCATCAGGAAGGGCTCGGCAACGATCACTAGCGAACCAATGAACCCCGGACATCGAAGACGTTGCCACGATCATCGCCAATGGACATGCGCTGAGACATGAAAACGGAGAAATGGTCATGAAGGTCGTCAATCAAATCCTGAATGGCTCGACATCGCGTCGGTCATTGCTGCGGACAGCGGGCGCCGGGTTGGTGCTGGCGGCGAGCCCCCGTCTGGTGCGGGCGGCGCCGCTGGAGAAAATCAATTTTCAGCTCGACTGGATCGCCTACGGGCGGCATGCGCCGTATTACGTTGCCTTGGAGAAAGGCTATTATGCCGACAACGGGCTCGACGTGACGATCGAGCAGGGCACCGGCGCCATGCAGGGCTTCCGCTATCTTGCCGCCGGCCAGGCCCAATTCGTGTTCCAGGATATCGGGTCGATGATCGCGGTGCGCTCGAAGGAGGGCATCAAGCTCAAGGCCGTCGCCTGCATGTACCAGAATGCGCCGCACACCGCGTTCTATCTGAAGAACAAGGGCATCGAGAAGCCGAAGGATCTCGAGGGCAAGACCGTCGCCTATTCGCCGGGTAATTCGCCCAAGGTGATGTTTCCGGCTTTTGCTGCCGCGAACGGCATCGACGAAGCCAAGCTGAACTGGCTGTCGGTCGATCCCAATTCGATGAATGCGGTGCTGCTCAATCATCGCGCCGACAGCATCCTCACCTACGTGTTTACGCTTCCGGTGCTGCAGAAGTCCGCCCAGGACGGCGATGAGGTCGGGACCTTCGTCTATTCGCGTTATGGTGCGAATTTCTACGCCAACGCCATTCTCGGGCTGGACGATTACATCGCCAATAATCCCAAGACCGTGCGTGGATTCACCCGGGCGACCATCAAGGGCTTCGAGACCGCGGTCGCCGATCCGCGCGAGGCGGCAACCATCATGAAGAAGTATCAGCCTCAGCTGGATATCGAGACCGCGATCAAGGAGATCGCGTTGCTGCAGGAACTCGGCACCACCGACGATACCAAGAAGCAGGGCTTCGGCTCGATGACCAAGGAGAAGATGGAGCACACCGAAGAAATGACCGCGAAATATCTTGGTCTCTCCGGCCATATTCCCGCCGCCGATCTCTTCACCAACGACTTCCTGACCTGAGCGGGGATTGCTATGGCCGCAATCGATTTAGCCGAGCACGATCTGGTCGTCAGCGGCGGAACGCTGGTGATCCCCGGGGTCGGACTGGTCAAAGCCGACGTGGCGGTGCGCGGCGGGACGATCGTGGCGCTGGGCCGCGATCTCCATACGGGCGCCAAGGAGGTCTTGGATGCCAGCGGAAAAATGGTGCTTCCGGGCATCTTCGATCCGCACACCCACATCGGCAACGAACGGTCCTATGAGGAGGAAGCGGAAACCGAGACCCGCGCCGCGGTGCTTGGCGGCGTCACCACCATCGGGATCTTCCTGCGAAGCTTGAAAGAGTCCTATCACCTCCATCTGCCGGCGTTCCGCCGCGCCATGGACGAGCGCAGTTACGTCGACTCGGTCTTCCATCCGCAGATTTTCACCGAGGAGCAGATCAACGAGATCCCGCAATACGCCAAGGAATTCGGCATTCGTTCGTTCAAGTTCTACATGTCGGGCATGCCGGGCATTGTGAATTCGATCGGCGACGATCTGTTGCTGCACGGGTTTCGCACGGTGGCCGCCCTCGGGCCCGATGCGATCGCCTGCGTCCATTGCGAGACCGGCGCGCTGATCGACCGGGCGCGGCAGGAGTTGCAGAAAAAGACGCAGGGCACGCTGGCGGATTGGGAGCACGCGCATCCCGCAGCAGCGGAAGCGCTGGCGATCCAGACCGCGGTCTATCTCGCCAAACTCGCCGGCGCCCACCTCTACGTGGTGCATCTGTCGAGCAAGCAGGGACTGGAGGTCGTGCGCGCGGCGCGACGCCAGGGTGCGCGCTTCACGGTCGAGACCACGACACCCTATCTTGGCCTCGCCAGTGATGACCCCAACGGCTTCCTGGTGAAAATGGTGCCGCCGATCCGCAGCGCCGATCACCACGATGCGCTGTGGCAGGGCCTGTCGGAGGGATCGATCAACACGGTCGGCACCGACAACACCTCGCGCGCCCGCGCCACCAAGAAGCCGGAAGCCGGCCTGCACGGCGCGCGGCCGGGTCTGCCCGCTCTCGGCACCCATCTGCCGTCACTGCTGCATTACGGTCGTGCCCGCGGCGTGCCGCTCGAACTGCTGATCGATCCCGCCACCCGCGCGCCGGCGAAGGTCTACGGAATCTATCCGAAAAAGGGCACCATCGCCGTCGGCAGCGACGCCGACCTCGTGGTCGTCGACCTCGACCTTGAGAAAGTCGTGCGCGCGGAAAACCTGCTCGGGATGTCCGACTTCTCGCCGTTCGAAGGCAAGCGGCTGCGCGGCTGGCCGGTCGCGACCGTCAAGGCCGGCCAGATCGTGGCCCGCGACGGCAAAATCGTCGGCAAGCCGACCGGGCGCTACCTGCCGCGCGAGGCGCGCGCGGCTCCCCCCGATCTCGCTTGGCTGCGTCAGGCGGTATGAGCGTCGTGCGCTCGCGGGCGCCCCATCGGTCGCTACAGTTTGAGCAGCGTCTTGGCGGTGCCGCCGAACACCTTGGCCTTGTCGGCAGCATTCAGGCTCGTCGCATGCAACCAGTCGGTCGCCAGCTTGTTCGAGATGAACGGCCAGTCGACCGAGAACATGATGCGATCGATTCCCATTTCGGTGATCGATGCCGCGAGCGCGGTGTCGGAGAAGTTTCCGCTGGTGGTCAGGTAAAAATTGTTTCGGAACGTCGTCTTGAACGAGCCGCCGCTGTTGCCGGGGCGCGACAGCGATTGGTCGATCCGCCACAGCAGGAACGGGATGCCCTCGCCGAGATGGCCCAGGATGAACTTCAGCCTGGGGTACTTCTCGATTACGCCGCTGATCACGAGCCGCACCGCCTGGGTGGCGGCCTCGACCGTGAACCCGAGCGCGGGTCCGATCAGCTCCGGAAACGTTGTCGCGTAATCCCGGTAATATGCCTCGATCACCGCCGGACTGGGGAACGACGGATGCATGTAGAGCGGCACGTCGAGCGCCTGGGCGCGCTCGAAAATCGGCCAGAACTGCTTGTCGTCAAGGAATTTGCCGTTGGTCAGGCCGTGCACCATCGCGCCTTTCAGGCCGAGACGGGTGACGATGCGCTCGAGTTCGTCTGCGGCCGCGGCCGGATCGGGTGTCGGCAGCAGGCCGAGCCCGGCAAAGCGCTTTGGGTTGGTCGCGACGAAGGCGGCGAGCCGGTCGTTGGTCTGGCGCGCCATCCGCGTCGCGGTTTCCGCATCGAGCTTCTGCGTGCCGGGAGCGCCATGCGACAGCACCTGGATGTCGATGCCGGCCTCATCCATCTCGCGCACACGCAGCTCGCCCATGTCGAGCAGGCGACGTTCGACGTCGGACATGCGCTTGCCCTCGCGGCCGGGAAACAGCGCAACCAGATCCGGATCCCAATAATGTTCCTCGAGCGCGACGACGAGGGGCTTCTGCGATTGGCTCATGATGATCTCCGACGAGGACTCCGGCGTTGGCGCCCCGCAGCGTGTGCAGGAAAAAGCCGACATCTGTCAACGCGACATCAGCAGCATTCGCGAAACAATCGAAACAATGGTCCCTTATGACTGACGAGATCCGGACCCAAAGCCTGAAAGCGGCGGCGCGCATGGCGCACGTCGCGCCGCTGACGACGTTGTCCGAGAAGGTCAGCGCGCATCACACCGCGCTGATCGTGATCGACATGCAGAACGATTTCTGCGCCAGCGACGGATTCGTCGCCAAAGGTGGTCGCGACGTGTCCCTTGTTGAGGCGATGGCGCGACGCTTGCCGGCGTTGATCGCAAGCGCGCGCGACGCCGGCGTGCTCGTCGTATTCGTCCGGTGTTCGTATTCGACCGACGACAACCGCTACCTGTCCGATGTCTGGTTGGAACAAGCCGCCAGACGCCAAGGCGGCGGCTACACGCTCTATCCGGTTTGCCAGGACGGCACCTGGGGCGGCGATTACTACGGCGATGTCCGCCCGACCGCGGATGACGTCGTCGTCACCAAGCATCGCTACAGCGCCTTCAACGGCACCGATCTCGACCTGATCCTGCGCGGGCATGGCATTCGCTCCGTGGTGCTGACCGGCGTATCCACCCACGTGTGCGTCGACACCGCCGCGCGCGAGGCGTTCGTGCGCGACTACTACACCGTGCTCGTCGCCGACGGCACCGCCGCCTATTCGCAACAGGAGCACGAGACTGCGTTGAAGGTGCTCGACCGTTTTTTCGGCGAGGTCACAACCATCGATGGCCTGCGCGGCTTATGGCCCCGGCGCAACCGCTGATCCGACGCCGTCCGCGCGCGTGCCCTTCAATAGTTATTCCGGAATGCCAATGCCCTCACTGGAGAAGATTGGAAGCGGTGCCTACGCCTGGATCGGCGCCAACGGCGATTCCAATGCCGGTGCGGTGCTGACGACAAACGGCTTGCTTGCGATCGACGCACAGCAGTCCGAGCGGCTGGGCCGCCGCTTCCGCGCGGCGATCGAGGCCGAGACCGGGCAGCCGACCGCCCGGTTGATCAACACCCATTTCCATCTCGATCACACCGCCGGCAACGTCGCCTTCGCCGACATCCCGATCACGGCACACGAGAAGACCCTGCAATTGATCAAGGCCTATCTCGGCCCGGCCGAGGGCAATCGCTGGTTGGTGACCGAACTCGACGACAAGCTGCTGCTGTTCTTCGGCTCCAACGCACGAGAACTGGTGCCGCCGGGCGATCCGCTGGAGCCGTGGTTCCTTCAGCGTTTGACCGGCCCGGATTACGGATCCATCGACTTGCTCGGTCCCTCGGACACCTTCGGCGATCGCATGATCATCGAGGGCGCCGACGGCGCGCTGCATGCCGACTATTGGGGCCCCGCCCATTGCGACGGCGACCTGATCCTGCACCTGCCGCGACAGAAAATCGTGTTTCTTGGCGATCTGTTGTTCGTCGGGCGTTTCCCCTGGCTCGGCGATTGCGATTTGAACGGTTGGATTTCCCGTTTGGACCGTGTCCTTGCCCTCGATATCGACGTCGTGGTGCCGGGGCATGGCGGTTTGAGCACATTGAAAGAGGTCGCGAACTTCCGCGATTTGCTCGGCGCGTTGCGCGGCGCCGTCAGCAGCGCGCTGGCGTCCGGCAAGTCGGAGGAAGCGATCGTGCGTGAAATCGCGCTTCCGCAATATGCGGCGATGCCACGGTACCGGGAGTGGCTGCCGGCAAACCTGCGAGCGGTCTACCGATATCTTAAACGTGGCTGACGCTGTTGTATCCGAGGCGTCGCCAAGGAGAGATCCGTGCCCAACCTGAAGCTCAAGATGGCGTGCTGGGACTACGACCGGACCCGCGCGTTGATCGATGGCCGCATCAAGCCCGACGGCATCGATCTGGACATTGCGGTGATGCGCCCGCGGGAGGCGTTCACCCGGATGCTGGAACGGGAGGAATTCGATATCGCCGAGGTCTCGCTCGCGACCTTTGCCAGGCTCAAGGCCGAGGGCGATGAGCGGTTCGTCGGTCTTCCGGTCGCGCTGTCGCGGATGTTCCGGCATTCCTGCATCTACGTGCGCGCAGGAGCCGGCATCGACAGGCCGCAGGATCTGCGCGGACGCCGCGTGGGGGCGGCGCAGCTTGATTCAACCGGTGTGATATTCATCAAGGGGATGCTGACGCACGACCACGGCGTGACCCCGGACCAGACGCAATGGGTGGTCGGTGGGCTGGAGAAGCCGGCGAGGACGGTCGCTCCTCGGGCTGGCCATGGGACAGTGGAGCTCCTGGACGAACGCGACACGTTGATTGCGGCTTTTCAAGCCGGCCGGATCGACGCGATCATTTCCAACCACATTCCATCATTGTTCGTGCAGCGCGCGCCGCAGATGGTCCGTCTGTTTCCGGACTACAAGATTGTCGAGCAGGACTACTACCGCCGTACCGGACTGTTTCCGATCATGCATCTGGTGGCGATGCGCGCCGACCGCCACCGCGATCATCCGTTTGCCGTCGAAGCCGTCTACCGCGCGTTCTGCCAGGCGCGCGATGTCGCGGTCGGCGGATTGTACGATACCGATGCTTTGCGGCTGACGCTGCCATGGCTGATCGACCACGTCGAGGAAACCCGCCAGGTTCTCGGCCAGGATTATTGGACCTACGGCGCGGCGGCCAATGGCAATGTGTGGAATGCGCTCTGCGATTATCAGGTCGAGCAGAAGCTTTCGCCGCGCAATGCCGGCCTTGGCCGGCTGTTCGTGACCGGTTGATGGTTGCGCACGAGCGTCAGGCGACGTGACGCAGTTCGCCGACGCCTTGGTTCTTGCGCTAGCGGCCGACGCCGGGGAAATCGATCATTCCGCTGGCGCGGTCTTTGCGGAGCGCCGCTTCCAGCGCGGGATCGGGATCGTAGCCGGATGGCGCATAGCTGCGTTTGAGGTCGCGCTCGCTGGTGGGCGTGCCGTAGCCCGAGAGCGGACGCTGGTAGTGATGGCGGCTGTGCGCGGACGCCATGATCGGGGCCGCGACGGCGACAGCAGCGACGAGGGCGGTAGCCACAAGATTGTTCTTCATGGGCGCGTCCTTTCAAGGCTTGTGCGGACGCATAATACTATCGAGGATGGATTGGTTCCAACAACGCAATCCTTGCGCGGGGTCCGCGGTGCACCGCTCATGCTGCAATGCGTGCGCAACGCCCGGCGCCACCGATTACCTCAATTCTTCAATATCACGATGTATAGGTTAGCAACGGTAAGCGTGCGGCTGTTTTTCACACTCTATGCACCGGCAGATTGCAGAAATTGCATTGACGCTAACGTGGGTTTTTCGCCGGCATGACTGACATCGACGTTCTCCAGTCGCTCCATCTCCGCCTTCGTGATGACCTCACTATTGCGGTGCCCCCGTCATTATCGGCGATCACGTCGTATGTGCTGTTGGAGCAGGAGGAATGGTTCGAAAAGGAAGTCAATTTCCTGCGTTGTTTTCTCAAGCCGGGGATGACGGCGATCGATATCGGCTCGAACCTCGGCGTCTACAGCCTGCCGCTGGCGCGCTTCGTCGGACCAAGCGGTCGTGTTTTCGCCTACGAGCCTGGAGGCGAAGCCCGCGCGTTGCTTGAACGCAGCCGCGCACTCAACGATCTCAACAACCTCGTTATCATCGCGGCGGCGCTGTCCGACACCGATCGGGACGGCTATCTCGCAACGGCGACGTCGAGCGAACTTCGCGCCCTGGGCACCGCCGACAATGGCGAACCGATCCGGGTGGCGAGCCTCGACAAGGAAAGCGCCGCGCGCGGCTGGTCGATCATCGACTTCATCAAGATCGATGCCGAGGGCGAGGAACAACGAATCCTCGCCGGGGGACGCGCTTTTTTTGCCAACCAATCGCCTTTGGTGATGTTCGAAGTGACGCCCGGCAGCGATCACAGCGAAAAACTGCGCGCGGCCTTTGCGAGCACTGGATATCGCGTGTTCCGCCAGCTTCCGGGCGCGCCGATCCTGGTCCCGCACGACGCCGCGCTGCCGTTGGAAGCATATGAGCTCAACCTGTTTGCCGCCAAACCCGACCGCATCGCCGCGCTGTCGCGACAGGGACTTTTGATCGACGGCTTTCCGGCCTGGGGGCCCACCGATGCGAGCCGACGAAACGCCGCTGCTTTTTGGCGGCGACAGAGTTTCGCTTCGCTGCTGCCCGATGCGGCCGGCGACACGCCGTATATCGACTATCGGAACAGTCTGTCTGCTTACGCGACCTGGCGCTCAGCCGATCAACCGGCGGCGATCCGCTGTTCGGCGCTGCTGACGGCGTTACGCGGCCTGCGCACAATATGTGCCCAGGCTTATACTCCTGAGCGCGCGTCGACCTACGCCCGCGTCGCATGGGAATGGGGCGCGCGCACCGAGAGCCTCGCCGCACTGCGACAACTCCTTCAATTTCTGCAACAAACGCCGCTCGTGTTGAAGGAGGCGTTCTGGCCCGCGAGCCCGCGGTTCGACAACGTTCTCCCTGGCCATCAGCCGGCGGAATGGTTCGCCGCGGCGGCGGCCGAGCAGGTCGAACGGATGTCGCATTTCTCGACACGATATGGCGGCGGATCGGAATTTCTGACGTGGCTGTGCAGCCAACAATTCGCCAGTGCGGAAATGGAGCGACGGCGGGTCCTCATCGCGGCGCGTGCCGGCCTGCGACCGGCGGTTCCCGCGCGACTGTGCAGCGCGGCGCCGGATCATCTGAATGCGGATGTCTGGCGCGCCGGCAGGGTGCCGGAGACCGTCATCGAAGCATGACAGCGGCCCGTTGCGAGCGGCCGTGAATGCCGTCTCCCGACGCTTGCCGCATAAACAAATCATAAAATGCAGAAGTAAATGTCCACAGAATTGCCCGCGCGCGCGAACGCCCAATGTGGTCGCCGTCGCCACCAGGCGATAAAATGATTTGCGGTGGATGATCCGGAAGCAACGTGGGAGACGAGCATGCGGAAAATAGCGACCGTTATCACGGCAGTGACTCTGTTGGCGCTTGGGTCTGCGATGGCGCAGGCGCAAGGCCTCCAGGCGCATGCGCTGGCGAAAGCCGCGCAGAATTTTACCCCGGTGCAGAACGCGGCGTGTCAGGGCCCGGGACGTTGGTGCGGCCCGGGTTACGTGCGCCAGTGCGGCCCGTATCGCTGCTGGTGCCGGCCCTGCTTCTGAGCAGGCCCACTTAAACCGAGATCGCTGGTTGTTCCGGGAGGCCGGGGCGCCATTTGGTGTCTCGGCCTCTCGCGTTTTTTTGGCCAATTTTCGCCACGGTCCGTTCATCCGCCGTTGTGGTTCGCGGCGCTAGCCTTTGCGTCGGGTGCGACATGCATGAAGGGGAAACTCTGATGCGTATCCACGTCATCGCGACCATGGCGGCCATCGGTTTCGGCTGCATCGGAATATCCGGAGCCTCTGCGGCTCCGGCGAGCGGTACTGTGATCAAGGACACGGCGGCAACATCCAACCTGACCGAAAAGGTCTGGTGGCATCGCGGCTGGGGCGGCCCCCGTTGGGGCTGGCGCGGCGGCGGCTGGGGTTATCGCCGCTGGGCCTACGGCGGCCCGGGTCCCGGCTGGTGTTACTGGCACCCGTATCGTTGCGGGCGCTGGTGAGATCCTGAAAGTCCAGAAGGCCGGGCCACGTGCCCGGCCTTTCCGGGCGATCCCCGCGCATCGCGTGAAGCGAGCACCGATCATCGTGTCATCGATGCAATCAATGAATGAAGCCCGCCATCGCCGGGGGTTATTGCTCGGTAACCGCGAACGTTGAACGTCGGCACCGCCACGGGCGACTAATCCCTACGGCCCGCTAATCCCTATGGGCCAAAGGCGAGCGACGCCGGCCGTCAGTCGACTGGTGCCGTCGCCGATGCGGGGACCAACGATGCAGACCACCGAGCCGATGGCGTCCGAGGCCGGATCGGATTGGCCGCGATGGGCCGGCGAAAAGATCGCCACAATCCTGGCCGTCATTGGCCTCGCCGATCTATTCAGCAAACAAGTCGCGTGGAGCCCCGCGATCCGTTGGGTCATCGGAGACTATCGAACGGCCACGGCTTGGCTGTTCGGCTGGTTGCCGTCTCCGGTATCGTCGGACTGGCAGGACTACATCCTGTTGTCCGGAATTTTGTTCGCCGTGACAGCGGCGGCTCACTACAAACACATACTCCGCGCCCACCGCGCCTATGTTGTCGAATTCATGCGGGTGGTCGCAGGCGCAATTGCCGGCGCGGTGCTGCTATGGCCCGCCAAGTTGAGTGGACGCATGGCCGAACTCAGAACGCGGATGACGCGTCCGGCCGGGGATTTTGTCGACAAGACGTTTTGGATTTCATGCGCGGCGTGGCTGTCCGCAATTGTGCTGGTCGGCATCGTGATCGCCGATTATTCGCTGGCTTTCGGAGCCGGCGGAACGCTGGTGGCGTTTCTGATGCTTCCGTTTGTGTTCGTTGTGGCGATGTACGCGTTTGCGTGCGCCCTGATTGCTTTGCCCTGGGTGATCTCCACCGCGCAATTGTTTGTCGTTCTCGTTGCCGTCAATGCGATCGATGTCTATTGGCTGACGCCGATATTCGGATGACGATCCGCGGGCGACGTGATGGTCGTGCTCAGCGCGCCAATTTACATAGAAGTTATATGGACTTCCTGGGCATCAAAGTGTCGCTACGCTGTGACGCCTCCAGAGATCAAGCGGTATCGATCAATCAATGAACGAGCCGCGATGCGGGAATATCTCCGACGTCGCGATGTTTGTCCAAGTGTCGCGCCTTGCCGTGCGAACGCAGATCGAAACTGGAGGCCGGTTCCGACCACGCCCATGCACCTCGGCGATGTCATGATCTTTATCGGCCGGGGCGGCGCGGTCATCGCGCTGGTCTGGTTCGTCTGGCTTGCGCTGACGAATCACCACGGCATCCTTCCTGATCTTCCGGATGCGTGCGTGCTGCTCACCGGCGGTGGCTTTATCGTGGCGCTTTGGGGCGAGAATTTAAAAAAGAAGGCTGACAGCGAGACGAAACAATGGCCGGACGAGTAGTTGAACGCATCCGCCGCCGGAACGCGTCGCGCGATAGGTCAAGTGCTCGCGCCGGCTCACAGCCCGCCCGACCAGGGCACTATCCGGCGCGATATAGCGCCAAAACCCGCCCGCTACTCACACCGAAGTGATGGACGTCGGCGCGGGTGGCACTTTCTGATGCGGGCGGGCGCAATTATGGTGCGGTGTTTTGGTGTTCACCCGGGAGTTCAAGCATGGTTGACGGCAGCGTCAAACGCGATCGCCGCGATTTCCTCAAAGTCTCGACCGCTGCGCTGATGGCGCTCTCGATGCCGTCGGTCGCAAGCGCACAATCGGCCGCAGACAAAGTCAAGATCGGCGTCATCGGCGCCGGCCATATCGGCGGTACCATCGGCGGCCTGTGGGTCAAGGCCGGCCACCCGGTTCTGTTTTCCTCGCGCCATCCGGAGGAGATCAAGCCGCTGGTCGACAGTCTCGGTCCGCTGGCCAAGGCCGGCACCGTGGACGAGGCGCTCGATTTCGGCGAGGTGATCCTGATTGCGGTGCCGTACAAGGCGATCCCGGATCTCGCCAAGGAGTATGGACCGAAGTTTGCCGGCAAGATCGTGCTCGATCCCGCCAATGCCGTCGCCCGCCGCGACGGCGAGGAGCTTCTCAGCGAAACCAAGGAGAAGGGCATCGGCAACACCACGGCGTCGTACTTGAAGAA